>Ga0208185_1000011_pt1 | contig 108188 bp, 95 predicted proteins | sample EasRivMeERMLT700_FD_187532 | JGI IMG/M metagenome (GOLD analysis project Ga0208185, IMG submission 187532) | Soil microbial communities from meander-bound floodplain in the East River, Colorado, USA - East River MetaG ERMLT700 (SPAdes) (version 2) | ecosystem: Environmental > Terrestrial > Soil... | reverse complement strand
CGCGGACATCGACGTTGATTCTCTTGTTGCTCCCAAGTTTGGTGAACTCCGCGTCCTGCAGCACGTGGAGCAGCTTGGCTTGGAGCGGCGGCTTCATTTCGCCGATCTCGTCGAGGAAGATCGTTCCCGAGTGCGCCTGCTCGAATTTGCCGATGCGCGTGGTCGCCGCGCCGGTGAACGCGCCTTTTTCGTGCCCGAACAGCTCGCTCTCGAGGAGCTCCGCGGGGAGCGCGGCGCAGTTCACCTTCACGAACGGCCGCTGCTTCCGAGTCGAGTGCTGGTGAATCGCGCGCGCGACCAGCTCCTTGCCCACACCGCTCTCGCCGCGAATGAGCACGGTCACGTCGCTGTCGGCGACCTGCTCGATGATCAAGGCCACCTGACGCATGGCGGGGCTGTCGCTCCAGCCGATGAACGCATCACTCTGATCGTCGCTGAGCTGCCGCCGCAGGTCCGTCAGCTCGTGGACCAGGCGATTGCGCTCGAATGCCTGCTTGATCGCCGCGTCGAGGGCGATCTCTCCCAACCCTTCGGGATCGTCCGGCTTGACGACGTAGTCGGCTGCGCCGAGGCGCACGGCTTCGACGATCGTCTGCGCGTGCTCGCGGCCCGACAGCATGATCACCTGCAGTTCGGGCCGCGCCGCCTTGAGCGCCTTGAGCGTCTGCAGGCCATCCATCCCGGGCATGGCGACGTCGAGCAGAACAATGTCGGGAGGCTCTCCCTGCCGGATCGCTGCCACGATTTCGTCGCCCCGCGAATAGGCGCGCGCTTCGTACCCTCGAAGCGCAAGGAAGGTGCGAAGGTATCCCGCGAAGCCGGAATCGTCATCCACTACCGCGATCGTCGCCGGGCGGCGATCGTTGGTCACGCTTCCGCCCGCGTCAGGCCCCGTATTGGCCACTGTCGACATTCGTTGTCCTGTCCCTTAGGTTCGAAGAGGTAAGCGGAGTGCGGAGCCTGCACGCGGCCGTTCGCCCGGTGCTGACCAGAGCGCGCCGCCGAGCGCTTCGACGACGCGCCGTGCGACCGGAAGGGCGAGCCCGAGGCCGCCGCGCCATTCGTCGAAAGGTGGTGGAGCACCGCGTGCGGCCTGCAGCAACGAGGGAAGCGTCGCGTCGTCACCGACCGCCAGAATCGCCCACGCGGGGGCAGTGTCGGCCATCACGGAGCATTCCGCCACGATTACACCCGGTTCGCCGCGCTCGCGTAAGGCTGCGTGAAGCAACGTCGTGATTGCCGCCGAGAGCCTCCCGCGGTCGCCGGTCACGACGATTGGCCGATTCGGCACGCGAACATTCAGATGCACCCCGCGGTCTTCGCCCTCATGCATAGTGCTCGCCAGCTCCGCCACAAGCACAGCCATATCCACCTCGTGGCGAGAGACGGCGAGCTCTTTCGCTTCGAGCTTACCAAGGTCGCTCATCTCCGCGACGAGCGCGCTGATGCGCGCGCACGAACGTTCGGCTTCCTCCAGCATTTTCCGTTGTTTGTCGGTGAGCGGTCCGCCGTGCTCCTTCAACACCATTCGCAGATATCCGCACACAACCGTGACCGGCGTGCGGAGTTCGTGCACCGCAAGCGACATCGCGCGCGGGAAGCGGTCGTGTTCAAGAGGCTCGTGGATGGTCTCGATATCGTCAAAGAACCCGGCGCAGCGACGCCGGCGTCCTCCTCCAGACGGGAGGCTATCACGCATGCGCCGTGGGACAAGCTCGGCTGTGTACGCTCGTCGGCGGAAAAAAACTTCCATTTCGTCATGGCATATCACTTGAATTACTTGAATTTGAGACGGACGGTCAGGAAAGTTCGGCCGGGAGCGCGTTTCTGCGGCGTATGGCCTGCATCCATTCGCGCTATCCGGCCGGCCTATCTTCATGTTTCCGCGTCATAATGTGCGCATGCTGATACGCAAGGCTCCTGACCTCCGCTTCTCGGACATCACCCCGAAATCGCTGTACGTGCGGCGGCGTGAGTTTCTGCAGGCCGCGGCAGGCGCCGCGCTCGGCGCGGCGGCCACCACTCTGATCCCTCCCTTTGCCGCGAACGCCGAGGCGCAGACGCAGGGGCAGGGCACCGGACACGGGGCCAAGCTCGCGAACGTCAAGAAGAGCCCGCTCAGTACCACCGGCGAAACCCTCACGTCGTTCGACGACATCACCAGCTACAACAATTTCTACGAGTACGGTCCGTACAAAGAGGATCCGAAGGCCAATGCCTGGCGCCTGAAGCCGCGGCCCTGGACGATCACGGTCGAAGGGTTCGCGGCCAAGACGGGCACGTTCGGCTTCGAAGAGTTCACCAAGCCTTACACACTCGAAGAGCGCGTCTATCGGATGCGATGCGTCGAGGCGTGGTCGATGGTGATTCCCTGGGTTGGCATCCCGCTGAAGGACGTCATTAACACCTTCCAGCCGACCTCGCAGGCCAAGTACGTCGAGTTCGTCACCGCGCTCAACCCGGCGCAGATGCCAGCGCAGACCGGGCGGTCGCTGCCGTGGCCCTACGTCGAGGGCCTGCGCATGGACGAAGCGATGAATCCGCTGTCGATTCTCGCGGTCGGTCTGTACGAGGAGACGCTGCCGAACCAGGACGGCGCGCCGATCAGGCTGGTCGTGCCGTGGAAGTACGGCTTCAAGGGCATCAAGTCGATCGTCAAGATACGGTTCGTTGATTACCAAACGAAGAATACGTGGCAGGTGATGCAGCCGAGCGAATACGGCTTTTTCGCGAACGTCAATCCCGCCGTCAGCCATCCGCGATGGAGCCAGGCGAGCGAGCGGCGCATCGGCGAGTTCTTCAAGCGCAAGACGCTCCCGTTCAACGGATACGCCGATCAGGTCGCGTCGATGTACGGGGGGATGGACCTGAAAAAGAACTATTGAAGGCGATCGTCCTCCTCAAGCGAGTCATCTTCGTCGCGGCGCTCATCCCCGCCGCGATGCTCATCGTCGGCGCCTTCAGGGGCACACTCACCGCCAATCCAATCGACTACATCACGGACAGGACCGGCGACTGGGCGTTTCGGTTCCTGATGATCACGCTGTGCGTCACGCCGATCCGGCGCATCACCGGGTGGAACCCGATCATCCAACTGCGCCGCATGCTCGGTCTGTTCTCGTTCTTCTACGCGACGCTGCACTTTCTCACCTGGTCGGTGCTGGACTGGTTCTTCGATTTCCGATCGATGGCCGACGACATCGTGATGCGCCCGTTCATCACCCTCGGCATGGCGACGTTCCTGATGTTGCTGGCGCTCGCCGTGACCTCGACGACCGCGTCGATGCGAAGGCTTGGCCGGAAATGGACGCAGCTTCATCGGCTGATCTATCTCGCCGCAATCACGGCGCTGACGCATTTCTGGATGGTAGGGAAGGTGCTGGTGACAGAAGTCACGTATTGGGCGGTGGCGTTGACCGCGTTGCTGGGATTCCGCGTCTGGTGGGTCCTCCGAACGCGCGTCCACGTTCGTCCGGCTCCAGCCGATTTTGACGGCAAGAAATCATTTCCTTAGTCGGCGACCACGCGCGCCATTCCGATCCTCGCCGTCGCCGGTCATTCCGAATATCTCGATCAACCCGATCGCTTCGCCAAGGCAGGCATCGCGCATGTGCTGATCAAGCCGTGCCCGCCCGACGTGATCGCTCCGCGCTCCGCCGGCTGCTGAACGGTGACGCGCAGGCTAGGCAGATCTCCTGATCCGCAGCACTGTGGTGAGCGCGTCCGCGAGCACGTGCGGCTCCAGGGGTTTGCCGAGATGTGCATCGAAGCCCGCAGCGAACGCGTGTTGCACGCTCTGCGGATCGGTGAACGCGGTGAGTGCGACCGCGGGAATATTCCCAAGCGCGGAGGGCAGTGCGCGCACGCGCCGCATGAGCGCGTAGCCGCCGTCGCCAGGCATTGCGATGTCGGTCAGCAACACGTCGGGGCGCCATTCCGACAGGATCCGCATCGCGTCGGACGCGCGACCGGCCGTCCTCACCGACACGCCATACATCAGAAGCATTGTCGCCACCAGTTCCTGGGTCGACTCGTCGTCGTCGACCGCGAGGACGCGCCGCCCCCGAAGTGTGAGGCCACGCAGCGTGGGATCGGCGTCGTCCAGCGCCGGTCGACCCGTCGGAAGGCGGACGACGAACACCGATCCTGCTCCGGCTCCGTCGCTGTCGGCAGTTACCGTCCCGCCGTGCGCTTCGACGACGTGCCGGACGATCGCGAGACCGAGACCGAGCCCGCCTGCGGTGCGCGTGGAGCGTGATTCGCCGCGGCGAAACGGCTCGAAGATGTGCGGAAGAAGATCGACTGGAATCCCCGGGCCGGTGTCGCTCACGGTGACTTCGACATCAGTCGGGCCTTCGACCGCGTTGACCTTGACGCACCCGCCTGCTGGCGTGAACTTCACGGCGTTTGCGAGCAGATTCCACAGGACCTGGCGCAGCCGCGACGTGTCGCCGGCAATGTCGCGGACCGACTCTGCAATCGAGACCTGGACGGTGATTGTCTTCGCGTCGGCTGCGGGCCTGATCGTTTCCACCGCGCCGCCTATCAGATCGCGGAGATCGACCGGCGTGACGTTGAGGCGAAGGTTGCCCGCGGCCATCGACGACAGTTCGAGCAGTTCTTCGACGATCTGCACCTGCGCAGCCGCGTTGCGCTCGATGGTCTCGAGGATGGCCGCCGTCCGCTCGGGCGGCACCGTGCCGCGGCGCAGCATGCGGGTCCATCCGAGCACCGCGTTGAGCGGTGTGCGCAGTTCATGGGAGAGCATGGCGAGGAATTCGTCCTTCACGCGGTTCGCTTGCTCGAGGTCGCGAATCAGCTGTGCGCGTTCCTCGGCGAGCGCGCGCTCGTGATCTTCGAGCTGCCGGCGCTCGGTGACGTCCATCACGGCGCCCGTCGCAAATCGTGGGACGCCGTCATCGTCGAGGATGATCCGCCCGCGGTCCTGCAGCCAGCGGATCTCGCCGCCGGTCCGGACGATGCGGTACTCGAGGCCGTATTCGCGGCGCTCGGCAACCGCATCGTTGATCGCGCGCAGGACGCGCGCGTTGTCGTCGGGATGGATTCTGGTGAAGTCGGCGTCGTCCAGCGAACCCTCGGTCTCAACGGCGTCAAGGCCGAGGATCCGATTCAGGCTTTCGTCGTGAATGGCGACGTTCGTGCGCAGGTCCACGTGCCACGTGCCCACGCCCGCGGCGCCGAGCGCGTTCCGGAGGCGGTGCCAGGCAAGGAGGACGTCCTGCGATGTCGGCATGGCCTCCGGCGTAAATGCACAGGCGATGCCTCAGCGGGACAGCCGCTGGTCCAGCTTGCTCGGGGGGCCGTGCGTCGAATGAAGCTCCTGAGCGGCGGGCTGCTTGAGGCGTTCCATCGCCGCGCGCTGCCTCTCCATCTCGCGTTCGAGGATGGCCGCTTTTTTCTGCAGATCGGTGAACGGATCAACAGTCGCCTTGCGTGGGCGCGCCATAGGGGACCTCTTTCAGTTGTCTTGGGGCGAGGTCGACGATCATAACCTGGACCGTAGCGGATGCAAGACCGTTCACGGATAATTTGCACAGAGATGTATCCGACGTTCTTTCGCATTGGCAATTTCGAAATCACGAGCTTCGGCGTCCTGGTCGCGATTGGCGCGCTGGTCGGCCTCTGGGTATTCGGGCGGGAACTAAAGCGGAGCGGCTTGCCGGCGTCGGCGGGCGATGCGGCGATGGCCGGCGTCTTCGGGGGCCTGCTTGGCGCGAAGCTGCTCTGGGTCGCCGAACATCTTGGCGAGGAGCCGTTCAGGGACCTGCTTTTCAGCCGCGGGGGCATGAGCTGGTTCGGGGGGCTCGCTGGCGGAGTTGGTACCGCGCTGGTCGTGATGTGGCGCCAGCGCGTGCCGATTATCCCCACGCTGGCAGCGGCAACGCCGGCCCTGGCGATCGGGCACGCGATCGGACGCATCGGATGCTTTCTGGTTGGCGACGATTACGGCCGGCCGAGCGATGTGCCGTGGGCGGTCGCGTTTCCGCAGGGCCTGCCGCCAACCGATATGCGGGTGCATCCAACGCAGCTCTATGAAGCGCTCGCGCTGGCGGTCGTCGCGTGGCTGCTCATTCGATGGCGCCGGCGAAACGTGCCCGATGCCGTGGTCCTTGGACGCTATCTGGTGCTGGCTGGGTCGATCCGCTTTGCGATCGAGTTCATTCGCGTCAACGTCCGTGTCGTGGGACCGTTGACGCTCGCGCATCTCGTTTCGCTCGCGCTTGTGATCATCGGCGTGGCGATGCTTGCGTTTCGTCGGCGCGAAGCCTGACAACTCCCAACTCCCAATTCCCAACTCTCAAGGCGAAACGTTGGGTGGGTAGAGCGGACTCGGCTCGGTCTTCGCGTTGCGGTTGGTGTCACGAAGTGAGGTGTTTTTGGGAGTTGGGAGTTGGAGGTTCGGAGTTGACGTGTTAGATTGAGTGTTCCGCCGCAGGTAGAAGTCCTGTCTTGCGGGCCTGTCGCGGGGTGGAGCAGTCCGGTAGCTCGTTGGGCTCATAACCCAAAGGTCGGGGGTTCAAATCCCCCCCCCGCAACCAACCTTTTTGCCCGATAGACGTTGATCAAAACACACCGGCCGCCGGGCCGCGTGTGTTTTGCGTGTGGTTCTCTTTACGCCGCGCGCCCTCCCTTGACACGTGGCGGGACGAACTAGGGCAATGCACGTCGGCTATGCTGGTCGGCACATGGCCTACTTCAGCGAGCGGGAGAAAGGGCCGAAGCCGCGTACGATCGAGGAGATTACGCCCAGTGCGTGGAAGGGCATCTGGTCGATCATCCACGCGCGGCTTGAGAACGGCTCCTTCGGCAACGCCTTCCCCGACCAGTGCCCGGATGGGCGCGGCGTAGTCGGTCATTCTCCGGCTCTCATGGAGGCGAGTGCGCAGGGCCACGGCATCATTTGGCCGCTCGATCTTGATCAGGTTCCCGACACTCTAGAGGTTATGGACCTCGTAGTGTCTGAAAATTGCGTCCACACAGCCTTGACGTAGACTGCGTCCGTGCTTCCGCTGCACTTAATCGTCGCGACGCTGCTCGGCTGGCTCGAACAAGAGCAGCGCGATGTCATCAGATTTCTGCGGGAAGAGAATCGGGTACTTAGGTCGCAGCTGCGCGGTCGGCGGATGCGATTACGTGATGCCGAACGGCGGCGTCTGGCCGCGCTCGGTCAGCGCCTCGGACGTCGCATTCTCGCGCAGGTTGCCACGATCGTCACGCCGGATACGATTCTGCGGTGGCATCGCGAATTGATCGCGCGTAAGTGGACGTACACAGCGCGGCGGTTCGGGCGGCCCGGCGTGCAGGTTGAGATCCGGCGGCTCGTCGTCCGGATGGCGACGGACAATCCGAGCTGGGGCTACACGCGGATCCAGCGTGCGCTGAAGAACCTCGACCACCAGGTCGCCCGATCGACGATCGCGAGGATCCTGAAGGAGCAGGGCATCCCACCGAGCCGTGAGCGGCCGCTGACGTGGCGGACGTTCCTTCGCGCGCATTGGCGCGCGCTCCTCGCGGCGGATCTCTTTACGACTGAGGTGTGGACCGTTCGCGGGTTGGTCACCTTTTATACGGTGTTCGTCATCGAACTCCACTCGCGTCGCGTTCACCTTCTCGGCTCAACGCCGCATCCGGACGAAGCATTCATCGTGCAGACGATGCGCCATTTGACCGATGTCGATGGAGTACTACGCGCCGGCAGCGTGCTGATCTGCGATCGCGATCGGAAGTGGAGCCACGCCGTTGAGCACTTCCTCGGGACCGCAGGCGTCCGGGTCATTCGGACACCTTATCGGGCGCCGAACTGCAACGCGTATGCGGAGCGGTTCGTACGCTCCGTCAAAGAGGAATGCCTGAATCGCGTCATCCCGTTCGGTGAACGCCATCTTCGACGGACGCTCGCCGATTTTATGATTCACTACCACGGCGAACGGAATCACCAAGGGATTGGGAACGAGCTTATCGATCGTCCGCAACGGCAGCGTGGCGGCGCACCCGTTCGCCGCCGCCAGCGCATCGGTGGCCTTCTCAGTTATTACTACCGCGCCGCCGCCTAACGACGAGTGAGCGACACCGCCAAGTTGTCGGACACTACGAGGCTGCAACGGGTGCGGGCAGATCGATGGGTTTCCCAGTCTTTGGCGTCATGAAAATCACTGTAGGGAGAACACGACGAAATCGCAAGAACGCACGATAAAGTAGGCTACTCACCCGTGAGTAAGCATCAACACACGCCCGCATCGGCGGCCGTCGGGATCGAGCACGCGATCCGGATGCTGGAAGGTCGCTGGAAGCTCGTGATCCTGTTCCATCTCTTCGGCGGGAGGAAGCTGCGCTTCTCGGATCTCGAGCGCGCGATTCCGGCCATCTCACAGAAGATGCTGATCCAGCAGCTTCGGCAGCTCGAGCGCGACGGCATCGTCGCGCGCATCGTCCACCCACAGGTGCCGCCGAAGGTCGAGTACCACCTGACCGAGTGGGGGCAGTCCCTGTGCCCGGCGCTCGACAAGCTCCTCACGTGGGCGGAGAAACAGCCCTCATCCCCAAGCGGTTCGCAAGGTGCGAAAGCCACCCGCCCTCCGCGCGGCTAGCCTCCCAAATGGCATTTCGCGTCTTGATCATCGGTGGCACGGGGCAGGTCGGAGCTGCGGTGGTGCGAGCGCTGGCTGCAGAGCCGTCCTGCGCTGAAGTCGTGATGGTTAATCGCAAAGCGATTGCTCTGACCGCAGATCCTCGCTTGCGGCAGGTGATTTTGGATACGGCTGCTGCTCAGTTTCCGGCAGAAGTGACCAAGCTTGCGCAGAGTCTGGTTGCGCAAGGCGATCCTGTCTATGGGGCATCCTGTGTTGGCGTCGGTACAGGCAGCAGGAAGTGGAGCGAGGAGGAATTGAAGGCTCTCGAAATTGGGGTTGTCGGTGGTTTTGCCCGTGGTTGTCATGCCGGCGGGATCACACGGTTTGCTCTGCTCTCGGCAGCGGGAAGCACCGCACAAAGCCGGATTCGCTATGTGCGGGTCATGGGGTTAAAAGAAGAAACGGTTCAAGGGATAGGCTTCAAGAGCCTGGCGATTTTCCGCCCGGGCATCATCGCAGGCAACGCCCATACGCCGAGCTATGCGGCTTGGTTGGGGCGTCTGATTCCTGGTCCATTTGGGACCATTGAGCAGGACGATATCGGGCGCGCCTTTGTCGCTGAATTCATCAGCAGCTCGGCCCCACACGGAGTTGTTTATCTCGAAAATGGGGCGATGAGACAGAGGTCTCGTGCGTTTAGAGAGCTTTCGGCGGCCTGTTAATTTGACCGCGCTGGACCAGCCGAAATAGGCCGCGGCGTGTTCGGTCGTCTCGGCGGGCCGCTTCGCTCATCGCGTCCCGTCGGTCGAATCGACGCGGCTACCGTCACATGGTCTTCTTCATTTCAAACGAAGGCAGATCGATCTTGTTGATCCATGCGTCTCGCTGAAGGCCTTTCACCATGTCCTCCGCTAGCTGGGGCACAACATTTCGGAACAGGCCTGTGTCTTTCGGGATGATCTGTACCATCGCGTCGGCCATTAGCTGAGGATCCATCCGGTTCTGTTCATCACCCAGGATCCGATCAAAGAAGCCTTGAACGTCGGCTCTCTTCACGTAATTCTTTCGATCATCCATCCAGTGAGAAGATGATTCGGCCTCGGTCTCATTGAAACCGGTCAGATAACCGCCTGGGTTTATCACCTGCACCTGAATGCCGAACGGCGCCAGCTCCGCCTGCATCGATCCGGCGATTGCTTCCAACGCATGCTTGGTCGCTGCGTATGGACCACCATAAGGAATGGAGATCAGGCCACCAATCGAGCTGGTGAAGACGATCTTGCCGGGTCGTCCCTCGTCGACGAATTTGCGAACAAATCTCTGCGTCAGTTCCAATTGCGAAAAAAAGTTGCCCTCAAACATGCGCCGAAGCAGCTCCATCGGGATTTCAGTGATCGGGCCGCTTTCAGCAATTGCAGCGTTATTCACCAAGATATCGATGGCCCAATTCAACGCGTTCTGGACGTCGTAGGGATGCAAGAGATCAAGTTTTTCAACTCGAAGAGTCTTCAAGCCGAGCGCCTCGACCTTCCGGCGGAGTGCAGTCGCCTGAGGCCAGATCTGTACACCCGCGATCACATCGTGACCCGCCTTTGCCAACCCGATCGCGGCTAACTCCCCAAAGCCCGAACCAGCTCCCGTAATCAGAATGCGTTTCACTTTCATGATCAGTCCTTCTGTTCTGAACTGGAAAAGAGTTCCCGCACGGATCACGCACCCAGCGAGCCAAAGACGTTGACTTCGCGCGCTCACCGTAGCGCTGTTAGGAGGGCAGTTATTGTAGAAACTTGCTCAATCGGCGAGCGGCGAACGTGTGTGCCGGTACTTGGCTGGCGTCATGCGGAATACTCTGCTAAACGCGCGCGTGAAGTGTGGCTGATCGTGGAAGCCGCATTCGATGGCGATTTGCGCAAGCGTCAGCTGTCCGGCGGTGATGAGCCTAGTCGCTCGTTGCAGGCGGAGTCGCAAGACGAACTGATGCGGCGGCAGACCAAGCGTCGCCCGGAAGAGCCGCGCAAAGTGAAAGGGACTGATGCGCGCACACTCTGCGAGGGCAATCAGCGACACATCTGTGTCGAGCTGTGAGCGGATGAAGTCCACCACGCTGCGAAGCTGAAACGACGTCAGCTTGGCACGGGGGGCCGGTGCTTTCGGTTTCGCGACCCCGTAGTTGGCGAGCAAATGCAACGCCAGGCCGATGGTGAGTGTCTCGGCGTACAGCAAGCCGTTCGGCGCATCGGCGGCGAGTTCGGCGCGGAATGCTTCCGCGTAATTGGCGATGGCAGCGTCGGTGACTGAATCGCTGGTGACAAACGCAATACGATCGGCCGGCAGCCCGTCTTCGACCACGTCGGCGAGAAATCGTGGATCGAGGATCAGCGACACCTCGTTGTAGGTCTGAAACCAGCGCGACGGGTGGGATTCACCATGCGTGAGGATTCGACAGTGACCAGGGTTGGTCGGCCTGTCTTTCCATCCGTCGCGTCCTCTCGTCCACGCGAATGTGCCGGGCTGCGCACCGACGTTGACGGAGATGCCGTGGCCGATGACCGAGTGCTCAGCCAGTTCCATTGGCGGGAGGCGATGTTGCTCCACGATGATGCCGCGCCATCCGAACGGGACGCTGGTGAGTAACAACGATCCGGTCGGCGCGGCCGCGCGGTGCTGCCCCGTCGTCTTGTTGATGAGCAGGTTTTCACCGGCGTGTGGGAGCGCGGCTTCCGAGGCATCGTCTGTGGCGATCGGATGCATTCGGCTAACTTGAATTGCTGGAGTATAAGGCCCTGGTGCCGGCACAAAGCGACCATTTTGACGGGCAACGGTTCTTCAATCCGACCGGTCCGGCGTTGCAGCCGTTGACAGCCGTGCCGTGGATGCTCTTGACGCCTCGAGCCAAGTGGCCCCGATATGTCCCCGAGGTGCCCAGGCAACCGCCACCGCGCGATACCGCACGCCCGGTCGTGACCTTTGTCGGGCATGCGACATTCCTGATCCAGACCGCAGCCGGGAACATCATCTCCGACCCGATCTATTCGACGCACGCGGGCCCATTGAACCGCTTGGGACCTCGGCGCGTCCGGCCTGCAGCGATCGCGTTCGACTTTCGACCGCCGATCTCGATCGTGCTCCTCAGTCACAACCACTACGACCACTGCGATCTGCCCACGCTGGGCATGCTTGCGAAACGCTTCGATCCACTGGTCGTCACGCCCCTCGGTAACGGCCGCTTCGCGCGCGCAGCCGGCATTCGTCGGGTTGAGGAACTCGATTGGTGGCAAAGCGCCCAGTCATCGGGTGTGCCGATCACGCTCACGCCGGCGCATCACTTTTCTGCCCGCGGCCCGTTCGACCGCAACCGCGCACTCTGGGGGGGGGGTTCATGCTGACGGCAGATCACGCGCGTATCTATTTCGCGGGTGATACGGCGTACGCGCCGTTCTTCCACAATATTCGACAGCGCTTGGGCCCGATCGACCTGGCGCTTCTCCCGATTGGCGCGTATGAGCCTCGCTGGTTCATGCAGAGCGTGCACATGAACCCGGCGGAGGCCGTGCAGGCGCACCGCGATCTCGGCGCGAGCGAGAGCATCGCTATGCACTTCGGCACATTCCAGATGACAGCGGAGGGCATTGACGAACCCGTGCGCGGGTTGGAGCAGGCCCGCCGCGCAAAGAGCGTCCCCGCGTCAGCGTTTCGGATTTTGGGTTTCGGCGAATCAACGTGAGGCCGGGGATCGTCCGATCTGTGTCGACGAAGCCCTCGACAACCGCTCGGTTCGTTCTTTCATAAATCGAGGCAATCGCTATGTCGCAGCCGACACCGAAGAAACCCGCCCGCACAGGAGCTCGACGCAAACAGCCGGAGGCGCCAAGGGGCTTGCCTCCGATCGTGTGTTCGCGCTGCAGCGGACCGATCGTTCCAGGTCAGCACGTCGCCCCGCTCTTCTCGGCAAAGCTCGTTCGATGGTCTGAGCACCCGGTGCTGTCCAAGCCTCCGATGATTCGCGGAATCATCCCGACGGATGGTTCGCCTGGGTGGGTGGACTTGTCCGTCGGCGATCAATTGAGGCAGCGAGCCGCAATGGGTGGCGAGAGGGAACGCGCCGAGCTCGCCGCGTTCGAGGCGCTGCTCTCGAAGTGCATCGCGGACGCGCTTGTCGCGCAATTGCGGGAAGCGGACGCGCACGGAGTGGACGTGCTGACGTGCCTCACGCGCGATAAGAGTACCGACGAATAGCGACGCTTGCGACTAAATGCGCGTCTACAGTGCTTCCCACCGTCGTGACGGCCGCCAGCATCAGCAGCGCGGCAGGCCCGCGTCGTACGCCATCGGGAGGTGACGAGTCTGTGGGTTGGGATCGTTGTGGGCTGGCTCCGATTCACGCACCAACGCCACAAGACGCTATGAGGCACTTCCGCTGTTGCAGCAGGCCCTGCACCAGTAGGTCGAGAAGGGGAAGAAGTCGGCCGCGTAAACTAGGTAGCCGTCACCGAATTTCAACGACGAATGGATTGACTCGCTTCGCACTCTCAGCCTAGGTTACGCACCTATAGCAAACAAGGAGGAGGACACGCGATGCCGAACCAGCTTTCTCGCCGAACCTTGCTCGGAGCCCTCGTTGCCGCCGGCCCCGCAGCCGCCCTGGCCCGGGTCGTCGGCGCTCAAGCGCCCGCGACACCGCCTGCACCGCCCCAGCCGATGACCGGCCCAGTGTTCGGGGCTCCTCCCACGGAGTTTAAGCCACCCTACCCGGAGGCTGGCAAGGTCAACCGGCTTGATCCCCGACTCGACGCCCTCATTGACGCCGACGCCAAGGTGGAGAAGGTCTGTGACGGCTTCCTGCATGCCGAAGGGCCGGTTTGGGTTGGCGGCGCTAACGGCTACCTGCTGACCTCCGACACCCAGGTCAACCACATCGTCAAATGGTCGCCGACAGAGGGCCGTTCGATCTGGCTGGAGAATTCTGGCTATGACGCCAACGGAGTAGGCTGGGCCCCCAACCTTCGCGAGCCCGGTACCAACGGCCTGATCCTGGGACGCGGCGGTCTCATCGCCGCCGGATCGGGCGCACGTTCCATTCTCCGCATCGACCTCGCCACCAAGAAGAAGACCGTGCTGGTCGACAAGTACATGGGAAAGCGGTTGAATTCGCCCAACGACGTCGTGCTCGGCCCCGACGGCTCAATCTACTTCAGCGATCCTCCCGCCGCCTTGGTCAACCGCACTGGCCCCGACCGTGACCTCGACTACGCGGGGGTCTTCCGTCTTGCACCCGACAACAGCCTGCACCTGATCGACACCATGAGTGCGCCGAATGGGATCGGCGTCTCGCCGGACGGGACAAAGCTCTATCACACCGACGGCCCCACAGGCTGGGTGGTGTGGGACCTCGACAAGCAGGGGAACGCCTCGAACCGCCGCAATTTCGTGGCCCGCAGTGTCGTGATGGGCGGCGACAGCCTGAAAATCGACACGGCCGGCAACATGTGGGCGGCAACCCGCGGAGCGGTCACGGTGTTCACGCCGGGAGGCGAGCTGATCGGCTCTATCAGTACGGACGAGGGCGTATCCAATTGCGAGCTCGGCGCAGACGGCTACCTCTACCTCGCCTCGTCGACCAGAATATTGAGGGTCAGGGCCAAGGCCAAAAAGCTGATGTTCAAGGTAACCTAACTTTGAACTTGGCTCCGTTCACGCGGAGCCGCAGGCGACGGTCAGGTAACATGAATTGAGAGCCAGCCATCTGCCGCAAGCCTCAGCAGCGTCGCCAAGGCGGCGCACAACAGGCTGGGCAGATGGCCGCCGAGACCTGAGGCCGCAAAGGGCGGCTAACGCTTCTTTTTCCGCCTGTTAACCGGAGGGTTGCTGGTTCGAATCCAGCCTGAGGAGGCGGATGAACGCCAGTGTGCGTCAGGCTGCCGCCCAGGCAAACTCCAAATACAGATGGTTGCGCGCCCCCGCAACCACTTTCGAAAACAGCCGCCAGGATTGAGCCATCGCGCTCTCCAGCGGCTGCTGCCAACATCCTTCCCAGGTTTCCGAACACCATCAGCTTGCTTCAGCGGCGATTTCTATCCGGCGAGTCGCGAGATTAAGCAGGAACGTAGGTCAACCTGATCACATCCTCGCCAATCCGGTCATTAGTCATAAGGCGGAGCGGCGGCCGGGGTCCGGCGAAATATGGTTTGCCGTGACCAAGCACGACGGGGTGCAGGTAGATTCGATACTCATCGATCAGGCCAAGTTCGGTGAGGCTTTGCGCCAAGCCCGGGCCAGCAACTTCGATCTCCCCGTCGCGCTCGGCCTTCAGCTCGCGGATCGCGGCCTCAAGATCATCCTCAACAAGCCTGGCGTTGGGGCCGACCGACTTCAACGAGCGCGAGACGACCCATTTCGGCTGGTTCCGCCACGCCGCCGCGAAGGCGTGTTCATCTGCATCCCATTCGGGATGATCGTCGTCCCAGTAACGCATGACCTCATACATTTGGCGACCGTAGACACTGCCCGCCTGCCCCTGAGCCTCCTTGATGAAGTGGCGGAAGAGCGTGGGGCTAGGCGCAAACGCCATATGGTCGACGTAGCCGTCCAGGGACTGGTTCATTCCGAACACGAGCTTAGCCATACCACTTCCTTTCCTCACGCGGCACATCCGCGCGGTTCTGCCGCGAGATCATGCCGCGACCTCCAGGACACGTGTCGCCAATTTCACGTAACCGCCCCCGCAACCAGAATTTCCCCTTTAGATAGTTGGTTTTAGCACGAGCCCTGACTGGCCGGTCGGGAGCTCGCGTTTGGGACTGCTTGGGACTACGCACGCGATCCAGTCCCACATTTCCCGCTGCGGATCTTCGGTATTCCACTTCTTCATGCGTGTGGCTGTGCCGCGTAGGCCATTCCCATGGATTGTGCTCGGATTCCACTGGGCACCTGAGGGGCCTTTGATGCGTTCATGGTTCAGCCGTTTCGTGATTTGCTTTGGCGATGCTCCGCCCACAAACTCGCGAAATATGCGTTCAAGAACAATGCGTTCATCGTTCCCTTGAACAGTCCTTCCCGCGATCCGAACGTGGCGCTCGGCCTCTACACGACCGTTCTCTTTATCCTCTAGAATTCGATCATGCGCGTCGCGATCATTGGACAGCAGGCGTTTGGCAAGAGCGTTCTGGAGGCGTTCGTCGCTCGCGGCGACGAGGTTGTCGGCGTCTTCTGCGCTCCTGAGAAGGAAGGCGCGCGACCTGATCCGCTGCGTCTGGTGGCGCAGCAACTCGGCGTGAGGGTCGTCACGTTCCCCACGCTCAGGGCGGCCGGCGCCGAAGAGGCGTTGGCCGCGCTCGGCGCCGATCTGGCGGTCATGGCCTTCGTCCATCAATTCGCGCCGCAAAACTTCGTCAACGTCCCCAAGCATGGAACCATCCAGTACCATCCGTCGCTCCTGCCGAAGTACCGCGGCCCGTCGTCGATCAACTGGCCATTGATCAAGGGCGATCGACAGACGGGCCTGACGATCTTTCGACCGACTAACGGACTGGACGAGGGCCCGATCATCCTGCAGAAGACCGTCGAGATCGGCTCCGACGACACACTGGGAACCGTCTACTTTGATCGCCTGTTTCCGCTGGGCGTCGCTGCGTTGCTCGAGGCGGCGGATTTGGTCGCGTCGGGGCAGTCACGCGAACGTCCCCAGGACGAAACGCACGCGACGTATGAAGGCTGGTGCCGGGACCCGGAGGCGCAGATCAACTGGTACGCCCACCTGGACGCCATCTACAATCTCATCCGCGGCTGCAATCCGTCACCCGGCGCGTGGACAACCATCGGCGGATGTCGTGTCCGCGTGTTTGATGCTCGAAAACATGTCGCGCGCCGCCTCGGCGACGTCGCCGGAAAGATCGGCGACATTTGCGCCGTTGGCGATCAGAGCTTGCAGATCGCCGTGCAGGGCGGACGCCTGGAAGTGTTCAAGGTGCGGGCCGACGGCGGCGAGAAAATGACGGCGGCTGCATTTGCGGCGGCCGCCGGACTGAAGCTCGGATCGAACGTGAGTACCGACCTGTCCTTCGCCTAAACTCGCTCGGCGCCATCGGTGCGGAGACCTCCTTCTGGGACGTTGCCCTTTCGGTGCACGAAAGAGCGGCAAATCGCGGCAAGGGCAGCCACAAGGCGAAGGTCGAAAATCGGCGGAATCTACGAGGCATGAGGCGCGATCCGGCAGCCGAACGTCAAGCGGCGGGTCGCCAGAGCTGCAGATAATGTTGGTTGCGAGCCCCCGCAACCAATTAAAACGGGCCGAACTGACACAAGTTTCGGCCCGTTTTCATTTGTACGCGCACCTTTCAAATCACGCCATAAAACGACACGTTTCGACATGCTCCGACTGAAACGGCTGGCACAACGGCTGGCAGAATCGCGGCGCGCGTACACTCTGTCGCGCAGTGGCGAAAAGGAGCGCGACGATGGAAGCGCTTGATCGCGGCGAGGTCACCAACGCCGCCGACGCGGCACGTGTTGCCGACGCCTATCGACTCACTCCGCCAGTGTTACTAAAAGAAGACTCCCGCGTTCGGACCACGTTCCGAAACTTGATCCTCGTCGGCGAGGCAGCGTGAACAGGTATGGCCGCCGTGCTGCTTCCAGATCCGTTGTGGGATTTCGCGCGGGTGTGACACGTCTGAGGTAAGATGGCCGCCCCCTCGATTGGAAGGCATCGTGATGCGGACGTCATTCAATTACGTGACTAACCGGACGATTGGTTACTTAGTCGCCTTCCTCCTGCTGTTGTGCCCTCACACAGCGTCGGCCATCACCTACATGTCGATCGAGACGGTTCCGAACCGAGATGTCGTCGGTGAGGACGATGTCGTCACGATTCGCAGCATTGGCTACGCCAACCTCGAGCGCTGGAGTCAGCGACTGCTCGGCGAGTGCCGCGTGGTCGACTCCGTGATCGACGCGCTGACGGCGAACGCGACCATCAGCTCGGTCACATCTACCAACACGCGCGTCGTCGTTGCCGCCGGCGGCTTCGAGGGCGGCACCAACCCATCATTCGTGTTCACGGTGAAGGACTCTGGAGCGGGCACGGTGACCGAGGCGGACGTCGACGTGCTCGGCAACGCGCTTGGCTACGTGCTGAGCCAAGGGAGCACTGCGCATTTCAGCCCGAACAATTTCAAGGCTTACGCGTTTCCGCTCGACTACATCCTCGTGACGTTCTTGGGAGTGTTGAGCGGCGACGAAGCGCAAGCCTTCTTCGAGCACCTGAGTACGATCGACGAGGCGCTGTTCAGCGGGCTGTTCGCTGGGTTCACGCAGGTCGATCTCCCAGGCTCGTTGACAAACAACTCGATGCTGTTCCTACAGCCGGCCGTGAGCAAACGCCGGTTCATCTCGGGTCTTTCGGCGGCGGTGGAGGACGAACCGCGCGCCTCGTATTCACCGCTCAAGAACAACGGCACGCCGACGACGGCGCGAGCGGGCGTCGCGTTTCCCGAAAACGATTGGCTCACGTTTCCAAACGGGGATCAGTATCTGGCGAACGTCGGCGGATCCGCTCAGCTACTGAGCGAGCTTGCGGCTCTCCGGCAACGACATCTGGTCGCCGTCGCTCGCCTGTTGGAGGCGATCGAGGAAGACGGCGTCGAAGAGTACCTCGCCACGCAGTTCACGTGCCCGAATTGAGGACGGTCCGAAGAAGAGCTGCGTGAATTCGACAAGGCCTTCGAGATCGATCCCAACTATCTCGTCAACGACACCCCGCCGTTCATCGGCCTGCCAGGCTTCGTCGACGGAGCTTTCGCTCGGCGGCGGCACCCGCCGCCGGCCGCGTCTTCGGCGCCTGACCAAAGGCTGGGTGACCGCCGAGCAGCAACAAGATCGACATTACTAATCCCGCATCGCTCATCCCTTGCTGGCCTCGCATCGACGCAATGACATCATCGAGCAATGCAGTGGAGTAGACGGTGCGCCGGCAAGCAAGCGTGCCGGACGCCCCCGATGTACTCCGTCGGGCTGCGACGAGTGTCCCCAGGGGGCGCAGCCGAGTCCGACAGCGTTCATGTTCTGCTTACTTCAACTCGACTCGAATCGTGTGGATCTCCGACTTGCCGACGTTGCGCAGGACGTGCAGGCTGGCATCGCTCCAGTTGACGGTCCCGGCTTTGGGCTCCGACCGGACCCATTGGCCATCGGGGAGAATGCGCGTTTCGGTCATGTTGTTGGTCATGTACACGCTGACGCCGCGCAGATGGCGATGGGGCTTCTCTTCAGCACCCGGGGGAATACGCGCATCGATGACCCGGACGAAGGTGTTCTGGAACAGCAACTTGTAGTTCTCGGGGATCACCTTCAGCACGTCGTCGTCCCCGGGCTGGGATAGCGCGGGAAGGGCAAGCACCGCGAGAATGGCCAAGACACCGGCGGCTACGACCCATCTGCGAATCCACCTGGTCATAAAGGCTCCGAGGAGAAACCGACTGTACGTCGGAAGACCCGAATGCTACATGGGACCCGTACTGTCCCATCGGTCAGCCGAAGTCCCTTCACGCTGCTCGCGCGTAATAGTCGGCGCATGTGAGGGTGCGGCCGACCTGCCGCATGAACGCCTCATTCGGGTTCGGCGTCGAACCGAGCATGTGGACCCGACGCGAAGCCAGGTCAATCGTGAAGACGGTGTAGTAGGTCACTAAGCCGCGCCAGGTCCACACCTCCGTCGTAAAGAAGTCAGCGAGCCCTCCCTGAGCACCCTCTCGAAGCTCGGGAACTCGTCCGCCGCCGGACGTCCTGGTTGGCCTGTTGATGGCTCGAAGCCGATACAACCGGCAACAAGGGAGGATCACATGATTGGCATCATCTGGGATCTTTATCAGTCGCGCCAGATTTCCGAGCTGGGCAACAGAATCGGCGACGTTCAGGCATCACGGACTCAGGACGGCGTTGCCCGTGATGCTGCGTCTCGCCTTGAGGAGAAGGTCGACAAGCTGGCGTTGATCTCGTGTGCCATGTTCGAACTGATGCAGGAGTCGAGCGGCATCTCTGAGGAGCAGCTGCGGAAGAAGATCGTAGAGGTCGACCTGCGTGACAGTCAGGCGGACAACCGGATGACCGCGCAGGCGAAGAAGTGTCCCAAGTGTGAAGCGATGATTTCGCCGAAGTTCGGCCGATGTTTGTTTTGCGGCTACAAGGATGACGCGGCTGGGCCGTTCGCCTGACAGAAGGCAGGAACGACCCCGTCCGGCGGCCGTCCGCCTCCGTGTGGTGTCTAACTCGATCGTCCGAGGGCGCTGGGAGGACTGCAAAGGCTGAATTTCGCTTCTAGGTGACCGTCGACGCAATCCCGGCCGGCGAATCGGTGGACTCTCGCGTACTGTCGATCGTGGGGGAAGGCGAGTGGGCGAGGGCGAAGCATGGCGTACGCGGGACGCGCGGCTGGAAGAAGCTCCATCTGGGTGTCGACCGATCGGGTGTCATCATCGCCCACGCGCTGACCGAAGCCACTGTCGACGACGCGACGACCGCCATCGAAAAGGAAGTTGCACCCGAGGAAAGGACGAGGTTGTGAGATGCGCTCTAATCGGCCCGCTTGCTGCTCGCTCGCCGGGGCTTCGGCTTGCTCTTGCCCTTGAGATTGAGCGCCACTGCAGCGCGGATGAGATCCTTCAAGGCCGCCTCATTGACCTTGTCGCCTTCGTGAATGTCGATGGCGCGCCTGACATTCCCGTCGAGGCTGGAGTTGAATAGACCTGAAGGGTCCTTCAACGCAGCTCCTTTGGAAAATGTCATCTTGACGACGTTCTTGTACGTCTCTCCCGTGCAGACGATGCCGCCGTGGGACCAGATGGGCGTCCCCATCCACTTCCACTCTTCGACGATCTCAGGGTCTGCCTCGTGGATGATTTCGCGCACTTTCGCGAGCGTCTTCCCGCGCCAGTCCCCAAGTTCCTTGATCTTCTCGTCGATTAATGCAGAGGCAGATTCCACCGGAATGGGCCTTTTCATGTACAGCTCCAACTCTCGCAACTATTAGCTGCGCTCAGCCTAACCTGCCAACCTCCGCACGTGGAAGCGCGAACCGAACAGATAGTACCCAGAGGGAATGTGTGCGGTCTCAATGCGAAGCGGGCCGCGAACTTGACATCGCACCTCAACGCCGCTTGAAATGGGCGGCGCATCGGTGCTCAAGGGCGTCATCGCGCGCCGAAGATTTGCGTGCTGCCTAAAATAGCCGTCAAGAGACTAGAATGCCGACTTTCACGCCATGACCGCCGAGTGGCAGTTTCTGGTTTCGCTGAACGAGCGGCTGCGTCTCCTGAGGGATCCCGTCGAGATCCAGGAGGTCGCCGTCCGGCTGATCGGTGAGCATCTCCAGGCGAGCCGCGTCAATTACGCGGACATCGAGGGCGATGAGTTCGTCATCAGGCGGTCCTATGCACGCGCCGTCCCGCCATTCGCCGATCGAGGTCCCGTCGCCCGCTTCGGCCACGCCATGGTCGAGGCGTGCCGGCGCGGCGAGACGGTCGTGGTCAGCGACGTCCACACGGACCCATGGTTCACGGACGCCGAGCGTGCGCAGCTCCTCGCGAGCGAAATCGCGGCGTTCGTCGGCGCACCGCTGATCAAAGAAGGTCGATGGCTCGCGAGCTTCGCCGTCCACAGCGCGACGTCGCGCTCGTGGACACGCGATCAGGTCGCGCTCGTCGAGGTGACGGCCGAGCGCATATGGGGAGCCGGCGAGCGCGCGCGCGCGGAGGAGGCGCTGAGTCGGAGCGATGATCGGCAGGTGTTCCTGCATGAGCTGAACGACATGATCCGCTCGTTCGCCGATCCAGCGCGCATTCTCGCGGAGATATGCCGTCTGGTGGGCACGCACCTCCGCGTCAACCGCGTGGCCTACGCCGAGGTCGAGGGCGACTACTGCACCATCTTCAACGATTACGTGAACGGCCTGCCCTCGCTGGCCGGCCGCTTCCGCTGGACCGAGATGGCTGGCAGCCGCACCGAAGAAATCCTGAAAGGCGGCACGTTGTTCATCAACGACTCGTCGGCCGAGCCGCATACGGCAAACGAGCGCGCGGCGCTGCGGGCGGCGGGCATCGGCGCCTACATCTGTCCACTCCTCGTCAAGGACGGCCGGTTCGTCGGGGCGTTCGCGGTTCACAGCCGCGAGCCGCGCGTGTGGACGGCGGACGAGTTCGCGCTGGTGCAGGACGTCGCCGATCGGACCTGGACGACACTCGAGTACCGCAAGGTCGAAGCCGAGTTGCGCGCGAACGAAGAACGCCTGGAGTTTCTCCTCCGGCTCAACGACGCGCTTCGGCCGCTGAGCGATCCCTCCGACGTCCAGGAGACCGCCGCACGGCTCCTCGGACAACACCTCGGCACGACCCGCGCCGGCTACGCGGAACTCGACGGCAGCGATTACACCATTCGCCGGGAATACACGCGCGGGGTCCCGCCGCTCGCCGGCCCGGGGCCGGGCGTCACGCTAAGCGAGGAGTTGCGCCAGGCGCTCCGGCGCGGCGAGACCGTCGCGGTCAACGATGTCCAGACGGATCCCCGCCTGGGCGACGGCGAGCGGACGAAGATGCGGTCGCGGCAAATCGCCGCGTTGATCGGGACGACGCTGTTGAAAGGCGGACGGATGGTTGCGGCCTTCGGCGTCAATCACGTCGCGCCGCGCATCTGGACGCCGTCGGAGATCGAACTGGTTCGCGACGTCGGCGAAAGGACCTGGGACGCGGTGGAGCGCACCCGTGCCGAATCGGCGTTGCGCGAGCACGAAGAGCGGCTCCGCGTCGCGCTCGAAGCGTCGGCCGGCGGCTCCTGGACGTGGATTGCCAAAACCCAACAGGTCGACTGGGACGAACGATTCCGTGCGCTCTACGGGTTCACGCCCGACGAGCCGGCGACGTCCGACGCGTGGATACCGCGCGTGCACGAAGACGACCGTCCGCGGGTGCTCGCCCTGCTCGACGAGATCCTGACGTCGAAAACGAAGGATGCGTGGGAGAGCACGTTCCGGATCGTGCGAGCCGACGGAACGGTGGCGTGGATCCAGAGCCGGGGACGCGCCGACCGTGACGCCGACGGCAACGTCACGCGGCTCACCGGGCTCGATCTCGACTTTAATCAGCACCAACGGACGGAGGAGGCGCGGCAGGCGCGCCGCGACGCGGAACGCGATCGCGCGCTGAGGACGCTGCTCGAGACCGCCGCGCAGGGCATCGTGTCGGTGGACGCGCAGGGCGTGATCGTCACGGCGAACCAGGCGCTCGAAGCCATGTTCGGCTGGGCGTCCGGCGACCTGATCGGCCAGCCGATCGAACGCCTGCTGCCGTCGGCGTTTCGCGGCGCGCATGCGCGCCATCGGACCAACTACTTCGCCGCGCCGCATGCCCGGCTGATGGGCGGCGGCTTGCAGCTCGTCGGCGAGCGCAGGGACGGATCCACGTTTCCGATCGAAGTCAGCTTGAACCACGTTGCCACGCCCGCCGGCGGACGCGCCTTCGCGTTCGTGACCGACATCACTGACCGCCAGCGCGCCGCGTCAGCGCTGCAGGAGCGCAGCGCCGAACTCGAATACCGGACGACGCACCTGAGCCGGATGGCGTCGGAGCTGACGCTCGCCGAACACCATGCGCGCGAGCAGATCGCCAGAACGCTGCACGACGGGCTCCAGCAGCTGCTGATCATCGCCTCGTTCAACCTCGAGCAGCAGCTGAAGCGCGACCGCGAGGACGGAATCGCGCCGAGCGACCCGCTTTCGGAGGCGAAGCATCACCTCGACGAAGCGATCGCCGCCGCGCGCTCACTGAACTTCGAGCTGTTTCCTCCCGTGCTCCAGCATGCCGGACTACCCGCGGCGCTGACGTGGTTGGCGAACTGGACACACGAGAAGCACAAGGTCTACGTCCAGGTCGTTGCCGATCCGCGCGCCGATTCCGCGCGGAAGGATGTCCGCACGCTGCTGTTCGAGTCGGTCAGAGAGCTCCTCTTCAATGCAGTCAAGCACGCGCACGCGGATCGAGCCACGCTCGAGCTGGCGCTCGACGCCGACGATCAGCTGTGCATCACCGTCACCGATCAGGGGATTGGGTTCGAACCGGCGGCACTCGACGACCGATCGAAGACCGGCCAGGTGGGCTGGGGTCTGTTCAGCATTCGCGAGCGGCTGACGCTGCTCGGCGGCCGCTTCGACGTCGACAGCGCGCCCGGCAGGGGGACGCGGGTCCGCCTCATTGCGCCGCGCGGCGCCGCACAGAGCGCCGTCGCCGACGCTGGCGTGTCGAGCCTCGCGCCGATCCGGCCGGCCTCGGCCGGGGACGGCGGCCACGCGTCCCCGGACGCGCTCAGGATTCTCATCGTCGACGACCACCCGCTGGTGCGCACGGCGCTCCGCCACACTCTTCAGGAGCGGCCGCAGCTCTCGGTCATCGGCAGCGCGTCCAACGGCGTCGAGGCGATCGCGCATGCGCACACGCTGCGGCCCGACGTCATCCTCATGGACATCTCGATGCCGCACATGGACGGCGTCGAAGCGACGGCGCGCATCCACGCCGAGCTCCCGGGTATCGAGATTTTCGGGCTGTCGATGCACCCTCGCAGCGCGGTCCCGCATCCGATTGAGCAGGTGGGGGCGGCGGGCTTCTTCGTCAAGGGCATCGACACGCAGCGGCTGATCGATCACCTTCTGATCGTCCACGCGTCGCGCGGCGCCGGCGATCCCACGAATCGTCATGCCGACTCGCCCCCGCGTCCTGCTCGCGGATGATCATGCCGGCATCGTGAAGGCGCTGGAGCGTGTGCTCTCGCTCGAGTGCGACGTCGTCGGAGTCGTCGCCGATGGCAGCGACGTCGCCGAGGCCGCTGCGCGGCTGCAGCCGGTCGTGACCGTCGTGGACCTGAACCTGCCGAACGTCAGCGGACTGGAAGCGTGCCGTCGGATCCTGCAGACGAATCCGCGCGCCAAAGTGATCCTGATCACGGGCATGATCGACGAGACGATCAGGGCGGAAGCTCTGGCCGCCGGAGCATCAGCCTTCGTCCCCAAGCTGGCGGGGGGGAACGAACTGGTCGTCGCCATCAGACGCGCATGGGCGGATGCGTCGTGACCGTCACCTGCACGACCCTCAGCGGCATGCTGCACGTATGGCTGACAACAGATGATTCATGTCGGCTTGTTTCTCGACGAACGCACACGCCCCCATTGCGAGAGCCTTTTCCTTGACGTCCTTGTCGTGTACGGCGGTCAGGACGATGACTTTGGTCTGTGGAATCGCATGGGTGATCTTCTGGCACGTCTCGAGGCCGTTGGCATTCGGAATGTTCAAGTCGAGCACGACGACGTCAGGAACAAGCCGAACGGCCGCTTCGAGCGCAGCCTCCCCGTCAGCGACGCTCCCCACGATGTCGTGGTCCAACCCGAGCAACCGGGTCAGCGCAGTCAGCATCCCGGGGTAATCGTCGGCGAGCAGTATTCGTGGACGCATTACGTCAGGCGAGCCTGAGCCTAACATCGCAGATCGCTGGCGCACTGAGCATATTCGCAAATTGGTGGATTGGTCCAAGTCCCACCAGAGCGCCAAAGGGCATATAGTGGCGGATCCCTCATGATGCCGTACGCCTGTGTCCGTCAGCGCAGCACGTGAAGCCTCTTCGAACGATTCTGATGTGCCTCCTGCGCAGGCGACGGCTGCTCGCGATCCTGCTGACAGCCACGTCGATCGGCCCTGCCGTTTCTTCGTGGGCGCAAGGCCCGCAGAAGAAAGTGTTGGTTCTCCATTCAAGAGCGCGGGACACAGTATTCTCAATCGTGGCCGACCGGGAGATGCCGCTCCTTCTGGATCGAGCGATGGGAAGCAAGGTTGACTATTATTCCGAGCACATCGACGCAACGCGACTCCCGGAGGCGCAATACAAAACGGCCTTCGGTGATTATCTTCGCCTGAAGTACAGGAGCTCGCGATTCGACGCCGTGATCGCGACGCATCAGCTCGCGTTCGACTTTCTGACCTCCGATCGGAAAGAGCTGTTTCCCGATGCGCCCATCGTTTTTCTCACCGAGGATCGGACGGCCCGACAGATTCCAAACTCCGCGGGTGTCGTAGTGGAACGTAATTACAGTGGGACGCTGAGGCTCGCCCTGCAGCTGCAGCCCGACACGACTCAAGTGTTCGTGGTGAGCGGTAGCTCGCTCCGTGACAAGGCGAACGAGCGTGTCGCACGGGAGCAGTTCGCATCGCTTTCACCCGCGCTTACGTTCACCTACCTGGCCGGTCTCACCTCGCAGGACATTGAACGGCGCGTGGCCGGACTGCCGTCCCGGTCAATCGTCTTCTACCTAATCTTCTATCAGGACGCCGCTGGGGCGAACTTCAGTCCGGTGGAGTACCTGGACCGTCTGACGAGTGTTGCCAACCGACCGATTTACTCGTGGGTCGACTGGACGGTGGGCCGGGGCGCTGTCGGCGGCAGTGTTCTGAGTACCGACGGGCAGGTGGAGGCCGTGACCAATCTCGCGGTGCGCGTCCTCCACGGCGAGCGCCCGGACAGCATCCCGCTCCTGGCGCGGACCCTGGACGAATATCAGGTGGACTGGCGGCAGCTTCAGCGCTGGGGCATCCGCGATGCGCGCGTGCCTGCGGGAACGCGCATCATGTTCCAGATGCCGAGCGTCCTGGAGCGTTACAGAGGCTACATCGTCACTATCGCGGTACTGTTCCTCGCGCAGACGGCATTCATCATGGTCTTGTTCCTGCAACGGATACGGCTGCGGCGGACCGAAGAGCGGGCGCGTCGAAGCGAGGCGGAACTCCGCGCGAGCTACGACCGTATTCACGACCTTGGTGTACGCTTGCTCACTGCGCAAGACGCCGAGCGAACGCACATCGCGCGCGAGCTCCACGACGACATCAGCCAACAGATCGCGGTAGTGTCGGTCGAGCTGCAGACGTTCATGCGGATGGCTCCACAGCACGAGAAAGACTTGAAGGAACTCGAGCGCGGGCTGCTCGATCGCGTACAAGAGATCGGCCGGAGCGTGCATGCACTGTCGCACAGGTTGCATCCGGCGAAGCTTCGATTCATAGGGCTGGTGGCAGCCATCGATGGTCTGCAGCGCGATTTCTCACGGCCGAACCTGAAGATCGTGTTCTCGCACGACGGTGCGCCCCCGGAGGTGCCGCACGACGTCACGCTGGCGCTGTTCCGCATGGTGCAGGAAGCCGTGCAGAACGCAGTCGAGCACAGCGGAGCGCGTGAAGTGTCAGTCCGCTTGACGGGTGGCGTCGACGGCCTGACCCTGACGATCGTGGACGACGGCAGTGGCTTCGACGTACGCGCTGCAGAGGGCAAGGGGCTCGGACTGATCAGCATGAACGAACGGGTCGACTCGATCGGTGGAACGCTGAGGATACTGTCTTCGCCGGGGACGGGCACACGCGTCGAGATCAAAGTGCCCTGCACCGTCCCAACCCGAGAACCCAACCCCGAATACGATGCCGCGCAACGTGATGAAGGCGTCACCTTCCTCGGGCGGTGAGGGACTGAGGTCGGAGGGCTGGTCTAGCCCACACTAACCACGCACAGCCTTCTGTCGTTTTTTGCGCATGATGCGCATTACGCGTGCTCACAAGATCTGGTTGCTTGATCGCGGCCGGCTGTGTGACTGGCTGGATGAAATTGCGACGAATGCCTGGTGAATGCTGGCGCATTCTTTGAATCGCTCATCCAAGCGCAATTCCCCAAACGTGGGAAGCCGGAACAATCGTGCAGTCCATATCGCCGATCGTCCTCGTGGGGTTGTTTATCGCGATCGTGATTGCGACCTTGCTCGCCTTCGAGGCCGGGCTCTGGCTCGGCAGGTGGCGGAGCCGGAGGCCGAATCCTGAAGAGCTCTTGCCCGCCCGGGTGCTGGTGACAAGCGCGCTCGGCCTGCTGTCGTTCATCCTCGGCTTCACGTTCGGGCTGGCCTCGTCTCACTTCGACAGCAGAGCGGAGGCAGTCTTTGACGAAGCGACTGCCATCGGCACGGCGTACCGCCGGGCAGACCTGCTTCCAGAGCCCGAACGCACGAACGAACGACGTCTCATTCGCAATTACCTTGACGTTCGCCTGGAGCCGCTTCACGTCCGCACCGGTGACGCCCTTGCTCGAATCAGACATCTGCAAGAGCAGATGTGGGCTGAAGTCGTTGCCGCGAGCAGGAGGTACGGCGGGTCGCCATCGGTCGCGCCCCTGAGCCAATCGCTGATTGACATAAACGTGCACGGCGAACGCGTGCTTACTGATATCCGATCGCGGATCCCCTTCGACGTGTGGCTGATTCTGAACGGGATCATGGCCGTGTCGGTCGCGGCGGCGGGGTATCAGGCCGGTCTGGCCGGCACTCAGAGATCCATAGCGGCCGTCGCGTATGCGCTCGCGCTTGCAGCGGTGATTGTGCTGATTGCTGCTGCCGACATTCCGGGGTCGCAGCAGCTGCAAACGAGTCACCAGGCATTGATTGAACTGCGAGACAGGCTGACCGAGCCGTGAGACGGCTGCGAGCCGGCATCGAGGAAAACCATGAGCACCCACCAGACACACACGCACCAGATACAGCTGACCGACGAGGGGATCGTGCAGGTTCTCAGCCTGCTGAAGAACAGCGACGACGTCGAGTTGAAAGTGACGGTCCCGGACGCCGACCAACATTCTGCAGTGTTGGAGCTGGACCTCGACGTGCTCGATTGTGATCTGCGCCAGGTGGTGTTCTTCGATACGCACGACCTTCAACTGAGCCGCGCCGGTGTCATCGTGCGAGCCCGGCGAGCCCGAAAGCGCGGCGACAGTGTCATCAAGCTCCGGCCGGTGGTGCCTGCGGAACTCCCGCGCAGACTGCGTCGTGCGGACGGCTTCACGATTGAGCTCGATGCCATTCCGGGTGCGTTCGTCTGCTCAGGGTCGCTGAAGGAGGGCGCCGACAATACCGACGTCAAGGAAGTGCTCCAGGGGAAGCGCTGTATTCATAAACTCTTCTCCCATGAGCAGCGTGCGTTTTACGCGGAGCATGCGCCGAAGGGGCTCGACCTCGATGCCCTCACACCGTTCGGACCGATCAATCTCGCAAAAACCAAATTTAAGCTTGACGAAGCAATCGACCGGGAGGCGGTGGCGGAGCTGTGGTTCTACCCGGATGGGACGCGCATCCTGGAGCTATCGGTGAAATGTATGCCCGACGAAGCGTTTAACCTGGCCGTCGCGACGCGTGCCGCACTTACGCGGCACGGCATCACTCTCACCGGCGAGCAGCAGACCAAGACCCGCAAAGCCTTGCAGTACTTTTCGCGCCTCCACGGCAAGAACGGCCATTAACAAGGCCCCACTCTTCAGGTCGGGCGAATGCGTCTCTCTATCATTGTTTTGTTGTCAGTGGCGCTGACGGCGGCGAGGCCAGCGTCCCAGACGTCCGGGAGTCTGCAGCTTTACGTCGTCGATGTCGAAGGCGGCAAGGCGATGCTGGTTGTGTCTCCATCCGGGGAGTCGCTTCTCGTCGACAGCGGCAACATCGGCGAAGGCGCCCAGCGTGATGCCGGGCGCATTCTCGCTGCGGCCAGAGATGCGGGTCTTCAGCGGATCGATCATCTGATTACCACGCACTGGCATCGCGATCATGTTGGTGCAATGGCGCTCGTGGCGCGACACCTGCCGATTGGCGAGTTCATCGATCACGGCGCCAACGTCCAGCCCGATCCCGTGATCGATGCATTCCTGCGGGACACCTATCCACGGCTGTATCGCACGTCCAGACACACGGTCGTCAAGCCGGGGGACACCATTCCGCTTGCGGGTGTTGACCTGCGGGTGTTGACCTCGGCTGGTGAATCCATCCGGACGCCCATGTCAGGGACAGGCGTGCCGAATCCGTATTGCGCAGACTTCAAGCGCGGAAGCGATGCGAACACGGAAAACACCCAATCCATCGGGCTCCTGTTCGTATTCGGGCGATTTCGTGCTGTCGATTTGGGAGATCTGACGGTCAACAAGGAATTCCAGTTGATGTGCCCCGTCAATCCGGTCGGTACCGTTGATTTGTTCATGGTGTCCCATCATGGGCAGCCCGGCGGAAACAGCCAGGTGCTGATTCACGCAATCGAATCGCGTGTGGCCATCATGAACAACGGCACGCGGAAGGGCGGACAACCCGCCGTGATGAAGGTGATTTACACCGCTCCACGACTGGAAGATCTGTGGCAACTCCACGCGTCACAGCTGAGCGGTCAGGAATACACCGTGCCCGGGCTGTTTGTCGCGAACCACTGGGACAGACCGCAGCTCGCGATGCCGATCGCACCATTACAGCAGGCTGGTCGTGGACTCGGTGCGCCGCCGGCTCATAATGGGCCGGCGTACTGGATCAAAGTATCGGCGCGCCAGGACGGCTCCTTCGCGATCGTGAACGGCCGCAACGGCTTCTCCAAGACCTACAGACCAAGAGCCGACGCCCTCACCGTTTCACCGCGGTAGCGAGCCGGTCCAAGAAGCGTCGGCACGTCACAACTGCAACTGAATGCGGCTCTGAAAGAACTGCGTCTTGCCCACGACGCCGAAGCGATCGAGCGAACCATATCCATAGGTGAGCTCCAACCGCACGTTGTCCGAAAGATGCCAGTTCACCATCGGCGTGAATCGCCAGAACTTCCCTCCGTGAATCGGGTTGCTATCGAGGTCGATGTAGGAGAAATGTCCCACCAGCTCCCACGCGCCGGGGCCACCTTGAAAGACTGGACGCGCCGGCGACACCTGGTTGAAGTAGCCTCCGCGTGTGTTGTAGACGCGCGTCTCGCCGGTGGCCAGCCAGGTCACAAACGCTTCACCGCCGTGGAACAAGGGGTTATTGCTTTGGGGCGCGTCAGCCTTCTGGAAGTAGTACTCGCTACCGAACAACAGAGAACCGGGGCGATAGTAGGCCTCGATCCCCGTCAGTGTGGTGTCCTTCACCGCGAGCTTCCCCGTATCGACGAAGAACGGTGCTGGAAACGCTTCAGGCCTAGCCCTGAGCTGCAGCACGCCGTCGTCTGGCTTGCCGTGGCGTAGATTCAGGCCGACGTGAAGGACCGTGCTTTGGGACTCGATTGGCACCCATGCGAACCGCCCTGCGACCTGACGGCTATAGGTCGAAAACGTCTGCCCTTCCGACAGCCAGTCGCCGTAGACCCCCAGGTTCCATAGAAGGTGTTTTTCCGGAAGGTAACCAAGCCACTTGATGCCGTCGGCCAGGATGGGAATCGTCGCGTCGCTGATCGGCTGGCGCTCCATCGTCCACCCCGCGTAGCCCACCATGACCTTGTTGAGCGAAATCCCCTCCTTGGTTCTTCCGATGAAGATCTGGCCGAAAAGCTCGGGAACGTCGACCATCACCCCGGTTTGCCGGAACACGAATCGGTGGGTGGGGACGTCCCACATGAGTCCGGCACTCCAGCTCGTGGGCCGGTCGAACTTCAGCCGCCCTCTGAAAAGCAAGCGGGCATCCCGAAGCTTCGGTGAGGGAGAGAGTGCAAATTGCTCTTTGCTGTGCTCGTCCTGGGCGTAAGCCGCGTATTCGTAGAGAAAGCCACCCCCGAAACGGAACGTGGCGCGCTTGCCCTCGTATTCGTTCCAGCTTATGAGCTGACGCTCCGGAGTCGCGAGTTCATCGTCACCGGCCTCGAGCGGTGCGTCGTCGAGCGTCCCACCCTGGTTGCCCGGCTGCTGCTGGCCCCACGCATTGTGGGACAAGCAGCACAGGATTCCCGCCAAAAGCAGGTCGCGCCTGACGCTTCGATTCACGTCAATACTCGTAGAAGAGATCTTGCGTCTGCTTCGACGTGTGTGGCGTCAAGAGGGCCAGCGCGAGCAGAATGCGAGCCTTCTGAGGATTGAGCTCGTCTGACGCGATGAAGCCGAGTTTATCGTCGTCCAATTCGACATTGCGGCCGACCTTCCCAAGTGCCACGCGGCTGCTGCGCACGACGATCACGCCCTTCTTCACTGCACGCGCAGCAGCGTCGACCGACACCTTGTTCATGTTGCCGTTGCCGACGCCAGCGATCACGATGCCTTTGGCGCCGCTGTTCACACTGGCGTCGATCAGGTCGGGAGTCATGTCCACGTACGCCATCAGGATGTCGACCCTTGGTATCGTCGTCACCTTCGACACATCGAATTCGCTCGCCGTGGTGTGCTTCCACGATGGACTGTTGTAGAAGTCGTTTGTGCCGTACGCCGAGACGCCAACCAGGCCTCGCAGCGGCGACATGAAGGTCTGGACGTCGGTCGTGCTCGTCTTCGTCAACGAGTGAGCGCCGTGGATCCAGTCGTTCATCATGACCAGCACCCCGCGGCCCTTGGAATGCGGATCGCGAGCCACACCGACGGCGTTGTAGAGGTTCAACGGGCCATCGGCGCTGACGGCCGTCGACGGCCGCATCGAACCGACCATCACGACCGGTTTGTCGCTCTTCACCACCAGGTTGAGGAAGTACGCGGTCTCTTCCATGGTGTCCGTCCCGTGTGTGATGACGATGCCGTCGACGGCCGGCGTTGACAGCAGCTCGTTGATCCGTTTGGCGAGCTTCAACATGATGTCGAACGACATGTCTTGCGATCCGACGCTGGCGATCTGCTCGCCCTTGATGTTCGCCAGGTCCTTGATGCTCGGAACGGCGGTGAGCATCGCGTCAATCGTCACCGCGCCTGAGGTGTAGCCGGACTGCGTGCCGGTGGCGGCGGCACCGGCAATGGTGCCGCCCGTCGCCAAAATCACGATGTTCGCTTTCTTGTCCAAGGTCGATACGTGCTGACTGCCCCAGATCCCAGCGACGACGACGAGCGACAGAACACGAATTCCATACGACCGATTCATGACAACTCCTTTTCAACTCCCGCGCGTTGGCGCAGCGGTACTGCTTCAGCTTTTACTGCTTTTGGTACTTGGCCTTGTCGAGTCCCGTCAGCTTCACCGGATCGAGCAATTCCTGGATCTGGGGCTCGGTGAGGACCTTCTTTTCGCGGATGATTTCGAGGATGCCTTTGCCGCTTGCTTTCGCTTCGCGTGCCAGCTCGCTGGCCTTCTCGTAGCCGACGATTGGGTTGAGCGCGGTAACGATGCCGATGGTTGTCTCCATGTAGCGCTCGAGCGTCGGCTCGTTCACGGTGATGCCATCGATACACTTCGTGCGGAACAACTTCGAGGTGTTGAAGAGAAGACTCTGCGATTCCATCACCGCCAGGCCTTCGAGCGGCTCGTAGGCGTTCAACTGCAGCTGCCCGCTGTGTGCCGCCATGGTCACCGCAAAGTCGTTTCCCATGACGCGGAACGTGACGAGGTTCATCACTTCGGGCACCACCGGATTCACCTTGCCCGGCATGATCGACGAGCCTGGCTGCAACTCGGGCAGGTTGATCTCGTACAGACCGGCGCGGGGTCCCGAGGCCAGCAAGATCAGGTCGCCCGAAATCTTCGAGAGCTTGATGGCGACGCTCTTGAGCGCGGCGGAATAGATCACGAATCCCTGCTGATCCCAAGTCGCGGCCAGCATGTCGGTTGCCGGAACGATCGGCTTGTGAGTGAGCTCGGCCAGATGCACCGCGACTCGCTCCGGATAACCCTTGGGTACGTTGATGCCGGTGCCAATCGCCGTGGCGCCCATGTTGACGGCGTACAGAGCCTTTTCCGCATTTCGCAGCAGCTGGATTTCGCTGTCGAGCGAAGCCGCGAACGCGTGGAATTCCTGACCGACGGTCATCGGTACGGCGTCCTGCATTTCGGTGCGTCCCATCTTGACGATCCCGAGGTACGCGTTGCCTTTCGCGCGGAACGACGCCGACAATTGCTGCAGTTCCTGGATCAGTTTGTCGTTCCGTAGGAGAAACGCCACCTTGAGCGCGGTGGGGTAGGAATCGTTTGTCGACTGCGACATGTTCAAGTCGTCGTGCGGCTCGAGGAACTGATACTCACCTTTCTTGTGGCCGGTGAGCTCGAGGCCGATGTTCGCCATCACTTCGTTGGCGTTCATGTTGGTCGACGTCCCGGCGCCGCCCTGATACCAGTCGACCAGGAACTGATCGTGGTATTTCCCGGCAAGCAGCGCCTGGCCAGCTTTCTCAATCGCGTCGAGCCGATCCTTCTTCATCGCGCCGACGTCGGCGTTCGCGCGTGCCGCCGCGATCTTGACGATCGCCCACGCTTCGACGAAGCCGGGATAGTGATTGATGGGGACGCCAGACAGCTGGAAATTCTCGAGGGCGCGTGTCGTCTGCACTCCGTAGTAGGCCTTGGCCGGGACCTCTTTTTCTCCCAGCAGATCCTTTTCCACGCGCACGTTGCCCGTCGGCGGCTGGCTCGTGCCGCTCGTGCCCTGCTGGGCCCACGACGTCGTGACGGATCCCGCAATCGTCAAAGCCATCGCGATTGCCAAACAGGTTTGATGTCGAAACGCGTTGAGTTTCATGGCTACTCGCTATCCTTTTCGTTGCTGTAGTGGCACCGGCGTCGCTCGTGCAGGTTCCGTACCCCGCTGCGACACCGGAAGAAGGATCAGCTGCGCAGCCTGATGCTGCGGAACACGCCACGACGACGCGCCGTCGACACGTCGTCAGAATCCGGACTAGACATCCTCGGCAACGATTGGCTGGCAGTCGGTTGTGAGTTCCGACAGCCCGTTGTGATGTGCGGAACATCCGGAGGACAGTACGCACTCCTTACGTCACCACAAGCCGGGAAGCAGCCGGTGGGGTACCGACGCGATGTAATCGGGCCATCGGACATCTCGAGAGAGCAGACGCTCCTCGGCGCGAATCCGGTAGAGCAACGATGCCCACCCCGCCAGCATGATGAGCACCGAGGCGAGGTTCCATTCCTGAAGGTTGTATCCAATGTCGCTGAGGAGGTACGCCAGATACATCGGATGGCGCACCAGTCGGTACGGGCCTCTCGTCACGAGACTCCGCAACGCAGGACGGACGCCGAACGATCGCCCCAACCCGAGAAGGCTCGCGAGACTCAAGAATGCTGCGATCGTCACGATGACAAGCCCCACGCCGGGCCACGCAGGCTCGCCGGGCATCCACGCGAGGTCCGCGATCTGAGCATACGGATAGGCATAGGACACGACGACGGCCGCGCTGGCGTGTAGCGAGTGGTCCTGCGCCGCAGGCGTTCGACGCGTGACGGCGATGCCGAGAACCAGCAGGTGCTGCGAGATGTAGATCCAGTCGACGAGCGTGAATGTCGGCGTCAGATAGACAAGCAGCGCCAGTTCGACCGACGTGACGCTGAGGAGCAAGAGATCGGCGAACCCTTCCCGTCCCTCCTTCGCACGGGCGCGCTGACACGCCTCACCCCATTCGCTCATCGGCCAGCGCGCCCCGACAAAACTGACAGCCTACCGGCGGCCGCCGCCTCCGCGGAAGCCGCCGCCACCTCCGCGGAAGCTGCCGCCACCCATTGAACGGCCGCCGCCACTGGGACGATAGCTTCCGGACGGACGAGAGCCACTTCTCACCGAGCCAAGATCACGGGTGCGCGCCGCGCCATCGGATCGCGCGTTGAAATCGTGATTGAGTTGACTTCTGGTTGAGGAGGAGAGACCTCCCGCCTGAGCGCCGAGTTGTCCGCTCGTGCCGGTCGGCCGCTGGACATTGCCCCAGCTTCCGTTGTTGTACTTCTGCCAGCTTCCGCCCTGATTCCGGTAGACGTTGCCGTCGCGGCCGGCGTAGACGTTACCGCCAGCGGTCTTGCCAATCGCCGCTCCGCCCGGCCCCGGAGTATTGCGACTGACGATGCCGCCGCCCCCGCTGCCCTGCGTGGCACGGGTCGTCGTGCCGGTCGCCCGGTTTGTCACCCTCGACGTCGTCGCCCACTGATCATTGCGCTGCACGGCCGTCGATCCCCAGCTTCCGTACACGTTAGAGCCCTGTCGGGTCTGCGCGTACGTGCCGGTTCGAGGATTCCACGCCTGGGCTGCGCCGCGAGCACCGCCGGGTCCCCGCGCCACCGCGCCACGCGCATACGTCCCGGTCGACGGGTTGTAGCGGGCGCCGTATCCGGCGCCGCCGTACGGACCGTATACCGCGCCGCCGCGAGAATACGCACCCGTCCACGGGTTGTAGCGGGCACCGTACCCGTAGCTCGGGTAGCGTGGGATGTACGCCGGATAGCCGCCACCCCAGTAGCCAAAGTACGGCGGATAGTAGTACCCGCTGCCCCACATCGCGACGCCCCAGGCGACCATCGTGCCGGTATACGCCGCGGCGGTCGCGAACTCCACCCAGTCAGCGTCCGATTCTTCCACCGTGACGGCCGTCACGTCGTACGCCGGCGAGCTGATTGGAATCTCGTATACCTCTTTTGGAATGGAGTCGGCAACGCTCCAGGGTCCGCTCGGGCCGCGCGCGACGAACCAGACCCCGTCGAAGCACATGTAATACAAATCGCCGATCTTCAACACGTCCTTGTCGGTGTTCACCGCGCGTGAGATCGTCATCTGCTCGATTGGCTCGAACCTCGGATCGCCCGCGTAGATCACCTCGGGCGCCTGCACTTCCTTTCGATTGACCCTGGCGGTCTGCGGCACCTGCGCCAGCAGCACCGCTTCGATTGCCTGCGGTGTGCCCGGCACCGACGCGAGCACTCGTGAACGCGGGTGCTCCAGCGGGATGCGTTTGAAATCGTCGGGCAGACTCGGCGTCGCGAACGTCCATGGTCCCGAGAAGCCCGGCGCGGTGAACCAGCGGCCGGAGACGAGGAAGTAGACCGGTCCTTTTCCGAGACGGAACACGTCACTCTCCGTGTTGCTGACCCACAGCAACTGCGTCGTGCTCACCCGAATGTACGCCGGCGCGCCCGTCGTCTCGATCAGCTCCGCCGGTCTCTTGCTCACGAACACTGTCGGGACGGTCGCCGCCGGCTTCAGGTCGCTGAGGGCGGCCTTGACGTCCTTCCAATTGCCATCGTCCGGCAGCTTGAAGAAGCTGTCCGGCAGCTTGTGCGCGGGCGTCCAGGGTCCGTCCACGTTCGAGGCAGTCATCCAGGCGTTGCCGTTCCGAAGGTAGTACATCTCCGGCGTTCCGAGGGCGAACAGATCCCAGTTGGTGTTGACGGCAAATCGCAGGTTGTTGTCCTTGATCGGACTCCACATCGGCTGTTCGTCGATGTTCACCAGAATGGCCGGCCGCTGGCTGAAGAAGATCACGGGCGGATCCGCCTTCACGCCATCCACGTTCTTCGGCGTGATCTCACTCGAGTCCACGGCGGCGAGTACCCGATCGAGCCCGATCACGCGCTCGTTGCGCGGCACCGACGATGTGATCTCACCGACGACCATCGTCAGCTGATCGCGTGAGAGCTTGGGGAAATTCGATTCGGTGATCGTGAATTCCGAAAAATTCACGAGCCGCTCGGGAACGGAAATCTGCGTGTTGGCTTCTATCTTGAGCGTCCCGAGCGTCGGCGTTTTCGCGCCGCTGGCCGTGTACGCCACCACCGCGTACATCACCATGTGTTTCTGATCGGGCCAGCTCGCGACCTGCGGCTCATACAGCACGACCCGTCCGCCCGAAGCGGTGTCGTAGGCCCGCGGCCATCCACCGTCAGGCAGCTGTGCAGCGGCCGCCGGACGAGCGGACGGCGCCGGCGGGCTCGTCTGTCCTCCCACTCGCGCAGCGGACAGGGAGCTTACGGGAACTGTCAGGCTGATCGCGAGGATGTAGCTGATGAAGGCTTTCATACCTCAACCCCTTTCAATATGCGTGGCAGCAACTCCTGGTCCCCGTCGCGCTGGCGCCCGGCGGTCGGTGCGCGCCCCTCCGGCGCGCACCCGCTCACGAGCGGCCGTTAGCGCTGGCGGCCGATTGCAACGGGACAGCAATAGCAATACTGAGATGCAATGTTCGGACGTGGTGAACGCGCGAAGCTCAGAGATACGGAGGGGAAAGCAGGCCAGAAACGAGGGCAGGGAAGGGAACGGCTATTGGAGCCATACACGCACGGAGGTTCATCATGTTTCGAACTCTTCTGACCACTTCAGCGATCGCGTGCGTATTGACGCTTGGAATCCCGACTGGCAGCACAGCTCTGGGCGGCGACGCACAAAACCCGGTAAGCAAGATCGGGAAGGCGACCAAGGACGCCGGCAAAGGCGCTGTGAAGGGAACTACCAAAGTCGTCAAGAAAGCCGGCGATGTAACGGAAGACGTAGCCCAGAAAACCGCGACCGAAACAAAGAACGCGGGAAAGAGAGTTGAGGGCGCGGTGAGAACCGACCGGACGAGTACGAGGTGTCAGGACGGCACCGTTCAGACCGGCAAGACGAACACGAACGCGTGCCTCAATCACGGAGGTATGAAGAAGTAGCGCCTCGGCGTTGAAGCCGAGCGCCCACAGCGGAACTTTCGAAAGGACCCTCTTCCAGTCGCCCTGCCGAATCTGCATAGGCAGCCCACGATCCTTCGGAGAAAGTGACCTCATGAAGTGTGCCCCGCGTTCACCAACATCCCTCCGGATGCGGTGACGGTTGAAGTCGGCCAGCGCCAGACCTTCAGCGTGCAGAATGCGACGGCGCGCGGGTCACGTGCCATACCGGGCAGTGCCTTCAACGGCAATCGGACACCGAGTACGGAGATGACGATGAGCAAGAGACCAAACACCAAGATGAAACTCCGATTTTCACCAGGCATCAAATGGGCCGCCGGCATTGCCGCCGCCGCGGCGCTGAGTGCGGGCTGCGTCGAGAACGACGACCCGACAGGGTTGGCCGAAAGGTTCGACCTAGCCAAGGGCGTTGCTGCGCTCAGCATCGCCGAGACGAAGGCAATCGCCGAAGACGGCTTCATTTACGGCCTGCCACTCGTGATGAACTACGCGGTGATGTATGAGTTCGCCGTGGACACGAAGTCCAGCCAGTACAAGGCGCCCTTCAACGAGATCAAGAACCAGCACCAGGTGTCGACCTACGAAGACACAACGGTCATCACGCCGAACAGCGACACACCTTACTCGTTTCTCTGGCTCGATCTGCGCGCGGAGCCGATGGTCATTTCGGTGCCTGCGGTGGAAAGGACGCGCTACTACTCGGTGCAGCTGATTGACGGCAATACTTATAACTATGGGTACATCGGCAGCCGCTCCACAGGCGGATCGTCGAAGCCCCTAGACCGATGGGTAGTGCGACGCCGCAGTGGGAGCGAGGCGGGCGACTACCTCGTGGTCGGCCCTGACTGGAAGGGCGAAACGCCCGCAGGGATCAAAAAAGTGTTTTCCTCGACGACCCCGTTTGCGCTCACCCTTTTCCGGACCCAGCTCTTGAATCCCGGGGACATGCCGAACGTGGAGAAGGTGCAGGCGGGATACAAGGCGCAGCCGCTTTCCGCGTTCCTCAAGCAACCCGCGCCGCCGGCCGCGCCGAGGGTCGATTTCCTCCCAGCCACCACTGCGGGAATCAAGGCGAACTTCTATGAGTATCTGGACGCGGCCCTCCGGTTCGTCCCACCGTCGCCGGAGGATATGAATATCCGGGCCCGACTCGCCCGAATCGGCATCGGGCCAGGCAAAACTCTCGGGTTCAAGGATCTCTCGGCGGCACAAAAAGCCGCCGTCTTGCAGGGCTTGAAGGAGGGCGGCAACAAAGTAGACGAGTGGCTGGCCAGTGGAATGAAGAATGTCAACGGCTGGAACATCGGTTCGTTCTTTGGTGACCGCGCGTTCTTCAACGGCGATTGGCTGATGCGTGCCGGCGCGGCCAAGGGCGGTCTTTACGGAAACGATGCCGTAGAAGCCACGTATCCCTTTGCGCGCACGGATGCGGCCGGCGAACCGCTTGATGGCAGCAAGCACAACTACACGATCACTTTCCCCGCGGGACAGCTCCCGCCGGTGAACGCCTTCTGGTCGGTGACGATGTATGACGGCAAGAGCCAGTTTCTGATCAGGAATCCCATCAATCGTTACCTCATCAACTCGCCGATGTTGCCCGTCATGAAGGAGAACGCGGACGGATCGCTGACCCTCTACATCCAAAAGGACTCGCCCGGCCAGGCGAACGAAGCGAACTGGTTGCCTGCGCCCAACGGCACAATCTACCTGGTGATGCGCCTGTATTGGCCCAAGGACACGCCGCCTTCGATCCTGCCGGTCGGCGAGGGCACGTGGAAGCCGCCGATGGTCGTGGCGTCGAAATAGCGGGCGCGCCGCGGCGCGGCTGCAGATCGACCCAGGCAACGACTCTTCCAGACCAGAAGCCCCGGAAGCCTCGCCGCTCGTCTCTGCCGACGGCGAATACGTGCGATCTCGGGCGCCCCTGATTCGACTCCCTGGTGCGAGCGCAAGGTGAGTCTCACAAAGAGGCCTTGACATCGCGCATGACGCCGTTGTATTTAACCAACACGTTAATTAACCTGTCGGTTTATTACAAATGGCAATAGACCAGCTGAGCTCGACATTCGCGGCCCTGGCCGATCCCACCAGACGCGCGATTCTCGCCCGACTCGTGACCGGCGAGTGCTCCGTCACCGAGCTCGCCGAGCCGTTCGAGATGAGCCTGCCCGCGGTCTCGAAGCATTTACAGGTGCTCGAACGTGCGGGCCTGATCGCGCGTGGACGCGAGGCCCAGTGGCGGCCCTGCCGACTCGAGGCGGGACCTCTCAAGGAAGTGGCCGAGTGGGCCGAGCGTTATCGTGCGGTCTGGGAACAGCGTTTCGATCGCCTGGATACCTATCTGCACCAACTCGAAGCGAAGGAGAAGAAACATGGCCGTAAGCGGCGTGGCAAATAGCGAGAGCTTTAAAGTGACAACGCCGTCGGATCGCGAGATCGGGCTGACGCGACTGTTCGACGCTCCTCGCAACCTGGTCTTCGAAGCGATGACCAAACCCGAGCACGTCAAACAATGGTGGGGCTGCCTCGCCGACGGCTATTCCGTCCCCGTCTGCGAGATCGATCTACGGCCGGGCGGTGCATGGCGCTTCGTCAACCGCACGCCCAAAGGGCAGCTCGTCGCGTTCTACGGTGTGTATCGCGAGATCGCACCGCCCGAACGCCTGGTGTACACGGAGATCTTCGAACAATTTCCCGATACCGAGTCCGTCGTGACCGCCGTGTTCACGGAGGAGAACGGGAAGACGCGCCTCACGGTGACCGCGCTCTATCCGTCGCTCGAAGTGCGTGACGTCGTTCTCAAGTCTGGGATGGAAAAGGGCGCGGCCATCAGTTACGACCGCCTGGAAGATGTGGTGTCCCGACTCAAAGCGCAGTCATGAGTCTCTTCATCGGCGCGCACGCTGCGATCTTCAGCGTCATCCGCGGCCTTCGCGAAAGGGTGACTACGTGTCCGGCCCATTGATCGGGCTACACTTTGCGCAACGATGGATACACTTGAACGCGCCAGACCATGGTGGCTGTTGCCGGTGGGCCGGATCCATCCGCTCTGGTGGAGCGGGATTGGCGCAGGGTTGATCTGGATCGATTACCTTGTCGGCCCCTCGACGCAGTTTCCAGTGCTCTACGTCATTCCCGTAAGTTTGGCGGCATGGTATTCAGGACGGTGGCCCGCTCTGGCGTTGGCCGCCGCCGTGCCCCTGGTTCACATCATGTTTCTGGTAACGATGTGGGCAAGTCCCGCTGAAGCGACCGCCCTTGTTTCGACGACGATCTTTCGGGGAGTGGTCATTGCGGTCATGGCACTCTGGTTCGCCCGGCTTTCGGAGCACGAACGCTCCCTGCATCGCTACGTGCTGAAGCTGGAAGGACTGCTGCCCATCTGCTCGTTCTGCAAGAGCATACGAAACGAGGCCGGTGACTGGGAACCGCTGGAGGCGTTCATCTCCACGCGGTCTAAAGCCCAGTTCTCGCACTGCTTCTGTGCGAACTGCCTTCAAAGGCAGTACTTCAAGCGCAAGCGGTAGCCCGGGTGCACCCCGCTGCTTGGAAAACCAGAGAACGGTTTTCCACAGCGCCCACAAGGCCATCTTCTTCACCTTCAGACGGAGACATTGCTATCGAGTTAAGTGGGGACATTTCTATTTCGCTTTGACACGGTGATCAGCGTCCCTTGACTGTTTTTAACGCAGCGTCTAGAGTCGGGCACGAGGATCCACATGCGTTTTACGTCAATCGTTTCGGCAGCTCTCATTCTGTTTATGTCGAGCCCTGCCATCGGGCAGGAATATGTTGAGTTCAAGAGTCAGCAAGATCGGTTTGGGTTGACGTTCCCAGTCCAACCGAAGGTGACTGAGATCACCTATTCGTCGCAGTTTGGCGCCCCCTTGCGGGCGCGCGTCTACAGCGCTGAGTCCGGCCAGAGCCGCTTCGTCGCGACCGTGGTCGATTACAGCAACCTCGAGGCACTTCTCACGGAGAAATCCAAGTCCTGCCCGCCGGGCGCCGAAACCTGCAGGGGAGGCGGAAGTTCTACTGGGGCGGGGTACTGGAGGGCGGATATGGCGGGCGCGGTGATTTACGCCACCGCGCAGTTGATGAAGAGGAACGCCAAGGTTGAGTATTTCGGGTGGAACAACATCAACCTCGTTGAAGGGCACCAGCTGACTCTCATCAACAGCGACAAGTCGAAAACCTCGGCTGCGATCTACATGCACGAAAACAGGCTGTATATCCTGGAGGGAACGGTTCCGCCGGGGTATCCGGTGGCGGATTTCTTTCCGCAGTCCGTGGAATGGCTTGATGAGAAGGGCGACTCCATTCGTTATGAGACTTTGTACCACCATGGATTGCCGAAGCCGGCGATCGGCCGCGGGGGCGGAGGCGGAGGGCAGGGTCAAGGCGGGCGTGGCGGGCGAGGCGGCAACCAAGGTGGGGCACCGCAGCCGCAGTAATTGAAGTTCGAAGTGTGAAGTGGGAAGTTCGAAGTGGAAGTGGAAGGTCGAAGTAAGTACGAAATGAGAATGCATACATGCGCGTGAGTCCAATCGTGTCAACGGCACTAGTCCTGTGCATGTCGGGGTCAGCCCTTGCGCAGGAGTACGTCGAGTTCAAGAGCCAACAGGATCGTTTTACGGTCGTGTTCCCCGCGCAACCGAAGGTGACCGAAACGACGTTCAAGTCTCAGTTTGACTCCGTGTTGCCGGCGCGGATCTACAGCGCCGACGCCAACGGGGGCCACTATTCCGTGACGGTCGTCGACTACAGCAACATCCGGGCGATTGCCACGGAGAAAGCCAAGAAATGTCCGCCTGGCGCCGAAGCCTGCTCGGGAACGGCGACAGATGCGAGCTCGACTGGTGCGGGGTATTGGAAAGCTGACATCGCAGGCGCTGTCATGAATGCGACCTGGATGTTGCAGCAGCGGGATGCAAAGGTGACCTACGTCGGGTGGGCGAACATGGACCTCGTTGAAGGGAACATGGTCTCACTCATCAACAACAAGGACAAATCGCGGACCTCGGCTGCGGTCTACATGCACGAAAACAAGCTCTATATCCTCGAGGGAACGGCGCCTGCGGGATACCCTGTGCCGGACTGGTTTCAGCAATCCGTGGGCTGGATCGACGAGAACGGCAACGGGATTCGCTATCTGACGATTTATCACAATGGCTTGCCCAAGCCGGAGATCGCAAGACGCGGAGGGCAGGGCCAGGGTCAGGGGCAAGGACGAGGACAGGGCCAGGGGGGCCAGCCGGCGCGCTGATTCATCGAATTGCGGTGCCAGCAACTGAGATCGAAAAAGGCCAGTCAGAGTGACTGGCCTTTTTCTTTTTCCTTCGATTTTCTTTTTCCTTCGATTTCGTAGAGGCGGACCTTTCCGCCTCCGCTAAAGCTATGGCGGACCCGCCGTAGCCTTGGCGAAGGCGGGCAGGTCCGCCTGAACTAGTCGACGTCGTGAGTGCCTGAGGAGGGACGTGAGATGGATCTTCGTTTGACAGGAAAGCTGGCGCTCGTGACCGGCAGCACGGCGGGAATCGGATACGCGATCGCCGAGGCGCTCGTGCGTGAGGGCGCACGCGTCGTCGTGAACGGCCGCTCGACCGAGTCAGTCGACGCGGCTGTTGCTACGCTCAACGCGATTGCGCCGAAAAGCGCATCCGGGTTCGCAGCCGACCTGAGCACAGCTGCGGCGACCGACGAGCTCGCCCGCCGTTTCCCCTCGGTTGAGATTCTGGTGAACAACCTGGGGATTTTCGAGCCGATGGCGTTCGAGGACATCACTGACGCAGACTGGGAGCGATTCTTCCAGATCAACGTCCTCAGCGGCATCCGTCTGGCGCGCCTGTTCCTTCCGGCGATGAAGCGAGCCAACTGGGGCCGCATCATCTTCATCTCGAGCGAGAGCGGCGTGCAGATCCCTGCGGAGATGATTCACTACGGGATGACGAAGACGGCGCAGCTTGCCGTGTCCCGTGGCCTGGCGGAAGCGGTTGCCGGTACCGGCATCACCGTCAATTGCGTCCTGCCTGGACCGACCAAGTCGAGGGGCGTCGGAGATTTCGTCGAGGCGCTGGCGAAGCAGGAAGGAAAAACATTCGGCCAGTTCGAGACGGAGTTCTTCAAGAAGGTCCGGCCGACGTCGCTCATCAAGCGGTTTGCCAGGCCGGAGGAAGTGGCGTCTCTCGTCGCATATGTCGCGAGCCCTCTGTCCTCGGCCACGACCGGCGCCGCTCTCCGCGTCGATGGGGGAGTGGTGAAGAGCGCTTTTTGAACCCGAATCGCGGACCTACAAGGTCCGCGCCGCGCGGGAAATTTCCAACACCCGATTCCCAACTCCCAAGGCGATTTCGCGCGACACGTTTGGATTGGGATTTGGGACTTGGGATTTGGGATTTGGGATTTACCTACGCTGGCCCGGCGCCCTGCGTGCCGACGTACACGGCATAGAGCGACTGGCTCGCGCACATGAACAGCCGATTGCGCTTCGGTCCGCCGAAAGCGATGTTGGCGCAGACTTCTGGCAGGCGAATCCGGCCAATCAGCTTGCCCTGCGGATTCCAGATTGTGACGCCGTTGTATCCCACAGCCCGGCCGGCGTTGCTCCCGCACCAGAGGTTGCCGTCGACGTCGCATTTGATGCCGTCAGGAGCGCACTTGACGCCGTCGACCGTGAAGTCGGCGAAGAGAGTCGCTCTCCCGAGCTTGTTGTTTGCGCCGACCTCGAACGAGTACACGCTCCGGTTGCCGCCTGGTCCGGTATCGCCCGGCCCTTTCGCAAAGCTGACGATGTACAGCTTCTTGTGATCGGGTGAGAATACGAGACCGTTTGGATCGGGCATCACGTCCTCGCCGGCCACCAGATCGACTCTCCCGCTCGGATCGACACGGTACACACCATTCGGCAGCTCGCGCTTGAAGTTGCCCAGGTCCGGCGGCTGCCCGAGACGGGGGTTCAGTCGTCCGGACGTATTGGACGCACCTCCCGCCGCGTCCGGCTGCCCCTCAAACAGCTGTCCACCGTACGGCGGATCCGTGAACCAATAGCTGCCGTCAGGATGCGCGACGATATCGTTTGGCGAGTTGAGACGTTTTCCGTCGTACTTGTCGGCGATGATCGTGGCCGAGCCATCGTGCTCGTACCGCACGATGCGACGCATCAGGTGCTCGCAGGAGAGTTGGCGCCCCTGAAAATCGAACGTGTTGCCATTCGAGTTGTTCGACGCGTTACGGAACACGGTGACACGTCCGTCGTCCTCGAGCCAGCGCATCTGCACGTTGTTCGGAATGTCGCTGAAGACGAGAAAGCGGCCGATGCTGCTCCAGGCCGGCCCTTCCAGCCATAGCCCGCCCGTCCACAGCTGTTTGATCGCGCTATTGGGCTGGACGAGCCCGTCAAACTGCGGATCGACGGTGAGGATATCCGGGTCGCTGAAGTACGTCGTCGGCTGACTGAAATCTCGCGGAGGAGTCGAGATCACCGTCGGCGGTGTCGGACGCTGCGCAAACACGGCATCACTGATGAGCGCAGCTCCGGCAACAGTCCCGAGCGCTTTCACGGCTCCGCGGCGGGAAATCAGATTCGTGTTCTCTCGTTCGCGCGCGCTCATGATTGGCCCTCTCGCATATCAAACGTGCCGCCGTATCTTAATGCAGATCTTTGTGGGTCAGCCGAACCAGACGTATGATGACGCGCGGTTGACACTGTTGCGGAGGTAGGACGAATGCGTGGGAAAAGTCATTCGCTCATGGGCACGCTCGCCGTTGGTTTCGGCCTGATCTGGATGACGGGTATGGTCGCAACGTGCGCCCGGCAGCCGGCAATCGAGCAGGTCGCGGTTGACGACGATGACATCGGTGGAGTGGTCACCGGTGCGAGCGGTGCCGAAGCCGGCGTCTGGGTGATCGCCGAAACGACGGATCTCCCTACGAGATTCGCGAAGATCGTGGTCACGGATGATAGTGGACGGTACCTGCTTCCCGATCTGCCCAAGGCCAACTACAACGTCTGGGTCCGTGGGTACGGTCTCGTTGATTCGCCAAAGGTCAACACGGGTCCGGGCAAGAATCTGAACCTGACCGCGGTGAAGGCTCCCGATCCGCGCGCGGCCGCACAGTACTACCCGGCAGGCTACTGGGCCTCCCTGATTACCGTTCCGGAGAAGAGCGAGTTTCCAGGGAAGGGTGGCAACGGCATTGCGCCGACGATGAAGAGCCAGGCTGAGTGGCTTGCCTGGATGAAGAACGGCAGCTGCTACACATGTCATCAGCTGGGCGACAAAGCCACGCGGGAAATCTCCAAGGAGCTAGGCGTCTTCCCATCTTCGACCGACGCATGGATTCGCCGCATCCAGGCAGGGCAGGCTGGCCCGGACATGGTGAGGGAGATGGGCCAGTTCGGGACGGTGCGGGCTGTCGCCATGTTCGCCGACTGGTCGGATCGCGTCGCCGCCGGGGAGGTGCCGCCGGCGCCGCCCCGTCCGCAGGGCGTGGAGCGGAACGTCGTCATCACCCAGTGGAACTGGGCCGACGCGAAGACGTACCTTCACGATCAGGTCTCCACTGACCGGCGTAATCCCACCGTGAATGCGAACGGTCTGATCTACGGCGCGCCCGAGCTCAGTACGGAGTCCTTGCCGATCCTGGATCCCGTGAGTCACACGACAAGCCGGATGGAACTGCCGCCCCGCGATCCGAAGACCCCGATGGCCGCCAACGCGGTGATGAACACGTCGCTGTTCTGGGGCTCCGAAGGCATCTGGACCAGCCGGAGCGACGTGCACAATCCGATGTTCGATGGGCAAGGTCGCCTGTGGGTGACCGCACGTGTTCGGCCACCAGCCACGCCCGCCTATTGCAGGGCGGGATCCAGCCATCCGTCGGCAAAGCGGTTTCCGATCGAGACGTCAGTCCGCCAGGTGGCCATGTACGATCCAAAAACGAAGAACATCTCGTACATCAATACCTGTTTTGACACCCATCACCTGATGTTTGCGGAGGACGCGAACAACACGCTGTGGTTCAACGGCTACGGCAGTCAGGTCCTTGGGTGGATCAACACGAAGATGTTCGACGAGACGCATGACGAGGTGAAGTCGCAAGGCTGGACTGGCCTTATTCTCGACACGAATGGCAGCGGCAAAAGGGACGCGTTTGTGAAACCCGATCAGCCGATCGACCCGACGAAAGACAAGCAGATAAGCGATGCGCTGTACACCGCGAGTCCGGCTCCCGACGGATCGATCTGGGGATCGGTGCTCGGTGTTCCAGGCGCGATCATCCGCGTGAACCCCGGACCGAACCCGACCGAGACGGCGCTGGCGGAGCGGTACGAGGTGCCGTGGAACGATTCGAATGCGACGGGTGGATACTCGCCGCGCGGCATGGACGTCGATCGCGACGGCGTGGCATGGGTCGCGCTCGGGAGCGGTCATCTTGCCAGCTTCGACCGTCGGAAGTGCACAGCCCCGCTCAATGGACCGAAGGCGACGGGGCAGCACTGCGCAGAGGGATGGACGTTCTATGCCAATCCGGTCCCGCAGTTCAAGAACGTCAAGGATTCGGGCAGCGCGGAAGGAAGCTACTTTGCCTGGGTGGATCAGTTCGACACATTCGGCCTCGGCAGAAATACGCCGATTGCAACGGGAAACGAGTCGGACGGGTTCCTGGCGCTGAAGGACGGGAAGTGGGTGGTGCTCCGCGTGCCGTATCCCATGGGGACGTACAACAAGTGGCTCGACGGCCGCATCGATGATCCGAATGGGGGCTGGAAAAAGCGCGGGCTCTGGTCGACCGTCAGCACCCGAACCCCGTGGCATATGGAAACCGGAAAAGGCACGCCGCCGATGGTGATGCACTTCCAGCTTCGGCCGGATCCGTTAGCCAAATAGTAGGGATCAGGGATCAGGGATCGGGGATCGGGGATCGGAAACGAAAAAAGGGACGCTGCCATCGAGGCGACGTCCCTTCTTCATTCCGGATCCCGGATCCCGGATCCCCGATCCGGTCTTGATCCCTGATCCCCGATCCCCGATCCCTAATTGGTTCCCTTGAAGTCCATCGCCACGACGCGCGACTCGGCGCATTCCTTCATGATGTCGATGAACTTTGCGAACTGGTCCTGTGTGTAGACGAAGTCATTCTGCCCGTTCGGGTTCGTGCGAAGCGCCTGCATCCAGCCGAGCTCGTCGCCGAACAGTCCGGGATGCCCGTTGATCAGCATCTGCGCCTTTGCCGCCTTTGCATGGTCGAGTGCTTTCTCGAACGCCGCGAGCGTCGCCTTGTCCGGCGTGATGTTCGCGCCCGACAGCATCAAAACGTTCAACGGCTGGCCGCGATACTTGCCCGGGATGATGTAGGCAAGCGAACCGGGCGTGTGTCCCGGCGTCACGTAAAGGGTGATCGTCGTATCGCCCACGGTGATCTTCTGCCCGTCGGTGACCTCGACGTCACGCTTCGGGAGCGGCCTCGCCGCCTGGGCAGCGCTCGCGTTCGGATTCGGACGCGCGATCACATCCCAGTCGACGTTGCTCATCGCCACTCGTGCCCCGTACTTCTCCTGGAAATACGGCGCGCCGCCAAAGTGATCGAAGTGCCCGTGGCCGACGATGACGTACTTGACGTCGGCCGGGTTGAGACCGACTTTCTTCAACGCCGGTTCGATGATCTCCTCGGCTTCCTTCACCGTGTTGAGGGCGTCGATGAGGATGATTCCCTGGCTGGTCGGAATCGCCCATGCGCCAATCGAGTTGAAGCCGAAGTAATAGAGGTTGTCGAGGATCTTCACGGGCTCGACGGGCGCGTTCGGTACAGCTGCCTGCCCCGCGTTCTGCCGCTCCAGCGCCGGCCGCTGCGGGCCGAGCGCACCGCAGGTGTTATCGACGCGCATAAGCAGTTTCGCATCGTTGCCTGCGATCTGCTTCGCCTTCGCCACGTGCGCCTGGGCCTCTTTCGAGTTCGTGTATTGCTCAGGCGTCGGATATCCCGGCCCACTGCCGATCGTGCCCCCTGCGGCGGGCCGGCCTCCGCGTCCTTGCTGCGCGGCGACCTGAACCTGCAACGCCAGGGCGGCGCACGCCGCGACCGCTATTCCAACCGTCAGTCTCTTGCACATTGGTGTTCTCCTGTGTCGCGGTTTGCGTTACTTTGCCGGCCGGGACCGGCCGAATAAATCTCCACCGTCCAGGACATCCGCCCTCGTGGGACCGTAGCCTGAGATCGCGACCAGCACTTCCTCCTCGAGCGCGCCATCGTAGTGCGGTCCGCCGGATGGATGCCTCATGTAGCCGCCGGGCTTCAGGCCAACGGTCTGCTCCGGAGTCCACTCCTTGGTATCGCCCGTGTACCACGTGCCCTTGAGCACGAGGCAGTGCCGTTCGTCCGGGTGGGTGTGGGGCCTGCTCATCACACCGGGCGGAAATCTGTTGATCGTGAGATAGAAACCTGGCTTTGATGGATCGCCTTCGAGGATCGCGGTCTGCACGCCAAGCGTATTGTTTTCGGTGGCCCGCCACTGGAGCGTGTCGAGGTTCAGACGTGAGAAGTCTCGATCGGGAAACTTGCCGGCCTCTGCCTGCCGATCGGCGGCCGGCGCCGCCGGCGATATGGCGGCCGGAGCCGCCTGTTGCTCCGCTGCCGGCGCCGGTGGGGCCTGCGCCGTACACCCGATCGCGAGGGTTGTCAGCAGGAAACCCGCCGACAGGACAACTCTGGAACCCTTCATCTACGCTCCTTCTCGCCGCGACCGCCACGGAAACGAACTGCTACAAAAAACATCAGGATTTCGAAGGAACAAACTCAAAGAAATAATCGTAAAAACCTCTATAGCTGAACTGCTCTTGACCAATTCGTGCCGTGATGACCGACCGCGGCAATCTAACTCGAAGGCGCGAGGCACTGTCAAGGCAAGTCGGTTATAATCCCGCCTGCTTTTCAACAACAGACCACCTGGGCGAGCCCTGGGAGGAGAGACGATGCGCCCTTATCGATTTGGCCCCACTGGGATTCGCTGCGCGTTTGGCGTGGCGTTGACTGCTTATGCGCTGGTTGGAATGTTCGCGATGACCGGGCACGCCGGGCAGGCGAGACCGGTGTCAGCTGGTGTGTATTCGGCGGAGCAAGCTAAGCGCGGCGCGCAGCTTTACACGGACACGTGTCGCTCATGCCATGGTCCGAACCTGGAGGGCCTCGAAGGACCCATGCTGACAGGAGCCGATTTCCTGAACGGCTGGGCCGGGCTTCCCGTCCTGGACCTCGTGAGCAAGATTCAAAACACGATGCCGCAGGACAATCCCGGAACGTTGAGCCGACCGCAGGCCACCGATATCGCGGCCTACATCCTCCAGGTCGGCAAGTTCCCCGCCGGACAGGCGGAACTGTCGGCTGCCACGCTGCCGCAGGTCATGTTCCCAGGGGGCAAAGCCGCTCCGGCCGCTGCAACCGCTGGGGCCGCCGGTCTCGCGCTGGCGCCGGCCGCAAATCTTGCGCAGTTCATGAGGGGCGTGACGTTCCCGAACGCGAACATCATCTTCAACACCCAGCTGATCGACCCCGGCACGGTGAAACCGAAGATGCCGGTACCGTATGACTACGTCCTCTGGGGCGGCACGGTGTACTACGGGTGGACGGCCGTGGAGCAGGCGGTCCTCGCGCTGAAGGAGACCACACCGCTCATGCTGCTGCCCGGCCGCAGGTGCCAGAACGGCCGGCCGGTGCCCGTTCAGAATGCCGATTATCAGAAGTTCACGCACGACCTGATCAACTTCACCGACGAACTCTGGAAGGCCGTGCAGACCCGAAAACAGGAATCGGTCAGCGATCTCTCCGAGAAGCTGAATGAGACCTGCGCGAACTGTCACGTGCTCTATCGTGACGTATCGACAGGCACCGCGTCCGAAGGGTCGATGGTTGCCGATCGCTGCAATCCGATGCCGAAGGCTGGCGGGCGGGCGCAGTAAATTACTCAGAGAGAGAAAAGCCCCGGGCGCGTGAACGTGCCTGGGGCTTTTTTGCGCGGGGCGCGACCAGTACTAAACCGCTTTTCACTTCTACGGGCCACGGAGTCACGGAGTCACGGAGCAAAAAATGAAATTCCTCCGTGTCTTCGTGTCTCCGTGGCAACGTGGCAGTGAAATTCGCTCTAGCTAGCGCGCGGGCGGTCCGCCGACGCCCGGATCGATCCGATCGGCGGGCAGCGCCGCCCGGCCACGAATCGGCACTCGGGGAACTGTGGGATCGGGCTCGTTGTAGTTGGGATACTGGTAGCGAATGCCCCTTCCGTTCTCGTCGAGCCATCCCAGGGACTGCTGAATGACGACCGGCGGCGGGTAACCCTTCGGAGCCGTCCCCTCCGCGATAATGAGCCTGTTGTCGTGCATGTAGGCTGACGCGAACGTGCGGGATTGATCCTTGTTGTTGGTGAGCTGTACTTCAGTCCCCACAACCAGCTCCATGAAATTCCACATCATGTGCGTCACCTTGACGTCTCGTTCCACCAGCATCTTCCCGATTGCATACGTGACCGCACCTCGTACGTCATTTTTCCAGTATCCAACACCGGTGTCGCCAACACCCTGACAGGTCTCCGCGCCCGGCGGGCAGGTCTTGGCCTTTTCCAGAAGAATGCGCTCGATCGGCCTGTAATCGACCACGGTCAATGTGTGGCGGCCGGAAATGCCCGTCACGGAATAGACGCGCGCTGGCAGCACGGCGCCATACTCTGACGTCCACGTGGTCTCCGTAATCGTCGGCTTCCCGGGGAACGTGACGGTAAAGCGTTCTTCCTTGCTGGCGAATTCGGTGTAGTCCTCCTGAGCGAACGCCGACCCCGACATTGCCAGTACCAACGCTGCCGAAGTGAGCGGCATCAGACGCATGATTCTGTTCTCCTCCGATGTGACCGGTTCAGTTCCTGAACTCGACGGTCCCCTGTACTGTGTTGCTCTCGATCCCGCTCGAATCGCTCGTCCGAACCCTAAGATCGCACTTGTTGACAGCCGTGGAAGCGCCAAGCCCTTTCTGAGCGCGGGGGCTGGGAATACTGGCGCGTACGACACCGGCACCGCTTACTTTCCCTCTGACAGCACCAGTCTGGGGGTCGCCGGCGCCGCACGCAAGCGTGAACCACACATACGGCGAGTCGCCGAGATCAGCGGACTGATCAGTCGCAGTGAATTGCAGATCAACCGTCGGTTGGCTCGATTGCGCAGACACGATGCTGAGCCCGGCGATGCTGGGAGCGTGGCTCGCAATCGTGACCGTCAAGGGGTTCGAACGACCCATCGGCATCACGAACACAAGCGTTCGGCTTCCGGGCGCAGCGTCAGCGGCCACGTTGACCGTGACGTCACGCCACGCCGGCCCATTTCCGCTCCGCACAATGCTGGAGACCGTCACCCCGGCAGAAGGTGAGAACTCCACGCTCTGTGGCATGGCCCCGCCCGGAACGACCACGCTGATCACTGTGGACTGACCGCGTGGCAGCTGTTTCGGGAAGAAGCTGTCGATGGCGATTGGCTGTGGCTGTTGTGCGTCGCCCACGTGAGCGCCCGGTCCAAGACAAGCCAAGAAGGTGAACCCGATTACGGTAAGGCACCGAGTCGCGGAGTACATCACTCACCTCAAATCAATTCGTTCGACCGCCGGCCTCTTCGAGCGCGATGACGCGCGCGGTCGCGCACTCGGTCATCATCCTCCAATAGCGGGTGGCGCGGTCCCGTCCATAGAGCAACGGGTTCGCCCCATTCGGATTCTTCCGGATAGTCTCCATGTCGGCGAGGGTGTCCTGATAGATACCCGGGTGGGCGTTCAGGATGTTCTCCGCGTTCATCTTGAGCGCGTAGTCGTTCAGGACCTTTTCGAGCCGGCCAAGAGAATCGCGGTTCGGGTGCATGAGACCGCCGCCGTGGAGCCAGACGACGTGCGGCTCGCCGTGCCATTTCACGGGGATAAAGATACCGAGAGTGCCGGGCGTGTGGCCATAGACAATTGTGAACGTCAAAGTTGTATCGCCCAGCGCCAGCGTCTGACCATGGGCGATATCCATGTCCCGCGTCGCCAGCGGCCGTTCCGGTTTTTGCGCCGGCAGCGTGGCGTCCCAGTCTTCCTTGCTCATCATCACTCGGGGGTGATACGTGCGCTGCAGGTAGTTGGCGCCTCCGGTGTGGTCCGTTTGCCCCGGGTGTCCGTGACTCAGCACGATGTACTTGATTTGCGCTGGGTCGAGTCCGACCTTCTTCATACCGGGGACAAGGATGTCGCGCGCCTCTTCCGTGGTGTTGAGCGTATCGATCAGGATCAGGCCCTGGCTCGTAGTGATCACGAAGGCGCCCTGGGACGCGAGTCCCAGGTACCACACGTTGTCGAAGATCTTCGTCGGTTCGACGGTGTAGTCCTTCAGCGGCGGCAGCCCCGCGTCCTGCCGCGCCAGCGCGACACGCTGCGGCCCTGTCGAGGAGCAGGTGTTCTCGAACTCTTTCAGCAGGTCGGTCCCGGCGATCTTGCGCGCGGCTTCGACGCGCTTCTTTGCCTCGCTGGACGCCGCGAACTGTTCCCTGGTGGGGAACATGGGCGGCCTGGCGCCGCGCTGCGCCGCGACGGGGGACAGCAGCATCAGCACGGCGCTGACGACGATCGCCCCTCCGGTCAGAACTCTCTTCAACATGGGGTATCTCCAGTCCGCTTTACGATGCAGACTACCAGTGTCGATGCGCTTCCTGGCGAAGCTCCGCGCCTCCTGCACTTACGGCGCGGGTTCGCGAGGAACAGGATGAGCGAGGCAGTATTCGAGCGGGAGAACGTCCTTGGGGAATACGGCCGGAGGTGAAAGACGCGCCTGAAGGCGCGACGCAGGGGAAGCACGAAGCGGCTTCCCCCACGCCCACGAATTGAGAGCCTCAGAAATCCTTTGGAAGCTCGGTGTTTTGCCCGCCGTCCCAGTCCTTGACGGTTCCGTCCTTGGCTTTCAGGAACCCAAGCAGGCAGCCGTTCGAGCCGTCGCGCAGGACGTGGCATCGCGCCTTGATGGTGTCGCCCGGCTTGATGTATTCCTTCGTGACGCCGAGCCGCTCGAGACCGTTGCGACCCGTGGCTTCGAGCGCCCAGATCTCGGGTTCGCCCGTCTTGCCCTTCACTTCAAGATAGACCCATGAGTGGGGCAGGAGCAGGTGCACTTCCTTCACCACTCCGCTGACATCAGTGAACGTATCCACGTAGTTGCCATGGGAATGGTGCGCCAAGGCCGGCAACGCGAAGGCAACCGAACAAATCGCCGCAAGACCCAATCTGAACCGCATCATCAGCCTCCTAATTTCACCAATTAAAACCCAATATCCTGTCTTCTGGAAGCACTTTTATCTGGCGCCACCTGCCGGAGCCGGAGCGACTGCACCTCCGCCGCCGCCACGGCCGTGAGGGGGTACCGGGTATTCGCGCAAACCATGGTACGCGTTGGAGTAGAGCGTTTGATAACGAATCCCGTTGCCGTCTTTGTCAACCCACCCCAGCGACTGATAAAACAAGCCCGGCTCCGGGTACCCCTTCGGCACCGTGCCATCCAGGATATAGAGCTTGTTTTCATGCATCGCGACGTAGGCCAGGGTCCGGGACTGATCGGCGTTGTTCGTCAGGTGGATCTCATGTCCTTCAACGAGGTCCTCCCAGTTCCACAGGTAGTGCGTCACCTTCGCGTCCCGTTGAATGAACTTGAATGACGCATAGACGAGCGCGCCACGAATGTCCTGCGTCGAATACCCGGGACCGATGATACCCGTCAGTCCACCGGTCGCCTGGCCGCGACAGGTCTCGGCACCAGCCGGGCACTTGGCGGAACGGTCGATGCCCTGCTGTTTGATACCGGTGTAGTCGACGACCGTCATCGAATAGCGTTCGCGGCCCTTCTCGACGCTGTACACCCGCGCTGGCAGCATGTAGTCGTATTCCGACTTCCAGGTGGTCTGCGTCACCTTTGGCTGGCCTGGAAAATCGACCTTGAAGCCGTCCTGCGTGCTGACGTACAGCTCCCATTCCTGGGCAGCCGCGGATCCGGATATGGACAGCATGCACGCGAACAGTAATACGGTCGTGCGCATCAGATGTTCCTCCCGGTGCTCGCAATATTGCCAGAAAACGGGTCGGCCCGTCGCAGATTCTTCAAGGAGCGGGGGCGCCCCCACCGGCACCTCCGCCTTGGCCACGGCCAGCGCCGGCACCTCCGCCTTGGCCACCACGACCCGCACCGGCCGCCCCACCACCGCCTCGGCCCCCGCCACCGCTTGAAGGGACCGGGTACACGCCCATGCCGTGGTACGCATTGGAGTAGATGATCTGATACCGGAGGCCGTTCCCGTCCTTGTCAACCCACCCCACAGACTGCTGAAACAAGCCCGGCTGAGGGTAGCCCTTCGGCACCGTCCCTTCGAACATAAAAAGCTTGTTTTCATGCATGGCGACGAAGGCAAAGGTGCGGGACGCATCGACGTTGCTGGTTACTTGAATGAGATTTCCTTCAACCATGTCCATCCATTCCCACGCGAGACCTGTCATCTTCACATCGCGTTGAAGGATCTTGAGCGTCGCATACATGACCGCCCCTCGCTCGTCGTGCTTCCAGTACCCGGGACCCATGATGCCGGCGTTTTCGCGGCACTGCGCGTTCCCGGGTTCACACTTCTTGGCGCGCTCGATGCCCAGCTGTTCGAGCTTGGTGTAGTCGACCACGGTGATCGAGTAATGCTCGCGGCCCCTGTCGGCGCTGTACACACGCGCCGGGAGGATGTAGTCCATTTGCGACTTCCAAGTGGTCTCGGTTACCTTTGGCTGACCTGGGAGGTCCACTTTGAAGCCTTCCTGGGTGTTCACGTACTCGGTCCAATCCTGGGCGCGTGCGACCCCGGACATCGACAGCACCAACGCGAAAACTATTGTGGTCGTGCGCATTCCTGTGCCTCCCGGCGGCGCAATATTGCCAGAAAACGGGCCGCCGTGTCGTGAAATTTTCGGATCAGGGCTTCTTCGGGTGATCGTGGAAAAACGACACGATCCGCTCGGATGTGCTCCGCGGGTACTCATGTGCGCCCTGGTGAATCCACGCCATTACTGGAGTAGGAGTTCCTGATCCATATACCGTGCAGCCATCGCCGCATGGCTTCGTCTGGCCGCCGACCCCGTTCACCCGAACCGCGGTCGCGATGGCGGCCTTCTGATCGGCAAACGCGACCTGCGCGTCTCGCGCGCCGGCCACATGAAACAGCGGCCGCGGCTGCATCGGTTGCACCGACGGACGAAGACGTCCAGCCACGGGTGCGAACGCGGCAAACACGCCCGGACGCTCCGCCCACAGCAGATACGTGAAGTGCCCGCCGTTGGAGAATCCAGTCGCGTAGATCCGGTTGTCGTCAACGCTGTACTTCTTGCGCAGCGCCGCCAGTGCGACGTCGACGAGCTTCAGGTCCCGGTCGTTGTAGTCGCCGCGCTCGGTCTGCCAGCCGCGGAGGCCGTCACGACTCGGCAGGCCCTGGATATACACGACGATCGCATCGGGCCACGCCTGCTGGAGACCTACGTATTGAAAGTTCTCCATGTCATCGCCGTGACCGTGGAAAGAGAAAACCAGGGGGAGCTTGCCCGGCGGGGGCGCTGACGGCGCAAAGACGATGGCTTCGCGTTTATCGCCATCGACCGTCCATGTCAGTACTTCTGCCGAGGCCACGCCGACGCAGAGAACCAGTAGCAGCACGGCGAAGCCAAGAGGCAACAGACGCATCTTCATCTCCTAACGACCCGGGGCTTGCGGCGCGGCGCCGCCGCCCGCGGATGCGGCTGCTGGCTGCGCAGGCCTTGCGGGAGGCTGAATAGGCGGCTGCGGTCCGAGCACCTTGGTGAGCGCCGCATGGCCGCACTCTTCGTCGCCGCCCGACGCGCCGCCGACTCCGATCGCGCCGATCATCATGTCCTCCACGATGATTGGGTAGCCGCCTTCCACCAGATACAGATCGAGCGGTGCACGTGCGAGCGCCGGCTCAGGCGAGCCCCAGCGATTCACGATGGCTCGCGTCGGCTGCCGCATGTAGAGTGCGGTTTTTGCCTTCTGATACGCAGAGTCGAAGTTGTTCGGGATTTGCCCATCCGTGCGCATCGCGACCACGATGTTGCCAGAGGGGCCGACCACCACCACGCTGGCGCCGCCGTTGGGATTGGCCGCCCTCGAGTGTGCGATGCACGCGTTCACGAGCTGCATTGCCGTCTCGGCGTTGATCTCCTGCAGGTGCGCCCGCTTCGTGGCGTCCGCAGACATCGTCACCTTGGCCAAGGTGGCCGGGGCGGTACTTTGCGCCGACGCATGCGCCGCGACCAGCACCGCCGCAAGCGCCACAGATAAAACTCTGGTCGCCGTCATGTTCAGCGACCGGCCGGCGCGGGAGTGTTCTCCGCGCCTCCCGCTCCAGCTCCTGCGCCACGACCCCCGGCTCCCGCGCCGCGACCGCCACCACCCCCTTGACCGGTCAGACTCGGGTGAGCGGGGAAGAACTCGGGGAACTCGGCGTACATATTGTGATAAACCCCCTGATAACGGACGCCGTTCCCGTCCTTGTCCACATAGCCCATCGACTGCTGAAACAGCACCGGCGGCGGATTCCCCTTCGGCGCCGTTCCCTCCAGGATGTACAGCTTGTTCTTGTGCATCGCGATGAAGGCAAAGGTGCGCGACCCGTCGGGGTTTAGCATCTGGATTTCGTGGCCCCAGATGAGGTCCTGCCACGCATACGCCAGGTGCGTCATCTTCCCATCTCGCTGGATGAACCCATACGTGGCCCACAGAAGCGCACCGGCCATGTCCTCTTTCCAGTAACCTCGCCCCGCCTGCGTCAACCCGCACGACCGTTCGTCCCCTGGGCGACAGGTGAGTTTGGCTTTCTCGTCGAGCAGCTGAGGCGCCGCGTTGTAGTCCACGACGGTCATCGAATAGCGTTCCTGGCCGCGGTTGGCCGAGTACACGTGCGTGGGCAGATCGACGCCGTACTCAGACTTGAAGGTAGTCGTGGTCATCCGGGGCTGCCCCGGGAACACCACCTTGAAGCCGTCTTCCTTGTTTACGTACAGGTCCCAGTCTTGGGCGAATGCAGACCCGGACATCGACAGCACCATCACGAGAACCGACAGCGTTACCCGCATATTCATCCTCCCCGGCACGTTGGACCTCCTCATCGCGTCGTCTTCTCCGCCTGCTGCTGCTCGGCGAGCGTAGCGCGGAACATTGCCTCCATGATGTCCGTCTCGAGATTGCAGTTGGCGGCGTCGATGAAGGGATTCGGACCGCCAGGGCGGAGCATAGCGTGTTTGTCGAGCATCCGGTACTGCGCCGGGTGATCGCCCAGCGGCACGTCGCACGGCATCGCGCGCACGACTGTGAACGACCGGTTGAACTGATCAACGAGCGCCGGCGTGAGGGTGGCCTGCGCGCGCAGGCTGCAATGGAACACCACGTCATACGGCTTCCCGCCGTCCTGCGCCTTCATCGTCCATGTCGTGCAGCCGGCTGTGTGTCCCGCCGTCAGATGCGCGACAAGCGTCGTGCCGCCAAGCGTCACCGTGTCGCCGTCGTGGATGACTTTGTCGATCGGGTGCTCTTTGCCGCCGGGCTTGATGTTCTGAAGGGGAGGCACATCTTCCGCCATCGCGATGACCTGCGCGCCGGTCAACTGCTTCACGAGCGCGTCACCTTCCTGGTGATCGCCGTGCGCGTGGTTGCCCAGGACGATCTTGATGTCAGAGAACTTGAACCCGAGATCGGCGACGGACTTCTGAATGACGGGCACATTCCGCTCGTAGGTGCTGTCGAGGAGGATGTTGCCCTGCGGCGTCACGATCAGAAAAGAGCTGAGCGTCTTTGTCCCGACGTAGTAGATGTTGCCGATGATTTTGTGCGGAGGGAACTGCGTCGTTTGATCCTGCTCGGTTCCCATGTTGCGGGCCAGTATGGACCGCGGCGTGTACACCTGACCGCGCACGGTGACCGAGGGACGATCTGGTTGCTGCGCGTACATCGCAGTCGCGGCCAGCGCGACGACACCGAGAACAAGAAGGTTAGACCGCATAGTTGCCCCTATGGCGGACCTGACAAGGCCCGCGCTATCGTGTTGAGACCGGCGCATTCATCGCGCCAAGCACTTTCCCAAAGAACTCGTTTTGAGCGGCGTCGTTCCTGATCCAGCGGACGACGATCACCAGGTCGTTCTCCCAGTCGACGTACACGACGTTGGATCCGGCGCCGACGAACCGCACGCTCGACGCCGGAAGCGCGGGCATCGGCTTGCGTCCTGTATTCAGATACCAGTTCGCAAAGCCGTACTCGGCGTTGGCCGGGCCCGGCGTCCGGGCCATCTGAATCCATTTCTCGGAAACAATCTGGCGATCCTTCCACTTGCCATTGCGCAGAAACAAGTAGCCGAACCTTGCCATGTCCCAAGCGTTAATGAACATGCCGCCGCCCCAGTGGCCGCCGCCCGAGACGGACTGCACCTTCTGGCCGTCGATGTCGACCCATGAGTTCTCGTAGCCGTACCAGCGCCACGTGTTCGACGCGCCGATCGGTTCCATGATTTCGTCTCGCAGCACCTGCGGCAGCGGACGCCGCCAGACTTGCAGCGCGGCAAGCGCCATCACGTTTACGCGGACGTCGTTGTACTTGAAGTGCGTTCCCGGCTCGTACAGCGGACGGTTGGCCCACTCGGCGGGCTTGCCCACGGGTCGATCGCCCCAGTCGGGTTTGCCCCACAGCGTCCCCTGCCAGTCGCTCGACTGGCGCAGCAGATGCTCCCAGGTGATCGACTGGTTGTGCGGCGCATCGAACAGATCGACCCCGTACGGCATGTAGTCGCGCGCCTTGTCGCCGATGTCGCGGATCAGCCCCTTCTGCCACGCCAGACCGACCACGGTGGTCAGGAACGTCTTGGTGACGCTGTGGGTCATATCGACACGCTTCGTATCGCCCCATTCAGCCACGACGTAGCCGCGATGGACGATGAGGCCGTTGAGCGGGGCCCGCACGCTGTGGGGTCCAAGGATCGAATCGAATGGCTCATTCGCCGCGAAGGATTGCTGGTGGACGATGGCCTGATCCTTCGGCGCCGGGTTGTCGTTCGCGATCGCGAACTTGATCGCCTCATCCAGCTTGGCGGTGTCGAACCCGGCCTGTTGCGGCGTGCGATGCTGCCAGTCGAACCGATCCGGAAAATACGGTGTACCCGACGTCTGGGCTGCGGCACTCGAGGCAAAGAGAAGGACCCACACGAGACAACCCATCATTCGTCGTGTCATACGCGTCTCCTGAATCCGCAGAGGAACATTGAACGTGTTCGCCGGGCAGCAAAATTCTACTCCCAACCCGCCGTCGCGCGACCCAAACCGCGACCGCGCTTTGGCGCGGCAGGCCCGACTGATTGTTACTGCGTGGATTCGGGATCTGCCACTGCGCCAGCGACTCGATCGCCGTACGACAGAAGGGGCCGGGCCTGAAGCCCAGCCCCTTTAATTGTCGATCTCGACGATGCTCAGAACGCGAGTCGGAAACCCAACTGCGCCGCGCGCGCAGCGTAGGCGGTGTCCGCGTTGTACACCGGTTGTCCGTATTTGACGTTGTCGACCGCCGTCGTAAACGAACCGTAGTTCGCGTGGTCGAGCAGGTTGAACACCTCGATGATGCCGTCGAGCGACCTGCGGCCACCCAGCTTGATCCGCTGCTGGAATCGGACGTCCATCCGGTGAAGCGGCGAACCGACGAAGCTGTTACGCGGGATGATCGTGCCGTCGTTGTTCCTGCGGGTGCCACCGCCCGTGCCCGTATCGCGCGCCTCGCACGAGCCACACGTTACTGCTGTGCGCATGCCCGAGCCGTAGAAATACAAGCCGCTCAACTGGAAGCCCTTCCCGACATCCCAGATTCCGTTGATCACTGACCGATAGCGCTGATCGGTGGCCGCATGGGTGTACTCGCCCGCGACGTCGGGCTTCAGTGGGAAGGTGATCTTCTGGCACTGCGCGTTACCATCGGGTCCCTTAACGGTCTGGCAGGGAGGCCCGGTCGAATCCCAAATGCCTCCCACCGTGAAGTTGGCTGACGCCTGCCACCGATGGCTGAACCGCTTCGACACCGATGTCTCCAGCGCACGGTAGTTCGACCAGCCCTGCATGTATTCGCCGTTCACGTACCCCCACTCCGGATAGACGCGCGACGCGATGATGCTGAACGGGATGTTGTCGCCCGTCTTCGGGTCGAAGGTCAGATTCTGGTTGCCGGTCACTTCCTCGCGGCGTTGTCCGGTGTAGACGAAGTTCGCTTCGACGGCTATCTCGCTTCCGATCTGGCGCTGGATGCCGGCCATTGCCTGGTGGCTGTACGTGTCGTTGTGAACTGTCGTCGGGATCTCCGAGGTGATCTCCCGACGAATGCACGTGGGCGTCAACGCCGTCGTGCAAAGCTGTGCCCGGGCCTGTTCGGCGGTCGGAAAGGTCCCACCAAAGGGGTTCATGGCGAAGTCGGCGCGGCCGTCGTAGTTGACCTCAGGGATGATCGTCTGGATGTTGAGGTTCGACTGATGGGCAGCGTCGTTTTCAAGCTGCGTGTAGTACTTGCCGTATCCGCCGCGCACCACCGTCTTCTCGTTGAGGCTGTAGGCAAACCCGACGCGCGGCGCAACCCAATCAAGCTGGTGCGGGCGGTCGCCTGACATCCACGGCAAGAGCTTCTTTTTCTCGCCCATCACCCCGATATCCCCATCCCACCGGATCCCGAGATTCAGCGTCAATCGCGATGTGATCTTCCAGTCGTCTTGGTACCAGGTCGCAAACGCGTGCCGGTTATTCAGGAGCCGGAAGTTCCCGACCGACTGCCGGTATCGGCTCGATCGGACGCTGAGGCCGTTGTAATTCCACGTCGACCAGTCGAACAGGCTCGGGAACATCCCCGCGAGCTCCGCCTGTGTCGGCGTCGCGCCACTGGTGGCCGTCAAGCCTCCGTTGCAGAAGCTGCACCAGTGGAAATGGAAGTTGTGCTCGAGGAACTCGCCGCCCATCCGCACGTCGTGGCGTCCACCGGCATTGAACGACGCGGTGAAGTCGTCGCGAATCTGCATGGTCCGTTGTCCAATGAGCTGCGGGAGGTTCGTCGCGGTGCCGATGGTATAGCCGCGGACCGACACCCGCGGTGATCCGCCAAGCGTTGCGCTTCCGCCGGCGCCCGTCACCGCGCCTTTCGGAAGCGTGTGGCTGCTGACGATGGGATAACCGCCAGGATAGTTCGGGATCACGCCGCCCTTGTAGGACGCGAGCCCTTCGATGTCCCAGTCGTACAGGTAGAACCCACCCTTGATCTCATTGACTTTGTTGTTCGAGAGCACCTGCGTGAACTGGTCCCAGTACTGAGAAGAGGTGCGCCACCACTGGGACGCGCCGGACGGATGGGTCGTGGCGCCGCCGGCGCCTCTGAGCGGAACGAACTGACTGTAGCCATTGACTCGTGCAGACATCCGGGTCTGCGGTGTGAACTGAAAGTCCCCCTTCACACCCGCTGTGCTCTGGTTACGTACCCCGTGAAGGTCGACGTTCCAAATCGGATACGGGCCATTGTAGACAGCCGTCATCGGCTCGCGTTCGTACTCATAGTTCCCGAAGATGTGGATTCTGTCCCGCTTGATCGGCCCCCCATACGTCCCGCTGTACTGCTGATTCGAGAATGGAATCACACGGCCCTCGACGTGATCCTTCTCGGCGAGGCTCGAGTCCCGGAAGTACCCCGAGAATGTACCGGACGGCTGGTTGGTCCCGGACTTCGTGACCGCGTTCACGACCACGCCCATCGAGCGCCCCTGCGTGGCATCAAAGCGGTTCGAGACGAATTCGAATTCCGCCACCGAATCGCGGCTGAAACGCGGCTGTCCGAAGCCGGAGCCCGCCACACTGTTGGTGACCTGCTGGCCGTCCATATTGATCTGGAACGCCACCTGCGAGCGCGGGACCGGCGTCTCGCCACCCGTGTTGGACCGGCTTCCCGGCGCGAGGAGCGTCAGGTCGAGCCAGTTCCGGCCGTTCAGCGGCAACTCCTGCATCTGCCGCTGATCGATGTTCGCAGCCGCCGTCGACGACGTGGTGTTGATGAGCGGCGCTTCGCCCGTCACTGTCACTGTTTCCTGGAGGTTTGAAGGCGCCATCCGCAAATCCACGGTCGTCTGCTGTCCGACCTGCATCTGCAGACCAGTCCGGGCTACGGTGGCGAATCCCGTCAACTCGGCGGTGATCCGGTACACGCCGATGCGCAGCGGCAGGCGGAATGTGCCTGCCGTGTCGGTCACAGCGACAAACGTATTGCCCGATTCGTCGTTAATCGCGGTCACGGTGACGCCGGGGAGCACGCCGCCCGTCGAGTCGGTGATCGTCCCGGTCACGGTTGCTTCCTGGGCGTATACAGACAGAGGAAGCGCGAGGAGGATCGCAGCTACGAGTACCCAGAGGATCTGTCGATTCATGACGCATGTCCCTCCTTGGGATCGTTTGGTTCCGCCGGAAAAAACTCGCCGCGGTAGTCGAGGTAAGAGGCCACTGAACCTAATCGACGTGGTTGGTGGTGCCTGTATAGTGCCGACGCGTGACACTGTCAACGCCTCTTCATAGTTCCTCCACAATCGCGCGGCATTCTCCAGACAGGCGGACCTGCCCGCCGTCGCCAAGGCTATGGCGGGTCCGCCATAGCTTCAGCAAAGGCGGAAAGGTCCGCCTCTACGTAAGAACAAGGACCCTGAAGGTCCGCCTCTATGCGAGGACAAGGAGAAGGAGGATGTCATGCACAATGAATTCGGAATGAGGCGGTGGGCCCTGGTGCTCGTCGCCGTACTTGCCGCCGTCGCCATCGGCACCGTGACGTACCAGGCGGGCGTCAGTCACGGATTGGCGCTTCAGCCGCCCGTCGCGGTTGCACCCCCGGCGGCCGGGGCACCGCCAGTGGCCCCTGGACCGTACCCGTATTACCCGTACGGCCACTACCATCCATGGAGGTTCGGGTTCTTCGGCCCCTTGCTGTTCGTGTTCTTCTGGATCTTTCTGTTCCGCGGGATCTTTTTCTGGGGCGGCGGCGGATGGCGGCGCCGCTGGGATCGCGATTCGAGCTACTGGCCCGAGCGGTTCGACGACTGGCATCGTCGCGCCCACGATCGGATGCGCGACGCGCCTTCGTCACCCCCGAGTGCGTCCTGACCGTCATTTGGAGAGAACCGTAGAGGCGGACCCTTAGGTCCGCCTGATCGGTCCGCCTTCGCGAGGTGGCACTCAATCTGCTCGCGAGGATGCACATGTCCTTGAAAGTCCGCCGGGTTCTCAGCCTTGCGTGCATGTTCACGCTCCAGTTCGTTGTCAGCGCCGTCGCGCAGACGGGCGTGAACGTCACCTGGGCGAATGTGGTCAACGCTGCTGTGGTCGGTACCGTGCTGCAAAAAACCATGGGCTGTGATGGTTGCCAGGACGCTGGGGCAACTTCACAGGAACAGATGAGCGCGGACGGGTACGTCGAGTTCACTGTCGGCGAGCTCAACACGCTTTGGATGGCCGGGCTCAGCCACGGCAGCGATGACACAACCTACAGCGACATCGATTTCGGGTTTCGCTTCAATGGCGCCGGTTACGCCGATGTCCTCGAGGATGGCGTGTACGCAGGCGGCGACACGACGTACGCGGTCGGCGATGTGTTTCGAGTGGCCGTCGTTGACGGGCGCGTGCAATACAGCAAGAACGGTCACTACCTGAGAGAAAGTGCGCGCCCGCCGCAATTTCCGTTGTTGCTCGACACCTCGCTTCTGAGCTCCGGCGCAACCGTGCGCGATGCGCGGCTCGGGGTGAGTCCGCCACCTTCTGCCGGCGGCGGCTTCATGGAGAAAGCGGGTTCACCCGCATTGAGAGCGCGGTTCACCTCGTCGCAGATCGCGGCATTTCTTCCCGCCAACGGCGCGAAGGGAAAGTTCACGTTTCCCGCTCCATACAACACTGAAGCGGTTCGACTCACCAACCGGAGCGACTGCGCCGGCGGCAGGGATTGTCTCTGGTACGTGGGCTACTCCTACTGGCGGAACATCAACAATCACGTCGCCAGCAACGACATGTACATCTTCGTCGCGACAGACACGAATCGCGGCGGCGTCGGACCGACGCTTATTCGCTACAACAAGGTCACGGATCAGGTACAGAATCTCGGCGCGTTGTTCGCCTCGAACAGCCCGTACCACTGGAGCACCGGAGAGGGCTGGTACTTCAGCGGCACGCAGGCGACCAAGCTTTATACCTACATGGTGGGCGGGAGCCAGCTCAGGCGGTACGACATTCTCACGCGCCAATTCGATCCGACGCCCGCGATGGACCTCGGCGCGTGTCCGCGTCCGACGGTCTGTCCGTCAAACGCCGCGTTTCTCATCCAGCCGCACTCCAGCGACGACGACCTGGTGCACTCGGCAACGGTGCAGAACACCGACTGGCAGCGGATCGGCTGCGTGGTCTACGGGCCCGCGGGATTTCGGTACTACCCGACGCCGGAGGGATATTCGTTCGATGAGTGTCACATCGACAAATCCGGACGCTGGCTGATGCTGCTCCAGGGCCGGCCCGACGGAGGGCGGATCAATCGTGTCGTCGATATCCAGACCGGCGGGGAAACGATCATCAACGACCCGGCTGGCGCGCTCGGACATCTCGATATGGGGTTCGGGTATGCCGTCGGCGCCGATAACTACAATCCGCTGCCGAACGCGACGATTCTGCTCAAGTTTCCCGTCTCGAGCACAGAGCGACCGATCGGGCCGGTGCTCCACTACAACAAACGGTGGGACGTGGTCGCCGCCAACCACATCGCGCACGGCAATGCGATCTCCGGCGCTCCCCCCGAGTCCCAGTACGCGTGCGGCAGCAACGCCAGCCGAGTCGCGGAGATGGCCGACGAGATCGTGTGCTTCTCGCTGAACGCGGGGCGGAACGTCGATGGCTCGCTGGACGTGCTGGTCGTTGGGCAGGTGATGACGAACCTTGATGCTCGTGGCGGAGGTTCCGGTGACTACGAGAAGAGACCGAAGGGAAATCTCGATGTGACCGGCCGCTATTTCGTCTGGACGACGAATCTGGGCGGTGGTCGGCTGGATGCCTTCATCGTCAAGATCCCTGCTGCGCGTCTGAGCCCTCCATAATCCATCCATAATTCCCTGGCACGATTCGCTATCAGGCGGACCTGAAGGTCCGCCTCTACGTTGTCAGGGTATGAAAACCGTTCTCGTTGTTGACGATGAGCCATCGATTGCCGCGATCGCGGGCGATTACCTGCGTCACGCCGGGTTTGACGTGGTCACAGCAGGCAACGGCATCGACGCGCTTACCGTGGCACGTACACGGCGACCTGACCTGATCGTGCTCGACATCGGTCTGCCGCGGATGAATGGCCTCGACGTCGCCAGGGCACTGCGGCGCGAAGGAGACGTTCCGATCATCATGCTGACGGCGCGGATCGAGGAGTCCGATCGACTCACCGGGCTCGAGCTTGGCGCTGACGACTACATGACGAAGCCGTTCAGCCCACGGGAGCTGGTGGCGCGCGTCAGGTCGGTTCTGCGGCGTGTCGACGCCGCGGGCGCGGGCGGTGACGTGTTGAGGCGCGCCGATTTGACGATTGACCTCGCGCGTATGCAGGTGACACGTGGGAGCGCTGCAATTGACCTGACGACGACCGAGGTCCAGCTCCTGGCCGCCCTCGCGCGGCAGCCGGGTCGCATCTTCACGCGCGCGCAACTGCTCGACGCCGTGCGCGGGACGGATGTCGAATCGTTCGAGCGCGCCATTGACACCCACGTGAAGAACATCCGGCGGAAAATCGAGCCCGAACCGCGCAACCCTCGGTACGTACTCACGGTCTACGGCATGGGCTACAAGTTCGCCGAATGAGAAGACGAGGCTGGCACGGCGGCCGATCGCAGCCCCCCTGGTGGCCGGTCAACGAACCGTGGCCCCCGCAGGGCGGGCCGCATGCGTGGAGACGCGGTCGCGCGCGCTTTGCGCGTCGGGCCGGAGGTCTCTTTGGCGCCGTCCTGATTCTCAGCGTGATCGGCGCGACGACTGTTCTTTCGTGGTTGACCGCTGGCAGCGACGCTTACGGCCAGCCGTTCCGGCCGCCCACGGTCCGGATAGGCATTCTCATCGTCGCGATCGTGCTTGGCCTCGTGCGAGTCGGGATGCGTCGTTTCGGCACGCCGCTCGGCGACATCGTCGAGGCATCGAATCGGGTGGCGGCCGGCGATTTTGCGGCGCGCCTCTCGGAACACGGACCTCCATACGTGCGGGACGTCGCGCGGGCATTCAACAGCATGGCGACGAGGCTCGCGGCGCAGGATGCGCAGCGCCGGCACGTGATGGCCGACATCGCCCACGAACTGAGAAATCCACTGGCGGTCCTGCAGGGACGGCTTGAAGGGATGCTGGACGGTGTGTATCCGCGCGACGAAGCGCAGATCTCAGCGGTGCTCGAGGAGACGCGGCTGCTCGCCCGCCTCGTCGACGATCTGCGGACGCTGTCGCACGCGGAGAGCGGGACGCTGACGCTGCAAAAGGAATCGACGGACCTGGCGATACTCCTCGACGAAGCCGTCCGATCGGTCTCGATGGACTCGACGGCAGGACAGGTGTCGATCCGGCTCGCCGTGGCCCCGGATCTGCCTCTGATCGACGTCGACCCACTCCGAATTCGCGAAGTGACGACGAATCTTCTCTCCAACGCGCTGCGTCACACACCGCCAGGCGGTGCGGTGTCGGTCGAAGCGGTCAGGCGGGCTGACTCGATTGTGGTGACTGTCAGCGACAACGGCGCGGGCATAGCCGCGGAGGAGTTGCCGAAGATCTTCGATCGCTTCTACAAGGGAACCGGTTCTCGCGGCTCAGGGCTTGGGCTGACGATCGCGCGCAACCTGGTTGTGGCGCATGGAGGTGAGATCCGCGCCGAGAGCCGGGCGGGGCAGGGGACGACGATTACCTTTACGTTGCCTGTTTCGTAGGCGGACCTGAAGGTCCGCCTCTACGGGAACGTAGAGGCTACGGGAACGTAGAGGCGGGTCTTTAGACCCGCCTTGGGCCGGTGTTTCACGCCGAAACTCTATGGCGAAACCGGCGCCGCGGACGCCGCCGGCCCGAGCAGCTTCCGACCATCCGGCAGACTGATCTTGTCCGTGTTGGCCATGGGGCTGCCGTTTCGCGCAAGCCAACCGTCAACCGTGACGACCGTGCCGACCGGGATATCCTCCGGCCGCCATCCGCGGCGATACAACTGGTTGGCAGCGGCGGTCTCGAAAGCCCAGTTCACCACTTTGCCACTCGCATCCTTGACGTCGACGTAGATCCATCCGTGGGGATTCGACCATCGGACCATCGTCACCGTACCGGTCAGTGTAATCGGCTTGTTGATGTCGAATTCGGCTGAAAATGAGTGGTGCGCGGCGGCGGGCGCGGCCATCGCGCACCACAGCATCGTTGCGAGCCATACGCGTCTCGTCATTTCTGAATCCCGTCCCTGACGTCCTTCAAGTGCTTCAGATCCTGATTGTCCTCGAGACACGCGACCTCGAGCAGGCCGCCCTCCTGGCGCTTGACCGGCATCGCAATCGTCCAAGGACGCGTGTAGACGACCGGGTCGTTGACGGTCGCCTCGTACCTGAGAGTGTCAGCATCGACGGGCGTGATCCGTTCGGTGACGGTCTCGGCATGACTGACGACGTCGCCGACCTCGTTCAACCAGGTCTTGCCGTTCAGGTTCGTGGTCTCGACCACCAGCGTATCGCCTTCCCAGTGACCGAGCGAATCACCATGCCAGAGGCGGATTGTGTCGGGAAGGTGTCGGCGCCCGTCCAGCGGCACGATACGCCACGACATGCGCTCGAGCAGCACTACTACGTACGTCGGCGTTTGCAGAATGTGAAACGGAGAGGGGACATAGAGGGAGCGGGGAACACCTCCAGCGAAGCAATGCGCCGTCGGGTCGTCGTATCCGCGCTCGGGTCGCGTGCGGTCCTGTTTCTCCGCTCTTGCCCACGGCTGGTACGGCAAGCCTCCATTCGGAGGGTCGATCAGGACACCGCGGCCTCCCGGTGTGAACGGCTCGTCGTGCGGCTCGAATCCCCAGTTGGCGCCTCCGGCATCTGCCTGGAAGAATCCCGACAGATCAGGCTTCCCGTCGGGCATGCGGCGCAGAGAGCCTGCTCCGTTCCGAGGTGCTGTCGCACGCACCTGCCGTGGAGCCGCGGGCGTTGCGCCGCCTGATCCCTTCTGGTACCAGGTACGCGGGTCGGGCTTGAAATCGCCGTTCGCCTCCTCCATTTCCGCGCGGCACTGATACTCGAGCACGCGCGTCATCCCCTTCTGTCTGTGCAGGGGCATGCTGATTTTCCACGGCCGCGTGAACACCTTGGGATCCTCGATGGCGGCTTCATAGCGGATCGTGTCGGCATCCAGCATGGTGTAGCGCTCGACGACGCGCAGCGCCTCGCTGTGGAAGTTCCCGGCCATATCGAACCATGTGCGGTCGTTGTGGTTCGTGACGTCGACGGTCAGTGTGTCGCCCTCCCAGCGGCCTCGCGAATCTCCCATCCAGAACGCGAGTGGCGTCGCCGGACCACTCCCGTTCGTGTAAATGAGCCTGAAGACCTGTTGCCATTCGAACGTCATCGCGACGTGGTCGCGCGTCTGGAAAATCTGAAAGGGAAATTCCATGTACATGATGCGCGGCACGCCCGGCAGATAACACTGCGAGAGCGGATCGGCCGTGGCGCGCTGTTCAAAATTCTCGCGCTTCTTCGCCGCGGCCCAGGGCTGATAGGGAATGACGTCGCCCTCGACCACGCTGCCGCCGGCCGGCATCCGGTACGAAGCGGCGTGATCCTCGAGGCCGTACGCCGCACGACTACCAACCTGCCAGATGCCCTGCAGGTCCGGCTTCCCGTCTGGCGTGCGTGGGACAGTTCGTGCGTTGGCGGCAGCTCGGACACCGGGCGCTGTGGACTGCGCGGATGCGAGATGTGTCGGTATCGTTCCGACTGCCGCGAGGGCAAGCAGGATCCCCGCGGCACGCGCGCGAAACAACAGGACCAATGATGGGGATCTGAACACAGCCCTCTCGAGGAGATCAAGGCAACTTGACGTACTTCTTCACGCCCTTGGGACCGACTTCCGCGCCGTAAATGTTGCCCGCCGCGTCGGCCGCCACTCCCTCCGCCGCGCTCGTGCCTGTGGCCTTGTCGATCGGATCGGGGATGAACGATGTGATGGAGCCGTCACGTGCGCTGCCGATGCGGATGCCGCGCTTCCATCCGTCGTGATTGCGCGACACTGACTCCGACTCGGAGTCGGCCACGTAGATGATGTCGTTCTTGTCGATGTAAATGCCGCCGGGGCGGCTGAACTGCCGCCAGACGGCGAGCTGCCTGCCGTCCTGGTCGAAAATCACGATCCGGTTGTTGGCGCGATCACCGACAAACAGGCGGCCTCGCGAGTCCATCGCCAGCGCATGGGGGCCATCCAGCTGGCCGTCGCCGGAGCCTTTCGTGCCCCACGTCTTGATCGGCTTCCCGTCCTTCGAAAACTTCAGAATGCGTGAGTTGGCGCCGCCGTGCCCTTCGGATACGAAGATGTCGCCGTTCGGCGCGACGAGCACGTCGTTCGGCTGGTAGAAGTATCCGGGAGACGCGGCTCCGCCCGCAGTTCCGAGCGTCATGAGCAGCTTCCCCTCGGGGCTGAACTTGAATACCTGGCTGCCCTTCGTTGCGCCCGCCGGCGGACCCGCAAGCGTGTTGGCAACCGTGCCCGCGGGACGCGGTGCGTTGTCCTGCCCGTCAGTCACCCAAACGTTGCCGTCGCGATCGACGTAAATCCCGTGCGGAAAGATCAGCATGCCGGCGCCGAAACTGGTGACCAGCCTGCCGGACGCATCGAATTTCAGCACCGACGGCAGTGTCGAACCGGCGCAAGTGTTGGCACCGCAGCGTTCAGCGACCCAGATGCTCCGGCCGTCCTTGTCGATTTCGACCGCGCTCGTAGAGCCCCATTTGCGTTCTGCTGGCAGCCGAAAATAGTCCGAGACGGTTCGGTAGCCGTTCGGAAGGTCGTTCGTAGGCGGGAGCTCTCCCTGCGCGAGCAGCGCAGCGCCGAGAAGCAGAATCGAAACCATGCGCGCCAATGTCAGAACTTTCGTGACCAATCGGTCGGCCATCGTTCCACTACCACCTTCTTCTCCGTGTAGAAATCAATCGCGTCGCGACCTTGTGCGTGCAGGTCGCCAAAGAAACTCTCTTTCCATCCTGAGAACGGGAAGTACGCGATCGGCGCCGCGACGCCGACGTTGATGCCCACATTGCCCACTTCGGCCTCGTAGCGGAAGCGCCGCGCCGCGAGGCCGTCACGCGTGAACAGGCACGCCATGTTGCCATAGGCCGATCGATTCACATACTCGATGGCCTCGTCGATGGTCTGCACGCGCATGACGCTGAGCACCGGGCCGAAGACCTCCGCGCGCGCAATCTCCGCATCCGGGCGGATGTCTTCCAGCACCGTGGGCGCGACGAAGTTCCCTGGTCCGGCTGGCAGGAGGGACGCCGCGCCGCCGACGCGCGTCTTCGCGCCATCACGCGCCGCCCCCGCAAGCAGGCCGTGAATGCGCTGTCTGCTCTCCGGGGTGATCACCGGCCCCATCTCGACGCCTTCGTCCAGGCCATTGCCGACGCGCCGCGCTGCCGCCGCGTCGGAGATCATCCCGGGAAACACGCGCGCCGCGTCACCGACGACGATGGCCACCGACGTTGCGAGGCAGCGCTGGCCGGCGCAGCCGAACGCCGAGTCCGCCACGATCTTCGTCGTCATCTCCATATCCGCGTCGGGGAGGACCACGGTCGGATTCTTCGCACCGCCCTGGCACTGCACGCGTTTGCCGGCGGCCGCGGCGCGGCTGTACACATGGCGCGCCACTGGCGACGATCCGACGAACGACACGGCGCGCACGCCCGGGTGATCGAGCAAGGCATCCACTGCTTCGCGTCCGCCGTGCACAAGGTTGAGTACGCCGGCGGGGAGGTGAGTTGCCTCGAGCAGCTCGAAGAAGCGCGCCATCGTTGCCGGCGTTTTCTCAGAGGGCTTGACGATTGCGCAGTTGCCGCAGGCGATCGCGTACGGGATGAACCAGAGCGGAATCATGCCGGGGAAGTTGAAGGGCGTGATGATCGCCACGACCCCCACCGGCTGGCGGATCATGAACTCGTCGATGCCACGAGCGATGTCCTCGACGTTGGCGCCCATCATCAGCGTCGGAATGCCGCACGCGACCTCGACGTTCTCGATGCCACGGCGCAGTTCGCCATCCGCCTCGGCGAGCGTCTTGCCGCATTCCATCGTGATTGTCTTCGCCAGGTCGCGAACGTTGTCGTCGAGGAGCCGCTTCAACGCGAAGAGGTATTGGATGCGCTCGCCCGGAGGCGTGCGCCGCCATGCAGGAAACGCGGCGCCAGCCGCGGCCACGGCATCGTCGACGTCAGCGCTCGACGACATCGGCACGGATGCGATCGATTCGGCGGTCGCGGGGTTGATGACGGGTAACGACGAGGTACTTCGCGGCCGGCGCCACGAGCCGCCGACGTAGTTGCTGAGTTCCATCCGCACGACGGAAGTTTATCTCGGCAACGATTGAGTACCTCAGTAATGAGGTATTGATGCCGAATGTCTCGAATCGAACCGCGGAGTCATGCGGGAACGCGGACGTCCGAGGGGCGCGGAGCCGAGACCGATGTCTTCAACCCGAACGCCATGCCCGCAGCGATGAGCGCGAGCGCGGCGCTGCCGTAGAAGCACGCGTCCCAGTTGCCGAACCGCTCGAAGAGGAGCGGCCCGCCCCACGCCCCAATAAACGCCGCGACACCTTTTGCCGTGTACAACACGGCGTAGTTCGAGGTGGCGTGCCTGGTGCCGAAGTAGTCTCCCGTGGCGGATGGAAACAGGGAATAGATCTGGCCGCCCGTGAAATAGACGAGCACAAGGCCGAACGCGAACCACGCGCCTGACCATTGGCCGAGCGTGAGCACCAGAAGCAGACAGGCCGCATTCAGCGTGAAGGCGACGATCATCGCGTTCTCTCGTCCCGTGCGATCCGAGGCCCAGCCCCAGAAAATCCGGCTCGCACCGTTGGCAAGCGGGCTGAACGTCGCCGCCAGCGTGACCGCCGCGGCGCTCAAGCCCCACGAGCGTGCAATCGGCCCGAGATTCGCCGTCGCCAGCAGGAACCCTGTGCCCATCATCACGAACGCGCCGTACATCAGATAGAACTGAGGCGTCTTGAGCATCTCCAACGTCGTGAGCTGAGCCCCGACCTGTGCTTTTCTGCCGACGGTCGTCGGTGTCGTGGCCGCCGGTTGAACGGGGGGATGTCGCAGGAACTGCGCGACCACGACGATCACCACGCCTTGAAAGATGCCCGTCGAAATGAATGCAGCCTGATACCCGCGGTCCGCAATCATCGATGAAATGAAGGGAATAAAGAGCGCCGTGCCCCCTCCGAATCCGGCCGCGATGATGCCCGACGCCAATCCGCGGCGCTCCTTAAACCACTTCAACGCCGACCCGATCGAGCCGCTGTAGACGAATGCCGCGCCAACGCCCGCCAAGCAGTACAGCGTGTAGAGCATCGGCAGTGTTGTCGCGTATGCCATGCCGGCCCAGCCAAGCCCGCAGAGCAGGCCCGCCACGCTGATGAGCCACCGTGGGCCGATGCGGTCAATCAGCCACCCGTCGAGCGGCTGGACCCATGTCTGGAACAGTATGAAAAGCGCGAAGGCGTATTGAATATCCGACAGTCTCCAACCCGTGCCCTGTTGCAGCGGCTGCACGAACAGCGTCCACGCGTATTGCAGGTTGGCGATCATGATCATCGCGATCACAGACGCGCAGAGCTGGAACCACCGGTTGTTGATGTTCATCGGGCCTCCCGTTCCGGCTGACACCGGACACCGCCTGAATCACGCGTCGACGGATCTTGCAGCCGTCGTCACGACCTCGCGGGCAACCGCGAGACGTCTGGACGGCGCACCACTCTGCCTCAGCATGGCGTAAATCGTCAACCCGCAGGAGCGCGGCGTTTTTCGATACAATTGCGGGTCTTCCGGGGACTTGCGATTCGTGATTCCGGGTAGCCTGATTTTCGAATCATTCCAATTACTAATCACCAATCACCAATCACCAACTACTGACCACGAATCACACATGGCCGGACGACAACTCAGGGTTATTCAAAGCGGTACGCTGCGGCAGGAGCTCGAGGAGCAGATCTCCGGCGAAGTCCGATTCGACGCGGTCTCACTCGCGCTCTATTCCACCGACGCGAGCGTGTATCAAATCCATCCACTGGGGGTTGTCCTCGCGAAATCACGGGACGACATCGTTCGTACCGTCAACATTGCGCGCGCGCACGGCGTCTCCATCACCGCCAGGGGCGGCGGCACGTCACAGGCGGGCCAGGCCATTGGCGAAGGACTACAACTCGACACGTCGAAGTACTACAACCGGATCCTCGAGCTGAACGTCCCGGAGCGCTGGGCGATCGTGGAGCCCGGCATCGTGCTCGACGAGCTGAACGCGCAACTCAAGCAGCACGGGGTGCGTTTTGCGCCGGATATCTCCACGGCGAGCCGTGCCACGATCGGCGGCATGGTCAGCAACAACTCGTGCGGCGCCAGGTCGGTCTTGTACGGGAAGACGATCGACCACGTTCTCGAGCTCGACATGGTGCTGTCCGACGGATCACAGGTGCACCTGCGGCCGCTCAGTCGCGCGGAGCTGGAGGCCGCCTGCCAGGGCGACACGCTCGAGGCACGCTGCTACCGCACCGTGCGGCAAGTCGCGCGTGACTGCGCCGGGGAAATCGAGAAGCGGTTTCCGAAGGTCCTGCGTCGCGTGAGCGGCTACAACCTCGACGAATTCGTTGACGAGGCGAAGCCATTCAACCTCGCGAAGATCATTGTTGGCTCCGAGGGGACACTGGGAATGATCGCGGCCGCAAAGATCAACCTGGTGCCGCTGCCGAAGGAGAAAGCCGTCCTCGCGATCGAGTTCGATGAGCTGCTCGATGCGCTCGCCGCGACGCCTGTCATCCTGCGTCACAAGCCGTCGGCGATCGAAGTGATGGACAGGTTCATCCTGAATTACGCGCGCGAGAATCCCACGATGGATCGGATGCGCCGCGCGATCCTCCAGACCGACAATCCCGGCGCTCTGCTCTGCGTGGAGCTGTATGCGGACCGGGCAGAGGATCTGCCGCCCCGCCTCGAGGCGATTGAGCGCGATCTCGCGCAATTCCGCTGTATCCACCGCCGGGCGGTCAACGTGCCTGATCAGGCGCGCATCTGGGGCTTCCGCGAAATGTCACTCGGCCTGTCGATGGCGATGAAGGGGGACGACAAGTCGCTCTCCTTCGTCGAGGACACCGCCGTCCGGCCCGAAGTGCTGCGCGACTACATCAACGACTTCCTGGAGATGATTCACCGCAACGGCAGCTCCTCGGGTGTCTACGCGCATGCCTCGGTCGGGTGCCTCCACGTCAGGCCCGTTGTCAACATGAAGACGGCCGATGGGGTCGCGCGTTTCGAGGCCATCGCGACGCAAAGCGCGGACCTCGTGTTGAAGTATGGCGGTGCGCTAGCGGGCGAGCATGGCGACGGACTGGTGCGCGGTCCGTTTATCGAGAAGATGTTCGGGTCGGCGCTGTACCAGGCGTTCCGAACCGTCAAGCAGACGTTCGATCCGCACGGCGTCTTCAACCCTGGAAAGATCGTCGACACGCCTCCGCTGACCGCGAACCTCCGCTATGGCACCAGCTATCGCACATCGGATCCTCCGACCTACTTCGACTACTCCGAATATGGCGGCTTCGGCCGCGCCGTGGAGATGTGCAGCGGCGTCGGCGCCTGTCGCAAGAAGCTCGAAGGGACGATGTGCCCGTCGTACATGGCGACGCGGGACGAGAGGGACACGACTCGCGGGCGAGCGAACACGTTGCGGCTTGCCATGAGTGGCCGGCTGGCCGAGGCGGGCCTTGGGGAAGACGGTGTGCTCGAAGTGCTCGAGCTGTGCCTCGAGTGCCGCGCGTGCAAGGCCGAGTGTCCTGTCGGTGTCGACGTCGCGCGCTTCAAGAGTGAGTTTCTCGCTGACCACTGGAAGAAACACGGCATTCCGCTCAGCAAGCGGGTGCTCGGCAATGTGCGCGCGCTGTCGAAGATTGGCAGCCAATTCGCGCCGCTGTCGAACAGCCTTGCCGCGAGCGCTGTCGGCCGCTGGATGAACGAGAAGCTGTTCGGGATCGATCGTCGCCGGACGCCGCCCCCGTGGGTGAAGGAGACGTTCGAAGACAAGTTCAAGGCTCGCGGGCCTGAGAAGGCCCGCGCCGCCGGGACGGGTGGAGTGGTGCTTTTCAACGACACTTTCACCAACTACAACGATCCGGACATCGGCGTCGCGGCGGTAGGCGTGCTCGATGCGGCCGGAGTCGGCGTGCGTCTCGAGTCGCATGCGTGCTGCGGACGACCCTTCATTTCCACGGGTCAGCTGGATGAGGCGCGTGCGCTCGCGCAAACCAACGCCGACGCGCTCTACGACGCGGCCGCGCGCGGCGAGCGGATCCTCTTCCTCGAGCCAAGCTGCCTGTCCGCCGTGCGTGAGGACGCGCCCGCCCTGCTGCGCGGCGACGCGCAGCGCAAAGCGCAGGTCGTGGGGGAGGCGTGCCTGCTGTTCGAGGACTACGTCGAACGAGAATGGGCGGCGGGGCGACTGTCGCTCAATCTCAAAAGCGGACCGGCAACTGTCGTGCTCCATGGTCACTGTCACCAGAAATCGATGGGGCTCGTGCCGCCTGCGAAAGCGCTGCTGTCGCGCATCCCGTCGTGCAAGGTCGTCGAGCTTGATTCGGGCTGCTGCGGCATGGCGGGATCCTTTGGTTATGCCAAGGATCACTATGAGATCTCCCGGCAGATCGGCGAGCGGCGGCTGCTGCCGGCGGCGCGCGATCTGAAGCCGGGAGACGTGCTGGCGGCGGCCGGGACGTCATGCCGCCATCAAGTGGCCCATTTCGCGGGCGTCGAGGCACAACACCCTGCCGTTCTGCTGCACTCGCTGATCGGATAATATCGGCGCGTTCGTAGGACGCCCCTTTACGGCGCGTTTGTAGGACGTCCCTTTACGGGGCGTTTGTAGGGCGCCCCTCTACGGGGCGCCGGGAGTTACCATGGCCGAGACCGCGATGCGTCCGCGAGGCATCCCCGCCACCACGAAAGTGCTCACGCTCGTGTGCGCGATGTACTTCATCTCGTACATCGTGCGGCAGAATATCAGCACGGCGATCATCGCGATCCGCCCGGAGTTCGGCCTGTCCAATACGCAGGCCGGCCTGATTTTTTCGGCCTTTGGCTACCCGTACCTCCTGTTCCAGATCATTGGCGGCGTGACGGCCGACCGCTTCGGGCCCCGGTTGACGCTGTTCGTGAGCGGGCTCGTGTGGGCGGGGGCAACGGTGATGACCAGCTTCGCCTGGGATTTCTACTCGCTCTTCTTCGCGCGCATCCTGATGGGCTTCGGCGTCGGCGCTACGCTGCCAACGGCGACGCGCGCCATGCAGTACTGGGTCGAGTCGCGCAAACGCGGCTTCGCGCAGGGCATCACGCATTCCTTCTCGCGGCTCGGCAACGCGCTGACGCCGTTTCTGATTGTCGGGCTGATGGCGGTGGTGACGTGGCGCGGTTCGTTCGTCGTCGTCGGACTCGCCGGTTTCGTCTGGGTTGCGGTCTGGTACTGGTATTTCCGTGACAATCCGAAGGACCATCCGTCGATCACCCAGGCGGAACTGGACGTGCTGCCGCAGGCGCCGAAAGGTGCGCGCCCCGCCGTGCCGTGGGGCCCCCTCATCGCCCGTATGTGGCCGGTGACACTGACGTACTTCTGCTACGGCTGGTGTCTGTGGCTGTATCTGAGCTTCCTGCTGATCTTCTTCAAGGACAAATTCGGGCTCAGCACGGGGGAGACGGCGATGTTCGCGACCATCGTCTACACGATCGGGGCGATTGGCAACACGATCGGCGGCGTGGCGTCGGACCGGGTTCTCCACAAGACGAAGGACATTCGCCGCGCGCGGATCGGCATGGCGGTGTTCGGGTTCGTGGGCGCACTCGTTTCGCTGCTGCCGATTCTGTATGTCGAAGACAAGGTCCTTGTGGCGATCTGCCTGTCAGCCGGGTTCTTCTTCGCCGAGATGGTGATCGGACCGATGTGGGCGATTCCGATGGACATCGCGCCGAAGTATTCCGGCACCGCGTCGGGACTCATGAATTCGGGCTCGGCCCTGGCGGCAATTCTGTCGCCGGTCGTTGCAGGCCTCGTCACCGATTGGACAGGCGATCCACAACTGCCCTTCGTGATCGCCATCGGCGTGCTCATGCTCGGTGCCGCCAGCGCCTTCCTGATGCACCCCGAGCGACAGTTCACCGAAGAGCCCATCCCGACGCCGAGACCGAGCCCTGTGGCCGCGGGCTGACGGCCGACACCTCTACGACCGGCGATCGTTCGAATCGTTCAACGTGTGTAGGCGGACCTGAAGGTCCGCCTCTACGGCTCGACACGAAAGTGGCCTAAGGTCCGCCTTGAAACTCTGATCGTAGAGGCGGACCTTTAGGTCCGCCTGGGAACTCGGTCGTAGAGGCGACCTTCGGGTCCGCCTGGGAACTCGGTCGTAGAGGCGGACCTTCAGGTCCGCCTGGGAACTCGGTCGTAGAGGCGAACCTTTCAGGTCCGCCTGGGAACTCGGTCGTAGAGGCGAACCTTTCAGGTCCGCCTGGGAACTCGGTCGTAGAGGCGGACCTTTAGGTCCGCCTGTTGCTGATCTGGACTGAGTACAACAAATCCCGAACAGTCATTGTCAACGAGCCGAGGAATGGGTAGTCCTCCGGCCTTGAGACCAAGCCGGCACGTACCGGATTGTCGAGAATGTATCTGGCGACATCGAAGGTATCCTCTTCGGCCCGCAGCACATGCTCGAAGTAGCCTCGCTGCCAAAGCGGCGCGCCGGATCTACGTTTCCAGTAAAACGACGAACGCTGTTTGAACAGCCGAACGAACCGCTGCAGATTTGCATCCGCTCGTTCACCTTCGATAAGCGCGTGAAAATGATCGGGCATCAAGCAGTACGCAAGTACTGAGAAGGACTCCCGTTCGCTTGTCTGAGAAAGCTGCGACACGACATCGCCGACCGCGTTTTGCTCGACAAAGGCTCGGTGGCGGTCCAGAGTGCAGATGGTTAGAAAATATCGATTGAACCCTGTGTAGTCGAATGACTTCAGGCGCGGTGCAAGTTTGAAGGGCATTCGGGCACGCGCTGCGAGCGGAGTGCCAGGCGGACCTGAAGGTCCGCCTCTACGACTGTCTCATGAAGGCGGACACCAAGGTCCGCCTCTATGGTCCCGTGGGCCTAGGTCCCTGTCCACTGCGGCCGCCGCTTCGCCAGGAACGCCGTTACGCCTTCCTTGAAATCGGCGCTCATGTAGCACATCTCGACGAGATCCGCGTCGCTCACGGTGGGGCGACGTGCGGCCAGGATGCGACGCGTCATCTCCTTCGTGGCGCGGATCGTCAGCGGCGCGTTGGCGGCAATCTGGCCCGCGAGGGTCATCACCTCCGTCTCGATCGTCTCCTTCGGTACCACGCGATTCAGCAGGCCGATAGCGACCGCTTCGGCCGCAGGCACCATCCGGCCGGTGAACAACATCTCCTTCGCGTGGGCGGGGCCAATCAGGTCAACCAGCCGGCCGAACGTGCCGGTGGACGCGCAGTTGCCGAGCGTCCGTGCGATCGGGATGCCGATAGACGACTCGGGAGTCGCCACGCGCAGGTCGCATGTCGCCGCGATGCCGCACCCGGCGCCCGCCGCGAAGCCTTCGATCTGCGTGATCGTCGGCTTCGTGACCTGGTCCAGTCGGCCGAGGACGCTGCTGATCTTCTTCTCGTATTCGATGGCGTCGTTGGGATTGCTGAAGCTTTGAAACTGCGAGATGTCCGTGCCCGAGACGAACGCCTTGCCGCCGGCGCCGCGGAGAATGAGGACACGCACCTGAGGGTCGGCATCCACACGCTCGCACACGTCCACGAGCGCGTCGTACATCCCCCAGGTCATCGCATTGCGCGCCTCGGGGCGATTGAACGTCAGAATAGCGAAGGGTGGATCGATCGCAAAAATTGTCTCAGGAGCGGCCAAGAGTTCCTCCAGCACCAATCAAAATCACGAAGATTCCTATTATGCTTCGTGTTCTTCGCGACCTTCGTGGTTGAATAAAACAGTATGCCTTTGAACCAGGCGCAAGGCGCTCTGCACGGTCTCCGCGTCATCGACGTCACGCAGGTCATGGCAGGACCCTTTTGTGCCATGCTGTTGGCCGATTTCGGCGCGGACGTCATCAAGGTCGAACCGCCCGCCGGCGATTCGACGCGCACAATGCCGGGCGCGGTCGGTACCGACAGCCCCAGCTTCAATGCCGTCAACCGCGGCAAGCGCAGCATCGTCCTCAACCTCAAGGCGCCGGAAGGCGTCGAGGCCCTGAAGCGGCTTGCGGTGTCAGCGGACATTCTGGTTGAAAACTATCGGCCTGGCGTGATGGAAACGCTCGGGCTCGACTACGCGAGTCTCGCCGCGCTCAACCCACGGTTGATCTACGCGTCGATCTCCGGCTATGGCCAGTCGGGACCCATGAAGAATAAGGGCGGGTTCGACCTCGTCGCACAGGGCGTCTCGGGGATCATGTCCGTCACAGGCGAGCCTGGCGGCGCGCCGGTGAAATCGGGCATCCCGATCACCGATCTCGGCGCGGCGCTGTTCGCGGTGGTCGGGGTCCTGGCCGCGCTCGAGCATCGCCACAAGACGGGGAAGGGGCAGCACGTCGACACGTCGCTCGTCGACGCCGGCGTCGGCCTGTCCGTGTGGGAGGCGACACAGTATTTCTCCGGCCGCGGAATTCCCGAGCGGCTCGGATCCGCGCACCGCATGAGCGCGCCGTACCAGGCATTCCGCTGCGCCGACGGCTTCATCACAATCGGCGGCGCCAACGACCGATCATTCATCAGGATCTGCACCGTCCTCGGGCATCCGGAGTGGGCGGAGGCGCCGGAGTTCAAGACCGATGGCCTGCGCATCCGCCACCGCGCGGATCTCGCGGCGAAGATCGAATCGATTACCCGCACCGAGCCGCGAAGTCACTGGCTCGCCCTCTTCGATGCGGGCAACATCCCGTGCGGACCGATCAACGATTATGCGCAGGTCTTCCAGGACCCGCAGGTCCTCGCGCGTGAGATGGTCGTGGAAGTCGAGCACCCCACGCTCGGCTCGATCAAAGCGCTCGGCTCGCCGATCAAGATGAGCGCCACGCCACCTGATGTGCGGCGCCGCGCGCCCTTACTGGGCGAACACACCCAGGAAATCCTGTTGGAAGTCGGCCTTGGGGACGGTAAGGGCGATAAGCGGACGGGATGATCACGTCGGGATCCGGGATCCGTTTTTTCTAACCCCTAACCCCTAACCCCTAACCCCTTCGCCTTATCGCGTCGCGTTCGCTCCAGCGCCCGGGCGATACGTCTTGCTGAAGTTGTTGCGGGTGTTCGTTACCGTGAAGGTGCCGTCCTGCTGCGCCGTCACTTTGAAATAGTTTGACTTCCCGTTGTGCACCGGCGCGGGTGGTGCCTGCTGGCCCGGCAGCGGCGGAGTCCAGGTACTAATCGGCATGGCGTCACCTGGCTGATCGACTCCATTGGCGATGAACGCGCCAGGCACCGTGTACTCCTGGCCGCTCAGCAGCGAAAAGTGCATCTGCCACAGATCCTCGAGACCCGGGGACGCGAAGACCGTCTTCATCGTCTCCGGCTCGCCACCCTTGCGAGTGCCGTCATTCATGATGCCGACCCGCGGACGAAGCGCGTGAACGAGCACCGGGGAATTCGAGCTCGCTTGCCCGTGGTGAAGGCCAAGCAGGAGGTCGACGGTCCCGATACGGTTGTTCGGGCACATCAGCTCGAATTCCTTGTTCTTGGTGTTGTCTCCGAGATGAATCGTTCGAAATCTACCGAACGTGAGGAGGATGCCCACTGACATCGGGTCCTCGGCGTTGTTGTCGCCTTTCGTGAAGCTCGCGCAATACGGATTCGCCGCCCCGGCGCCCTTCAGCGGCGTTTTGATCGGCTCGCCCGCCGAGAGCACCACGCCGATGTCGACACCCGCGAGTGGAATCTTGTCGCCCGCCTTGAGGACCGTGTGCTGAGCCTTCGCGATCAGCTCGGAGTAGACGTTCTTGAGGAAGTCGTCCGCCGCCTGACCGGGTTGCACGTTAGGACCGTGATCGTAGTAGTGCTTGATCGGGATCTGCTTGGCCAGCTCCGCAAGCCCGCCGAAATGATCGCCGTGCCAGTGCGTGATGATCAGGTGATCAATTTGCGTGAGGCCGGCATCCTTCGCGGCTTCCATGATGCGTCCCGCATCGCGAGGAGCTGCGACAGCACCCCCATTCCCGGTGTCGATGAGCAGCGACTCACCGGACGGCGACACAAACAGCGTCGCATTGCCGCCTTCAACGTCGATGACGTAAATCTGCAGTGGCTTGGCGGTGCGGCTTTGTGCCAGCGCTGGCGCAACGGAACACGCGACGGCAAGCAGGCACGCGATCGTTGTACGCATATCAACTCTCCTGGCTTGTTAGGGGATCAGGGATCTGGGATCAGGGGTCAAAAGCTCTGGTTCTTGATCCCCGATCCCCGATCCCCGATTTCCCGTCTAGGAAACAGGCGCCAGCGATTCGCTCGCCAGCATATCCAAAGCCGCCAGGACGCCGCCCGCCTTGTGCGGTACGCCAGCCAGCGCGAGTCCCATCTCGACGCCGCCGAGCGTGCCCGCCAGCATCAGATCGTTGAAGTCGCCCAGGTGGCCGATCCGGAAGACCTTGCCCTTCAACTTCCCGAGGCCGGTGCCGAGCGACATATCGAAGCGCTCGAGGACAACCTGGCGGAATACGTCTGCGTCGCGCCCCTCCGGCATCATCACGGCTGTCAGCACTCCGCTGTATTCGTCCGGATTCTGCGCAACGATGTCGAGCTCCCACGCTTTCACTGCGGCGCGCGTCGCTCGGCCGAAGCGCTCATGACGGGCGAAGATATTCTCGAGTCCTTCATCCATGAGCATTTTGATGGCTTCCCGCAACCCGTAGAGCAGGTTCGTCGACGGCGTGTAGGGAAAGAAGCCCGCTTTGTTGTCCCGGAGCATTGCCTCCCAATCCCAGTACGCACGTGGCATGCGGGCCGTCTTCGACGCCGCGATCGCCTTCTCGCTGATCGCATTGAAGCCGAGTCCCGGTGGCAGCATCAGCCCTTTCTGAGAGCAGCCGATCGTCACGTCAACGCCCCACTCGTCGTGGCGGTACTCGATCGAGCCGAGCGAGGAGATCGTATCGACGAGCAGCAGGGCCGGATGCCGCGCAGCATCAATCTGCCGCCGGATGTCGGCAATGCGGCTGACGACGCCCGTTGACGTCTCGTTGTGCACCACGGCAACGGCCTTGATCTGATGGTCGCGATCGTCGGCGAGCTTCGCGTACACGACCGCCGGATCGACGCCGTGCCGCCAGTCGCCCGCCACGAAGTCGATCTGAAAACCGAGGCGCGTGCCCATCTCCCGCCACAGCGAGGCAAAGTGTCCCGTCTCGAACATCAGGATCTTGTCGCCAGGCGACAGCGTGTTGACCAGTGATGCCTCCCACGCGCCTGTGCCCGATCCTGGATACATGACGACCGACGACTTCGTCAGGAAGACGCCCTGCAGTCCGGACAACACCTCGCGCGCGAGCTTGGCGAACTCCGGTCCACGATGGTCCATCGTCGGCTGCGACAACGCGCGCAACACGCGGTCCGGAACATTGGTGGGTCCGGGAATCTGGAGAAAATGGCGGCCGCTCTTGTGTGGCATTACTACCCTCTGGAATCAGGTGCTGCGAAGGTCACAAAGACGTACTCAACCACGAAGGTCACGAAGAGCACGAAGTAAGAAAAATTCTTCGTGACCTTCGAGTCCTTCGTGGTTGAAACATTCCTGGTGGTCTTCGTGGTTGCTCTTATCTCGTCGCGTTCGCTCCGCCCGGGCGATACGTCTTGCTGAAGTTGTTGCGCGTGTTCGTCACCGTGAAGGTGCCGTCCTGTTGCGCGGTGATCTTGAAATAGTTCGATTTCCCATTGTGCGCGGGCGCGGGTGGCGCCTGCTGGCCGGGCAGCGGTGGGGTCCATGTCCCGATCGGCATCCCCTCGCCCTGCTGATCCCACTGGTTGGCGATGAACGCGCCGGGAACGGTGTATTCCTGGCCGCTCAGCAGCGAGAAGTGCATCTCCCAGAGATCCTCGAGACCCGGTGAGGAGAAGAGCACTCGCATCGCGTCGGGCTGTCCGCCTTTGCGCGTGCCGTTGTTGATGATGGCTGCGCGTGGCTGGAGAGCATGGACCAGCGCGGGCGAATTCGAGATCGCCTGGCCGTGGTGCGAGACGATGAACAGGTCCGCCCCGCCGAGGCGGTTGGTCGGGCACATCAGGTCGAGCTCTTTGTTGTAAGTGAGGTCGCCCATGTGCACGATCCGGAACTTGCCGAACGTGATGTAGCTGCTCACCGACTGCGCGTTCTCTGTCGGATCCGGAGCCTGAGCGGGTGAGACCGCCCCGCAGTATGGATTGGGCCTGCCGGCGCCAGACAGATTCGTCTTGAGCACCTGGCCGGCCGATGCCACCACGCGCCAGTCGAGATCCTTGACGGCCAGCTTGTCGCCCGGTTTGGCGACCATGTGCGTCCCCTTCGCGAACAAGGCGGGGTAGACGTCCTTGAGGAAGTCGTCCGCGGCCTGTGCGGGCTGCACGTTGGGGCCGTGGTCGATGTACTGGGCGATCGGGATCTGCTTGGCGAGCTCCGCGAGGCCGCCAAAGTGATCGCCGTGCCAGTGCGTGGTGATCAGATGGTCGATCTTCGTGACGCCGGCGTCCTTGATCGCCTCCATGATGCGCGCGGCATCGCGCACCGCGGCCGCACCGCCGTTGCCGGTGTCGATGAGCACCGTCTCACCGGATGGCGTCAAGAAAAGCGTGGCATTGCCGCCTTCGACGTCGACGACGTAGATCTCCAGTGGTTTCGCTGTGCGGGTCTGTGCCAGCGCCGGCGCCGCGAAACACGCGAGGGCAAGCAGGCACGCGATAGATGTGCGCATGTGAACTCCTTCAGTTCGAGGTAGAGCGCGATCGTAGGTGGGCGGCACGTGGCTGTCAATCGCGGGGATTCGGGATTCGGGACTCGGGATTGGACCCTTGGGCTTTGGGATTTGGGTTTCGGGATTTGGGATTTACCGTTCAGAATCGGCCGGTTTAACCTCCTTGATGATGAAGAGTTTCTCCCCTGGGCGGATGAGACCGAGCTCCCGGCGGGCGATGGCTTCGATGGCGTTGGGGTCCTCACGCAGTTCGCGGGCCTGTTCGCGAAGCCGCGCGTTCTCCGCCCGCGACCGCTCCAGCGACGATTCAAGGGTGCGGTACTGTTGCCGCGCCTTGAGCATGGCGAGGAATCCTCGGTCGCCGACGAGAGCGTCGACGATCAGTACGCAGCCGACCGCCACCACGAGGTAACGCACAACCCGGCCGCGGCGCCGCCGCGGGAGCGAGGAAGTCTGGTCGGCGTTGGTGGAGGTCTTTTTCACGAAATCGTCGCGGCAGCGTTCACGTCTGGTCCGGCTCGTCCGTGGGAGAATAGCGCGTTTCGATCATGAGTACAAGTCCGTTTTTGGACACAAGCCACGGCGGCACCGACCAAGGCGCAACTTTAGATCACGTTTCTCCGAGTCGCCGCATGAAGGTTGTACTGCAACGGGGATCGACGTACAAGTGAAATCGTGAAATCGTGAGCTCAGCTGCAGAAAGCCGTCCCGTGATCGTGCTGACGACGCTCGGCGCCCAGACCGATGCAGCCGCCTTCGCGCGCGTGCTCGTCGACGAGCGCCTGGCGGCCTGTGTGAACATCCTGCCCGTGATGACGTCGGTCTACAGGTGGAAGGGGACGATCGAGGAAGACCGCGAGCAACAGCTGGTGATCAAGACCACCAGCGATCGCGTCGAGGCTCTCGAGGCGAGATTCCGCGAGCTACACCCGTATGAGCTGCCCGAGTTCCTCGTGGTAGCCACCACCGACGGGTCCGCCGGCTACCTGGCATGGCTGGAGGAATCCACCCGCAATCCATGAAGTCGTTCGTTCGGATCGTTCGTGACGTTCAGCCGTTCAAATCGTTCTGATCGTTCGAGCCGTTCACCTCGTTCGAACGTTCCCAACGACCACCGATCGTAGAGGCGGACCTTTAGGTCCGCCTGAACGTTGAACGATTCGAACGATCAGAACGACGAGAACGTTCCGAACGACCGAACGATCCGAAAGAAGCGCAATTACTTGGTGCGCCTGCTCCGCAGCCACGCGATGATCGCCGGTAGCAACGAGACGCCGATGACGACCATGATGACGAGGTCGATGCGTTTGTCGATATCCGGAATCACGTTGCCGAGCAGGTAGCCGCCGAGCGTCATGCTGGTGATCCACAGAATGGCGCCGATGACGTTGTAGCTCGCGAACTTGCGGTAGCCCATCTCCGCCACGCCTGCCACCACTGGCGCGAATGTTCGCAGGATCGGCGCGAACTGCGCGATGATGATCGTCTTCCCCCCATGGCGCTCGTAGTACTCGTGCGTCATCTTCAGATGTTCACGTCGGAAGAGGAGCGAGTCGGGCCTGCTGTACAGCGCCTTGCCGGTGCGCTTGCCGATCGCATAGCCGGTCGCGTTCCCGATGATGGCCGCTGGAATCAGCGTGGCCAGCAGGGTCGGCAGACTCAGATCGCCGCGCGCTGCGAACAGCCCGGCGGTGATCAGCAGCGAATCTCCGGGCAGGAAAAACCCGAGCAGGAGTCCCGTCTCCGCAAAGATGATCAACGGCAGACCATATTGGCCGACGATCCGGATCAGTTCCGGGACGTTGTAGACGGTATGGAAGAAATTCTGGAGGAAGTCCATCAGGGTGGGGTAGAGCGGGTCCTCATCAGGTAGGTAGGCGGGTCTTTGGGACCCGGTTAAATATGGTCCAGGGCGTGCGCGAGGTCCTCTTTCAGGTCCTCGACGTCTTCGATACCGACCGAGACGCGCACCAGATCGTCGGTAATCCCGATCTGTATCCGCCGGTCCGCCGGCACCGACGCATGCGTCATCGTCGCAGGATGGCTGATGAGGGTTTCCACGCCGCCGAGACTCTCAGCCAGTGCCATGAGCCGGACGTTGTTGAGGAGTGTCCGCGCGTTCTCGAACGAGCCAAGCGCAAACGAAATGAGGCCGCCGAAGCCCCGCATCTGCTTTTTCGCGAGGGCGTGCTGCGGGTGGGAGGTAAGTCCCGGGTAGTGGACCTGTGTGACTTTCGGATGCGAGGCCAGAAATTCCGCGAGCACCATCGCGTTGGCGTTGTGCCGCTCCATCCGGATCGGCAACGTCTTGGTCCCGCGCAGCACGAGCCAGGCGTCCATGGGGCCGATGATCGCCCCTTCGGCGTTCTGCACGAACCGCAGCCACTCGATGTGGTCCTCGCGTATGGCGACGACCGCGCCCCCGACGCTGTCGCTGTGGCCGTTCAGAAATTTCGTCGTGCTGTGGATGACGAGGTCGGCGCCAAAGTCGATCGGCCGCTGGACGTACGGGCTGGCGAACGTGTTGTCCACGACAACGGCGACGTTCCGCTTGTGCGCCACCTCGCAGGCAGCCGCCAGATCCGTCAACCGCAGCGTCGGGTTGGTGGGAGTCTCGAGGAAGAGCATCTTGGTCTTCGGGCCAATCGCCGCCGCGATGTCGGCTGTTTTCGACGAGTCAACGTAGGTGAAATCGAGCTGATACTTTCTGAGGACGTGCTCGAAGAGCCGATAGGTGCCGCCGTAGGTGTTGTCGGTGACGACGACGTGGTCGCCTGATTCGAGGAGCGTCATGACGGCGCCCGTCGCGGCCATACCGGAGGCAAAGCCAAACGCCGCTTTTCCGTTTTCGATCGCGGCGATATTCGCCTCGAAGGCCGAGCGCGTCGGGTTCTGCGTGCGCGCGTACTCGTAGCCCTTGTGTTTGCCAAGCGCCTCCTGGACATACGTCGACGTCTGGTAAATCGGGGTGATGATGGCGCCTGTCGACGGGTCTGGAACCTGGCCCGCGTGGATACAGATGGTGCTGAATCTGGCGGTCTCGCGCAGTCTCAAGATGTTAAGAGCGTACTACAGGGCCGGCCGCCCCTCCGTACCTTCGTCTACCGTCTACGGTCGACCGTTTACCGTCCAAGGTTCAGGAACGATCGAAGTCGGGCGACGGTAGACCGTAGACTGTAGACGGTGGACGTGACCGTTCTTATCCTCCTCGCCCTCGCTGTGGTCCTCTTCTTTGCCTGGCGCGCGTTCCGCGGCCTGAAGCAGCGGCTGCTCTGGCGCGTGCGGCGGAAGCTCACGCTTTCGTACATCTTCGTGGGCTTCGTGCCCGTTTTTCTGATCGTCGTGTTCTTCCTGCTCTGCGGGCTGCTGCTGTTCTTCAACGTGAGCTCGTATCTCGTGCAGACGCGGGTCAACGCGCTCGTCGAGGAGACGCGATTCCTGGCGGAAGCCGCGGCGATCGAGCTCGAGCAGACGACGAGTGATGCCGACTTCGCGGATGTCCTGCGGCGACGCCAGGAAGCGGCTGCGGCGCGGTATCGAGGCGCCTCGTACGAGGTGGTGCCGACGCTGCGCACGTGCGGCCCGGCGAGCGCGGCGCCAGGTCCAACGGTGAAGACGCGGATCGTCGCGGGCGCTTGGGCGCACCTCGATGCCCCGACCGCGCTGCCCGACTGGGTGCAGTGCGACGGGCACGCCGGGCTCATCGCCTACATCACGTCGCCCGCAGGCGAGGCCGTGCAGCGCCAGGATGTCGGGTACCGCACGCATCTCGCGGTACGTGCTGTCGCGCTGCCATCCGATGCAGTCCCACGTTACGCGGTGATTGTCGACGTGCCGTTGACCGCGGCGATGGGGCTGCAGATCAGAAATGAAACGGGCATCGAGCTTGGAGACATCTCGACGCTGGCCATGACCGCCACCGATGTGGCGCCGGTGATAGGTCGCGCAATCGAAGAGGAATCGCCGCTACCCACCAGGGAGGGGGTCTTCAGGGTCAGCCTGGACAGACCGCTCGCGTGGATGACGTTTCTGGATTACTCGGACTGGACGAGCGGGCGCACGGGCAACGTTGTCATGGCCATCGGTCTGAGCATCACCGACATCTACAGCCGAATCTCGGCGACGCCACTCACGCAGATCGGCAACTACAGCCTCGGCCAGCTGGTTCTGATTCTGCTGATCGTCGTCGGCGGCCTCTTCCTGATTCTCCAGACGGTGGCCGTCGGCATGGGATTGTCGCTGGCGCGATCGATCACGGGGGCGGTCCACGAGCTGGCCACCGGTACCGAACACGTCCGGCGCGGCGATTTCACGCACCGTATTGCCGTTCGCAGCCACGATCAGCTCGGCGACCTGGCGGATTCGTTCAACTCGATGACGGCGAGCGTCGAGGATCTGCTTCACGAGAAGGCGGAAAAGGAGCGGCTCGAGCAGGAGCTGCGCATCGCGCGGCAGATCCAGATGTCGCTGCTGCCGCAGGGGCCGCTGAGGCTGGAAGGACTCTCGGTGACGGCGCATTGCGAGCCGGCACGCGAGGTGGGCGGCGACTACTACGACTACCTGCCGCTCGGCGAGTCGCGCGTCGGCATCATCATCGCGGATGTCGCGGGCAAGGGTACGTCGGCGGCGCTCTACATGGCGGAGCTCAAAGGCCTGATGCTTTCACTGAGCCGCCTCCACTCATCGCCTCGGCAGCTGCTCATCGACGCGAACCGGATCATCGCGGAGCATCTCGACGCGCGCAGCTTCATCACGATGACCTACGCCGTCGTGGACATGTGCGCCCGGACGTTGACGTACGCGCGCGCAGGGCACTGTCCGCTGATGTATCTGCCTGGGCGCTGGCCACGCGAACCGGGACCGGGGATCCGGGATCCGGGATCCGAAGTTCGGGATTCGGGATTCGGGGCGGGGGATTCGGGTGAGGCGGCTGGCACTCTGCTGTCGGCGGTTGCTACGCGGCGTCGGGTCCAGGTACAGGCGCCGGACGGCCTCGTGCTGGGTCTGAAGATCGACAAGGGCGAGCGGTTCGACAGCCTGCTGCGAGAGGTCACGTTGCCGCTCGGCGCTGGTGACCTGGTCTTGCTGTTCACCGACGGCGTGAGCGAGGCCATGAATGCGGCGGGGGAGCCGTTCGGCGAAGAGCGGCTGGCCGCCGTGATCGAGGCCGATGGCGATCTGCCGTTCGAGGAGCTGCGCGAACGCATCATCCGCGAGATCCGGGCGTTTGTCGGCGACACCGGCCAGCACGACGACCTCACGTTCGTGCTGTTGAAGGTGGACAATGCAGGCGGACCTGAAGGTCCGCCTCTACGCGTTTGTGATTAGCGATTTGTGATTTGTGATTCAGAATCGCTATAAACAATCTCCAGGCGTGAATCACGAATCGCTAATCACGAATCACTAATCGTCAATCAACAATGTCTCCCGTCACCGTCTTCTCTACAACCTCCGACATCGAGGCCAGCGTCGTGCTGGCGCTCCTCGACAGCCATGGCATCTCCGGATTCCGCATCACCGGCAACCCGCAGGCGATCCTGCCAATGTCGATGAGCCCGTTGGGCGAGGTCCGCATTGCCGTGCCCGATGATTTGGCGGAGGAGGCGCGGCGGATCATCGACAGCCACCGCGAGGACGTCGGCGCGCGCGTTGTACGGTTGCGCGACGAGTTCGACGAGATCGAGACGCGCATCGGCTACCGCTTCAAGGACCGTGGCCTGCTCGAGCACGCGCTGACGCACAAGTCGCGCGCCGCCGAGGACGTTTCCGGCGGCGTTGCGGACAATGAGTCGCTGGAGTTTCTCGGTGACGCCGTGCTCGGCCTGGTGGTGGCCAGCGCGCTCTTCCACCAGTACCCGACCTACAACGAGGGACAGAAGTCGAAGATCAAGGCGTCCGTCGTCTCCACGCAGGCGCTCGCGCGCCAGGCTGAAGAGATGCGGCTCGGTGACCACCTGATCCTGGGACGCGGCGAGGAGAAGACGGGCGGCCGCTTCAAACAGGCACTGCTGGCGGACGCATACGAAGCGCTCATCGCCGCCATCTATCTGGATGGCGGCATCGAAGCGGCCGAGGTATTTCTCTTGCGCGAATTGAAAGATGCCATCGACGCAGGCGCGGCGCAGAATTTCGTGGGCCAGGACTTCAAGTCCGCGCTGCAGGAGCGCGTGCAGGCGCTGGGACATCCACTACCGGAATATCGCATCGCGGGTGAAACCGGCCCCGATCACCGCAAAGTGTTCAGCGTTGACGTCGTGGTCGGTGGCGAGGTGCTGGCCAGCGCTTCGGGGAAGGCGAAAAAGGAAGCGGAGCAGGAAGCAGCTCGCCTGGCTCTCGCCCGGCTCGCTCAGTAATTCAAAATGCAAAATTCAAAATGCAAACGGCGCGTCGTTCGTTGCACCCGTCGCAACAAGCAGGGCAGTGTTTGCATTTTGCATTTTGAATTTTGCATTAGTCGATTTCGATAATCCCCCAGCTTTTCCGCTCGTCAGGCGAGACGTCGACTCCGGCGTAGGCCAGGGCGGGCGCCGGCTCGGGGTGTGGGAGGCGTCCCATCGCATAGAGCTGCACCTCCCGAGCGACCTCTTCCTGGGTCGGCGGCATCGGGCGGCAGTGCAGGCGTACCCAGAGGCGGAGCAGCGGATCGGTGAAGCTGTACCGCTTCTGTCGCGACGTCACGAGATCGACGTCTTCCAGCCACGACAGATAGTCCTTCGTTGATCCGGGCGTGCGATGCAGGCGGTGAGAGATCTCCGTCAGCGTCAGCGCTTCCGCTTCGGCGAGGACGTCCAGGATCGCCTTCAACGCGCCGTACCCGCGGGCACGGTGGAGGCGCAGCTCGTAGCAGAACTGGCACCAGTGGTTGAGGGTGCCGTCAACGGCCAGCAGCGCCGTGAGCGCGGTGATCGGATCGGCGCCGCGGCCCATCTGCGACATCGTGTCGCCGACTGCGCGGACGTACACCGCGCGACCGTCGGTGAGCGCCTGGACGGCGCGTCCGAGATAGTCGCGGTCGTCAGTCGACATCTGCTCGTAGCCGTTGAACGTCGGCGCGAGCATGTCGGTCACATCCGCCGACGCCAGCGACGGCAGATGCATCACCTCGAAGCGCGAGGTGGCGTCGCGAAGCACGCGATGGGCGCGGGCGACGTACCGGGTCGTCAGCACGAACCGGTTCGTACTTCCCGTGAGGGCCTCGAGCAGACTGCGAAGCACATGGCGCAGGCCGGGAAAGCTCTCGAACGTCCGCAGCTCGAGCACTTCGTCGAGAAGGAACGTCGCGGGTTCACCGCCTGGAGCGCGCGCCGTATCGAGGAAGACGAGGAGCAGGTCGAACGCTTCCCGGGCCGACGCCGGCTGATGCCCCTGGGCGTGCCAGGGGAACGGCGAGGCGGCGGTCACGGCCTGGAGGAAGCGCTCCGGTGTGGTGGCACAGCGCCCGACGTCTACGTATTGCGCGTCCCCGCGGCCGAGCCGTTCGCGCAACCGTTGCAGGAGGGTGGTGCGTCCGGTGCCGCAGCCGCCGAGGACGACGGGGATTCGCGATGGAGCCGCCTCCAGCGCGCCGAGGACCCGTCGCTCGAATCCAATATGTGCACCCGCCATTCCGAAACTCCCCTCATCCACTCGCCTGTTCGGCGACTGGTCACCGGCCCCCTTATGTCGGGCGGCCGATTCCGCGTTCACTGCCTCATCGGCAGCATGATTCCACGCGAGGCGGCCGTGGCTATTGCCTCGGGATACCCCGCGTCCGCATGTCGTGCGACCCCGATCCCCGGGTCGCAGGTCAGCACTCGCTCCAGCTTTTCGTCCGCCTCGGGCGTCCCGTCCGCTACCACCACCATGCCCGCGTGCAGTGAGTAGCCGATCCCGACGCCTCCGCCGTGGTGGACGGCCACCCATGTCGCGCCCGCCGACGCATTCAGCAGCGCGTTCAGCACGGGCCAGTCCGCAATCGCGTCGCTGCCATCACGCATGGCCTCGGTTTCACGGTACGGCGACGCGACCGATCCGGTATCGAGATGATCCCGCCCGATCACGATCGGTGCCTTGATCACTCCCGCCCGCACGAGCTCGTTGATTTTCAATCCGAAGCGCGCGCGATCACCATACCCCAGCCAGCAGATGCGCGCGGGCAGTCCTTGGAACGCGACGCGCTCGCGCGCCATGCTGATCCACCGCACGAGCGCCGCATCGTCGCTGAACATGTCGAGCGCAACCGCGTCCGTCACGTGAATGTCTTCGGGATCTCCCGAGAGGGCGGCCCAGCGGAACGGTCCCTTGCCCTCACAGAACAGAGGTCGCACATATTCCGGCACGAAGCCCGGAATGTCAAACGCGTTTTTGACACCGGCGCGAGCCGCCTGCGCCCTGATGTTGTTGCCGTAGTCAAAGGTGACCGCACCACGCCGCTGGAGTGCGAGCATCGCTTCCACGTGGCGTGCCATCGACGCCATCGCGCGCGCGATGTACTCGTCTGGTTGTCTTTCGCGAAGAGAGATCGCATCAGCAAGTGACATGCCGTGCGGCACGTAACCGTTGAGCGCGTCATGGGCCGACGTCTGATCGGTCAACAGGTCCGGCACGAAGCCGCGGCGAACGAGCTCGGGCAGGACGTCCGCGGCGTTTCCTTCCAGCGCGATCGAACGCGCGAGCCGATCGCGCCGCCACGCATCGATCTTCGTCAGCGCTTCGTCCAGATTGGTGGTGGTCTCGTCGAGGTACTTCGTCGCCAGCCGGCGCGCGATGCGGTGGCTATCCACCTCGATGACGAGCGCAGCTGCGCCGTTCATCGTGGCCGCCAGCGGCTGCGCGCCGCCCATCCCGCCGAGGCCCGCTGTGACGACCACTCGGCCCGCCAGGGTGCCGCCATAGTGGCGACGCGCAGCGGCGGCGAAAGTCTCGTAGGTTCCCTGCAAAATGCCCTGGGATCCGATGTAAATCCAGCTGCCGGCGGTCATCTGCCCGTACATCGTGAGACCGCGATCTTCAAGGTCACGGAAGATGTCCCACGTCGCCCAGGCGGGCACCAGGAGCGCGTTGGCCATGAGCACGCGCGGCGCGCCTCTGTGGGTGCGGAACACGCCAACGGGCTTACCCGATTGAATCAGCAGCGTCTCGTCATGCTCGAGCGCGCGGAGCGCGTCGACGATCGCGTCGAATGCCTCCCAGTTGCGCGCGGCCTTTCCCGACCCGCCGTAGACGATCAGATCTTCGGGACGCTCGGCAACGTCGGGATCGAGATTGTTCATCAGCATGCGCAGCGCGGCTTCCTGGGGCCAGCCCTTGCACGAAAGAGCCGGGCCACGAGGTGCCCGTACGATGCGCGTGCCTGTTGTCATGTCGTGAATGGTAAAAGCGTGTGAAGCGGCGCGAGCGCGAAGAAAGGAAAATAGATTTCGCGCGCGGCGTTGTCAAATGAATTTCTCAAAAAGTTTTAATTGACTTTCAGCGGACACGCGCGTTCGATCTCGCCCGACGCGATCATCTGCGTAATCCTCGCGAGATCGTTCGACGTCGACCGATCCTGTTCGTGCGGCGGGACGCGCGCGCGAATGAAATCATGGACGCGCGCAAGCGGCGGCGACGTCGTGAGCGGCGCGAGGAGATCGATGGCCTGGCATGCGCAGAGGAACTCGATCGCGATCACGTACGCCGCAAGCTCAAGCGCCCGATGCGCCTTGAGTCCGGCGCTCATGCTCATGCTGACGTGATCTTCCTTGTTGCCGGACGTCGGGATAGTGTCGGCGCCCGCCGGATGCGCGAGCGTCTTCAGCTCAGAGGTCAGCGCGGCGGCCGTCACCTGCGCCATCATCAGCCCCGAATGCAGCCCGCCATGCGTCGTGAGGAAGGCGGGCAGGCCGCTGAGTGCCGGATTCACCAGTCGCTCGCTCCTTCGCTCGCTGATCGTCGCCAGCTGTACAAGCCCGATGCACAAGACATCCGCCGCGAGTGCCACCGGAGCGCCGTGAAAGTTGCCCCCGGAGACGATTTCGCGCGCGTCGGCGAAAACCATCGGATTGTCGGTGGCCGCATTGGCCTCGATCTCGAACGTTCCCCGCGCAAACGCGAACGCATCGCGGGCCGCGCCGTGGACCTGCGGTGTGCACCGCATCGAGTAGGCGTCCTGGACACGGCCGCAGTTCGCGTGGGCGGCGTTGATGTCGCTCCCGGCAAGCAAGCCGACGAGGTTGTTGGCTGAAATGGACTGACCGGCCAGACCCCGGGCGGCATGGATCCGCGCGTCGAACGGCTTGCTCGATCCCTGAAGGCCGTCGATGCTCATCGCCGCCGAAATATCCGCGGCACGGGCAAGACGCTCAGCGTCGGCAAGCGAAAGACCGAGCAGCGCGGTGGATGCCTGCGTGCCGTTGATCAGCGCCAGCCCCTCTTTGGCAGCAAGCGTGATTGGCGTCAATCCCTCGCGGCGAAGCGCCGAGGCTCCAGGTTCGGGCTGTCCGTCGTACCACGCCTCTCCTTCGCCAATAAGGACCAGCGAGAGGTGCGCGAGGGGAGCCAAGTCGCCGCTCGCGCCCACAGACCCGCGCGAGGGAACGACCGGGTGGACCTGGCGGTTGAGCAGGTCGATCAGCAGATCGAGTGTTTCGAGCCGGATTCCGGAGAAGCCTTTCGCCAGTACGTTCGCGCGCAGCGCCATGGTGGCGCGGACAACCGGAATCGACAGCGGTTCGCCAACGCCCGCCGCGTGGCTTCTGAGCAGGTTGACTTGGAGCGCCTCGAGCGAATCGGCCGGGATCCGCACGTCGGCGAAATTGCCGAAGCCAGTGTTGATGCCGTAGGTAGGTTCGTTGCGGTGCGCGAACTCATCGACGACATCGCGGGCGGCGCGGACGCGCCCGCGCGCCGCCTCGCTGACCGCAACCGTCTCCCGCTCATACGAAATGGTGATGAGCTGATCGAGCGTGAGCGAATTGCCGTCCAGAAAGACCACGAAGATATTCAACCACGAAGCTCACGAAGTGCACGAAGCACGTTGATCACAAGCCACGGAGGAACGGAGACACGGAGCAATAAAGATAGCCCTCCGTGCGCTCCGTGTCTCCGTGGCCCGTGTTCGTGGTTTACGATATACGCGAATGTCCACGAACATCGCAGTGCTCGGCGCGCAGTGGGGCGACGAAGGGAAAGGCAAGATCGTCGACATGCTGACGCCGCACTTTTCCGCGGTCGCGCGGTACCAGGGCGGCCACAACGCGGGCCATACGGTTTACGTGCAGGGCAAGAAGTTCGTCCTCCATCTCATTCCGTCCGGGATCCTCCATGCCGGCGTCACCTGCATCATCGGCAACGGCGTCGTCATCGATCCCCAGGCGTTGTTCAAGGAGGTCGATGAGCTGGCGCGGATGGGCGTGGCGGTGGATGGGCGTCTGCTCGTCAGCGAAAAGGCGCACGTCATCCTGCCGTATCACCGCGAGCTGGACGTGCTCTCCGAAGCGCGGCGCGGCGAACGGAAGATCGGCACGACGTCGCGAGGCATCGGTCCGGCGTACGAGGACAAGATCGGACGGCGGGGTATCCGCATCTGCGACCTGCTTGGCGATCGCGAGGCGCTGGCGCACGAGGTGCGCGAAAACGTCCACGCCCGCAACCAGATCATCAAGGAGTCGACGCTCGACTGGAAGCCGGTATTCGACCAGCTTGTCGCCTACGGCGATCGGTTGCGTCCGATGGTGGGGGACGTGTCGCTGTTTCTCGCGACGGCGCGCGCGGACGATCGCAGCGTCATGTACGAAGGTGCGCAGGCGACGCTCCTCGACATCGATCACGGCACGTATCCGTTCGTGACCTCGTCTAACGCGTCGATTGGCGGCGTCTGCACCGGACTGGGCGTGCCGCCGAGCGCGATCGACGGCGTGCTGGGCGTGGCCAAGGCGTACACGACACGCGTCGGTGAAGGGCCGCTCCCGACCGAATTGTTCGGGGAGCTGTCCGACCGCCTGCGTGAGAGCGGCCAGGAGTACGGCGCGTCAACCGGGCGTCCGCGCCGCTGCGGATGGTACGACGCGGTGGTCGTGCGCTACTCCGCGCGCATCAATGGCATCGACGCACTCGCGCTGACGAAGCTCGACGTGCTGGATGGCCTGCCCGAAGTGCGCATCTGCACCGGCTACAAGACCGGGAGAGGGATCCTGACGGAATTCCCTGCCGACCTTCGTGCGCTGACCGACGCGGAGCCCGTCTACGAAACCTTACCGGGCTGGAACATCGCCACGCGCGGCGCGACGCGATTCGCGGCGCTCCCCCCCGACGCGCAGCGGTACATCAAGCGGTTGGAAGAAGTGAGCGGCGTGCCGTGCGCCATCATCTCGACCGGTTCCGACCGGGGGGAAACAATCGTTCGCGACGACACAATCATTCAGAGCTGGTTTTCGAAACAGTTGGCCTGATTTCCGAGCCGGGCCACGGAGGCCACGGAGACACGGAGTGGCTTGTCGGGTGAAGGTTAGGACCGTTTCTTCTTGTCGCAGAACTTCTGAACGGCATCGGGCTCGGCGTCGAAGAACTCGATGCCCGCGCGGTATTGTGGTCCCGCCTTCGCAAGCTCGAACGACGCCCATGCAACGCCGGCACTGATCCGAATCGGCCGCTTGCCTTCGGCGAGCGCGATGCGCAGACGCTGGTTCGGCTTGAGAATGGTTGGCGACACGACCTGGGCGCCGACGAGCGAAAGGTTGATAAGCGTCGCGGTATTGCCGTCCACCATCACTTCCACGCCATCGACAATCGGGAACCGCGGCGCACGCCGCGTGCCTGTCTGATCGAGCGGCGCTGCCACGGGCGCGGGCGCCGCTACGGCGACTGACCCGGCCGCGCCGTCGGCCTCGCTGTCGTCCTCGCTGTCCGGACGCGCGCCCGGCACCCGCGAATATTCGCTGTCGTGCGCGATGATGCGGATCTCGCACGACGCAAGCTTCGGGTCCGCCTTGATGCGATTGATGAGCGCCGCGCCGCGAGTGGTGGCGGCGAACAGACGCTCGAGCGCGACGACCGTGGGGCGCTTCCGGGTAATGACTTCGAGCGCACGCAGAGCTTCGCTGTCGGAGAAGGTCTGCGCGTCGCTGAAATCATCGCGTTCTTTCAGCGCCTGAAGATGCTCAGGCGCCGCGATCAGAATGGTCGACACAGGCGCTCAAGTGTAATTCAAAACGCAAAATTCAAAATGCAGGGACCTGCGCAGTCGTGCACAATGCGATCGATGGTTGCCGTGCAATGTGATCGACTCGTGAAGAAATACGACGACGTCGTGGCGGTCGACGCTCTCTCGTTTTCAGTCGACCGTGGTGAGTGCTTCGGACTGCTTGGCCCGAATGGCGCAGGCAAGACGACCACGATCGAGATCCTCGAAGGGCTGCTCGAGCCCGATGCGGGCGACGTGCAGATTCTCGGATTGCGGTGGCGCGACCACGAACGCGAGTTGCGCCAGCGGCTCGGGGTCCAATTGCAGGAGACACAGCTCGCGGAGAAACTGACGGTCGAAGAAACGCTGAGGCTCTTCCGATCGTTCTATCATCGCGGCCGCACGATCGACGAGCTGCTGCGCATCGTCGAGCTCGAGTCGAAGCGCCGGAGCTGGGTGGGGAAGCTCTCCGGCGGCCAGAAGCAGCGCCTTGCCGTGGCATGCGCGCTCGCGGGTGATCCGGATCTGCTGTTTCTCGACGAGCCGACGACGGGCCTCGACCCGCAGTCGCGCCGCCAGCTCTGGGAGCTGCTCGCGCGGTTTCGGACGGACGGCGGCACGATTGTCCTCACGACGCACTACATGGACGAGGCCGAGACGCTCTGTGATCGGGTCGCGATCGTCGATCACGGCAAGGTGATCGCCCAGGGATCGCCGCGTGGCCTTATCGACTCGCTGGGTGCGCCGCGCGTCGTCACGCATCACGGGACGCTGGAAGATGTCTTCGTGGCGTTGACGGGGAGACACCTCCGTGAAGAGTAACGCGCGGGTGATTGATCGCGGCGGCGCCCACCATCCGCTGATCGAGCTGGCGGTCGCGCGGCTGCGCGAGTTCGTCCGTGAGCCCGAGGCGCTCTTCTGGGCGTTTGTCTTTCCGATCCTGATGTCGATCGCGCTGGCCATCGCCTTTCCCGGCGGTGGCGGCAAGCCGGCGGTCGTCGCAATCGAGCCCGGCGCCGGCAGCGCTGCGATTCGCCAGACGCTGTCAGCCACGCCGGGGATCACGATTCGTGACGTCCCGCCCGGCGGGGAAGAGCGCGCACTGCGGCAAGGAGAGGTGCACCTTCTGATCGTGCCGACCGACCCGCCCACCTATCGTTTCGATGCGGCGCGCGACGAGAGTCGTATCGCACGCCTCCTCGCGGATGACGCGCTGAAGCGCGCGGCGGGACGGGCGGATCCGTTTACGGCGCGCGAGCAGCCGGTCCAGATCGCCGGTTCCCGCTATGTCGACTGGCTCATCCCGGGCATCGTCGGCATGAACATCATGGGCACGAGCATGTGGGGCATCGGTTTTTCCGTCGTGCAGACGCGGATGCGGAAGCTGCTGAAGCGCCTGCTTGCCAGCCCGATGCGGAAGCGTGAATACCTGCTGGCGCAGGTGGGTGGCCGGCTGGTGTTTCTCGCGCCCGAGGCGGGCGTGCCGCTCGTCTTCGGCGCGTTCGTGCTCGGCATGCCGATTCAAGGCTCGATCGCCACCATCTGCATCGTCTGTCTTGTCGGGGCGCTGGCATTCGGGGGCATAGGACTGCTGTTGGCCAGCCGCGCGCGCACGTTCGAAGCGATTTCAGGATTGATGAACCTGACGATGGTTCCGATGTGGGTACTCAGCGGCGTGTTCTTCTCGTCGGCGAATTTTCCGCAGCCCGTGCAGCCGATCATCCAGGCGCTCCCGCTCACGGCGCTCATCGACGCGCTGCGTGACGTCGTGCTCGAGGGTGCCGGCGTTCCCGGCGTATCGCGCGAGCTTGCGGTTCTGGCGGCCTGGGGCGTCGCGTCATTCGGAATCGCGCTGCGGTTCTTTCGTTGGCGTTAGGTGAAACCCAAATCCCAAATCCCAAATCCCAAGTCCCAAACCCCAAACCCCGAATCCGAATCTCGACAGGAAATGGCATGGCCGCGCCTTTGCTCCTTGACAGAAACGTCGGCCGAAGTGGAACTGAGGGGCCGATTTGAGGAAAACACGGGGCTGAAATGGCAGTTCATCGAATCATCGAGCAGCGGGCGGCAACCCACGGAGACCTTACGGCGATCTCGGCCGCCAGGGAATCCCTCACATATCGCGAGCTCAACCAGCGCGCCAACGCCGTCGCTCGTCATCTCATCGCGAATGGATTCCGCCGGGGATCGCTCGCGACCGTGCGCCTCCCGCGATCACCGGAAACAGCCGTGGTGCTGCTCGGCGTCCTGAAGGCTGGCGGGACCTACGCGCTCATCGATGACGAGCGGGGAGGCAATGAATCCTGGCCGCCGGGCGTCTCGTTTGTCCACAAGGTTGACGGCGATGAACTGCGTTTCCTCGCGATCGATATGACGGGTGCGCTGCAACACCCGGCGCAATCGTGCGCGAATCTCCCGATTCTCACGCGCGGCAGCGATGTCGCCTGCGTGCTGCCCGATGGCGACGGCGCACCGCTCGTGCTGGTTCCGCACGAGACGATCATGTCGCTGCAGAATCGCCCGGTATTCCGGTTCGCGCAGTGGACTAGCGAACCTGGTGCGCTGGACCTCTGGATCGCGCTGATGATCGGGGCCACCGTGACGCTCGGCAGCGAATCTCTTCAAAGGGCCGCCGCCTAACCGTCTTCCTAACCCCTAACCCCTGACCCCTAGCCCCTAACCCCTAACCCCTAACCCCTAACCCCTAACCCCTAACCCCTAACCCCTAACCCCTGTACTTGAGCTCGTCGCCGGCTTCTCGCGTGTCACTTCTTTCGGTTTCTTGTCCGCGCGGAGGCCCTGGAATGACGGATGGCGGATCTTTCCGTCGCTGGTCCATTCGGTGAACACGACCTCGCACACCAATTGCGGCTTGACCCAGTGCGCATTGCGGCCAAGCGCCCCGGCCGGCGGGGGGGTGAATGGACACGTCTTCTGCTCCAGGCGATCCAGTCCCGCCCGCAGGTCCACCGCCACCTTATGCGTGAATCCAGTGCCGACTTTGCCGCTGAAAACCAGGCGATCCCCTTCGTAGTACCCGATGAGCAGCGCGCCCAGCCCTGCGCGCGCTCCTTCGGGGTCGGTGAAGCCGCCGATGACGAATTCCTGGCGCTGGACGCACTTGGTCTTCAGCCATCCGCCGTGTCGCCCGGCGCGGTACGGAAGGTCACGGCGTTTCGAGACGATGCCCTCGAGGTCGTGACGACACGCCTGGGCGAAGAAGGCATCACCGTCGCCCACCACGTGCTCAGAGAAGCGAATCCTTCCGGTCTTTCGCGAGCCGACGAGCTTCTTCAGCCGCGCTTTCCGCTCCTCGAGCGGCAGTGCAGCGATGCGCGGGCCGTCGAGCCGAAGAAGATCAAAGACGAAGTAGACAAGCGTGCCGCGGTTGGCGCTCGATGAGTTTTGCAGCGCCTGAAAACTGGTGCGGCCGTCCGGCAGCACGACCGCCACCTCGCCATCGATCAACGCATCATCTACGCCGAGCCGTGTCACCGCTTCCGCGATTTCGGGAAACGCCGTCGTCCAGTCGTTGCCGTTACGCGTGTACAGCGCGACTGCGCCTTTACGAACGCGGGCCCCGATGCGGTAGCCGTCGAATTTGATCTCATGAAACCACTCGTCGCCGGACGGTGGTTCCGCGACGAGTGTCGCCAGCTGCGGCTCGTAGTCGGAGTGCGCCATAGGAAGCATCGGCCGGCGCCACCGCGCGCGCAATCTCGAGCGCCACGCGCCGCCCGGCCGGGATGTCGGCGTGCACGTAAGTGCGGCCCGACACAGCGTAGCAGAGGCTCACCGCGCCGAACACGTTGGGACCAACATGTATGGGGACAACGAGCGCCGATCGACAGGCGAGACGCCGATGGAGATCAGCGACGCTGCCGCGAGGCGCCGGACGGGGATGGCTCTCGGGCAGAATGTGGGTGCGAATCAGGGGACGTCCAGTGCGCACGACCTGGGCGACGGTGCTCTGCAGGTCCGCGCGGCGGACGCGGTAGACCCGCTGAAGCGCGCGCACCAGTCGGTTGCCGTCCGGCTTGGCGTGTGCCGACGCGATGCCGACGATTGTCCGCCCGGCCACGACGAACACGACACAGAAGTCAGCCAGCGCTGGAACACTCTGCCTGACGATGTCCCGAATTGTTCGTCGTGCCCCTCGAGGTGCGGCGGTTGCAATCGGAGGAGCTGATCCAATTCGCTCGCCCATGATTAACCCCGGCCACAAGATGCAGCGAAACTTATGCAAGCGACATGCGCGTGTGTCACGCATGTTCGTCTCGCGCTACACTCGACCTTCATGTCGACCACACCACAGCCGGAAGTCTGGATGCGAGGACCAATCGACGGGATCGATCCGATGCTGATGCCCGTAGCGCACGCTCTCGTGCAGGTTCGCGAAGATTTGGAACAGCTCGTTTCGCAGGTACCTGTCGATCAGGTCTGGACGCGCCCTGGCGGCGCTGCGTCAGTCGGGTTCCATGTGCGCCATCTTGGCGGCGCTCTCGACCGTCTTTTTACGTACGCGCGCGGTGACATGCTCACCGACGCGCAGAAGACCGCTCTTCGCGCAGAGTCAGCAGCCGGTGATCCCCCCTCCGCTCTTGCCGATCTCGTCCACGAAACCAGCGCGACGATTGAGCGGGCGCTCGGGCAGCTCCGCCAAACGAATCGCGATCGGCTCCTCGATCACCGGGGCATCGGTCGGGCACAGCTGCCGTCGAACGTGCTCGGCCTGCTGTTCCACGCGGCAGAGCATTCGACGCGTCACGCCGGCCAGGCGATCACGACGGTCAAGATCCTTACGGCTGAATTGGCCAAGTGAGGAATTTACGCATTTGCGAATCGCAACTGGTAATTTCGTAATTTCGTAAATTCAACAATATCCGCGGGCGTCAACTTTGCACGCATATGCTCCGGGCGTCCGTCCCTCAACCACGATGGGCACGAAAGTCTCGCAGTCACGATGAGTTCGTCGTGGTTAGGCGGCGACGTTCGCACATCTCGGGGAGGGCATCATGGCTAAATGGATTTCAGGAGCAACCTGCGTGGCCGCGCTGCTGTCGGTGACGCTGACTGCGGGGCAGACGGCGCCGCAGGGGACGTCCCAACGGACGCAGAGCGGCAAGGGTCGCGTGCCGGACAAACAGTCGACGACACGTGAGGCAGGGAAAGGCAAGGAGGCGACGATCGCGGGCTGTCTAGTACGTGACGCCGCGAACGGTGGAGACGCCAGCATCGCGTCGAACGGTATTTCGTACCGGCTGACTGGCAAGGACGAAAAGGAGCTGGAGCAGTATCTCGGCAAGAGGGTCGAAGTAACTGGCCTTCTGGAGATGGGATCCACTGGTGCCCGCGCGACGAGCGGCAAGGCGAAGGCCGTTGAGTCGTCAGTCCCGCCGAAGGATCAGACGGCGACCGGCGGCCAGTCCGACGTGACGGCAACGGGTACGCCGCGCGACAACACGGTCCCGCCGGACGCGGTGCCGCTGGCGATCAACAAGGGGACGACAGCCGACCTCACCGGCCGGGTGCACGTAAAAACGCTCAAGGTGGTATCGCCGAATTGTTTGTAGGGCTGTCGTGTTGGGCCGCCTAAAGGCGGCCCAACACGGCCTAAAGGCGGCCCCCAGGTACACCGGCCCTAGGCGGGCCTGCGTTTCGCAAGGGCCGCTGCAACCGATGATTTTGCGGCCGCGCCGCCATCCCTCGCGGCGCGGACCTTCTGAAGCGCCCGGCTCTCGATCTGCCGTACGCGCTCCCGGGTCACCGACAGGCGCCTGCCGATCTCCTCGAGCGTGTACTCGCGATCGGTGCCGAGCCCGTACCGAAGGCGCAGGACATCTTTCTCGCGATCCGATAACGGCGCCAACGCGCGCCTGACTTCGTTCGAGAGGTCGCCTTCAAGCGTGGCTTCCTCCGGCGATCGGATGGACGTATCGCGCAGCAGATCTCCGAGCTCGCTGTTCTCGTCTTCGCCCATCTTCATCTCGAGCGAGTACGGCGTCTTCTGCGCATCGAGGAGGAGGCGCACCTTCGCCACAGGCATTTTCAGCCGGTCAGCGAGGTCGTCCGCCGATGGGTCCAGGCCAGTCTCGCTGCGGAGAGCCTTGCGCTCCTTTTCCAGGCGGTTGAGCGACTCGATGACATGCACGGGCAGGCGGATCGTCCGTCCGTGGTCGGCAATCGCGCGACTAATCGATTGCCGGATCCACCACGTGGCGTAGGTGGAGAACTTGAATCCACGACGGAACTGGAATCGGTCGACCGCCTTCATGAGGCCGAGGTTGCCTTCCTGAATCAGATCGAGGAACGAGAGACCGCGGTTCATGTACCGCTTCGCGATCGACACGACCAGCCGGAGGTTGGCCTCCATCAGGTACCGCTTTTCCTCGCGAACGGTGTCCTCGGCGCCCTGGACGCGCGCGTAGCGCCGGCCATACTCGGCGCGTGTCAGGCCGACGCGCGTCTCCAGGTCGTTACAGCGGGCGGCGCGCGCCTCGCGCGACACATTTTCCAGCGCGCGAAATTCTTCGTCCACGTGGCGTAGCTCGGTGACGATGTCGTCGACGAGTGCGGGACGAATAGGGAGCGCGGCGAGCTCTTCGGCGATGGTTTTTCGCGTGCGCGCAATCTGCTGCTCGAGCTGCGCCTTGGACTTTTCCCCGAGTCGCGGGCGCTGGAGCCTCGTCCGTGCTGCGTCGATGATCGAGCGGTGCCGCTTGATACGGCCAAACGCTTTCAGGACCGGCTCCTTGTGCTCGTCGCGCACCTCGCCGCCCTCAGGAAGAAGGATCAACTCCGCCGCGGGGTCGCCCTTTGCGCGAATCCGATCGGCGAGTGCGATGAGGGTCTGAACCGCAGACGGAACGTCGCCGAGCGCGATGACGAGGTCGCGTTGCGCATGTTCGATGCGCTCACCAATCGTGCGCTCCTCGGCCGCCTTCAGGAGTTTTCGTTTGCCGATGTGCTGCAGATATGTGCGGACAAGGTCAACCTCTTCACGGCCGATGGGTGCACGGGCTTGGAGCTGATCCTCGAGCTCTACCTCGTCTTCTCCTGCCCGCGCGCGGACGACCTGGTCTTCGAAGGCCTCGGGCTCCTGGTCGTGCAGGATCTGCTCGGCATTTGGAACGAGCGGCTGACCCTCCTCGAGGTCCTCGTCCGTTTCGACCGTCAGCCCAAAGTCCTGCGCGCGATGGCGCCAGTCGAGAATGTGTGCCTGCTTGGACGGGTCGTTCCACTCGATGAGCGACTTGGGGCGTTTGGACGCCTTGAAAACCAGCGTGCTGGAACCGCGCGACGTTGAGGCCATGATGTTGGGCTGAGTTGCAAGGCGCGGACCTACACCGGCTCGAGCGTTATCGGCGCCCATGCCACCATGTCCTGACGCGTGGAAAAGTGGAGAAGCGGCGCAACAGCGGGCAGGCGGATCCCCGCGGCAGCCGCCATCGTGTTGAGCTCGATCTCTGCCTCCGCATGCTGAAGTGTCCACGGTGGATGGTGAATCTCGAGCCGATACGGGCGCGACCGATTGCCCATGTTGTAGAGGCAGTAGCGCTCGGTGAGGAAATACTCCAGCGTGCCTGGAAGCGGCTCGACCGCACGTCTCAGCGGACGGTACCGCGCAGTCAGCTCCGCCGGCTCGGCATGCCTACCAATACGTCGGCTGGTGTACTGAATCCAACCGGCCTCGTCATGCACATGCATGCGCGCCGTGTAATAGGGGAGGTGGAGTAGCGATCGCGCTGCTGCTACGGCGAGCGCGCTTTCCGCGTCCAGGCTGAAGAAGTAGACCCCTGGCCGTCCGTCAACAGTGACGTAGGTCCGCACGTTTACTTCGGCGAACGCCGAGACCCACGGGATGGCTGGGAGCCCGCGCGGCGCCACGTTCGTCATGCGAAAGGGAACCACGCCGATCCAGGCCTGCCCGTCGTACAGGTCCAGCGAAAGACCAGGTGGCACCTTTGACTGAAGGAGTTTCCGGTCGACCGGCCAGTGCGCAAAGAGCAGGTCGTGCCAACTCTGCGTCATGAGCCATGGCGCATCAGGCATCGGCCACGGCCGGTGCGCGACCTGATCAACGATGCTGGCGGGGAAGTCGGCCATGAGCCGGAATCGTTCCAGAAGCGTGCTGCCACCATTTATAATCCGCGTTTATGATGCGACTCATCACTTCTCTTGGCGTCCCGGTTCTGTGCGCCGCGGCAGTGTCAGTCCTATCAGCACAGTCGGCGGCGCCGCCGGCGAACAACGAGCCGCACCACAAGCGTCTTCTGTACACGAACGACGTCCGGATGTTCGACGTCACGCTCCCGCCAGGCGAAGCGACGGCAGACCATGTGCATGAATACGACATGGCGACGCTGATCATCGGCGACGGAACGCTGCGGATCAGCCGGAATGGCCAGGACGTGGCCGCGCCCGCTCCGAACGCGCGCGGCAGCGTCATCGTCACCGAACATACCGGCGCGCCGGCGACATACCGCGTTCAGAACACCGGCACGACCGAGTATCACGCGCTCGAGGTCGAGAACGTGCGCGATGACGGGAAATGGATCACGCCGATGCCGATGATCGTAGAGGGCACGTCGGTTTTGCAGCAGACGCGCGCGTTCACGATCTACGATGAGTATCTCAAGCCGGACATGGGCGAGGTGAGGCACACGCATACGTGGTCCACCATCATCATTCTTCTCGAGGGCGTCTTTGAGCACGGTGGGATAGGTGGTGAAGAGCCCGTGCGCTACCGTCGGCCCGGCCAGTGGGTCTCAATCCCACGAGCTGCGTCTCATTACGTGAGCGCGGTAGACGGCGGCGCGCACATTATCGAGATCGAAGCGCGCTGAGCAGACAGGGATGGCTGAATTTCAAAGAGCTGGTTCGCATATCTCGCGCGGCCGGAAGATCCAATATCGGGAAAACAGGATCCTGGCGGCGCTCCCACCCGACGAGTTCGAGCGGTTCGCGCCACGCCTGCAGCAATCGCCGCTGACATTCAAGCGAAGCCTCTACAAAGCCGGCCACCCGATCAAGCTGGTGTGCTTTCCCGACAGCGGCGTCTGTTCGGTGATGTCGGTGATGCGAACGGGACGGACGGCCGAAGTCGGAACGATCGGCAACGAAGGCGTGACGGGCGTGGCGCTCTTTTTCGGCGACACGACCGAGCCGAGCGAATCAATAATCCAGGTGCCCGGCGCCGGTCGGCTGCTATCCGCGGAGGTGTTTCTCCAGGAAATGGCGCGGAAGGGCGCGTTGCACCGGCTGATCGGTCACTATGCGCACGCGCTGATGATCCAGATCATGCAGGCCGCCGCGTGCAATGCACTCCATTCCGTCGAGAAGCGCGCCTGCAAATGGCTCCTCATGACGCATGACCGCGTCTTCAGCGACGAATTCAAGTTGACGCACGAATTTCTGGGCATGATGCTCGGGGTGAGTCGGCCGCAGGTCAGCGTGGTTACGAAGCAGCTCGAACGAGCCGGCCTGATCGCGTACCACCGCGGCCAGGTGACCGTCACCGATCGCAAAGGCCTGGAAGCGCAGGCGTGTGAGTGTTACGGGATTATCAGCACGTATTTCGATCGCTTTCTGAATCGGCTCGGGGAGTGTCAGGAATTCTGTGTGTGAGGCGGTTGACCATCACGTCGGGGCGGTAAACCGATCCTCGTAGAGAATCGCGAAGTGATTCATGGCAGTCGGCCATGCGCTCGGACGATGTGTCCATTGTA
>Ga0208185_1000010_pt1 | contig 115488 bp, 101 predicted proteins | sample EasRivMeERMLT700_FD_187532 | JGI IMG/M metagenome (GOLD analysis project Ga0208185, IMG submission 187532) | Soil microbial communities from meander-bound floodplain in the East River, Colorado, USA - East River MetaG ERMLT700 (SPAdes) (version 2) | ecosystem: Environmental > Terrestrial >... | reverse complement strand
CGTGCTCGACAACATGAATCTGCTCTTCGATCCGGCGACCGGAGCCAACCTGGACTTCAGGATCAGGAGCAACCGCCCCTACCCTGACTGGGGTGCCATCTCGATGAACACGCACACAGCCCGCTCGGCCTACCACGGGCTGATCACCGGCTTCACCAAGCGGTTCAGCAATCGCTGGCAGGCGTCGGCCACCTATACGCTGTCGGGCCTCTGGACCGCCGACTCGAGGCCGTTCAGCGGGCTCTTCATGGTTCCCTTTCCCACCGCTCCCGATCTGGGCGGGGAATGGGGGCTGTCGGAGGACGATCAACGGCACCGGGCGGTATTCAGCGGCATCTGGCAGGTGGGGCGCGGTTTCCAGGTGAGCGGCTTCCATTACCTGGGCACCGGCATCCGGTCATCGTCCAACTATGGCGGCGACGTGCGCAACACCGGTTCGACCTTCAGCGGCCGCCTGCGCCCGAACGGGACGATCGTGCCCCGCAATTCGATCATTTCCCCGCCGCAGAATTCAACGAGCCTGCGGGTGCAGCAGCGGATCCCACTCCGCGGCCGGATGTCGATCGATGCCATCGCGGAAGTCTTCAACATCTTCGACCGGCCGAACTGGACCATCGGCACTGAGGAAAGCACGCCGTCGCAGTACCTGCGGCATATCAATGCCCAGTACCGCACGGCGCAGGTGGGCTTCCGGCTGACGTTCTAAGGCGCTTTTCACATCGACGGGCCACGGAGGCACGGAGTCACGGAGCGACATGAAATTCCTCCGTGGCTTCGTGTCTCCGTGGCGACGTGGAAATGAAAACAGCTATTTAGAAAGAGAGACGGAAGCCGAGCTGCGCCGCGCGGGCCCCATACGCGACGTTCGAGTTGTACGTCGGCAGTCCATACGCGGTGCTGTCGACGTTGGTCGTATACGACCCGTAGTTCGCATGGTTGAAGAGGTTGAATACCTCGAGCATGCCGTCGATGGATCGCTGGCCACCCAGCGAGAATCGCTTCTCGAAACGTGTATCCACGCGATGGATGGGATCCCCGACGAAGCTGTTGCGGGGAATGAAGGTGCCATCGTCACGCCTGCGACTCGCGCCGCCAGTCCCGGTATCACGCGCCGTGCAGGAGCAGGTGACGGCTGTGCGCTGACCCGAGCCGTAGAAGTAGAGCCCGCTTACCTGGAACCCGGCACCTACGTCCCAGATCCCGTTGACCACGGCCCGGTGGCGCTGGTCTGTTGTTGCGAGGGTGTACTCCCCTCCGACGTCCTGCCGGAGTTTGAATGCGATCGGTACACAGCTGATGCTTTCGTCGGCGCCTCTCATTGTCTGACACGGATCGCCGGTCGAGTCCTTAAGCTGGCCAAACGTGTAGTTCGCCGCCAGCTGCCACCGGTGGCTGAATCGCTTGGTGAGCGACGTCTCGAGCGCACGATAGTTGGACCATCCCTGCATGTACTCGCCGTTCACGAAGCCCCAGTACGGAAAAGGTCGCGCCGCGATGTTGCTGAACGGGATGCTGTCGCCGGTGGCCGGGTCGTACGTGAGATTCTGGTTGAACACGGCTTCTTCCGCGCGCCCGCCAGTGTAGACAACATTCGCCTCCACGGCGAGATCGGTGAAGAGTTGCCGCTGCACACCAACCGACGCCTGGTGGCTGAAGGAAATCTGATGATGATCGCCCACCACCGGGATCTCCGAGCTGATCTCGCGGCGAAGACAGTTGGTGGCAAGTGCGTTCGCCGGCGTGCACACCATCGCCTGTGCCTGAGCGAAGCTCGGAATAGGACCGTTGAACGGGTTGACGGCAAAGTCCGCGCGGCCGTCGTACAGGACCTCCGGGTAGATATGCTGCCGGTTGAGCGTCGGCTGATGCGCGCCGTCGTTCTCGAGCTGCGTATAGTACTTGCCGTATCCGCCGCGAATGGATGTCCGGTCGTCCAGCTTGACGTTCACGCCGAGGCGCGGAGCAAAGTTATTGAGATCGTGGGGCCGCTTCCCGTCCATCCAGGGCAACAGCTCGATTCGCTCACCTTCCACACCGATGTCAGCGTCGTACCGCAGCCCGATGTTCAACATCACGCGCGGCGTGATCGCCCAGTCGTCCTGGACCCACCCGGTGTACAGGTCCCGCCCCGTAAAGAGCTCGTCGTTGCCGACGGCCTGGCGGTAGCGGATCGAACTCGGAGACAGTGGCGCGACGTTCCATGTCGACGCGTCGTCCCACACCGGGAACATTGCCGCGAGCACGTCCGCTGACGGCGCCGCCAGCCGGGTAGCATCCAAGTTGCCGTTGCAGGTGCTGCACCACCAGTGATGGAACATGTGTTTCAGATACTCACCGCCTATTCGCAGGTCGTGACGTCCACCTGCCTCATACGAGATGGTGAAATCGTCGCGCATCGACCAGGTATCCTGCTCGAGCATCTGTGGAGCGGCCGTTCCAGCTCCGACGGTGTAGCCCCTCATCTGATACCTGGTCGTGCCATTTGAGTAAAAGGCGTCAGGTGGACCTGCGATCCTGGAGATGGGCAGCGGGCCTCCTTTCCAGGATGCGAGCGCCTTGATGTCATTCTTGTTGCCGTAGTAACCCCCCTTGATTTCGTTGACGGCTCGGTTGCTGATTACGTGAGTCAACGTCGCCCAGGTCTGTGGCGAGTAACGGTCCACACGTTGTGCCGTCGAGGGGTGAGTGGTGGCGCCGCCGCCGCTCCCAGGGATGAACTGGTGGTACTTCGTCAGACGCACGGACAACCGGGTTTGCGGCGTGAACTGGGTGTCGAGCTTCACGCCGCCCGTGTACTGCTTCCTCGTGCCGACCAGATCCATGTCGAACATCGGGTACGGACCGTCGAAGACATAGGTTTGTGGCTCGCGCTCCCATTCGTAGTTGGCAAAGAGATGGATCCGGTCCTTCTGAATGGGCCCGCCGAATGTGCCGCTGAACTGCCGATTGGAATAGACAGGAACGCGGTTCAGCACCTTGTCTTTGGCGTTGAGCCTGTCGTCGCGGAAGTAGCCCGAGAACGAGCCTGACGGCCGGTTTGTGCCGGACTTGGTGACCGCGTTGACCACCACGCCCATCGAGCGGCCCTGAGTCGCGTCGAAGCGATTCGAGACGAATTCGAACTCGGCGATCGAATCGCGGCTGTACCGCGGCTGACCGAAGCCGCTCCCAGCGATGCTGTTGGTCACCTGCTGGCCGTCCATGTTGATCTGAAAGCCCACCTGCGCGCGGGGAATCGGCGACTCCCCTCCGGCATTGGATCGGTTTCCCGGCGCCAGCAATGTGAGGTCGAGCCAGTTCCGGCCGTTGAGCGGCAGCTCCTGCACCTGCCGCTGGTCGATGTTGCCGCTGACGGTGGACGAAACAACGTCGATGAGCGGCGCTTCGCCGATCACGGTTACAGTCTCCTGCAACGACGCGGGAGCCATCTGCAGCGTGACCGCTGCCTGCTGGCCCACCTGCAGCTGCAGCCCGGTCCTCGTCAGCGTGCCAAATCCTGCAAGTTCGGCGGTGAGACGATAGCTCCCGATTCGAACGGGCATTCGGAACGCGCCCGCTCCATCGGTGACTGCGAGGAAGGTGTTGCCGGAATCCTCGTTCGTCGCCGTAATCGTCACGCCGGGCAGCACGCCGCCCTGTGTATCGTTCACGGTGCCGCTCAACGTGGCCTCTTGCGCGCGGGCCGCGAGCGGCAACGCGAGCATGACCACGGCGGTGATCGCCAGAACCATGTGTTGTGTTTTCACGAGTGTCCCTCCAACCCTGAGCCACGTTCGCGAACCGTCTGTCGACCGCATGACGCAAACTCGCGATCCTGCGCACCAGTGCAGGACCGCGAGGACGTACACGACGATCGAGACGCGGACGCGGGAAGCGCGATGCCAGAAGCGAGCGCGATGACGCGCAGCATCGCAAAGGACACGCCACTTGTATCGGGCGTGCGCCGGCGGGTTCTTCGCGAAATCCGGAGTGATTCTGGTGAAATGCGATCGGGATCCGATCGAAGGTCAGAACAAGAAGGTCACGGGAGTTTCAGTGGCTACATAAAAGTCTGCAGTGAGAGTGAAGGGCGGGCGGCAGACGGAGTCCGAACGTCGTCTGTTGTCATGCGCCGCTCCAAATACTGGATTGATCGGACATGCTTGTAGATGTCTGGTTTGAAGCTATTCAAGAATGTACGAGGACACTCACCTCACTTGGACCATGACGTCGATCGCGTGGCGGCGAGGCATGCTGAGATCGGCCCCGGCTTCTTCAAGGCGGATCTGGATGGGGTACGTGCCTGGCTTGAATGTAACGAGACCGATCACCGCAGCTTCGTAGGTGGCGTCCGGCGTGGTGGTCTGGTCAACACGCAACGCGTGCCCAGCAGGTCCTATGTCATCACCGACAAAGCCGACGAGCACTTCGCCGGTGAACGTGTGATTCGGCGTGGGCGGCAGAAAAATCACAACTGTCGACTCAATGCGCTGCTCACCCATGCCGCGCATGATCGAGCAAGGTGGCGGCATGTTTGACGCGCACACGATCGGCTGACTGCCGCGTTGCGGTCCAACCCGGAGGAGCCAGGAAATCGACTGTCCTGGCGCTGGGGTTGGTACGCGCGGCTGAATGCAGCTCGCAAGGGCATAGACCGCAACGATGCCCACGGGCAGCGCCGCGGCCAGGCGCACAGCAATTCCCCTCGACATGAAAGTCATTGTCCTCAATGTACGTCGACGTACGTCGACCTTGAGGGACAGTTTGCGAACAGCGGATCATGCCCGCCGATCGAGGACCCGATTCAGGCTCATGTCGGCTCGCCGCTCCCATGCGATCGCCCCTTGCGCTCGAGCGATCGAGAGGGCCCGCTCGAAGCTCTCGCCCGCCTGTCGCGCCACATTCTTGTTTCCATCGGCTCCGCGCAGGAGCAGCAGCTCGCCCTGCACGCGATACAATTCCGCCGTCGAGAAGTTCTCGCCCGTCTGATCGACCAGCGCCAGCGCGTCCGCCGCTGCAGAGAGACCCTCCTGGACAAGCCCCGCCCTTCCGAATGCCTGCGCCAGAAGGCCCAGGAAATGCGCGCGCCAAAGCCTGGCCCCTGTGGCCTCGTAGTCGGCCAGCCCGCGCCGAAGTTCCTGGATCCCTTCATCGACCTGCCCCTGCTCTGCGAGCGCCCAGCCCCGGTGGATGTGTCCGAACGCGACCCACAGCTCCAGCCCGTACTCGTCTGCCAGCGCGATCACCGTCTCGGCCCGCTCCTGCGTCTCCGACGGCTCGCCCCGCAGTTGATGCAGATGAGCCGCAAAATGCGTGGCCACCACTTGGCTTTCCGGGTGCGAGAGTGAGTGCGCCAGCGACACGCCTCGCGAAAGCCGCTCCATGGCCCGGTCCGGATTGCCGAGCGCCCAGTGCGCCCTCGCAGCGAAGCATTCGCTGACGACTTTGGGATCCTGGCCGGCGAACGACGCGTGTGCGCGATACGGCACGATGTCGTACAGCGCCGACGCGTTGTCCAGATGGTTCAGGGCCTCGTCGAAGCGGCCGAGATCGACGAGCGTGACGCCGATCGCACGGTTCGCTTCAATGACCGCGAACGAGTCGTCGAGGTCGACCGCCATCGCGAGCAGCTGACGGGCCGTCTCGTGTGCCGGCTGCATCTCGGCTCGAAAATAGTGGAAGAGCCCCAGCAGCCAGTGCACCATGAACGACTGGGTGGACGGCCCCTGCTGCGCGCAGATCGTGAGCGCGCGCCGGTACACCTCCTCAACCTCCGCCGCGGCGAATCCCTTGATCGCCATCACCGAGACGCCGAGGATCACACGCAGCGCGATCTCCTGTTGAGCGCGCCCGGGCGAGTCCGGCAACGAGGCGAGCGCGCTCAACCCCCGGCTCGCGAGCCCCGCGGCCTCGTGTTGGGCCGATCGATGGGTGGCGTTCTCGGCCGCTTGGAGGAGGTACTTGACGGCGCGGGGCATGTCCCGCGCCTGCTCGAAATGCATCGCGAGCTCCGCGGCGATCTCGCCAACGCGATCACCGTAGATGGCCTCGCCACTCTGGCCGATTCGACCGTGGATCTGCGCGCGCCGCATCGGGGGCAACAGCCCGTACGGCACATCGAGATACAAGACGTGGCTGAACTTGTAGCGCGACGTGATGGTGCCGTCCGGCAGCTCGACGAGGCGGGGAGGCGAGAGGAACTGATGCCGGCGCACGAGCGCCTCGCACTGTTCGTCGACCCACGCAGTCTGCTCGTCGAGGCCTGCGGCGATCGCGGTCGCGGAGCATTCCATCCCGACCACGCTCGCCCCCGAGAGCACTCGCCGTTCGTCTGGGCTGAGACGTTCGACCTGTCGTTCGATCAATTGCTTGATGCTGTCGGGCACGCTCGAGTCGATGTCCGCTAGCTCGCCTTGCATCAGGGCGTGCCCCTCGTCCTCACCGATGACGCCCTCGTCGACCAGAAATTCGACCAGGTTCACCATGAACAGCGGATTACCTTCTGAGCGGCGATGAATCAGGCGCCCCAGCCGCTTCGGGAACCGATGCCCGGCGAACCTCGCGTCGAGATACTGCCCGACTGCCTCCTCCGTGAGGTAATCGAGCGCCAACTCCTGGCAGAGTCCGTGGGCCTGCAGCTCGCGCTTGACGCCCTTGAGCGGGTGGTCGCTCAGGATGAGGTCGACCGGCCGATACGTGCCAATCACCATCAGCCGCGCGGGATCCCGGCGACGCGCGAGATACGCGATGAGATCGAGCGTTGAGTAGTCGCTCCAGTGCAGATCCTCCAGTGCCAGGACGACGGGCGCCTCCACCGTCATCGCTTCCACCGCTTCGGCCATCTCGCGCAGCATGCGCTCGCGCGTCGCTCCCACCGACGGCGGCGCGGTCGCCCGCTCGGCCGGCGGATTCAGTGACGGCAGCTCGAGCAGCCACGCCGGCGCGTGCCTCCGCAGCAGTTCGACGATCCGCTCGCCGCCCGGCGCGCGGCCCAGCCGCGAGAAGCCATCGAGCACTGGTAAGTACGCTTCGCCGGCGCCGTACTGTTCGAGGCATTGTCCGCGCGCCACCCAAATACCCGGGACAGCCGCAGCCTGTTCGAGCGCCGCATTCACGAGCGTCGTCTTCCCGATGCCCGGCTCGCCGGTGACGAACACGGTCTGGCGCTCGCCCCGCAAGGCTTGCTCGAGACACCCACGCATCCTCGAAAGCTCCGTCTCGCGGCCGAGCACGCCGACGGCTGACGATGCAGCGACAGCTGGACCGGGGAGGCGGCGAGGTTCTCGCGGCGCTTCCTCCGAGCTGGAGATGGGCGCGATGAAGCGGTATCCGCGGCGATGCGCGGTTTCGATGTAACGAGGCGAGGCGGCGTCATCTCCCAGCGCTTCGCGGAGCTGTCTGATGCTGTCCTTCAGCACCGCGTCTGTGACGAAGGTCGCGGGCCACACGGCGTCGAGCAGCTGCTGCTTTGTGACCAGCTGCCCATGGTGATCGACCAGATGCGTGAGAACGGCGAAGGGTTTCGGTCTCACCGGGATAGCCTGTGTTCCCTGCCACAGGCATTCGTTCGCCGCGTCGAGCCGGAACTGGCCGAATGTCACCGGGTTGGCTGGCATCACCGAAACATCACCGCAACATGACCGCCACGTGAGGACTTGGCGCCGGGGCGCTCGCTATTCTCGACCTGCGATGAACCGAATGCAACACGCGGGCGCCTTCGTTGTTCAGTTTCGCGCGGGCACGGACTTCGACGCCGGCCGCGTGGAGGGCCGCGTCGAGCACGTGGCCACGGGCCGGACCGCGCGATTCGAGTCGCTCCAGGAGCTCCTGTCGATCATCGCGGTGGCGCTCAAGGCCCCATGCGGCACTTAGGGCTAGGAAGGCAGGAAGGCAGCGATGGAAAGAGGAACTGGTGAGCGTGCCGCGGACTACGTGCTGGGATCTGTCGGGCTCGTTCTCATGGCTCTGGTTTGCTGGGCGTCGGCACGCGGACGCCCTGGACGAGCGGTCATCTGGCTGGTGACCGCGATCGGCTGGGTCATCGATCGCGCCACCGGCCCTGTCATTGAGGAGAAGAAAAAATGGCCAGAGAGTTTCTCGTGACCTACCGTGGCACCGTGTATCCAAGTCAATGCGATCACATGGGCCACATGAACGTGATGTGGTACGTCGGCAAGTTCGACGAGGCGTCGTGGCAGTTGCTCGCCGCCATGGGCCTCACCCCGTCCCGGCTGCGCAGCGAAGGCCGCGGCATGGCCGCCGTCGAGCAGCGGATCGAGTACAAGCGCGAGCTGTACGCCGGTGACGTCGTCACCATCCGTTCCGCTGTAATGGAGATCCGGGAGAAGTCGATCCGGATTGCGCACGAACTGCGGAACGACGACACAGGCAGCGTCGCGGCCACGACCCTCATCGTCGGCGTGCACCTCGATCTGGCATCCAGAAAGGCGAGCCCGCTGCCAGCGGATGTGCAAGAACGCGGAATCCTCATGATCGACGACGGCACCGTCGCCGCAGTCTCTGGTTCAGCCCGGCGGCACGAGTCGAATCGCGCTGCATTCCTGACTGACGCAGATCACGAGGTCTTCGAGAAAGTCCATCGCCACTCGCGATGTCTAAGACTGTGGGATCAGATACATCGATGACCAGGACCAGCAGTGCGGTTCCTTTGTCACCGCAGCGCAGCGCCTTGATAGATCAGTCCGCTGTCGTCTGAAAAGAGGGTGAATCCGCAGGGGTCGGTCGTGTCCCTCACAGAAAACGCATACGTCGTCCCGTCCGTCACGAGCCGCGCCTGCCATCCCTCGGGTGTTGGGACATTCAGCGCGTAGAGTGGACGAAAGGGCGTGCGCCCATTCACTTCCGCGCTGTTGATCATTCTCGCGACCCGGATGGCGGCACCGCGGCGCTCACGCTCCGCGCTGGCTTCAGCAGATCCGTGCAGGCAGCCTGACGATTGAGACTGCTGGCCTCCAGCAGGAATTGCAACCGCAACAGCGACCGCGAGTGCGGGAATCAATCTCACCATCGGGACGCCTCCTGCGCACATGGGTTCAAGGGGTTCAACCTTCCGAACCTGGAGAATCGGTATTTCCAGAGTGACTGGAGTTGATATACGGGTAAGTATTGTCCCCGTCCCTGAAAACAGGAAAGAGTTTCAATTTGGGCCGCGACCCGGGGGTCAGCCGGCAGCGTCCTGCGTGGGACAGAACGAGAACGGTCCGAACGACCCGAACGGGTTACAATCCGCGCGTTCGTCACAAGCCGCTGGCGGCCGATCCTATAGGAGGTTATCGATGCAACGTCATCGGAGTGATTCTATGAAAGTGAGGGCACAGACCGCGTTCGTCGTCGTCTCGATCGTCCTGGTGGCAACCTCATTCGCGACATACCGGCCAGTACTCGCACAGGCGCCGGCGAAGGTCGCGCCGATGCACGTGCATCACGTTCATCTGAATTCGATGGACCCGAAGGCTGCGGCCGAGTACTACCCCAAGCCGTTTGCGGCTTCGGCGGTCAAGACGACCTTCAACGGCTACGAGGCGGTCAAGAGCGGCAACGTCTATTTGCTTTTCACGAAGGTCAACACGCCGCCGCAGAATGAGTTGAACGGACCCCAGACTTCGGTCTGGCATTTTGGATGGAACACACCGGACTCGCGCAAGTACAACGAGCGGTTTCGCGCGATGGGTCTGGAGATCGCTCAGATGTGGGACGCCGCCGACGGCAAGCTCGTAGACATGTCCAGCGATACGATGCCAGGGCTTCCGACGCAGGAGCAGATTCTGGAAATGCGAGCCAAGGGGACGCAGCCGACGCGGCAGGGGGGCTTCGGCTACCTCCGAGGTCCTGACGGCGCGATGATCGAGAACGCCCAAGGTGGTCAGGTGGAGCGCTTCAATCACATCCACATGTACCATGAGCATCCGCTGTGCGCCATGCGGTGGTATGTCACGCACCTCGGCGCGACCATCCCGCAAGGTCCCGGTGGCGCACCGGCGGCAACGGCCCCAGCGGAATGCAAACAGCCGTACGCCCCGCCGACGTGGCCATCGTTTTTCAAGTTTCCCGGCTTCGTTCGCGACCCGTCCGGCGCCGTCCTGTTCGACGACATCTCCATTTCGATCCGGCCGTGGCCGGGCGGCGGGCTCGTCAGCACGCGCGGGCATCTCGTCGATCATTGGGCCCTCAGCGTGGCGGACCTCGGACCTGTTGTCGCGCGGCTGACGAGCGAAGGGGTCAAGTTCCTCGAACAGATCCACCCTTGGGGTAACACGCGGGTTGCCATGATTGAGGGGCCCGATCGAATCGCCATTGAACTCGTCGAGATGAAATAGTGATGGAGGCGGTCATGCAGAAGTTCAAGCGGAAGAATGCGCTGCTAATCCTGACGACGGTGTTGGCGGTCTGTCCCGCGGTCACGTTGGCTCAAGCGCCAAAGGATGGCATCTACATCACCGACGAAGACGTCAAGGCCGTGTTGAAGTACGCAGTCGAAACGAAACGCACGATTCCAGACAACACAATCAGGGTGATTGATATGGGCAACTACCAGCTCGGTGTTGCCGTCATTCACCGCGGGGCAATGGGGGGCGGGGGGACCGCAGCGGCTGGTGGCGGGAATGCCGGCGCGGCGCCGAATCCCCAGCCGGCATGCGGCGAACAGCGCGCCGGTGCAAAGGGGCCTAACGGTCTCTACCATGACGACACCGCCGAGACCTACGTCGTCATATCGGGCAGCGCGACTCTCATCACGGGCGGCACCGTTGTCAACGGAAGGCGATCTCCCGCCGACAGCGAAGTGACGACAATCCTGAACGGCCCCTCCTGTGGCGGGACGCTGGTGGGATACACGAGCCGCCAGATCAAAGAAGGCGACATCATCGTGATTCCTGAACGGGTACCGCACGGATTTTCGGCGATTCCGGATCACGTCACGTATCTGAGCGTGCGGCCGGATCTGAAAAAGGTTCTCCAGAAGGGATACGTCAATCCGGCGCTGAAAAAGTAAGGTCGCCGCACAGCAAGGAGGCCAGCATGTTCCTCATTCGCGACATCATGTACTGCAAGCCAGGGAAGGCGCGCCCAATGGTCGAGAAGTTCCTCGCGCTGGCAAAGCTGAGCGAAAAAATGGGGTTCGGGTCGATGCGCGTCATGACAGACGTCAGCGCCGAACGCTATTGGACCGTCGTGTCGGAGATGGAGGTCTCGAGCCTTCAGGAATACGCGGAGATGTCGCGAAAGTCGATGGAGATCAAAGAGTTTCAAGAGGCCATGAAGGGGTATCACGATCTCATCGACCAGGGTCGGCGCGAGATCTACATGCTCGAGAAGTGACAGCTCCAGATTCGCGATAGGCGTGAAGGACATCGCGGAGCGCCAGATGCTTCCTTTTCACCTCTGACTCAGAGCGGCGTCGATCCGTGATTGTCCTTCTACTTCGCCCGCCTCGTCACGCCACACGACCTCTTCAGGGGCATACGCGTTGCACCCCCGCGCGGCTTCGGCATGTAGCAGGAGGTCAATGTGAAAGCCAGATACCTGTTGATCATCGTCATCGCCTTCGTCGCGTCCGCCTGCGGAGGCATGATCACGCTCACAACGGATTACGACACCACGACCGACTTCTCGAAGTACCACGCGATTGGCCTGAAAGAAGGCAGTTCATCGGGCAACCCTGTCATGGATCAACGGGTTCTTGCCGATGTCGCGGAGACTCTTCAGGCCAAGGGATACCGGATCATGCCAGAGGATCAGGCGGATGCGATAGCGTTCGTGCACGCGGCGACGCCCGAGAAGCACAGATATGCGGTGTGGTACGACAGCTGGCCCGGATGGGGGTGGCGGTTTGGCTGGGGGGCACCGGTCGTTGAGGAATACGACTTCACGGTCGGAACGCTCGTCGTGGATATCTTCGATGCGAATACGATGCGCGCCATCTGGCACGGCTCGGCAACAGACATCGTGACCGGCGATCCGGAGCACGACGCAATAAAGATTCAGCGGGCGATCGCGAAACTGTTGCAGCGGTTCCCGCCCCGCACACGCGAAACGTAAACCGCTCAGGCAGGAGTGGCATCGCGTCTGCGTAGCCACGACAGGAGGCAAGCGAACTCGACGGTAAGCCGGACGCCTGAACCGCGAGTCGAAGGGCCGTGCACTGCAATCGCAACGATCGGGGGGGCAATGATGTCAGAAATGCTGCGCTCGTTTGATGAACCGATACTCGACGATTCCGGCAGGTATAACGCGCGCGTGATTGGGCGGCTGGCGAACGACGGCATGTGGGAAGGCTGGCTGGAGTTCGTTCCCGTCGATGGACGGAGCGGCGATGCGACGCTGATCTCGCCCGTCGAGTCGCGACAGCCGGAGCGGGAGCACCTCGCGTACTGGGCGTCGGGCCTCACCGTCGTGTATGCGGAGGGAGCGCTTCATCGGGCGCGAAGACCGCTTACCGTTCGAACCCGCGTCGTCGAAACACCGGTGTCAGAGGCGCCGGCACCACGCATCGTGACGGTGGGACCGCGTGTAGCGGGCCCCGAACCCGTGCTCGACCCGTTTGAGGTTGGCTCACACAGCCTCGATATCCTCGCGCAGGAACTTCGCGCGCTCGGGCGCGCGCGCCTCCTGAACATTATCGCGGCTTACGATTTGAATTCAGGCGGTCCGGATCCTCAGCAGTTCACTGACGCCCAATTGATCACGCTCATCGTCGTCGCCGTGGAAGCACGACTGCTGCGTCGCTAGTCGCATAACGTTTCGACCGACCGCCGCCTGGAGAGGCACGCTGGCGCGACCATGACGTCGCAGCGCCGACGGCTGCTTGCGAAGACCGCGTCATCGAAAGCCCGCCGGCCTGACACTCACGCGAGGTACTTCACAATCATGGCGGTCACGTCGTCGTTCTGCACCGCGCCCTGCGTGAACTGCCGAACGGCGCCAAGCAGGGTCTGGAGCAGAGCATCGGTCGATTCGGAACCGGTCGATTCGATCACGGCTTGGATGCGGGCTTCACCGAATTCCTCCCCCGAGGCGCTGAGCGCCTCCGAGACGCCATCGCTGAACACCGTTAGCAGGTCGCCCTTCGCAAGCTGCACCGTCTCCTGATCGTAGAGGGCGTGTGGAAACAGGCCGACGATCATGCCGCCGGTTTCGAGCCTGCGCACAGTCCCGCCGGACAGAAGGAGCGGTGGATTGTGTCCGGCGTTGCAGTACGTCAGTCGACCGTCGGGCGTGATGACGCCGAAGAAGATCGTTGCGAAACGCGACTCGACGCCGCGCGCGATCAGCGCACGGTTCACGCGCCGCAGAGTTTCGCTTGGATCGACGAGCGCGAACGCCTGCGCGGCGAAGATTCCCTGCAGCACGGCGGTGAGCAGCGCGGCCGGCGGACCTTTACCTGATACGTCGCCCAACGCAAAGCCGAAGCTGCCGTCGGGCAGGTCGAGATACTCGAAGAAATCACCGCCAATCGCGCGGCAGGGTATGGACGCGCCCATCGCCTCGCCGAATCCAACGCTCTTTCGCGATTGCGGCAGGAGCGACTGCTGGATCTGAGACGCGATGCGCAGTTCTTCGTCCATGCGCGCTTTCTCGCTCGCCTCGCGGTACAGGCGCGCGTTCTCGATGGCGACGGCCGCTTCTGCGGCGAGCGTCTCCAGCGCCGTGCGGGCGGTTTCGGACAGCAACGTGCCCTTTTCCCGACTGTCGAGATACAGGACGCCGATCGCCCTCGGGTCGGCGGCCGCCTGCGGCGTGTCGACGTAGTGCACGAGGCGCAAGGGCACGCACATCACATGGCGGATGCCGAGTGCGACCGTACCGCCGTGAGCCTGGGCGAGATCGCCGTCCCGAAGATCCGCGACGATACGCGGCTGGCCGCTCGCGAAGACCTGCTCGGGAATCTTCCGGCTCGTCTCGAACCGCGAGCCCGACAGTGAGACCTTGCCTTGCAGCCGAGCGAGCTTCAACTCGAGTTCGCCCGCCTGGTTGGCGAGCATGATGAAGCCGCGCTCGGCGCCTGTGACGGCAATCGCCGCGTCCATGACGAGCAACAGCACTTCGTCAAGCACCCGCGAGCTTCCAAGCGCGCGGAGCGCATCGAGCAGCGCGGCGACCTGCCGAAACCCGCCGGCGACCACCGGGCCCATGCTTATTTCGTTGGACGCTGGGTCCCCCAGCAGGAAGACGAGCTCCGCGCCGGCGGTCTGCCCGACGCGGATCCGGTCGCCGTGGGAGAGCGGCCGCTCGGTGATGTCCGCGCCGTTCACCATCGTCCCGCTGCGCGAGCCGCGATCGCGAAGGACGTAGCGTCCATCGACATGGACTATCTCGGCGTGTTCCCGCGAGACGTCGGTGCCGGTCAGATGCAGATCATTGGACGATCGCCGTCCGATGGAGAACGACGGTTTGTCGATGACGACAACACGGTGACCGAGCAAATCGGTCACCTCGAGCCGAGGGTCCGGCATGGAGTAGTGGAGAAATTGTAAACGGCGGCTCAGCCCGCCGGTATCGTGCGGTTGATCGCCTTGACGAGCACGATTTCCGTCCCTCCTGAGGGAAGGGCGTGCACCTGGACGTCGTCCATGAACGTGCGTATCAGGAAGATCCCGCGTCCGCTCGTCCCCGAGAGATTTTCAGGCGCCAGTGGGTCCACGAGTCTGCTCATGTCGAACCCGTTCCCTTCATCGCGTACGCGGACAACCACTCGGGGCCGCGCCGGGTCGACGGGGACGGCGTATTCGACTCGAACGCGCTTGTGATGGTCGCAATGGTTGCCGTGCTTCATGGCGTTGACGGCAGCTTCGCGGACGGCGACCCCGAGGCAATGCACCCCGTCCTCGTCGAGGCCCGCCATCTGTCCAAACTGCTCGCTGACCTGGTCGACCAGCCTCAGCATCTCGAATGTGCTTGAAATGTCGAGGAGGACGCTCTTGCCCATGTCTGACGTGGACCCGCCACGTTCAGTCAACACTCGCACATCATAACTGACTCTCGATATAATCCGCGCCACTGTCTACGGTCGGTAACAGCGGGGCGTCAGTTGAGGAGGGTGTGATGGTCATCGAACAGCGGACGGTCGGGGACGTGACGGTGCTGGACTTGAGTGGAAAGCTAGCGCTTGGCGACGGCGACGGATTGCTCAAGGACAAGGTGAACAGCCTCGTGCATCAAGGCTTGAAGGAGATCGCGCTGAATCTCGGCGGGTTATCCTACATGGACAGCGCCGGTCTCGGCGAGCTGATCTCGGTGCACAGCACGGCGACGAGGGCTGGAGGCCACATCAAGATCTTCAACCTCACCAAACGCGTCTCTGATCTGCTCGCCATCACGAAGGTGCTTACCGTGTTCGACGTGTTCGAATCGGAGCAGGAGACGCTCAACAGCTTCCCATCGACCGCCAGATAGCGCACCTCATTCGAGTTCGCGTCCCGACGAATTCCCGAGAGCCCGACGAATTCCCGAGAGTTCGGCGACATTCAGAACGCCATCGCCGCGATGCGTCGTGCCCAGGGATCACGCCGTTTTTGTCCGATCGCATTCCGGCCACACATTTGTGTCTGATGCCCGCGGCCCCATCGCGCTCGGAGGGCCTGACTAAGTAGCTTCGGTGCAGCGGGATGGCGCGATCGACGTCCTGGAACGTCGGGGAACAATTGTTGCTAGCTCTTGCATTACCTCGGAGGCACCCCCACTCAATGGCAGGACTCGAACTGCAGGCGGTCGTCGACTACCTGCACACCAAGTATCAGGGCATCACCGACGGCGAGGTCGCCAGCTACATTCCGGAACTGCGGACGGCCAACCCGGACGACTTCGGAATCTGTCTCATGACGACGGACGGCCGGATCTTTGAGGCCGGCGATTGCAGCCGTCCGTTCACCATCCAGTCGATCTCCAAACCCTTCACGTTCGGCATGGCCATCGAGGAGCTTGGACACGACACTGTCTGCCAGCACGTCGGTGTGGAACCGAGTGGCGATGTCTTCAATGCGATCGAGCTGCAGAACGGGACGAACCGGCCCTTCAATCCGATGATAAACACGGGCGCGATTACGGTGACGGCGCTCATGCACGCCCGCCATGGTGACCGGACGCTTGACCACCTGCTAGCCCGGTTCAGCGCCATTGCAGGACGACAGCTCCGAATTGACGCGAATGTGTACGAGTCCGAGCGACGGACTGGCCATCGCAATCGCGCCATTGCCCATCTCCTCTTGAACTTCGGTCTCGTGCACCATGAGGCGGAGGCCGCCCTCGATCTCTACTTCCGTCAGTGCTCGATCCTCGTCACCTGTCGCGATCTGGCGGTCATGGCCGCGACCCTGTCGAACATGGGGCGCAATCCGCTGACCGGCGAAGTGGCCTTCGACGTCGGGTGTGTCAAGGACATCCTGTCGATCATGTTCACCTGCGGGATGTACGACTACTCCGGGCAATGGGCGTACCGCGTCGGCGTTCCTGCAAAAAGCGGCGTCGGCGGTGGCGTGATGGCAGTGGTCAACCGCCAGCTGGGGATCGCGGTCTACTCACCACCGCTGGATAAGCACGGAAACAGCCGGCGGGGCATCGAAGTATGCGTCGAGCTCGCGTCGCGGCTTGGCCTCCATGTGTTCGATTGTTTGAACGCTGGCTCGCGCTTCCTCGATGCGATCCTGGAGAAAGCCGCCGAGGGAGATGGGCTGGAGAGGGTTGCCGATTGACATGGAATCGCCGCTGCCTGCCTTGCGGCCGGGGGTGGACACGGCGGCCCGGAGAGCCCTCTATGGGCGCTGCGCACGCGCGCCAGGAAAGTCTGCGTTCTGGATGAATATCTGAACGATTCCAATTACACGAAAATGCCCTTGCCGTCTCAGCCTTTCGCTGACAAGATGCCCGTCTGTACAAATGAACGGTCACAAGAAGACTCTATTGTTCGGTGACGTGCGGGATGTCAACGGCGAAGGTGAACCTTGCGATGAGACAGTTAAGAAGGTGGGCTGCGCTTTGTTCTCTCGGTTTCGTTTTGCTGTTCACGCAGCCCGGGCAGGGAGCAACCGCCACGGATCCCTTCACGTTCTTCACGAACATTGTCCTCACCGGTGATTACATCGTCTCTGGAGGACCGACGGGTGCAAGCCAAGGCGGTTTTGCACAGACCACGTTCGCGGTTAGCGGGGTGCCCGCGGGTGCAACCGCCGTGGCCGCTTACCTCTACTGGGGCGCGGTGGTGGCCAAGAGTGATCTCACGGCCGGCAAAGACGCGTTCTTCAGGGCTGGCGGGGATACGACAGACCACGATATTAGATCCCTCACGAGAATCATCAATCCAAGCGGAACCTCGCCGTGCTCGAGCGGCGGCGGCGCCACGGGCGGCGGGAGTCCTGCCCACCAGTTCGTAATGCACAGCGCGGATGTGCTCCGGTTCTTGAAGATTGGCGATGACGGAAGGTTCATCCTCAACAACGGGTACGTGGTAACGCTCCGAGATGACGGCGGCAACGCTATCCGTCCGCTTGGCGCCAGTCTCCTCCTTGTTTTCCGCAATGTCGCCGAGCCGTCTCTCTCAGCGACCGCAATCTACGAGGGCGGCGTCCAGTTCGCCCAGGGCACCGATCTGATAACCCAGACGCTAGGGGGGATCACGCAGGCTTCCAGCGTGAATCCAAAGGGCAAGCTGAGCATGATTTTTGGCGACGGCCAGCCAAATTTTTCCGAAAACCTGCGGCTGAACGGGCAACTCCACGTCAATCCCTTTTTCAAAGGATGGGACAATCCGACGTATACAACGGAGGCTGGAGACTTCTCACTGCCCGCAGACGCCACTTCGGCAACGGTCACGATCGATCGCGAGGGCTTTTCAAATTTCGACTGTCTGTCCGGCGGCGTGTTCATCTTCAAAGCAAGCCTCGACGACGGCGATAACGACGGCCTGCCGGACCCTGTGGAGGACAGCAGCACCGATCCAACGACACTCCAGCCCTGGGCGCTTCCGAATGGCGAGGCGTTGCCGGACATCCACGCGATGTGTTCAACCCCTTCCAGGCTGACGTGCTCAACCGCCCCGGACCTTTTCGTCGAAGTCGGGGCGATGTTCACTCACGGCCCTACGACTACTCCAGGCCCTCCGGCGATTTACGGATCCGGCGAGAGCGCCGTCACGGATGACGACGGACACGATCATACGCCCCCGCCAACGGTCTTCAGGAGAGTGGGCGACGCATTTTCCGCTCAGGGGATCAAGGTGCACTTCGACGTCGGAGACGTCGGAACAGGTTTCGGACAATATCCGTCGGGCACGGTTGCCGAACCGTACCTGATCCGCGACACACTTACGAAGGACCTGGCGCGCGGCGGTGAGCGCATTGAGGAAAAGCGATGTGTTCCGACAGCCACTTTGACGTGCCAGTTTCCAGACTATCCGGGCACGGTGAGCTTCGATTTCGGCGCCGCCATGTTGAGAGATGCGCCAGTTAACGCCGACGGCACAGAGTTCCTCAGTTGGGGCGAAGAATACAGGTGTCGAACGGGTGAAACGGCGAACTGCAGGAGACGATTCGATCCCGGGAGGAACGGTTTTTTCCACTGGGGGCTATATGCCCACCGGCGCGCCAAGCCGAAATCCTCCGACCCGACGGACCCGGACTTCCATGTGCCAGGAAGCAGCTCGGGCGCCGCTCACCTGCCCGGTGATCTCTACATGGTGACGCTCGGGGGCTGGGGAAACGGGTTTGTCGGACCGGAGGACGTCGTGGCCTACACCACTGCGCACGAACTGGGTCACAACCTCTACCGTGGACATCGCGGAGATCCGTTCACCGGGCTCGAATTCAACTGCAACACGCAGTATCTGAGCGTGATGAATTGGATGCACCAAGTCGAGGGGTTGCTGGACGCGAATGGTGTTCCGCAACTCGATTTCTCCGGACAAGCGTTACCAGATTTCAACGAAAGTAGCCTGCCCCGAGGTCTGGGCCCTCTGCCCGGTCAGGTGACCCCGTACCGTGCCAGCTGGTACGCGCCGAGAGCGGGTGTTCACCAAAGTCTCGAAACGACCGCGGCGAAAAGACACTGTGATGGCTCGCCATTGACCCAGGCCGAGAAGGACGAGAACGACGCCGGTCGTGGCTTTGTCCGCGTCAACGGGACCGGTGTCACACCCCCAATCGACTGGAATGGGGACCTGATTGTGAATGACTTCCCGTTGAAGGCGCAGGACGTCACGTTCAATGGGCCGGAACGGATGGACGGCCCGCCTTATGGCGCCTTGAACGTCTTGAGTGCGGCTGCGGACTGGCCGGTGATCAAGAGCATCGGCCTGCGCCAGGTCGGCAGCGGGCGTAGCATGGCGTTATTCTCCTTTGGATTTGATCCAGGAGGGGGATTTGATCCAGGGGGTGGATTTGATCCGGGAGGGGGATTCGATCCAGGAGGCGGATTTGACCCAGGAGGTGGATTTGACCCGGGAGGCGGATTTGACCCAGGAGGGGGCATCGACCAGACCCTCGAGGAAGCGTTGTCTGTGCCTCATCCTCCGCATACATTCAAGGCGGCGGTGGGGCCGGCGCCGAGACGTAACGGGTCCGTCGTCAACCTGAGCTGGAAGAAGCCGATTGGCGACGTCGTGAGGTACCGCGTCTATCGCGTCGATGGACCCACGGTAAACGCCACTACGTTCTCGAAGAAAGTGTTGGTGGCGCAAGTGACATCGGTGCCTCCGTCGCCTTTGCCGGCAACGACTGCGGTTGACGACAAAGTAACCAGGGGGAAGACCTACACGTATTTCGCGACCGCGCGGTCGGTCGACAACAGCGAGACACCGTCCACGTTTAACGAGAGCGGGATGTCCAACTTCGGCACCGTGACGATTCCGTAAGACGCCGATGTTGTCCGGTGACGCGGGGGTCGGCCCTGATGACGACCCCCGCCGTCCGCTTCAACTCAAGCCGCTTTCGCGGCCGCTTACTGTCCCCCGACGCGGCGGCGAATGTCCGACAGGAGCGGGTCTTCCTTCGATGGCCCGCGGATATTGAGATATTCGCGGTACGACTCTGCAAAGCCGTCGGTTTTCAATCCTTCCCGGGCGCGACCCTGGTAGTAGTAGACGGGAGGCAAATAGGCGTAGGTAGGCTCCTCGTCGATGAACAATGACAGCGCCTCGCCACGGCGCTTGATGCAGCGGTCGAACTCGGAATCGGCTTGCGCAAACTGCCCGGCGTCCAAATACGCCCGACCGAGATCGAAGTGGCCGATCCAAGTGTCTAGAAGGCCGTTCGCCTCAGTCAGGAGTTTAATCGCCTGGCGCGGATCCCCGTTTTTCAGGAAGACATTCCCTTCCAGAATTTTCGCGTGCGCCTGAGGCTCGGTTTGGATCTCGGAGGCTAGTCCGGCGATCAGTGGTCTGGCCTGGGCGAGTTGATCCGCCTCGACCAATACCCGTGCCGCCAGGAATCGGATTTTTACCGACTGGCTATTAAGCAGCGCCTTTTCGGCCGCTGAAACGGCTGCGCCTTTCTGTCCTCGCAGGAGATGTGCATAGGCCAGCGAGGCGAACTTCGCGGCCGCTCTGTCTGCGTTCTTGGACGTCAAATCTGCGGCTGCGCCTTCACCAAGAACTCGTACGGCTTCGGAGAAACGGCCTTCATAGAGAGCCAGATCGCCGAGGCCGGACGACGCGAAGGAAGCACCCAGGCTGCCCAGCGAGTCGGCTTTTCCAAGTTCTTGATAGGTTTCACTGGCTTGAGATAATTGGTTCTGTCCCAGTTGGGCAAAGGCCAGGGGAAGCAGACCCAGAGGGCTCCCCAGCTCCTGCGCTGTCCGTGCCTCTCGTTCCCCAGTCTGGAAATCGCCCCCATAGGACTCGTACAGTCCGAGGTTGACGCGGAAAATCGCCCGCTTGGACACAATTTTTACGACTTCCCGCATCTCATCCACGGCCGTGCGCATGTCTCGCAAATGTGTCGAACACAGGGCGAGGCGGTTGCGCGCGTACACGTCGGCCGAGTATCGGGCCACCAGATCCCCGTATTCCTTCACGCACTGCTCATAGTCGCCAGTCCCGATGTAGAGCATGCCGCGAGCGTTATAACGTTCGCGCTCCGTCATGCCGTCAAGATACCGGAGTGCTTCCTTGCTGTACGTCTCGGCGTCCTGCAGCTTGCCTAGATTCCGCGACATGGCGGCCATGCCCAGATAGCCAGCGCCGAATTTGGGATCCAGCTCCACCGCTTTCGAAAAGCTCTGTAACGCCGTATCGAATTTGTTGTTCGTCGAGGCTTCTAGCGCCGCCGCAAAGTGCCGTACCACCTCCAGAGAAGTGGTAGACAGGGTCTGCATGGCGAATAGTTGAGCGGAGTCTGACGTGTCGTCGCCGAGCGCCTTGCGGACCGTGGTCACCAGCTTCGTCGCCACACCCAGGACCTGGTCCTTGTTGGACGCCCTGCCGTTGGCCGTGGCGATCACGGTGCCCGCCACCGTCTGAGCCGCTTTGACCGAAATCGCGTACCCGTCGCCTTGACGCTCGATTGAACCGGAGAGGACAACACCAAGACCCTGCTTCACCGCGATCTCACGCGCCGAGGTTTCATCCAGTTGCTCAGGGGGTCGCACGCCGAGCGTGCCGCTGATTCCGCTCCGGTCGAACGCGCTGATGAAGCTCGCGCCTTCCAGCGCACGCTTGAGCATCGGCTCCAGCGTGCGATCGAACGTCCGGTCGTTCGTGAGATTCTGAAAATCCGCGATTAACACCGATACCGGCGCGTGCGGTTCGGGAGGGATGGACTGTCGCGAGTACCACCACGTTCCCACGGAAACGGCGAGAAGCAGCGTGACGACCGCGACCAGAAGCGGCAGACCCACGACGCGGCGTACCGGCAGCGGCTCGCCGTTCACGTCAAGCCGAGCGAGGTCGTCGGCAAGCTCAGTCGTCGTCTGGTATCGCTTGTTCGGATCCGGTTCGGCCGCTCGCGCGACCACGGCGGCCAGCGCTTCAGGAACGTCCGCAGCGAGAGATCTCAGCGGCGGGAGCAATCCCTCCATTCGTGCATCCAGCTCGGCGACCGCGCTCTCAGCGTGCTCGGTCCGTCGCCTGCCGACCAGCAGGTCGTACAGAATGAGCCCCGTCGCGTACACATCCGCGCGCTGATCGACCGGCTCGCCTCGGGCTTGCTCCGGCGCCATGTACTCGACGGTACCCACGATCACGCCCGCCATGGTGGCTTCGGCGTGCCCGGCAATCGAGCGCCACGCGTTCGACGGCGTGCCGGTCAACGCGGGCATTGACAGACTCGATGATCCACCCGTCGAGCGCGCGATCCCGAAGTCCATGATCAACGCATTACCCTCGGTGTCGATCATGATGTTGGCGGGTTTCAAGTCCCGGTGAACCACGCCTGCTGCGTGCGCGGCAATCAGCCCGGAAACAATCGAGCGAATGATGCGCAGTGCCTTGGGTACCGGCAACTTGCCAACTTGTTTGACGAGCGATGCCAGGTCGGTGCCCGCGATGTACGACATCGTGATGTACTTGATGCCGCCGATCTCGCCAAGGTCGTGGATGCGTACGACGTTCTTGTGCGTCACCTGGCGCGCGAGAAGGAGCTCTCGCTTGAAACGGCGTTCGATCTCCTGCTCGGCAAGTGGATCGCGAAGGGCCTCCGGCCGGATCACCTTCAAGGCGACAATGACTTCAAGCTCCTGGTCCCACGCTTGGTATACCGCGCCCATCCCCCCTACGCCGAGCAGGCGGACGATCGTGTAGCGGCCAAAGTGCTGACCGATCGTCAGCGGACCGGGTTCGGTATCTGAACCATTCGCGGCGATCGGGACTTGCGCGCCCGTCGTGTTCGAGGTCGGAAACGTCGTAGGACCATCTTCGAGGCGATGGACGGCTCGTCGTGGCGTGAACGTGGTGACGTCGGGATCGGGACCCTCGCTGTGCGGAGGGGGGAACATCGTCAAGGCGTCGTCAATATCGGGGCTCGCCACGTCCAGAGCCGCGCCGCATGACGTGCAGGTCCTTCCCGTCCCAGCCGCCGGACGTCCACAACGAGGACAAGTTACAGACCAGGTATTAAGCAAACAATTCCTGAGTTTCGAATTCTAACCCGGCAGGTGTCATGGGCGACCCACGAGAATGTCACTTTCGGTCGCAGTAATGTCGCAGGAATATCGGCGGACGCAGCGTTGAAACACTCCGTTTTTCTCCCAGACCGGCCCGATGAGCGAGGCATTGAGCACAGACAGGCACCCCGTCACGCCCGTGCAGGGGGCTCTTGACTGCCCCCGGTCGCAGGGAGCACACTCCGCTTCAGCACTAAAATCACATGTCTCGCGGGTTCTGACATCCACCACGCAAACGGACTGCATTTTCGGTGAAGGAGAACGGCGTATGAGTTCGAAAGGCCTCTATTGGGGGATCGTGACGTTTGCCATGGCGGGGAGCATGGTGGCTTCGCTCGCAGTGGTAAGCGCTCGCCAGGCTGCCGGCGGAGGGCAAGCCGTCGCCATCGATAACGACGATATCGGCGGCGTGGTGACTGGCGCGCAGGGACCGGAGGCAGGGGTCTGGGTGATCGCGGAAACCAGGACCACGCCAACCCGTTTGATCAAGAGCGTGGTGACCGACGACCAGGGCCGCTACCTCGTGCCCGACCTGCCGAGCGGCGACTACGACGTGTGGGTCCGTGGCTATGGCCTCGTGGACTCGCCGAAGGTCAAGTCGGCACCCGGCAAGATCGTCAACCTGAAAGCGGTTGTCGCACCGGACAAAAAGGCGGCTGCCCATTACTATCCGGCACAGTACTGGTACGCCTTGATGCAGATGCCGCCCAAGAGTGATTTCCCCGGCACGGGGGCCAAGGGCAACGGCATCGCCGAAAACATCCGAAGCCAGGGCGAGTGGATCCGCCAGATCGTCAATACCGACGGCTGCACCGGCTGTCATCAGATGGGCGGCCCGGCAACGCGCGAAATCCCGAAGGGTCTCGGCTCGTTCGAGGATTCGAAAGCCGCGTGGGATCGACGCATCCAGTCGGGTCAGGCGGGCGGCGGCATGAACGCCCGGTTCACGCAGGTCGGCCGCCAGCGCGCGCTGGGGATGTACGCCGACTGGACCGACCGGGTTGCCTCAGGCGAGCTACCCTCTGCGACACCGCCTCGTCCGCAGGGTCGGGAGCGCAACGTCGTCGTGACGCTGTGGGACTGGGCGGATCCGAAGGTCTACATGCATGACGAGATCGCCAGCGACAAGCGCAACCCGACGGTCAACGCCAACGGTCCCGTCTACGGCGCGCTCGAAGAGAGTGGTGACTACTTCCCCGTTGTCGACACAACGAAGAACACGACGACTCAGATCAAGCTGAAGCCGCGCGACGCGGACACCCCGAGCTCCGCGAACAATGCGCCGGCGGCGGCCTCCCCGTACTGGGGCGACGAAGCCATCTGGAACAGCCAGACGAGCGTGCACAGCTTTGCCATGGACAAGCAGGGGCGCGTGTGGGCCGCGGGACGCATCCGCAAGGGCGAGACGCCGGCCTGGTGCAGGGCCGGATCGGATCATCCGTCCGCGAAGCTCCTACCGATCGATCAGAGCGGACGCGGCCTGCTGATGTGGGACCCGAAGACTAAGCAGCTCACGCCCATCGACACCTGTTACAGCTGGGGCCACGTGAACTTCGACGAGAACGACGTGCTCTGGTCGTCGTTCGGACCGAACGGCGTCGAGGGGTGGTTCGACACGAGGATCTGGGACAAGACGCACGACGAGAAGGCCGCGCAGGGCTGGAGCGCGTTCGTGGTCGACAACAACGGCAACGGCAAGCGCGACGCCTACACCGAGCCGAATCAGCCCGTGGATCCGACCAAGGACAAGCGGCTCGCGATCCAGTTCTACGGTGACTCGCCCGGCTTCGACGGTTCGATCTGGGGAACGGTGCAGGGGATGCCCGGCGCGCTCGGCCGCTTCGTGCCCGGCGCTCACCCGCCGGAGACGGCGCTCACCGAGATCTACGAGGTGCCATGGAACAACCCGAAGGCGGCCAAGCAGGGCTTCGCGCCGCGCGGCATGGACATCGACAGCAACAACGTCGTCTGGACTGTGCTGTCGAGCGGACACCTCGCCAGCTTCGATCGCCGCAAGTGCACCGCCCCGCTCAACGGCCCGACGGCGACGGGTCAGCACTGCCCGGAAGGGTGGGCGCTCTATCCGTTACCCGGTCCGAACTACAAGGGCGCAGCCGACAACGCGAGCGCCGACTCGGCGTACTACAACTTCGTCGATCGGTTCGACATGCTTGGTGTCGGCAAGGAAGTGCCGATTGCGACGGGGAACCTGTCTGAAGGGCTGCTCGCGCTGGTCAACGGCCAGATCCTGACGATGCGCGTGCCGTATCCGATGGGCTTCTTTGCAAAGGGGATGGACGGGCGGATCGACAATCCGAACGGCGGCTGGAAGGGCAAGGGCATCTTCACGACGTACGCGACGCGCGCGCCATTCCATGCCGAAGGTGGCAAAGGGAACACGAGCAAGCTCGTGAAGTTCCAGGTGCGACCGAACCCGTTGGCCAAGTAGGGATCGGGGATCAGGGATCGGGGATCCGATGGCGGATCCCCGCATCCGGTTTTCGTAGAGGCGGACCTTCAGGTCCGCCTTTACTTTTTCTGGGCGATTGATCTTACGTAGTTCACGACATTCCACATGTCCGCCTCCTTCAGGATCTCTCCCCATGGCGTCATGTTCAGCTCAGGCGGAACGCCGTTCTTGATCACGTCGAAGATCTCCCCGTCGGTCGAACCGTGATCCCACTTGTCATCAACGAGACTCGGGGCGGCCGGGATCAGGTCGTTGCCTGGCCCGCCTTCGCCGTTGGTGCCGTGGCAGGTTGCGCACTTCTGCGTAAAGACTCGTTTTCCAGCTGCGACAGATTCAGGTGTGGCGGCTTCCGGGTTCTTAACCTTCGCCGCTTCAGGATTCCCTTGTGCCGCGATGGCGATGCGTCCGAGGCATGCCAGCGCGAGCGCCGCGATGATCGTTCGAAAAAGACGTGAGTCCACGCGATTTGCTCCTGTAAATAGGTAAGGGCACATTTTATATCGCTTCCACGAGCCACGGAATCACTCCGTTCCTCTGTGTCTCCGTGGCCCGTTGAATCGAATGAGGCGGGCTTCGCATGCTATATTTCGGCCATTCGCAAGAAGGCGCTCGTGCGTTGCGTGCCATGACTAGTGGATTTGTCAGTAGAGTGCCCGGAGCGTCCATGCAAGCTGTCTCGTCGATCGCGCGGCGCGCCGTGCTGATCGGCGCCCTCGTCGTGACGCTCGGGAGCGTCCATCCGTTCGCGCAGGATCCGCGCCTGACGATCAAACCGGAGGACGTGCAGTGGCCGCCCGCTGCCGCCGGTGCGGCGGGGACCTCGGGGGTAAGCGCGATCCAGACCGTTGTGCTGAAAGGCGATCCCTCGAAAGCGGGTCTGTACACGCTGCTGCTGAAAGTCAGCCAGCCAAACGTCCGCATTCAGGCGCATGCGCATTCTGATGACCGTGTCGCGACGGTCATCAAGGGAACGTGGTACTTCGCGTACGGAGATAAGTTCGACGAAGCGCGGCTTGCGGCGCTACCTCCCGGCAGTTTCTATACCGAACCGCCCAACGTGAATCATTTCGCGATGACGAAGGGCGAAGTGATTATCCAGATCACGGGCACTGGTCCTTCAACGACCAAGTACGTCGATCCCGCGACCGATCCCGCGGCGAAACGATAAACAGCAGCAGGCAGCTGGCGGCAGGTACAAATCACTGCCCGCTGCCGGCTGCCCGCTACTCATTACTTCGCAAGCGGATCCGGGCGCAGCTGGAAGTGCGCGGCAAACGGCGTGGTTCCCTTGCCGCCTTCCTTCAGCCACGGCGTGCGATCGCCGCTCGCGGCCCAGAGTCCCCGGCCCTTCCAGCCGCTGTTGGGATCGTCGATACGGCCGTCGAGTCCCTTGGCGTAGAAGCCCAGCGGATACGGCACCCGCAGCATGACCATCTTGCCGTCCTTCAGCGCGATGAGACCATCGTTCAGATTGCCTGTCGACACCGGCACATCCTCGCCGAGTCCGAACGTGTTGTGCTGGTCCACCCAGCTGTAATAACTGGACTCGGCGCTGTTGTCACCGATGCCCTGGAACCCGGGTCCCGGGTACTTGTAGAACGTCCAGCCCTCAGGACAATGATCACCGGTGGCCTTCGGCCCGTTCAGCGGACCCTTGCACTTGGTGCGATCGAAGCTGCCAAGGTGACCGCTCGCAAGTGACACCCACACGACGCCTTTTGAATCGATGTCGCCGCCGCGCACCCCGAAGCCAGGCGCCGGCACGTTGTAGAGCTCTGCAAGCGCCGTCTGCGGCGGATTGGATCCAGGAACGAGCCGCACGACGGCGCCCGGATTCTCGCGATACGAGCCCCAGATGGAGCCGTCGACTGGACTCGGCATGACGGCGTAGAAGCCCGCGACGACCCGCTTGTCCTTGGTGGGATCCACCGGCTGATTCGGCTCGACGTAGGCGTCACGCTTGCCGTTGCCGTTGGTATCGAGGATCAGCGCCGTCCAGCCTTGCGACTTCGCCGAGTCGCCGGTCGCGTCGAACATCTTCGTGTTGACCCAGCCGACGACAGGGCCGCCGCCGCTCGTCCACAACGTTTCGTTCGCGTCAAACCCGAACTCTGGGTGGTGCGTACCGAAGCAGGTATCGACGAAGTTGTACTTGTTCGTCTTCGGGTCCCACACCGCGACCTGCCGGTTCGAACGTTCCAGCGGGAACGCCTTGGCCGATGGGTGATCGGAACCCTGTTTGCAGAACTCCGGGTTGTCCCCTCCGCGCACCGATGCCGCCAGCCAGACTCTTCCGGTTCTGTCCAGCATGGAGTTGTGGTTGTTGACTCGCGTGTCCCAGATCGACTCGCTGCCCCAGTAGGCCGACGGTTGCATCGCGGTCAAACCCGCGGCGTGCCCAGGGCCGAGACTCAACGGCATGTTCTCGTCCATGACCGGCGCATGGAATGTCGTCGCGCTGTTCTTCACTGGATCGAGGATGGGCAGTATGTCGGTGCTGTATTCAGGCGATCCGTATACCAGGCCGTTAGCGTTGACCGTCGGGTCCCGCTTGTCCGTGGTGATCACGTCGTGCAGGTAATGCTTCTCATCGCCCAACGCGCGGAGGGTGACGACAATGTTGCGTTCGACGCCTTGCGGCCTCGTCGGCTTGGTCTGCGGAAGCTCGCCCTTGGCGATCCGATCCGTCCACTCGCCCAGGTACTGGTATCCCAGGGGCCCGAGTGAGAGCAGCTGGCCTGTCATCTGTTCGCCGGACTGGCCGGACATCGTGCGGCGCATCCACGCCTGGGCCGACGAAGGGAACTCGCCGAAGGAGGCGGGAATCGTGCGTGTGGATTTCTGACCCAGCTGATGGCAACCGACGCAGCCGTTGTTCTTCATCTGGTTGAGCCACGCCGTTTGTGTAATGGTCGCCGGAATCTTTCCGTCCTCGCTGAATTCGTCTTTGGTCGGGATGTGCAGCATCGAGTACCAGTAGATGGCGGGGTAATACTCTGCGGCGGCGGCTTCGTTCGGCGCTGGTGTTGCGGAGAGATTCACCAGCTTGCCGGGAGCGCTCGTCACCTTCGCACTATCCACGAGACCGTAGCCGCGCACCCATACGTTGTAGTTCGATTGGGGCAGATCCGGGACCACGTAGCGCCCGCGATCGTCGGTGACAACCGCCTTGATATACCTGACTGGCAGGTCGAGCGTCTCGGCGATGACCCATACGCCTGCCTCCGGTCCGTTCGAACTCGTGACGACACCACCGATGTCGTCGCTGTCGATGGCGACTGGCGCGTCCTGGGCGTATGAGCGCACGAAAAGCCACGTCACGAGCAGGCCCAGGCAGGCTACTAAAACGAGATTTCGGGGTCTTAGGCTCCGGGGCATAGCACGTTCCTCCAGGCTGTTCGGTTGGCGTGTAATCCGTCGGGTCCGCCACCGCAATGGTGGGCGAATTCGCGGGTAAAGTATACGGCCTGACGCCGAATTTCAGGGTGACCGAGCCTAGGGCTTCGGAACCCGGAGTGTCGCGCTGATCATCGCGCTTCCACTGGCGGCGTACACCAGCGCAAGTGGATGGAGCAGAGCCGGACCGACCTGGTACACGCCGAACCACAGGTCGGCATCGATTTTTCCCAGCCGGAACGCGGCTCCAAGCAGCGCGACGATGAGGATGCTCGTCGGAATGGGGGTGCCCTCGAAGTACTTCACCTTACCTGTTTCGGTGTCCGCGAGGTCGGCCGCCGTCACGTTGAAGCGAGCAAGGCGGCTCACGCCGCAGACCACGAAATAGGTGAGGCACAACATGTCCCACCCGCCGCGCAAGCCTAACGTGAAGCCGAGCACCGCGGGCGCTACGCCAAAGGAAATCACGTCGGACAACGAGTCGAGGTCCGCTCCAAGCACCGACTGCCGCTTCGGGTTCAGGCGAGCGACGTAGCCGTCGAGCACATCACAGACGAGGGCCGAGGGCAGCAGGATGAACGCGCTCCACAGGAACCGCGGGTTTCCAGACGCGATGTAGTCCAGGCACAGAAAGATGGCGATCGTGCCGCAGGCCGCGTTCCCGATCGTCAGCGCATCGGCCGGGGTGTACGACCGCAGCATCGAGAGATGCCGGCGGGGCGGTGTCATGGACCTATCTGGTTGTCGGCCGAATGGCCGTCTGGTAGCTGAGGGTCTCGACCCACCTGCCATCGCGTTTGACCCACACCCGCGTGATGCGTAACAGGTCGCCGCGGTCAGGCTGGTGCTGCGACGTCATGACGACGGTGGTTCCGAAGTCGAAGAGGCGGGCGGAGAGGAGTTTCGTGGGCGACACGCCGCCGAGTGTCGAGCGCTGGATCGCGGTAATACGGGTCGGCTTGTCGAAGACGCGGTCGCCGTTCGAGCTCACGAGTGCGAACTCTTCTGCGATGTACCCGCTCCACGCCGCGGCGTTGCCCGTCATGGCCGCTTCTTCGAGACCGACGTACGCCGCGATCACGGCGCGTTCGTTCTCGCTCTTCGCCGTGTATGGCACCGCGCCGCACGGGTTCTCACAGTTCTTGCCGGCTCCAGCCGTCACGGTGGCAGGGGCGTCGAGCGACCTGACTTCTTGAAATACGAGCAGTCGCCAGCCGCCGGGGCGCGTCACCCAGACGCGCAGGCCGTGCAGCTTGCCGGCGTTGACCTGCACCACGCCGACCTGACCGTAGCCGTACTGCTTTGCTTCGGCCCGCGTTTCGTCGGAGATGGCAACTTTCGGTGTCCCTTGACCGACCTGCGTCGCGTTGAGCGTGGTCCCGTCAGCGGTCGTCCATGCAACGTCCCTATCGAGAAAGACCGCCACAGCTTTCACGTCTCCCCGCGCGACGGCCTGGGCGAAGGCGCGGTCAGCGGCGAGCATCGCCTCGTCGGGAGCGGGGGCAGCGGCCAAAGCGGTTTTTGAAGAGACCGCGAGACCGAGCACAACAAAGAGCGCCGCCACGACACCGGGATTTTTCGTAACGTGATTTCGCATGGCCTGCGCAGTCTAGCCCAAGGGAATCGCGGTCCGCACGCCGTTTTGCGCGTCGAGATTCGGCAGATGCGCTCCACCCTGTTGAGCGCTACACTCCCACTGACGAGCATGGTGCTTTACCGCCGCACCGGGCCGAATTTCCAGACTCTCGAGTACGACTGCCATGCGATGACACCGTCATCCACTCAACTGAGGCAACATGCGCCGTCATCTATCCGTTCTGTCCGCCGCGTTGGGTCTCGCCGCCATGATGGCTGGCGCGGTGGTCGGTCAGTCAAATACGCTCGACATCTACTTCATCGACACCGAGGGTGGTCAGTCCACGCTGCTCGTCTCGCCATCGGGTGAGACGTTCATGATCGATACCGGCTTTGCGGGTCTCGACACCCCGAATCCGGACAAGGACGCGGGGCGCGATGCCGCGCGTATCGCCGACGTCGCCAGGATTGCCAAGGTCACTCGGATTGACACGCTGCTTGCCACGCATTTTCACGGCGATCACGCCAGTGGCATTGCGCACCTGGCTGAGAAACTGCCGGTGCATACCCTCGTCGATCACGGTCCGGCCCTGCAGGACGTGCCAACGATGAAGCAGACGGTCGGGGCGTACGCCGAGGACTGGGCCGCCGCGTTCGCGAAAGGGCAGCACCAGGTTGTCGCGCCGGGCGACAAGATTGCGGTGAGGGGCATCGACGTCACTGTCGTTGAAGCCCTCGGCAAGCAGATCGAGCGAGCGGGCCCGCCGAACCCTAACTGCTCGAACATCCAGCAGCGTCCGGGCGGCAATCCCGAGGACACCGCGTCTGTCGGCGTCGTCGTGCAATACGGGATGTTCCGCTTCGCCAATTTCGGTGACCTGCCGTGGAACCAGGAAATTCTCCTGCTCTGTCCCAACAATCGCGTCGGCGTGATCGACGTGTACGAAGCCGCGGGGCACGGACGCGAACCGACGCCGGCGGCCTACGCAATGGCGCCACGCATTGCAGTTCTCGACAACGGTGCGCGCAAGGGTGGCGGCGCCGCTACGCTGAAGGGATTCAAGGCCTCGCCGGGCTTCGAGGATCTCTGGCAGCTCCACAAGAACGTCATGGGGGGCGTCGAAGGGAATCCCCCGGACGAGTTCTCGGCTAACTTCGAGGATACCGATAACACGATGCACGCCGCGCACTATCTGAAGGTATCCGCAAAGGACGACGGCTCTTTTACGATGTTCAACTCGCGCACCGGCGCGACGAAGACGTACCCGGTACGCAAGGGCACGAATTAGACTCTTGAGGCGGACCGCCGGGCCCGCCCCAACGATTGATAAACCGACCCCACGGAGTCAGTCAGGGAGCGCGAGGTATATCCTCGCGGGAGGTGAATGATGACGTCGTCGAACCCCAGGCGATTGATGTTGGGCCTTGCCATTCTGTTCTTTCCAGTTCTCGCATTTGCGCAGGAAGCGACGGTAAGCGGCACAGTGGAAGATTCGACAGGCGGTGTCCTGCCGGGCGTCACCGTGACGGCAGTGAGCGCGACCACCGGCAACACCTTTCTCGGCGTGACCGACGAGCGCGGCACCTTTCGGGTGCCGGTCCGCGTCGGCCGCTACAAGATGACGATGGAACTACCCGGCTTTGCGACCGTCGCCCAGGAATTCGAGGCGCTGGTCGGGCAGACCATTACGATCAACTCGCAGATGAAGCCGTCGACGGTTCAGGAATCGGTGACCGTTACAGGCGAAGCCCCGCTGATTGAAACGACCTCGTCGACGCTGGCGGGCAACATCGATCCGCGGCAGACCAAGGATCTGCCGGTGAACGGCGGGAACTGGCTGGACCTGTCGCTCCTCGCGCCGGGCAACCGGTCGAACGGCCTTGATCCGAATACGCCGACCGCGCGGCAGCGCTTCGACTTTCAGTTGAACATCGACGGGCAGCAGGTCACCAACAACGGACGAGCGGGTGCCCAGAACCCCCGTGTGTCGCAGGAAGCGGTCGGGGAGTTTCAGTTCGTGGCAAGCCGATGGGACGCGTCCCAGGGACGGTCGAACGGCGTACTGGTGAACGCGGTAACCAAGTCGGGAAGCAATACCTCCACTGGCAGCTTCACCGCCAGTTTCCGTAGCGACAAGTTCAACGCGGAGGACTTCGTCCAGAAGCGGGTGCTCCCGTACAAGAACCAGCGGTTCAACGGCACATATGGCGGACCACTTCGAAAGGATCAGGCGCACTACTTCGTCTACTACGAGCGCGAGAGCGAGCCGTCGACGATTACCTTCAATAGCCCGTATCCTTCGTTCAACATCGATCAGACGAGAGATGTTCTCGACTGGAACGGGGGCGCGCGCCTCGACTTTCAGGTGGGAGCGCAGCAGCATCTGATGATTCGCGGGACCAAGTGGCATCGCACGGATCCGGCGTATTCGGCCCTGAACGGCGCCACCAGCCATCCGTCCGCTCAGGGCTTCTCCTCTGCACAGTCCGACACCTTCTTCGCAACCTTTTCGAAGGTGCTGGGGAGTCGGGGGCTGAACGAGATCAAGGGCGGGTTTACCGGCGCCACCGAAAGGAATCGCAGCGTCGTCACCTGGACCGGTCATCCTCAGGCAGCCGTGGCAGGCGTCACGAACGGGGCGCCACGTATCAATTTCAACGGCTACGCCTTTGGAAACAACAACACGAACTGGCCCCAGACGCTGGGACAGCAGGTGATCTCGATTCGAGACGATTTCGCCTACTCGTTCAGCAAGGGCGGGCGCCACGATATCAAGACCGGCGCCGAGCTCCTTAACACCTTCTTCTACCTTTACAACTGCCGCCCGTGCGTCGGGATCTATGACGCCTCGACCGCACGGCCGCCCGCGAACATCGAGCAGCTCATGCCGGTGTGGAACAACCCGAACACGTGGAATCTCAACGCGCTGAACCCGCTCATCCGCTCCTATCAGATCGGCGTTGGAGAGTTCGGTGGCCAGGCGCGGCGAAAAACCGTTGCCACGTGGATACAGGACGACTGGCAGTTGATGCGAAGGCTGACGCTGAACCTCGGATTACGCTACGACCTGCAACCAAATTCGTTCGCGAATTTCATCGAGGTCTATCCGATCCTGAAGAAGGACCGGTCGAACGACAAGACGAACTTCGGCCCACGGGCCGGCTTTGCGTACAACGTCAACGACCGGATGGTGATTCGTGGCGGAGCAGGCCGTTACTACGGTCAGGTCGTCGACAATCTCACCTCGTTCACCCTCTCGGCGGCGACAACGTACGTCGCGCAGGTCTTCAACGACGGCCGGCCGGACTTCGCGAGCAACCCCTTCAACGGGCCTCTGCCGACTCTCGAGCAGTTGAGGAGGTCGGGCATCGCACAGAGCACCGGGTCCGCCATCGCGACTCCGTACATGAAGATGCCATACAGCTGGAGTTCCTCAATCGGGTTCCAGCGGCAAATAGGCAGCACCATGGCGCTCACCTCAGACTTCAACTTCGTTGGAGCGCGCCAAGAGCGGCTTGGGCTGACGAATCTGAATCTGAGCTACAACCCGGCCACCGGTCTGAACTATCCGTCTACCGATCTTTCGCGGCGGCCGATTCCGGGGTGGGCGCTGACGGGAGTCTCGGTGAACACCGGCCGGTCCAACTATCGTGGGTTGGAGACCGCGTTCAACAAGCGGATGGCTAACCACTACCAGTTCTCGGCCACCTATACGTTCGCGGGCTTGTGGGACGACGACGCGCAGCCCTACCTTGTGGACTGCACGAAAGAGACCGCGGAATCATGGTGCACGATGGGACCACTGCCCTTCAAAGTAGCTCCCGATCTGGGTGGCGAATACGGACTGGCGACCTCTGATCAGCGGCATCGTGCAGTCTTCAACGGTATTTTCGAACTTCCGAAGGGTTTCCTGGCGAGCGGCCTGTACTTCTTCGGATCGGGCGCCAGGGCGGGCGTGACTTCCGGTGGCGACCGCCGGGGCATTGGTGCGGCGACCGGCAGCCGTCTCCGCGCGGACGGAACGCTCGTGCCGCGCAACAACTTCGTCGGTGACCCGATTCACAGGGTCGACTTGCGCATCTCAAAGGTCTTCCCTATCGGTCCCCGATTCAAGATTGAAGGGCTGATCGACGCGTTCAATCTGTTCAACCGCGAGAACTACAACTCTTACACATTGACCGAGACGAGCGCGCTGCTTGGGCAAGGCTCGGATGGCAGCCTGGCGCGCAGGCTCCAGATGGGGTTCCGCGTGACATTTTGATCCGCGGACCTGGAAGGTCCGCGCCGCTCTGAACCGCGGACCCGCCGCCTTCGCCGCTACGCGGCTTCGGCGAGCCAAGGGAGGGTCCGCGCCACAGTGAAGGCCGGACGGGTTCATCCCGCCCGGCCTTTTGTGTTATTTCGTTCCAGGAATGTTCACGATGCGCGGGTTGACGTGCGCGAGCCTGCTTCTCTTTTCCACGGCGCTGGGCTGGTCCATCATCAGCGCGCGCGAGCCGCGCATTCCAGAAGCCCAGGTCACCTACAGACCGATCCAGATTCAGGAGGGTGGATACGTGTCTTCGGACACGTGCAAAGCCTGTCACCCCGCCCAGTACGAAGCCTGGCACGGCTCGTTTCACCGCACGATGACCCAATTGCCGACGACGGACACCGTGCGCGCGGACTTCGATGGCGTACGCGTGACCGACCTGCCGGGCAACCCGATCGATCTCGAGTTGCGTGAAAACGAGTTCTGGGCGGAGTTCGGCGATCCCGACTGGAAGAGCAGCGGGGCGGGCGAGCGGCCGCGCATCAGGCGCCAGATCGTGATGCTCACCGGATCGCACTATCAGCAGGTGTACTGGTACCGCACCGACCGGACTCGCGTAGTCGGCCAGTTACCGGCGACGTATCTGATCAATGAAAGGCGATGGATCCCGCGCGATTCCGCCCTGCTGCACCCGCCGGTGGAGAAGCCCGGTTCGGAGACGGGGCGATGGAATGCCATCTGTGTCAATTGCCATGCGACAGACGGCAAACGAAGGTTCGATGCGCCGGCCGACGTCGAGACGGTTGGAGCGTCCTCAATGACTGCCGACACCAGGGTCGGGGAATTCGGTATCGCTTGCGAGGCCTGTCATGGACCGGCGGCCGAGCATGCCCGTCAGAACCGCAACCCGATGCGCCGCTACTGGCAGTACCTGACCGGCAAGGCCGACCGGAGCGCGATTGTTCAACCCGCACAGTTGAATCCGGTGCTCTCGTCACAGGTCTGCGGCCAGTGTCACGGCGTGTGGGAGTTCTTCGATCAGGAGGCGGAACGCCAGGCGAACTCGATCGGGCTGAAGTACCGTCCAGGCGACGAGCTCCGGGAAACGCGCGTTGTCGTGCAACCCGCGAAGAACCAGGATTCGCCGACCGTACGGGCCATTCTCGACGCGTACCCTGGGTACCTGAACGATTCATTCTGGTCGGACGGCATGATTCGAGTGTCGGGGCGTGAGTACAACGGGCTGATTGACTCGCCCTGCTTCAGGAACGCTACCGACGAGAAGCACACCTTGACCTGCTTTTCGTGCCACACGATGCACAAGACCCCCGACGATCCCCGCCCGATCGCGGAGTGGGCCGATACCCACCAGGTCGCGGCTGGAATGGACAGCAACGGCGCGTGCCTGCAATGCCACGCCGCGATCGGGACCAACGTGCCCGCGCACACGAAGCACCAGCCGGCATCCACCGGCAGCTCCTGCTACAACTGCCACATGCCGTACACGACGTACGGGCTTCTGAGGGCGCTGAGGAGCCATCAGATCAGCAGCCCCACCGTTGCCGCAAGTATCGAAACCGGGCGGCCGAATGCCTGTAACTCGTGCCATCTCGACAAGACGTTGGCCTGGACATCCGACTATCTCGAGAGATGGTACGCAACGCCGAAGGTCAGACTGAGCGACGATGAGCAAACGGTTGCAGCATCGCTGTTGTGGCTCCTCAACGGTGACGCGGGGCAGCGGGCGGTGGCGGCATGGAGCATGGGATGGGCGCCGGCCCAGCGCGTCTCAGGCACCGGGTGGATGGGCGTTCCTCTTGCGATGCTCCTGAACGATCCGTACGACGCCGTCCGGCTGATCGCCCACCGGTCGCTGCGCTCGCTCCCTGGTTTCGACGGATTCCAGTCCGATTTTCTCGCTCCTTCCAGTGAGCGGATCGGAGACACGGTGAGGGCACTGGACCAGTGGCGGCGCACGCTCCGGCCCGGCGACCGGAGGACCGACCCCGCCCTCCTGCTCGACGCGGCTGGTTCTCCCAGGATGGACGCAATCATCAGGCTCGGCCTGCAGCGGAACGATCGCCCTGTCGTCCTCAGGGAATGAGGAAATGGCGGAACGGGATTACGCTCGCCGGCACCTGCGTTTCGGATGGTGGTCGCTGCTGTTCTTCACGATGCTCGGGCTCATGCTGGAGTCGCTCCACGGCTTCAAGGTGCCTGCATATCTTGACACGTCGAACGAAACGCGGCGCCTCATGTGGACCCTTGCTCACGCCCACGGCACGTTGCTGTCAATCGTCCACGTGATTTTTGGTCTGTACGTACGAGTTGCTCCGGAAATGAGCGCGGGTAGCCGCCCGCTGATTTCGTGGTGCCTGATCGGCGCGTCACTTTTGCTTCCCGGGGGCTTCTTCTTCGGAGGAGCCGTGTTCTACGGCGGCGATCCGGGCGTTGGCGTGCTGCTTGTGCCCATCGGTGCCGTGTCGATGATGATCGCGGTCTTCCTGCTTGCCCGGATGGCGGCTTCAGCCGGGCAGGAGAGTGCGAGTCCCAGCGAGGGCACGCGGCCGCGACAGGACCGTTCCCGCGGCACGAGTAGAAGGTGAGCTCACCGCTAGTACATAAAAAATCCCAACTCCCAGGACGGCCGCTCGGGAGCGACGCCTTGGGAGTTGGGACTGGGAACCGACTGGAAGGGTCTACCGCGTGCCCGTCGCTGCCGGACGGAGCGTCAGCTTCTGCACACGCCAGTTTCCGAGCTCACCAACGTACAGCTCGTTCTCGCTGCGACAGTCGATTGCGTTGACGGTGCCAAACTCCTTGAGCAACTTGCCGGCGCGCCCGAACTTCCCAACGATCTTTCCGTCGAGCGTCATTTTGAGGATCTCGCCGTCGTAGTCGAGGTTGTTGGGCGGGTTCGAGTTCGACACATACATGACCTGCCGCGGTCCAGGCGTCACGCAGATCGCCCAGGGCGTGCCGACATTGCGGAACTGCGTCTTGAAGTTCCCGTCCGAGTCGAACACCTGGATCCGCTTGTTGTCGCGATCGGCGACGTAGACGGTGCCCGTAGCATCAATGGCGATCCCGTGCACGACGTTGAACTGACCCGGGCCGGTGCCTCGTGAGCCCCAGTTCTTGATCCACGTGCCGTTCTTGTCGTACTTTGCGACCCTCGCGTTGCCGTAGCCGTCGGCGACGTAGATGTTCCCGGCCGCATCCCAGGCGACGTCGGTCGGACGATTGAAGCTCTCGCCTTCGGCGCCCGCCCCGGGGAGGGCGCCGCCCCGGCCCCCTGCCGGCGCGGCCGCAGGCGGCGGTCCGCCTCGGCCCTCAGCAGCGGCTGGCGGCTGCGGAGGCATTCCCGGCACAAGCGCCCACGTGTCGGGTCGCGGGAACATCGGGGCCTGAGGAACATTCATCGCCTCGGGCTTTCTGCTCAGGACCATCTGAATCCGCCCGTTCGGGTCGAACTTGACGACCTGGGTCGACATCTGATCGACGATCCAGATGTTGTCCTGGGGATCGACGCGAACCTGCTGCGCCTCCAGGAACCCATAGGCGCCCTGACCCATCTCACGAACGAACTTGCCGGTTCGATCGAACTGGAACAGCCGGGAGCCACCGTGGGACACGGCCCGTGACCCCGCAGTCGTGATCACCGGCGTCCCGGTTCGGGTGTAAACGAAGATGTCACCCTTCGAGTTCGTGGCCACGCCGGCCGCTTCGCCCAGGTAGGTATTTGGCGGAAGCGTGAGCGGTTCGACGGCGTCGTACGGAATTTCAGGGAAGTTCAGTTGCGCTGACAGCACACCACTGAACGCAAGCGTCGCCGCGATCAGTGCAGTCGGTAGGAATCGTCTCATGGGATCCTCCACCTAACGTGCCGAGGCCGTGGTCGTGGTCTGACGCAGGCGGATCTTCTGCACTCGCCAGGCCGAGATCTCAGAGACGACGAGCTCGTCCGGGTTGCGGCAGTCAATGCCATGCACCGTCTGGAACTGGCCGATTGCTTTCCCGGCCTTGCCGAACTTCCCGATAATGCGCCCGTCCAGCTCCATCTTGTAGATCTCACCGGAGATCGCCCACGAGGCCGCGGGGTTGGCGTCGGGATTCGAATTCGACGAGAACAGGTACTGGTGCGGCCCAGGCGAGACGCACACTTCCCAAGGACTGCCGACGTTGTCGTAGATCGCCCGAAGCACCAGGTTGTTGTCGAACACCTGGATCCGCGCGTTGCCGCGGTCTGCCACGTACAGGTTGCCCTGCCCATCGACGGCGAGACCATGCGGCGTGTTGAACTGGTAGGGCTCGCTCCCGCGAATTGCGCTCCCCACCTCTCGGATGTACCGCCCGTTCTTGTCGAACTTCACGACCCGATGGTTGATGTATCCATCGGACACGAAGATGTTGCCCTGCGGATCCCACCCGACGTCGGTTGGCCGGGCGAAGATGTATCGCTGGGCCGGAGGAGGATCGCCCTGCGGTGTGGAGACGGCACCTTCGACGGCCTCGGGCCGGCGGCCCAGGACCATCAGAACACGTGAACCATCAGGGTTGAACTTGATGACCATGTTCGTCCCCTCGTCCACGACCCACACGTTGTCTTCCTTGTCGACGCGCACCTTGTGCGCAAACTCGAACCCATAGATGCCCTGGCCCCATTCGCGCACGAAGGTGCCGGTCTGGTCGAACTCGAACAGGCGGGTGTCGTCTCTGCGGTGGTAGACGAACACATGCCCCTTCGAATTGGTCGCGACGCCCATGCTCTCGCCGAGATAGACGTCCGGCGGCATCTTCAAGAAGTTCGGAACCGATTCAAACGGGATTTCCGGGACGTTCTCCGCCTTCGCTTTGGTCTGAGCCAAGGCTGGCACGGCAAGTAAGAGGGCCGCGAGAACCACGCAGCCGTTCACGCATCGAGTCATATGAGCCTCCGAGAGTGCTGCAGGCCATCCACGGTATGCCGATCCGGAGTCGGTCTCAGCGAGGTTGTGTATTCAGCGATCACGCGAATTGACGTTCCGGGCGTGGGTTCGCACCGTCATGTATATACCCGCGGAGCCCCGCGTTCAAGGGCAAAACCGTGGGACTGCGCAGCACCAGGGATGCGACATCTGGCGACAATTCAAGGCATTAGCGGGCATGGTCGCGCCCGGTAACCCCGGTTCGAGGCAGAAACGACAGCGGCTACTGTCGCAAAGGCTTGAGCGCGTCCGTCCAGCGGAGCAGCTCGTCGAGCACGACTGTCGCCGCTTTGTCGTGCGTTTCGTTGTTCTTGAAGACGCCGTTCTCCATCAGCTGCGTGACGAAGGGAATAGTGACCGCCTCCGCCATCGGCATCATCTTGAGGCCGGTCACCATCAGCCGTTCGGTCTGCAGCGCGCGGGTGCCGGCCGAGACCCCGCCGTAGCTGACAAACGCGCACGCCTTGTAGTTCCACTCGTGGTACAGGTGGTCGAGCGCGTTCAACAGGGCCGGGGGCATGGTGTAGTTGTATTCGGACGTGACGAACACGAACGCGTCGGAGGCGCCGACGATTGCGCTCCACGCCTTGGTCGTCTCCTGCTGGTACTTGCGGAGACGAGGGTGATGAGGCTCGCTTAGCAGCGGCAGGTTCACGTTCTTGAGATCCACGAGCTGGACGTCGAACTTGCCGTGCTCCTTCGCGCGCGTCGTGAACCATCGCGCGATCGGTTCCCCGACGCGCCCCTCGCGAACGCTGGCGATGATGACGCTGAGTTTGGACATCACTTCTTTCCGGGACCCGGGACCCGGGACCCGGGATCCGAATCAGGGCTCGAGCGTTCCGGATCCCCGATCCCGGATCCCGGATCCCCGGTTGGATGCGGCAGCTCGCGGCCGACTGACGGCGCCAGCACGCCCGCTTTCACATAGGTGAACAGTTTGTCGCGCGTATCGGTGATGTCGAGGTTCCTCATTGTCAGCTGCCCGATGCGATCCTGCGGCGTGAAGGCTGACTCGCCCTTTTCCATCGTGAGCCGCTCGGGTTTGTACGTGAGGTTCGGGCTCGTCGTGTCGAGGATGGAGTAATCGTTGCCGCGACGCAGTTCGACGGTCACCTCGCCTGTGACCAGGCGCGACACCCACCGCTGGGCGGTTTCGCGCAGCATCATCGCCTGGGAGTCGAACCAGCGTCCCTGGTAGAGCAGCCGGCCCAGCCGCCGCCCGCTGTCGCGGTACTGCTCGATCGTGTCCTCGTTGTGAATGCCGGTGACGAGACGCTCGTACGCGATGAAGAGCAGCGCCATACCGGGCGCCTCATAAATCCCGCGGCTCTTGGCCTCGATGATCCGGTTCTCGATCTGATCGCTCATGCCGAGGCCGTGACGGCCGCCGATCGCATTCGCCTCGAGCATCAGCTGCACGGGGTCGCCGAACGACATGCCGTTCAGCGCCACAGGTTGTCCTTCCTCGAACCGGATCGTGACCGCCTCGGGCGTGATCGCGACGCTGTCGCGCCAGAATGCGACGCCCATGATCGGCTCGACGATCGTCATCCCCTTGTTCAGGAACTCGAGATCCTTGGCTTCATGGGTCGCGCCGAGCAGGTTGGAGTCGGTCGAGTACGCCTTCTCGACGCTCATGCGGTACGAGAGTCCCGCCTGCACCATGTACTCCGACATCTCTTTGCGCCCGCCAAGCTCGTCGATGAACTGCTGATCGAGCCATGGCTTGTAAATCTTGAGATTCGGATTTGCCAGGAGGCCGTATCGATAGAAGCGCTCGATATCGTTTCCCTTGAACGTGCTTCCGTCTCCCCAGATGTTGACCTCGTCATCCTTCATCGCCACGACGAGCATCGTGCCGGTGACGGCGCGCCCGATCGGCGTCGTGTTGAAGTAGGGGACGCCCGCAGTGGAGATGTGGAAGGCGCCGCTTTGCAGCGCCGCAAGCCCCTCAGAAACCAGCTGCGCGCGGCAGTCGATCAGCCGCGCCTTCTCGGCACCGTACTCGAGCGCGCGCTGGGGAATAGTGTCGTAGTTGGTCTCGTCGGGCTGTCCGAGGTTCGCGGTGTAGGCGTAGGGAATCGCCCCCTTGCTTCGCATCCAGTGCAGCGCCGCGCTCGTATCGAGACCGCCGGAAAACGCGATGCCGACTTTCTGGCCGGCGGGAACGCTCTGAAGAATCGTAGACACGAGGAGACCATCATAAATGCTGAATGGATGATTGCTGAATCCTGAATGTGGTCTGGACAGTCGCATGGATACGCACACGAGCTGTTCTGCGCTATCATCGCGCCGCAATCAGCGTCAGCCCAACAAATCTGGGGGTGGAGAAGGAGAAGCGGATATGCGAACTCGATTCAACCGCTTCAGCGGTGCCGCGGCGGGAGCCGTGGTCGTCGCGATCTTCGCACTGACCTCGATTTACACGACCGGCCAGGCAACACGAACCCCGCGGGCCGCGGATGGCAAGCCGAACCTGAACGGGATTTGGCAAGTCACGAACACCGCCAACTGGGATCTCCTGCCGCACACCATCCGCCCGGCGGTCGCGCAGCCCGGTGTCTACGCGAATCACCCGGTTCTTGCGGCACCCGTGTTGGCTCTCGGCGCCGCCGGCCTCGTGCCGCCGGGGCCGGGTGTCGTCGAAGGCGATCAAATTCCCTACAAACCCGAGGCGGCAGCACAGAAGAAAGAGAACGCGGAGCACTGGCTGGATCGCGATCCGGAAGTCAGGTGCTACATGCCGGGGATACCGCGCGCGATGTACATGCCGTATCCGTTCCAGATTACCCAGGGCACGAACAAGATCCAGATGGTGTTCGCATATGCGAATGCGAGTCGCACGATTCACCTGGACGCGGCGCCGGCGGCGCCGGCGGATATGTGGATGGGGCGTTCAATCGGCCATTGGGAAGGCAACACCCTGGTCGTTGACGTTGCACACTTCAACGACCGCACCTGGTTCTCCAGGTCGGGGGACTTCCACAGCGACGCGCTGCACGTCGTGGAGCGCTTCACGCCAATCACACCGGATGCATTGCGTTACGAGGTTACGATTGAGGACCCGAACGTATTCACGCGTCCCTGGAAGATGAAGATGGTCCTGTATCGGCAGCTCGACGACAACGCGGCTCTGATGGATTACCGGTGCCTCGAGCTCGTCGAGGAGACTTTTCTCGGTCATACGCGAAAAGAGCCGCTGGTCAAGCACTGGGAGGGAGAGACGATCGTCCTCGACGTGACGCGCAGGATTCCGCCCGGTGACAAGCGGTACGAACGGTGACACACATCCTCGGCCATCAGACGTGGAGGTACCGGCGATGAAAACGAGAGCGCGGTTTCTCACATGGCTTATTGCGTTCACGGCCGCGACCATCGTCGGGGTGGCGCTGGACGGCGGCAGAGCCGCCGGTCAGGCATCGGGCCAGGCACCCGCCGGGCCGCGTACGGCCGCGCAGCCTGCGCCGCCTCCGACGACACAGACTGCTCCGACGCGCAGCGCCTCCCGGAGTCCGCGGACGGCGTGGGGCACTCCGGACCTGCAGGGCATCTGGAGCAACAACATCCTCGTTCCGCTCGAACGCCCCAGAGAGTTTGGTGCACGCGCATTCATGACCCAGGAGGAGCACGCGAAGGCGCTTGCCGAACTGCAGGTGCGGAATCAGCGTCCTGGCCGTGACAGTCGCGAGGTGGGCGGAAAGCCCGCAATCGGCACCGAGAAGGACGTCGCCCGTGCGTATAACGAGTTCTGGTTCGGGGACAGGCCGACACAGCTCGGCATGCGCACATCGATGATTACCGATCCGGCGGACGGAAGAATTCCGCCGTTCACGCCTGAGGCAGCGAAGCGCATTGCCGACAAGCGCGAGTACCTGGCTGCCCTGCTGCAGGGCACGTCCGGCGGAAGACCCGGGCCGATTTCACCGAGACGAGCGGAGCCATCCACGGACTACAACCTGGATCGAATGAATCGCGCCGATGGTCCGGAGGACCGTGGCGGTCCGGAGCGCTGCTTCGGGGGCGAGCTGCCGGTCGTGATGGGTACGGGTACGTTTGGCGGCGTCATGCAACTCGTCCAGGCTCCTGATTCCGTGTCGATCTATTACGACGTCGGCCAGGGGTCGGGGTTCGCATGGGTGATTCCAATTGCGAACCGTCCGCATCTGTCGAAGAACGTCCAGCTCTATCGCGGTGACGCGATCGGTCATTGGGAAGGCGACACGCTGGTTGTCGATGTCACCAACTTCAGCGACGAGACGAATTTCCATGGATCTCGAGCGAACCTGCACCTGATCCAGCGCTTCAAGCGCGTCGACGCGAACACGCTCTCCGTCGAATTCACAGCGGAGGATCCGACGACATGGACCAGGCCGTGGACCGCCGTGCAGGAACTGCAGAAGAGCGACGACAAGACCACATTGGTGCTCGAGGGCGGCTGCCACGAGGGAAATTACGGCCTTCTGGGCATGTTGCTCAACACGCGCGCCGCAGAACAAGCGTTCAGAGAAGGCAAAGGACCCGACCCTGCCATGCAGGACAACGCGACGGGTGGCGGCGATAACTGAGGTCAATCGTTCTACGCGAGGGAGTCTCCATGCGTACAAAGCTGACACTGGCGATCGCAAGTGCGTGTCTCCTGATCGTGGCCGGTGCCATGCCGGCGCGGGCGCACCACGCGTTCGCGGCGGAGTTTGATGCGAACAAGCCTGTGAAGTTCGAGAAGGCAACCGTCACGAAAGTCGAATGGATTAATCCGCATTCGTGGATTCACGTTAATGTGTCGATGCCCGATGGCAGCGCCGAGGCGTGGTCGATCGAAGCCGGGACCCCGAACGTCCTGTTCCGCCGTGGCTTCACCAAGGAGGCGCTGCTGCCCGGGACCGTGATCCGCATTGACGGGTATCGCGCGAAAGATGGGTCGCACCGCGCGAACGGCCGCGACATCACGCTGCCGGACGGCCGCACACTGTTCCTCGGATCCTCCGGAACGGGTGCGCCGCAGTCGAAATAGGTGTTAGGGGATACAACGGGCGGCTTTGTTGGACGGGTCGGCAACCGTACCGCCTGGCTTATCGCGATAGACCTCGTGGCAATGCAGGCACGCGTCGGCGAGCTGGTTACTCACCTCGCTGACCGCATCTTGACTTCTGGACTGTGACGCCTTGTAAGCGGCCTTGCCGGCTTCGACAAGCTCCGTCGTGTACTGCACCCAGTCCGCCCGTTCCACCGGTGCCGGTCTTCCGTTCTCACACCGGCGAGGAATCAACAGGAGCGGGGCGGCATCGGCGATGCTGACGGCGGCGTAGTCGACGAGATCCCAGCCTGAATAGATCCCTGCTCCCCAGTCCGCCCAGTTGAAGGCTGTCGTGTTCGAGGGCTCGTAGGGTGTTCCCTTCTTCTGCTCGCCGGGGTCATGGCCCTGGACGTTGAAGATCAGATTCGAGCTCGGAAAGAAAATGCCCCTCATCAACTGTCCGAGGTTTGCGGCCGGCGGATACGACGGCGTATGTGAAGCGGCGAGTGCCGCGGCACCGGCCGGCGCCGCAGCAGCCGGAGCGAGACGAACCTGTGTCAACAGGACGTCATCTGCCGCAAGTTCGTTCCTGCCCGAGGGGAATTTCGCCGTCTGGAGTATGTATGACACGAGGTCAGTTGACTGCGCCTTGGTCAGCGACCCGGGGTTGTCGTCAGGCATCGTGTTCTGGATCTTGGTCACCAGCTCCGACAGCGGCTGATTCCCCCAGGCCTTGATGAATGGATCGCCGGTCAACGGCGGCCCCTCAAGGCCCTCCAACGACCGGCCGTGACAAGCCGCGCATCGTTCGGTGAAGATGCCCTGACCGCGTTTTGCCTGGGCGTCGGTGTACACGCCGTCGGTGGCCGTGCGTGTCTGACCGCCATAGAGGGTCGCCGACGAGCTCACCAGCATCGCAACGAGCGTCATGCCAGTCACGAGATAGCGCGACGCGACGCCAAATGACGCTCGCTGGACGACCAGTCTCCGTTGCTTCAGTGATGACGACATGAATCGGGCTGGATGGTAAGTCCGACGCACAGGCCTGTCAATTACGGCAACAACTCGCGGCGGTCAGGCCCGCCCCGCCTCGGGCGATCGGACGTGTTCGGGCCTGAAGCCCATTCCAACCAGGCGCGCGGGGATGCGTCGGAGGATCGGATAATCGCGGAGCAGACGCGCAGGCCACGGAAGCGACGTCGGCGCGCCACTGGTCAGTGTGCGGAAGATCACCCGGTTCTGCATCACGACCTGCATGCGTTGCGTGATGCGCGTCGGGAGCTCGCGGCGCCGCTGCACCGCCTCGAGGTACGCAGCCGATGGCGCGCCCTGCCGCAAAGGCCTGTAGAGGATGTTCGCGGCCGCAACCGCGTCCTGAATGGCGAGGTTGATACCGACGCCGCCCACCGGCGACATCGCATGCGCCGCGTCGCCGATGCACAGCAGCCCCGGCCGGTGCCACTGCTTCAGCCGATCGATTCTCACCGTCAGCAGCTTCACGTGGTCCCACGACGTAATCTCTGCGACGCGGTCGGCAAGAAAGGGAACCACACCGACGATTTCAGCACGGAATGCCTCGAGTCCGACGCGGCGGAGCGCCTCATAGCCATCCTTCGGGATCACGTACGCGCACTGCCAGTAGTCGCCGCGGTCGAGCATGACGAAGACGTGGCCGTTGCGGATGTTGCCGAGCGACGCGCCCGCGTCGGTCGCGCGTTTGGACAATCGCATCCAGAGCACGTCGATCGGGGCTCCGATGTCTTCGATCGGCAGCCGCGCGAGGCTGCGGACGATCGAGCTGCGGCCGTCGGCGCCAATGACGAGATCGGCGTGGGCGTCGATCGGACCGTCAGGCGTCTGCGCGCGCACGCCTGTGATCCGTCCATCCCGCTCAATCAGGTCGAAGACCTCGGCGCGCATCACGAGCTGGAAGGTCGGGTAGCGGCGCCCCTGATCGACCAGGAAATTCAGAAAGTCCCATTGCGGCACCATCGCGATGAACGGGCACTTCACCGGGAGGTGCGAGAAGTCGGCGATCGTGACGGGCTCGTTACCGATCATGCCTCGCAGCTCGCGGAGCTCCGAGTGCGGACGCTTCAGGAATTCTTCGAGCACTCCGAGCTCGTGGATGACTTCGAGTGTCGAGGGGTGCACCGTATCCCCCCGGAAGTCGCGCAGGAAATCCTCGTGCTTCTCAAGCACGAGGACGGGGACGCCGGCACGGGCCAGCAGGAGGCCGAGCATCATCCCCGCGGGGCCGCCGCCGGCGATGCAACAGCGCGTCTCGAGTGTCAAGTCAACGTCCGGTCGCTTTCAGCGTTCGCTGCAGATAGCCTGCGGCGTCATTATTGTCCGGCTGCAGCGCAAGCGAGGCGCGGAACTCGCTGATGGCTTCGTCGATCATCTGCTGGCCGATGAGCGCGAGGCCAAGAAGGTTGTGCGCCGCTGGATCGTTCGGCGTCAGCCGCACGGCTTCGCGCGCGTGCGGGACGGCGCCGTCGAAGTCATTCTGCTGCAGCAGATGAAGTGCGAGGTTCCGCTGCGACAGTCCGTTGTTGGGATCGACGTCCACCGCGCGCGCGAATGCCTGCGTCGCTTCGTCGTTGCGTCCCAGCGCTCCCAGCGCGATGCCCAGGTTGCTCAACGCATCTGCATCACGCGGATGGTCGTGCGTGTATTGCTGCAGTTCGCGGGCGGCTTCAGCGTGTCTGCCGAGGGCCAGGAGCTCACCCCCAAGCAGGTTGCGAATCTCGGGGATGTCGGTGACGGCGGCGCGGAGATGCGCGATCTCCTCGTCGGTCCGCCCCGCCAGCTTCAGCTCGGCGGCCAGGTTGCGATGCGCTCGCGCGTGCGGCGTCCAGCGGTCCAGCACCGACTGCCAGAGAGTCAGGCCGGAGAGATATTCGGCGTTGCGTTGAATCGTTGCGGCGGCAAAGACACCGACTATTAGGATGACCAGGCCAACGGCGGTGTAGGGCGCCCCTTTACGGGGCGCCGATCTGGTGGCCGCTCGGCGGGCCGTAAAGGCCCGCCCTACGGCATCGATTGCAATAACAACAAATACGACAATCGCGATGAGCGGCAGATACATCCGCCGCTCCGCGCCAACCTCGGTCGAGATAGGGATGATGCTCGACGTGGGCGCCAGCGTCAGAAAGAACCAGGCGCCGAGGAATCCAACGGCAGGCCGGCGCACGAGCGCGATGATTGTTGCCGCGAGCAGCGCGGTCACGGCCGCTGCGTAGGGCGCGACTCTGGAGAGCGTCAGCGGCAGCGGCTCACCGTAATCGAGCACGAGCCCGCGCGGCACGATCGCCAGCCGCAGGTATCGGACGATCATCACCGACTGGTTGAGGAGGTATTCCCACGGCGACACCGACGCGCCCGCAAAGCCGGCAGAGTCGCCCCGTGGTGATGACCACAGCAACGCGACGAGGATGAGCCAGGTTGCGCAGAGGCCCGCGTAGTACCGCCAACGCTGCCGCAGCGCCTCGCGGAACGATCCAGAGACGAACGTCCGGTCGTACAGCCACACCACGATCGGCGCGATCGCCATCGTCTCCTTGCACACCATTCCCATTGCGCAGCAGACGACCGACAGCGCTAGCCACACTCTGGATTCGCTCGACGCCGCAGGGCGGGTCCTCCCCGCCTTCGCTTGGGCTCCGGCGGACCGCCGTAGCGCAACGCGTTGAGGCTGGTTGGAACCGCCCCCGCCGCTTCTGACGGACCCGCCGGCCAGTTGCGCGGTGTAGAGCGTGAGCAGGAGGAACGCAGCCATCATCAGCTCCGTCCGCTGGGAGACGTAGTTCACCGCCTCACTCACGAGCGGATGGACCATCCAGATCAACGCCGCCGCAAAGGCGACGTTCGTGGACCATAAATCGACGGTGTAGGGCGCCCCTTTAGGGGGCGCCACATCAGCCGGGCGGGCCGTAAAGGCCCGCCCTACAAAGGCTCGCCCCGCTTGTCGGACAACAGCAAAAAGCAGCAAGGCACAAACGACGTGAATCGCGATGTTTACCAGGCGATAGCCGCGAACGTTCAGGCCGCCGAGCGCGTAGTTGATCGCGAAGGAGACGCTGACCAGCGGGCGTCCGGCCAGCGGCGAACCCTGCTCTGTTGCCGAGAGCGACGTGGAGAGGTGCCGAATCTGCTCGTTGATGACGATCGCGTGCTCGTCATCGAACGTGAACGGGGCCGGGAGGGTGTTCCAGTAAACAGCGAAGCCGGCGATGACCAGCACCGCGGCGCGCAACCACACACCGCGTTCATTCGTGATTAACGATTGGCGATCTCTGATGTGAACCACGAATCAGTGAGGGCATTCACGATTCGTGACTGGTGACTGGCGATTCGTGATTGTGAACCAGGAACCGTCAATCACGAATCACCCAATCACCAATCACAAATCACTAAATCACAGATTCAGTTGCTTCCCGTCCGCTGATCCAGAACCTGGTAGATACGCGCGATTGTCGCTTCCTGGAATCCCGGTCCGTTGATGCTCTGGTAGTGCGACTTGTGGGCGGTCATGTCGATGCGCTTGGCCGCGTCCGCTACCGGCACCTTCCGATCGTGCAGCGCCTTGGTCTGGCTCCATAGGTCGCGCAGGAACACCTGGAAATAGTCGATGCGCTCCTTCCCCTTGAACGGCTCGCCGTGGCCGGCGATCGTCGTCTCGTAATCGAACGTCTTCAGCTTCTCGAGGTTGTTGGCCCACTCGTCGTGAAAGCCGAAGTTGAGCGCGCCCGTGACCGGGCCTTCGAAGAAGTCGCCCGTCATGATCACCTTCTCCTTCGGCAGATAGACAAGGACGTCGGTGTCGCTGTGTCCGCGTCCGGGGTGAATCAGGCGAATCTCGCGATCGCCGCGGAAGATCGTCATGTGATCGTCGAAGGTCACGTTCGGCGGCGTCGGCACCGTTTCCATCAGCTGCTGCTGGTAGGCTTCCTGGGTCTTTAGCCGATCCTCGAGCTGCTTCTTGCGTGCGGGATCCTGTTCGGACGCGATCTGCTTCCGGATGTTGTCGAGCTGTCCGGGCAGATTCTGGAATTCCAGCGCGAGCCGATTTTTCAGCACCCCGGCCAGGATCGCGGTCCGCTCGTTCGCGTGACCGATGATCGACACCTCCGGTCCGAAGATCTGGTTGCCGTCGACATGGTCGTAGTGCCAATGGGTGTTGACCACGTACCGGATCGGCTTGTCGGTGAGCGTCTTGATGTCGTTCACGAGGCGCCGCGTCGCTTCCGGTGTGATGTTGGTGTCGACGAGGAACACATCGTCGTTGTTGACGATCACGCCCGAGGTGTCACGTGTTTCGATCGTGCCGTTCCCGAGCGCCGCGTAGACGCCAGGGGCGACCTGGATGAAGCGGTGCGCGATCGGGGTCTGCGCGCTCGCGGTCGTCGCAAGTCCGATGATGCCGACGAACAGGAAGATGGATGTCAAGCGCTGCACGTCGAGCCTCCGATGAGATCGATCCGCGGACCGTGATCCTTCGACGTCGCTCAGGGTTTCCGAGCGTGTCGAGGGATGACGACCCGCCCCGCACGACGAATCCTATAGTATCTTCCGCATTCAACTCCGATGGAGGCCCAGGTGAGCGTTTCCTCAGTCGCCGCGGAAGTCGCCGCGCCGGTCGTACCCGCTCGCACGCCCCAGTCGGTGCTGTTCAGAGCCGTCGCTCCCTTTGTCATCGGCGGCGCAGTGCTCCTGGTGCCAACCCCCGAAGGTCTTACCGTCAACGCGTGGAGGTTCTTCGCACTCTTTCTCGCCACGATCACCGGCGTCATCGCCGAGCCGATTCCCGGCGCGGCGGTTGGCTTGCTGGGGGTGTCGATCGCGGCGGTGCTCGGTCTCGTGCGTCCCGTCGGTGCCCAATCGACCGCCTGGGCGCTCAGCGGCTTCTCGAACGCCACGGTCTGGCTCGTGTTCGCTGCGTACATGTTCGCGTGCGGATACTCGAAGACCGGTCTGGGCAAACGCATCGCGCTGCAGTTGATTCGCGTGATGGGAAGGCGCACGCTGGGACTGGGTTACGCGATTACGCTTGCCGATCTCGCACTGGCGCCGGTCACGCCATCCGCAACGGCGCGGGCTGCCGGCACGGTCTTTCCGGTAATCCGGAACATCCCCGAGTTGTATGGATCGCACCCGAACGATCCGAGCGCCGCGAAGATCGGCGCATATCTGCTGTACACCGGCCTCGCCGCGAGCATGGTCACCAGCAGCATGTTCATCACCGCGCTGGCGCCAAACACGATGGCGATCGCGCTGATCAACAGCGCCACCGGCGTTACGGTCCCATGGACGGTCTGGTTCAAGGGATTTGCACCGGTCGGCGCCGTGTTGCTGCTCATCCAGCCGGCGTTGCTCTACGCCATCTATCCGCCACAGATCAGGGACGCTCCTGAGGCGCCCCGCTGGGCGGCGGCGCAACTGAACGAGATGGGTGCGATGTCGCAGAAAGAAGTCACGATGCTGCTCCTCGTCCTGGCCGCGCTGGGGTTCTGGATCGGCGGCGCTGCGTTCGTCGACCCTGCGATCGTGGCCGTTTTCGTCATCCTGGGCATGGTGATCTTCCGCGTCGTTGACTGGGAGGAGATCGTCGGACATTCGCTGGCGTGGAATACGTTCGTCTGGTTCGCAGCGCTCGTGACGATGGCTGGAGGGCTCGCGGAGACGAAGTTTCTCGCCTGGCTGGCGCAGTCGTTGATGCCGATGTTGGCGGGCCTGAGTCTATACAGCACGATCGTCGGCATTGTCGTCGCGTTTTTCTTCCTGCATTACTTCTTCGCGAGCATCACCGCCCACACGGCGACGCTGTTCCCGTTGTTCCTGGCGATCGCGCTCAAGATTCCCGGCATGTCGCCGGTGGCGTGGGCACTCCTGCTCGCGTACCCGCTCGGCATGATGGGCGTGCTCACGCCGTATGCCTGCGGTCAGAACGCGGTGTATTACGGAAGCGGCTACATCAAGCGACGCGATCTGTGGGTGCTCGGCCTCGTGCTCGGCGTGATCTATATGACCGTGTACCTCGTGATTATCGTGAAGTGGCTGGAGTATTTGGGTGTCTAGAGAGACGCGCGCGCTCGCTGAGGTCCTCGCATCGACGATGTACGACGATCTTCCCGGGGACGTCCTCGAACACACGCGGCGATCGATCACCGACTGGCTTGGCTCCGTGCTTGGCGGCTCCATCGAAACGCCGGCGCGCATCGCGCAGCGGGTGGCGTCTGGCTTCGGCGTCTCGAACGAATCGACGATGTTCGGTGCCGGACGAGCATCGGCGGCGGCAGCTGCATTCGCGAATGGCGTCGCGTCGCACATTCTGGAACTGGACGATATTCACAAGGGCTCGACCGTGCATGCGGCGGCGCCCATAATCCCTGCCGCGCTGGCCGTAGCCGAACGCGAGCACGCCGATGGGCGGGCCTTCATCGCCTCTGTGACGATCGGGTACGAAGCTGCATTTCGGATCGGCGAAGCGGTCAACCCGAGCCACTATTTCTTCTTCCATCCCACGGGAACGGTGGCCACGTTTGGCGCCGCCGCCGCGGTGGGATCGCTGTTGAAACTGACCGCTAACGAAATGCTCGACGCACTCGGCAACGCCGGCACGCAGGCGGCCGCGTTGTGGGAGTTCAACGCGGACGGGGCGATGAGCAAGCATCTCCACCCGGGCAAGGCAGCAATGAACGGTATTCTGGCGGCCGACCTCGCGCGCGCCGGCTTCACCGGTGCCACGCGCATCCTCGAAGGCGACCGTGGATTCTTCCGCGCGATGACACATAGCGCACCTGACTTGTCCAACGAAGCTCGAAGAGCGAAGTCGGAAAGGTCCGCGTCGTCGACGGGCCATAGCGGACCTCAAAGGTCCGCGCCGCTCTACGACGAAACACGAGTGACCGATGGACTCGGATCGAGATGGAAGATTGGCGAAAACGGCTTCAAGCTGTACTCGTGCTGCGGCCATACCCACACCGCCGTGGATTGCGCGCTTGATATCCGCTCGCGGGTGAAATGGACGCAGGGGGAAGTGCTTGATGCGGTGAGCGGCGTGGAAATCGAGACGTACGGACCCGGCTATGAAATCGTCAAGGAGATGAATCCGCGGACGCCGTACCAGGCAAAGTTCAGCCTCGCGTATTGCGTCGCCGCGGCGCTCGCGGAGGGTCGCCTTGGCCTGGAGCAGTTCGATGCGGAGCGCTTCGGACCCGACGGCGTCCGCGATCCGGCGATCTTCGAGCTGATGCGGCGCATTCGGGTCGTCGTGGCGGCCGATCTCACCGCGAAGTATCCTGCGGCGTGGCCCGTGCGTCTGACATTGAAACTGAGGGACGGCACGTCCGAGCGTGGTTCGAGCGACTATCCGCGGGGAAATGCAGAGAATCCAGTGTCGACCGAGGAGCTCGAACTGAAGTTGACGGCGCTCGTCGGTTCGCGCTTCGGCGACGACAAGGCCCGCTCCGCGCTTGCGGTGCTGCATTCGATGGAGCGCTGCGCCGACATGGCAACCCTGTTCAACGATCTGGGCCGGCTGCCCGCCTCCGCTTCCGCGGCAATCATGGGAAGCTATGGCGTGGCCTAGCCGAAGCGCGCCTGCGACGCGCGAAGGCTGGAAGCCGGCCCCTGCGTTCGATCGCGAACCCACAGGGTTCGCGCCGCAGACCATAGGGTTCGCGCCGCAACGCTGAGAGATCCCGAGTCGCGAACCCCGAACCCCGAATCCCGCATCCAGAGCATGACCGACATCAACCCCAGATCGCACGAGTATCAGGAATATCGCCAGGCAATCCGCGAGCTGTGCGGTCAGTTCGACAGCAAGTATTGGCAGGAAGTCGACGAGCGCGCCGGTTATCCCGACGCATTCATCAAGGCGCTGACCGACGCCGGCTGGCTTGCCGCGCTGATTCCTGAACAGTACGGCGGCGGCGGCCTGAACATCACGGAAGCGTCGGTCATCCTCGAAGAGATCAATCGGTCGGGCGCCAATTCCGGCGCGTGTCACGCGCAGATGTACATCATGGGTACGCTGCTGCGACACGGATCGGAGGAGCAGAAGGCCCAGTATCTGCCGGGCATCGCGTCGGGTCAGCTCCGGTTGCAGTCATTCGCCGTGACCGAGCCGACGACGGGCACCGACACCACGAAGACGCGCACCTTCGCCACCCGCAAGGGCGACCGCTACATCGTCAACGGCCAGAAGGTGTGGATCTCGCGGATCCAGCATTCGGACCTGATGCTCCTGCTCGCGCGCACGACGCCGCTGCCGGAAGTGAAGAAGAAGACCGAGGGCCTGTCCATCTTCCTGGTCGATCTGCGGGGTGCCCAGCAGAAGGGGATGACCGTGCGGCCGATCCGCAACATGGTCAACCACGAAACCAACGAAGTGTTCTTCGAGGAGTTCGAGGTGCCGGCGGACAACTTGATCGGGCAGGAAGGCATGGGCTTCCGCTACATCCTCGATGGGATGAACGCGGAACGCATTCTGATTGCCGCTGAGTGTATCGGCGACGGCTATTGGTTCATCGACAAGGCGCGGACCTACGCGAACGAGCGGACGGTGTTCGATCGGCCGATTGGCAAGAACCAGGGCGTGCAGTTCCCGATCGCGCGGGCGTACGCAAACGTGCGCGCGGCTGACCTGATGCGCTTCGAGGCGGCGACGCTGTTCGACGCGGGTAAGCCGGCGGGAGCGGAGGCAAACATGGCAAAGCTGCTCGCCGCCGACGCGTCATGGGAAGCGGCGAACGTCTGTCTGCAGACGTTCGGTGGCTTCGGATTCGCCGCTGAGTACGACGTCGAGCGGAAGTTCCGTGAGACGCGCCTGTATCAGGTCGCGCCGATCTCGACGAATCTGATCCTGTCGTTTATTGGAGAGCATGTCTTGGGCATGCCCAGATCGTTCTAACAGAAGTAGATTCAATTCTTCGCGTTCTTCGGAATCGTCGTGGTTGATAAAGCCTGGAGCGGGCTCACAATGAGGATTGATGACCGACACGACCGTGACTCCTGCTGAACGACTCGAGCGCAGCATGCTGTACGTGCCGGCGTCGCGGCCGGACATGATCGCGAAGGCGGCGGCGAGCGCAGCCGACGGCGTATGCATCGATCTGGAGGATGCTGTCGCCCTCGATGAGAAGCCTGCGAGCCGCGCCAACGTCGTCCGCGCGCTGCGGGAGCTCGACTTCGGACGCAAGACGCGCGCATTCCGCATCAATGGCCTCGATACGCCGTTCGCGTACCGCGATCTGATCGAGGTCGTCGAAGGGGCGGGCGACCGCCTCGATCTCGTCATGCTGCCGAAAGCGAACCTGCCTCAGGACGTCGTCTTTGTCTGCATGCTGCTGACGCAGATTGAAATGAGCCGCGACTTCACGCGGCGAATCGGCATCGAGGCACAGATCGAAAGCGCGAAGGGGTTTCTCTGGGTCCGTGAAATCGCGCAGGCGTCACCGCGACTCGAGGCGCTCATCTTCGGCCCGGGCGACTACTCCGCGACGATGCAGATGCCGGTGGCGAACATCGGCGAGATGGACGAGAACGATCAGATCTATCCCGGGCACCGCTGGCACGCCGTCATGCACGCTGTCGTCGCCGCGGCCCGGGCGTACGGCCTGCGAGCCATTGATGGCCCGTACGCGGGCTACAAGGATACGACCGGCCTCGAGCGCGCATGCCGCATCGCGCGCGTGATGGGATTTGACGGGAAACAGTGCATCCACCCCAGCCAGATCGCGACGGTGCACAGCATCTTCGGTCCGACGGCCGACGAAGTCGCGCGCGCCACGGCGGTGGTGGAGGCTTATGAAGCCGCGGCGAAGAGCGGCCGCGGCGCCGTCGGTCACGACGGCAAGATGATCGACATGGCCAACATTCGGATGGCCCGGGCTGTCCTCAGGAAGTTCGAAGTTCAACGTGCAAAGTAGTAAGTAAGTTCGAAGTAACCAGGGGCTACTTGGAGCGCCTGGTCAGTCGTTTCAGCAGCTGGATCTGGCCTGCGTGATACAGGTCGTGCGCGATGATGCCCGACAGCATCGCGTGGTTACTGACCGAACTTCCACGCGGCGTCTGTTCCAGCCGGCGGGGGTCGAGATCCGCGATCACGAGACGCAACCGCCGATGGGCATCGTCCAAAAGACCGATGTCGTCCCGCCATGCCTTCTCATCGACGCGCAAACGCGGAAACCAGTTCGAGCCGCGGAGGGGGAAGGAAGCGCGTGGCTCACCTGTGAACCTGCGCCGGACGGCGTACTTCCAATAAGCGCAGTGGACGACGATTTCCTGGATGTTATGGCGGCCGCGAGCGGGCCTCCATGCGGCATGAGCCGCGGTGACGCGGCGAATTGATCCGCGAAGGTTCGTGCCGTGCCAGGAGCGCCGATCGTACGCCTCGTCCAGCTGCGTCAAGAGCAAGTCAATGGCGTTCATCAGGGCGCTCGAGAAGCTCAAAGTACAAGGGCCCACGCGAGCGGGCACATGTACTTCCAACTTACTTCGACCTTCGAACTTCTAACTTCCGTACCGGGCGTGATCGGCCAGGAGCATTTCTTCAGGCTCCTCCGCCTCGAGGACGCTTTCGCCGTTCAGGATTCGATGCATGCGGCGCGAATCGAGCGCGTTGTCCCACTTCGACACGAACACGACCGCGACCGCGTTGCCGATCAGGTTGGTGATCGCGCGCGCCTCCGACATGAAGCGATCCACGCCGATGAGCAGGGCGAGCCCCGCGACTGGAATAGTCGGAATCGCCGAGAGCGTCGCCGCAAGCGTGATGAATCCGCTCCCGGTCACGCCCGCCGCACCCTTCGATGTCAGGAGCAAGACCCCGAGGATGCCAAGCTGCTGTCCCACCGAGAGGTTGGTGTTCGTGGCCTGAGCGACGAAGACCGCCGCCATCGTCATGTAGATGGAGGTGCCATCGAGGTTGAACGAGTAGCCGGTCGGAATCACGAGGCCGACGACCGGCTTCGCGCACCCCAGGTGCTCGAACTTCGCCATCATGCGGGGAAGCACGGTCTCCGAGGAGGACGTGCCGAGCACGATCAGGATCTCTTCCTTGATGTACTTGAGGAGCTTCCACAGGCTGAACCCCGCCCAGCGCGCAATCGACCCGAGTACCACGAAGACGAACAGCAAACACGTCAGGTAGACTCCGGCCATCAGCTTCCCGAGTGAGAAGAGCGTGCCGATCCCGTATTCGCCGATCGTGAACGCCATGGCCCCGAACGCGCCGATCGGCGCGAACCGCATAATCATGCCGATGATGGCGAACAGCACGTGGCCGAGCTGGTCGAGGAATGAAATCAGGCCTTTACCCTTTTCTCCGAAGCCGAGAAGCGCGAGTCCGAAAAACACCGAGAACAACAGCACCTGCAGGATTTCCCCCTTGGCAAAGGCATCCACGATCGTGGTGGGGATGATGTTCAGCAGGAACTGTGTCGTCGTGAGGTTCTGCGCCGTGCTTGCGTAGGCGGAAACGGACGTCGCATTGAGCGTGGCCGGATCCGCGTTTATGCCGGCGCCGGGCTTGAGGACGTTGACCACGATCAGGCCAACGATGAGCGCCAGAGTTGAGACGACCTCGAAGTAGACGAGGGCTTTCAAGCCGACGCGGCCTACCTCCTTCATGTCGCCCATCTTTGCAAGGCCGACGACGACCGTGCAGAAGATGATCGGGGCAATCATCATCTTGATCAGCTTGATGAATCCGTCGCCGAGGGGCCTCATCTCGGCGCCGGTCTCGGGCCAGAAGTGGCCAAGCAGCACGCCCAATACGATGCCGGTGACCACCTGGAAATACAGACGGGTGTAGAAAGGCTGGCGCGCGGCGGTTTTCGACGACATGGAGTGCCTCCGGGTATCCGGTTTCTAGATGATATGAGGGCGCGGGGCGCGGCCATCCGCCCGAGCGGCGAGTATACTTCGCGTTCAGGGCGCAACCGTGCCAGGCCAACCTGGTATCGCGTGATAAACGCCGGGGTTGCGCTAGTCGTATTCAACGTACGCCCCCGACTTTGAATTCCGTGGCGCGCGGCGCGGTCCGCTTGCGAAATGGGCCGGATTCGGCGATAGTTCTTCGGCTAATCCCTTTACATGACGCGTGGTTGAGGACTCTCTCCACGCAGGAGGCGTGAATGAAAACCAAGGCATCAGCAACCGTGGCGTGTCTGGCGCTGGCGGTGCTGACCACCTATGCACAGGCCCCGGCCGGAGGGCAGCGGCAGGCGCCCTCGACGACTGCGGCGCCGGGCACCGACCCGAAGAAGGTCATCGAGACCATGCAGGACAACCTTGGGATGCTCCGAGGGATGAACCGCCAGGACGGGCTCAACCGCGTCGAGATGTGGGGCACCCAGGGGACGAAAGCCATCGGTGGCAAACCGGTTCAGCTGACAACCTGGAAGATCAGCCTCAATTACACGATGCAGGGGATGCGCTTCGACTATACGCAAGGCGGACAGCGCACCATCGAGGTCGTTTCCGACAAGTTCGCGTGGAACGAAGAGACGCCCGGCGGCAAGGCGACTCCGATGCCGGCAACGTTGGCGGAACGTCAGGTGCAGCTCGTGCTTACGCCGATCGGCATGGCCAAAGCGGCCAAGGCGGCCGGTGATGCGGCAAAGGTGACCGTTGCCGCCGGAGTGACGACCCTGACCTTCCCGGCGAGCGGCGCCACGATTACAGCGACGCTGAACAAGTACATGGAGCCCGTCAAGGCCGAGGCACGGCTCGGAACGACCGTCCTGAACGTTACGTATGATCAGTACGGCGACTGGAACGACGACGCGAAGGCCGATGTTTATCTCCCGAAACACATCGTGCAGACCCAGAACGGGATGACCGTTCTCGACCTGACGGTGACGAACACCAATACCTACAACCCGTATGTCATCATGCCGGTGCCCGCCAACGTGAAGTCGACGGCACCGACCGGCGCACGGAGCAACTAAGCCTTTTGTTGACTTGATGTTGCCCGTATGTTTCATTATTCGAGACCCAAATTCGTCTGAGGTGTGATTATGAGAAAACTGTTCGGTCTGCTGGCCCTTGTCGCGCTCTGCCTGGCGGGGAAGCCGGCGGTTGCGCATCATGCGCTGCAGGCGGAGTTCGACACGGCGAAACGTGGTGAGTTCACTGGAACACTCACAAAGTTCGCCATGATCAACCCGCACGTTCGCTGGTTCTTCGAGGTGAAGAAGGCTGATGGCACCTCGGCGAAGTGGGAAATCACCGGTGCAGGTCCTCAGGCGCTGCGTTCGAACGGCATGACCCGTATTTTCTCGGTCGGCCAGACGCTCAAGGTTGTCTACGCTCCCGCGCGTGATGGTTCCAACACCGGTCGCGTCGTGACCTTCACGTTCCCGGACGGCCGGACCGTGACGATGTATCACGAAGATCCGAACAACCCGAACGACCTTTAGGCTGCTTTTTCAAGTCACATCAGCCAATGGTTCAATTGAAACGGTTCGGCATCGCCGCCGCGGCAGCGGCGGCGATGTCCTTCGTGTCCCTCTCTGCGGCGCAGCAGTACGGTGGTGTAGCAGCCGCCCAAGCGCCCGCAGCTGCACAGCAACCGCAGAACGTGCCAACACCGCGCACCGCCGACGGTCATCCCGACCTGAGCGGTATGTGGGGCGGTGGCGGGGGCGGTGGCGCCGCCAAACCCGATGAGAAGGGCAATCTCGTCGTCCTTCAGCGCGGGCGGCCGTGTTCGGCCGCGCAGGTCGAAAGCGGCAATTGCGCGCCCGGCATAAATTTCGAGCGCGACTCTGGCGTGACCCAGCGCATGGGTCCGGAGATTCCGATGTACAAGCCGGAATTCTGGGAGCGCGTCCAGTACCTGGATCGCAATGGTACCCAGGAAGATCCGGAGTTCCACTGCAAGCCCGCCGGCGTTCCCCGCATGGGCCCGCCCGCGAAGATCGTCCAGACGTCGACGGAAGTCATCCTTCTGTACAACTCAGGCAACCAGTTCCGCATCATTCCGATCGATGGCCGTCCGCACGACCCGATCAAGTCGCAGGACACCACGTGGTACGGCGACGCGGTCGGCAAGTGGGAAAGCGATACGCTCGTCGTCGACATCGTCGGCTTCAACGACGAAAGCTGGATTGCATGGCCGGGTTGGCTTCACAGCAACAACATGCACGTGATCGAGCGGTTCACGCGCACGGGCAACGCACTTCGATGGGAGGCGACGGTCGAAGATCCTGATGTCCTGCTGCAGCCGTATCACGTCCCAGGGCGCACCATCCGCCTGAACCCCGACCCGAAGGCAACCCTCACCGAGGATCTGCCGTGTGAGGAGCGGGATTCGCAGCACATGGTCACGCACGAACGCGGCTGATAATCAGATTTTCTCAACCACGAAGGCCACGAAGAACACGAAGAAACCAACTTCGTGACCTTCGTGGCCTTCGTGGTTTTGGAGATACGTGTAAAGGATAGAGATGGAAGAGTTCCTGCTCAGGCTCCAGGAAAGCGATTTTGGTGTGTGGGTATCTTCGGCCCCGACGCTGCTGGCCTATCCGACGATCCTCATGCTTCACACGGTAGGCCTCGCGATGGTGGTCGGTCCGGCCGCGGTCCTCGATCTGCGGCTCCTGGGCTACGGCGCACGGATGCCGATCTCCGCGCTGCGCGGTGTGTTTCGCGTCATGTGGATCGGCTTTGCGATCAACGCGTCGACCGGGATCGCGCTGTTCATCTCAGAGGCGGACGACAAGGGAATGAAATGGATCTTCTGGGTCAAAATGGTGGCGATCCTGTTCGCGGTCATCGTCACGACCCGTACCAAGAGAGTCGTCTACGGGGGCGACAGGAACCCCGAGATCGTTCCACACCAGGCGAAGAGCCTTGCCGTCGCCTCGCTCGCGTTGTGGTTTGCGGCGATCACCGCCGGTCGTTTGATGGCCTATATCAAATAAGTCGTTCGGGCCGTTCGATTCGTTCGGACCGTTCGAATCGTTCACGTTCGAACGAGAACGACCGAACGATGAGAACGCCGAACGATTCGAACGACCCGAACGAGGGAGAAGCATCATGTTGTTGATGTTTGCGAGTTGGCTTCATAGAACGCCGATCTCCGTTGCGCTTCAGCACCAGGTGAGCTGGCTCTGGCCGATGTGTGAGACGTTACATTTCGCCGGCCTTGCGCTGCTGCTGGGTGTTGCCGGCATGTTCGACCTTCGGCTGATGGGTTTCATGAAGCGCGTGCCGATAAGTGTCGTGAAGGAATTCATGCCGTGGGCGCTTGTCGGCTTCACGCTGAATCTGCTGACTGGGGCGATTTTCATCATCTCGGAGCCCGCGCAGTATTTCGGCAATCCCACGTGGTGGCTGAAGGTGATGTTCCTGGTCATTGCAGGGCTCAACGCGATGATCTTCGAGACCACTTACGGCAGGCGCGCGGCGGCGATCCCGGCTGGAGAGGACACGCCGACGGCGCTGAAAGTCATCGCGGGCGTTTCGCTGATCTCGTGGCTGGGCGTGTTGTGGGCGGGCCGTATGCTGCCGTTTCTCGGCGCGGGCGTGGGTGCGGGGCTGTAAGGCGGGAATACTCCCCACTAGCCTCCCGGCGGCACGAACGCGCCTCGCCCTTGCTTTGTTCGAGATTCGGCTGTAGGTTTTCGCCTCAGGGACTCAACGGGGGAATCGGATTATGGGTTCGAGCGTCATTCGATACGCACTTGCGGCGGCCGGCGCCGCGGCGATTTCGCTGGTCAGCATCCATGCCGCGCCGCAGTACGGCGGCGCCGCAGCGACCGCATTGCAGGGCGGGCGAGTCGGTGGCGCCGCGCAGCAGCAGAACGTGCCAACGCCACGCACCGCGGACGGTCACCCGGATCTCTCCGGCATGTGGGCCGGAGGCGGTGGCTTCGGTGCCGGAGACAAGCCGGACGAGAAGGGAAACCTCACCGTGCTGTTCAAGCAGCGTCCGTGCTCGAGGCATCAGGCCGATGCGGGAAACTGCGCGCCCGGCGTGAACTTCGAGCGCGACTCTGGCGTGACCCAGCGGATGGGCCCGGAAATCCCGATGTACAAGCCGGAGTTCTGGGAGCGCGTGCAGTACCTCGATCGCGAAGGCACCCTGGAGGACCCGGAGTTCCACTGCAAGCCGGCGGGCGTGCCGCGGATGGGTCCGCCGAGCAAAATTATCCAGACGCCCACTGAGTTGATCCTGCTCTACGCGAGAGGCAATACATTCCGCGTGATCCCCATCGACGGCCGCCCGCACGATCCGATTAAGTCGCAGGACACGACGTGGTACGGTGACGCGGTAGGCAAGTGGGAAGGCGACACTCTCGTCATCGACATCGTCGGCTTCAACGACGAGAGCTGGATCGAGTGGCCTGGCTGGTTCCACAGCAACAACATGCACGTCGTCGAGCGGCTGACGCGTAACGGCAACACGTTGACGTGGAATGCGACGGTCAACGACCCGGACGTGCTGCTCGAGCCCTTTCATGTCGAACCGCGCACAGTCCGGCTGAACCCGGACCCGAAGGCGACGCTCACTGAGGATCTCCCGTGCGAGGAGCGAGACGCGGCGCACATGGTCACGAAGGAACGCGGGTAACAGGAGTCCGGGTCCTTTGGACCCGGCGTGAAGGAGAGCGATATGACGTATCGGTCGATTCATTTCGGCGGCGCACTCGTGATTGCCGCTGGCGTGTCGTTCGCGTCGGTCCAGGCGGCGCAGTACGGCAATACCCCGGCGGCACCTGCGGCGCCGAGAGCGGCCGCGCAGCAGAACAACGTTCCGACGCCGCGCACGGCTGATGGTCACCCGGATCTCAGCGGCATGTGGAACGGCGGCGGTGGCGGCGGGGGCAACCAGGTCAAGCCTGACGAGAAAGGCAACATCGTCCAGTTGACCCGCGCGCGTCTCTGCGCCCAGACGCAGATTGACAACGGCGAGTGCCATCCTGGAGTCAACGCGGAACGTGACGCGGGCATCAACCAGCGGCCAGCGCACCAGCCGATGTACAAGCCAGAGTTCTGGGAGCGAGTGCAGCACCTCGATCGCGAGGGCATCCAAGAAGATCCTGCGTTTCATTGCAAGCCGAACGGGGTGCCCCGCATGGGCCCGCCGCAGAAGATCGTCCAGACGGCAACCGAGGCGATTTTCCTGTATCAGAACGGCAACACATTCCGCATCATCCCGATCGACGGGCGCCCGCATGACCCGATCAAGTCGCAGGACACGACCTGGTACGGCGACGCGGTCGGCAAGTGGGAAGGCGACACGCTGGTCATCGACATCATCGGCTTCAACGACGAGAGCTGGCTCGGCTGGCCCGGGTGGCTGCATAGCAACAACATGCACGTCGTCGAGAAGTACACGCGCAGCGGCAACACCCTGACGTGGACGTCTACGGTCAACGATCCGGACACACTGCTCGAGCCGTTCGAGATGCCAGCGCGCACGCTGAGGATCAACCCGGACCCGAAGGCGAGCTTCATCGAGGATCTGCCGTGCGAGGAGCGTGACGCCGCGCACATCGTCACGCACGAACGGGGCTAGCCGAGAAGTAAGAAGTTCGAACTTCGAAGGAAGAAGTAAGTGGGAAGTAGGCCCGGCAGATTAACCGCCAGGACTTCCCAATTACTTCGACCTTCGAACTTCGACCTTCGAACTTTCTGATGTTCCTCCAATTCGCCTCCTGGCTCCATAAAACCTCTCTGTCATTAGGATTGCAGCATCAGGTCGGCTGGCTGTGGCCGCTCTGCGAGACGCTTCATTTCACGGGCCTCGCGCTGCTGCTTGGTGTCGTCGGGATGTTCGACCTGCGCCTCCTCGGTTTCATGCAGAGAGTGCCGATCAGCGTCGTCAGGGACTTCATGCCGTGGGCCCTGGTCGGCTTCACGCTCAACCTGCTGACCGGCACGATCTTCGTGATCTCGCAACCGGCGACGTATTTCGGCAACTACACGTGGTGGCTGAAAGTGGCGCTCCTCCTGATCGCCGGCGTCAACGCGATCGTCTTCGAGACCACCTACGGCAGGCGCCGCCGCGATTCCGGCGGGCGAGGACACACCGTTCGCGCTCAAAGTGATCGCGGGCGTGTCGCTGGTGTCCTGGTTGGGGGTGCTCTGGGCCGGCCGCATGCTGCCATTCATCAAGGTGGGACCGGCGGCGAGATTCTAGGCGTCCCTGCAGGTTTCAGCATCAGAAGTAAGTTTCGAAGTACGACGGCTGTACTTCGAACTTACTTCGAACTTCGAACTTTACACTTCGAACTTGCTACCGGGTCGCCGTGTTTGGCAGCGAAGCCGGTAGCGCCTGCCAGGTGCCTGCCATCGGCTGTTGCTCCACGCCGGGCTTCGACCAGTCGCACACGCCGGCCGCGAAGATCTGCTTCAATCGCGCCATTTCGTCGGCTGTGAACGTCACCTTGTAGTCGGACGCCGAGACCGGTTTCAGCTGGCACTTGACGACATCCGCCGCGAGGGGGCTGCCGGCGACGCCGCGCGGGAACGAGTTGGGCGGATACAGCTCGTTGCACCTGGTCGCGCCAGGTGCCTGCTTCTCAGCGATCCGCTGCGGGTGCTCGTCGCGCGTCCAGCACGCGTCGACCAGGTCGGCCGGCTTCGCGCGCCGAAGCTTGACGATCTTCGAGTCGTTCGACGTGTCCTCGGAGATCTTCGTCAGCCACTGATCCATCTGTGCCAATGCCTGTTTGAGCACCGGTGCCTTCAATGAATCGCCCCACTTGCGATCGTCGGTGAGCATCACGCGATTGTCGGCGTAACCGTTCGCCTTCATGAGGCGTTCGCTCAGCGAGAACGAGTGGTAACGCAGATGCACGTTTCCGCCCTGCGCGTCGTCGAGATACGCGCGGTAGTCGATGATCGGCGTGGTGGCAAGGCCGCCCCCACCCCACGTCATTCGCCCCATGCGGTAAGCCGTGCGCACCGCCACCGGGTCGGCAACCGAGCGCGTCGCGACCACTTTCCCTTCGTTGTCGTAGCCGCCGATCTTCGCGTTCAGATCGAGGAACTGCTCTTTCGTGATGACGCCGGCGTTGAGCATGCTCAGGCCGTACTGGATGCCGACGTTGTCGAGCGGACGCCGCGCGAAACCGGTCTTCGGATCGCGCCCCCACACGTTGACGGCGTGATCGTAGATGTTGCACCGCGCCCCCGTCGGGTTCCTCGCCGCGTCGTACCGCTGCGCCTCTGGCACCGAGCAGTACTCGCCCACGGTGATGCGCCCTGGGTTCAGGCTGTTGGTCTTCAGCGTCGCAAGTTGACCGAGGCCGGCTACCTGCCGTTGCTCCTCGCCGGTGAACGCCACCGGTCCCGCGAGCTTGTCGAAGTAGTTCGCGAGCAGGCGCGCGTCGCTGACCATGACCGCCGTGCCGAACTCGAGGTCGGGGAAGCTGCGCGCCGGCATGATGCCGTCGAGAAGGCCGGGATAGCCGTCGGCGATCTGGTGCTGCTGGTACGAACCGCCTGAGCCGCCCCAGCCGATGGTCGCCTTCGGCGCGCCGTACGCCTCGATGAAGTGTTCCTTCACCATCATCATCGTCTCGGCCGCGAGCAGCTCGGCGCAGTTGTTTCCAAAGACGTTCAAGGATGCCGACGCCACGGCATAGCCTTGCGCCAGCATGACTTCGTCATCGACACCGCCGGTGCCCGTGCCCTGCTTGTTCCAACCGCCCGCGCATCCGCCACCGAAGGTGTAGATCAGGCGCCGGTTCCAGCTCGTCGACTGCGTGTTGAAATCCGGCTCCCGGTCGAGCGCGGGGTTGAACGGCATCGCGATCTCGTAGACGGCCCGATTGATTGTCCCTGTCTCAATGCGGACGATGAAGGGGATGCCCGTGCCGATGGAGGTTGTGGTCATCGCGACGTCGGCGGGAATCTTTTTCGGATCGGCGAGTGGCTGAAGGTCGCCGCCGGCCGTCGACTTGTAAACGTAGTCGACGCGAGTCGCGATTGAGCAGTCGGCGTCGAGCGCCTTGCCGGCGACGCCACCCGCCATCAGCTTGAACTTGTCGGTCTCGCAGATGAACGGCTGTTCGTGAGGACCGGAGATGACCGGTCCGGCATTCGGATGGTTCACCACCGTCAGCCTCGCGTTTGCGTTGCCGGCGGAAGCGACCAGCGTGTTGTTGCCGTCAGCCAGCCCTTTGACGAGCGCCAGAAGCGTGCGCTCCACCCTGACCGGGCGCAAGCTGCTCGTCACGTCCGAGCTGTTGAGGGTCAGCCGGACGTTCGGCGCCTGCACACCCGCGGGGAAGGTGACACTGACGAGCACGTCTCCGCCGCTCACGAACTCGGGCCGGGGGTTCGACAGCACACCGAGCTGAATGCCCTGGGCGGCGGCTGCCCACGGCAGCCCGAGCACCAACGCGACTGCGAGGGCAATCAACGAGCTCAACTTGAAGCGCATGGCGTTCTCTCCTCTGGCACGGTCATGACCGGGCAATCTTCGCACAATTGCGGTACATTCCTTCGTTCATGCTGCCTCTGGACGGTATCACTGTGGTGGCTGTCGAGCAGGCGGTTGCGGCGCCGTTTGCCACTCGACAGCTGGCGGACCTGGGCGCCCGCGTCATCAAGATTGAGCGTCCCGGCGTCGGCGATTTTGCACGCGGCTACGACTCGATGGTGAAAGGGATGTCGAGCCACTTCGTGTGGCTCAATCGGACGAAGGAGTCGCTGACGCTCGACTTGAAGCGGCCCGAGGCGATCGAGATCCTGCGCGGACTTCTCACGCGTGCCGACGTCTTCATTCACAACCTCGCACCGGGCGCGATGGCCCGTCTCGGGTTTGGATCCGAGACCGTGCGGAGCGAATACCCACGGGCGATCGTCTGCGAGATCTCGGGCTACGGCTCGACCGGCCCGTATCGTGACAAGAAAGCGTACGACCTGCTCGTGCAGAGCGAGGCCGGGATGCTGGCGATCACCGGCACCGAAGATCAGCCCGCCAAGGTCGGGATCTCGGTAGCCGACATCTCCGCCGGCATGTATGCGTTCTCCGGCGTGCTTGCGGCCCTGCTGCGTCGCCAGAAAACCGGAGAAGGGTCGGCGCTCGAGGTCTCGCTCTTTGAATCGCTCGGAGAGTGGATGTCGTATCCGGTCTACTACGCCTCCGGCGGGGCGGCGCCGCCACGGAGCGGTGCGCGCCACGCGGTCATTGCGCCTTACGGCCCGTATGCCGCCGGCGACGGCAAGATCGTGTACCTCGGACTTCAGAACGAGCGCGAGTGGGGGCGATTCTGCGCCGAGGCGCTCGGGCGGCCGGAGGTCGCGATCGATCCACGCTTCTCCTCGAATCCGCAGCGCGTGAAACATCGCGACGAGCTGGACGCGCTCATCACCAACGCCTTCAGCGGGCTCACCGCCGATGAGGTGATTGCCCGCCTCGAGACGGCGCAGATTGCGAATGCCAGGATGAACACGGTTGAGGAGTTCATCGACCATCCGCAACTGACGGCGCGCAACCGATGGACAGAGGTCGCGTCGCCGGCTGGACCTGTTCGCGCCCTCGTGCCGCCGTTCAATTTCGACAACATGGAGATGCCGATGGGCGCGATTCCCGCGGTCGGCGAGCACACGGACACGATCCTCGGCGAGCTTGGATTTGACAGCGATGCCATCGCGCGGATGCATCAGTCGGGAATCGTATGATCAACCACGAAGGACGCGAAGGGCACGAAGTCGTGGTTGAGATCCTAAAGACACACGGAGCATGACATGGCGGTGAAACAGGGTTGGACAGGCCGGGTGTACGAAGATTTCGAGGTAGGCGACATTTACCCGCATCCACTTGGGCGGACCGTGCTGCCGGTCGACAACAGCTGGTTCACCCTGCTCACGCAGAACACGAATCCAATCCACTTCGACCGCGCGTACGCCGCGCAGACAGAGTTCGGCCAGCCGCTTGTCGACTCCACATTTACGCTCGCGCTCGTGACGGGACAATCCGTCATCGATCTCTCGATCAACGTGATGGCCAATCTCGGATGGGACGAGGTGCGGCTGCCGAATCCGCTCTTCGAAGGTGAGACCGTGTACTCGCGCAGCGAGGTGCTCGAGAAGCGCGAGTCAAAGTCGCGCCAGAACGTCGGTATCGTACGCGTGAAGACGACCGGTTTCACGCAGGATGGCAAGATCGTAATCGAGTTCCTGCGCACCTTCATGGTCTACAAGCGCGGGCACGTTCCCGTGAGAGCCACGATCCCCGAACCGAAGAAATGATCCGGGACATCGACGTCTCTACGCTGCGGGACACGGTGTCGCGGCTGCTGGTGGAGTGCAACTACAACATCCCCGCAGACGTGCTGCAGGCGCTGCGTGACGCCGCCGTGCGAGAAGAGTCGCCGCTTGCCAGGCGTACGCTCGAACAGCTGATTCGCAACTACGAGATCGCCGCGACGGAACGCGTGCCTGTCTGCCAGGACAGCGGGCTTGCCGTGGTGATGCTGGAAGTCGGGCAGGACGTCCACTGGGTTGGCGGGAGCCTTCAGGAGGCGATTTACGATGGGATCCGGGAGGGAACGCGATCCGGGTATCTCCGCTGGTCGGTGACGGGCGATCCAACCCGCCTTTTGAAGACCGCCGGGGGCGATACGCCGGGCGTCATTCACGTCGACGTCGTTCCCGGAGCCGACGTGCGCATGACCGTGGCCTCGAAGGGATTCGGCGCGGAGAACATGAGTGCGCTGAAGATGTTCGTCCCCGCGGACGGCGTTGCCGCCATCAAGCAGTTCGTGCTCGAGACCGTCGATCGCGCCGGCGCCAACGCGTGCCCACCGATCATTGTCGGCGTCGGCGTGGGCGGCACCTTCGAAGTCGCCGCGCTTCTCGCGAAGAAGGCGGTCCTCCGGCCCGTTGACGTCCGGCATCCGCGGGCGGACCTTTGCGAGCTCGAAGGGGAACTGCTGGATCAGGTGAATGGCCTCGGCATCGGCGCGCAGGGGCTCGGCGGTATCGTCACGGCGTTGGCGGTGAATGTCGAGGTCTTTCCGACGCACATCGCGGGGTTGCCGGTCGCCGTCAATCTTGGATGTCATTCCACCCGGCGCATATCTACGGTCCTATGACGATCGCCACCAAGACCACTAAGACGGGGTGAACCACGAAGGGCACGAGGGACACGAAGAAGTTCTTCGTGCTACTAACGGGCGGCATCGACCAATGAGCGGTGTTATTCAGCTTGATTGTGGTAACGGCATTTCGGATGCTGACCTCGATCGCCTTCACGCCGGCGATTCGGTTGAGCTAACCGGTCGCGTCATCTCGCTCCGCGACGCGAGCGCGGCACGGCTCGCGCATGCGCTGGAGCACGGCGAGCCGATTCCGATTTCGCTCGAGAACCAGATTCTGTACGCCGTAGGCCCTTCGCCACCCAAGCCAGGACAAGTTATTGGATCGGCGGGGCCGACGACGACGGCGCGGATGGCCAGGTATCTCCCGGCGCTATTCAAGGCCGGCGCACGCGCGGTGATCGGCAAAGGTGAGCTGCACGGAGATGACATGGCCCATGTCGTCGCGCACCGCGCCGTCTATTTCGGCGCGATTGGCGGGCTGGGCGCGTTGCTGGCCAAACAGATCTCGGCGGCGTCGGTGGTCGCTTATGACGATTTAGGGCCGGAAGCGCTCTACTCCCTCGATATTCATACGTTTCCGTCGGTTGTCATCATCGACCGGTTTGGATCCAATTTCCACGAGACCGCAAGGGCCGCATGGCGTGCCCACCTGTCGAAACCGTAAGTGAGGTTCGGGCCACGGAGTAAACAAAAGCGGGCTGGCGGCCGTAAGTTGCTTTAAATGCCCGACGAACAGCCCAACACTGCCACTCTGGACCCGCATGCTATAGTCAACCCTTCGCGGCGGGCGAGCCCGCCCGCGCTTGATATCGATCATCAACGCGATGTGCTGGCGCGCCTGAAGCGTATCGAGGGCCAGCTGCGGGGAATTCGGAAAATGATCGAGGAGCCGCGCCTCTGTATCGCGATCCTTCAGCAATTGGCGGCGGCGGAAGCGGCGATTGGTCGCGTCAGCCACGTCATCCTCAAATTTCACGTCGAAAAGTGTGTTCCGCACAGCGTCGCGCAAGGCTCTGACGAACACAGCGAAAGTCTCGCCGAGCTCGTCGACATCGTCGACCGCTTCTCGCGCTGAATCGGCGCACTTCCAGCGCTTCTTGGTTCAACGTGCCATGAGGCACGAAGACACGGAGAAAACTCCGAGATTTGTCTCCGTGTCTCCCCGGCCTGTTGAAATGAGCGCATGATCGTCACCGGCCTCAGCGGGAAAGTGGTGGTCGTCACCGGTGGCGCGTCCGGCATCGGCCGCGCCACGGCGCTTCGCTTCGGTAAGGAAGGCTGTCGCGTAGCCGTGTGGGACCGGAGTGCGGCCGACGAGAATCTCGCGCGCGAGATCAATGCCCACGGCGGCGAGTGCCTGTGTGCAGAGGTTGATGTGACGGAGGCGTCCGCCGTGAGAGCGGCGGTAGCCTCGGTCATGCAGCGCTGGTCACGCCTCGACGTTCTGATCAACAACGCCGGAATAACCCATGACGCTCTGCTCGTCAAGTGGAAGGGCGGCGATCTGCTGGGCGAGATGTCCGACGAGGCGTTCGACCGGGTGCTCGACGTGAACCTCCGCGGTGTGTTCGTATGTACGCGCGCAGTGGTTCCACATATGATTGCCGGCGGCGGTGGCGCCGTGCTGAACGCGTCGAGCATCGTTGGTGTGTACGGTAACGTCGGGCAGACCAACTACGCCGCCTCGAAAGCAGCGGTGATCGCGATGACGCGCACGTGGGCGCGCGAGCTCGGGCGCCACAACATCCGTGTGAATGCCGTGGCGCCAGGCGTGATCGCGACCGGGATGGTCGAGACGATTCCAGACAAGGTGCGGCACAGGCTCGTCGAGGGCACGCCGCTTGGTCGCATGGGCGATCCGCACGATGTCGCCGAGGCCTACGTATGGCTTGCATCTGAAGCCGCCTCTTTCGTGCATGGCGCCGTGCTTTCCGTCGACGGGGGACTCGTCATTGGAACGTAAGTCGATGAGACGAGCCACGGAGCCACGGAGGAACGGAGGACCAAGAAGTATTCTCCGTGTCTCCGTGTCTCCGTGGCCCGTGTCAGTGGCAAACGCAAAACGTGGATAAATGGCGAGTTCATAAATTCGGCGGCTCGAGCGTCGCCGACGCCGCGTGCATGCAGCGTGCGGCAGACATCATCGAAAAAGAGACGTGCACGCGGCTCGGGGTCGTGCTGTCAGCATCCCGCGGCGTGACCGACGCGCTGCTGGCGCTGATCACGCAGGCCGAGCGCCAGCAGCCGGTCACCGACGCGGTCCGGGCGCTCCGCGACCGTCACGCCGGCATGGCGCAGACCCTGATTCCCGGTTCCGCGGCGGACCTGTACGTCGCCGGGGTCGAGCGGGACTGCAAGGACATCGCCGGGATTCTTCACGCCGTTCACCTGACGCGCTCCGCTTCGTCCGCCGTGCGCGACCTGGTGGCCGGTTTCGGCGAGATCTGGTCGACCCGCCTGTTCGCGACACACCTCGAGTCGCGCGGGCGCAGGCCGGGACGCGTCATCTGGGTCGACGCACGCGACATCGTCCGCGTCGACTGGAGTCCGCTCGGGCCGAGCGTGCGATGGGACGAGTCGCGCGCGAACGCGATGCAGTTCGTCCCGCGCGATGTCGAGGCGACGCTCGTCATTACCGGCTTCATCGCGCGCACGGCCGACGGTCTTCAGACCACGCTCGGCAGGAATGGCAGCGACTTTTCCGCATCGATTTTTGGCGACCTGCTGGACGCGGAGGAGATCGTCATCTGGACCGATGTTGACGGCGTGCTGAGCGCCGATCCGCGGCGCGTTCCCGACGCCCAGGTCATCGATTCGCTCTCGTATCACGAGGCGATGGAGCTGGCCTACTTCGGCGCGAAGGTCATTCACCCGCAGACCATGGCGCCAGCCGTGGCAAAGCGGATTCCGATCTGGATCCGCAATACGTTCGCGCCTGAGACATCCGGGTCGTTGATTTCCGCTTCGCCGTCGTCCATTCATCCCGTGAAAGGCATTACGAGCATCGATGGCGTCGCGCTCGTGAACGTCGAGGGTGCCGGCATGATCGGCGTGCCCGGAACCGCGCAGCGGCTGTTCGGCGCGCTGCGAGAGGACGGCATCTCCGTCATTCTGATCTCGCAGGGGAGCTCGGAGCATTCGATCTGTTTCGCGATTCCGCAGGCCGAGGCCGAGCGCACGGCCCGGACGGTTCGGCACGCGTTTCACGCGGAGTTGAACGGCGGGCAGATTCAGAACGTCGACGTCGTGCGCGGCTGCAGCATTCTGTCGGTCGTCGGTGACGGCATGGCCGGAACGCCTGGCGTCGCGGCGCAGGTGTTCGGGTCGCTGGGCGCCGCGGGTGTCAATGTCAGGGCGATCGCGCAGGGGTCCTCCGAGCGCAACATCTCAGTGGTCATCGACGAGCGCCAGACCACCAGGGCGTTGCGATCGGTGCACTCCGGCTTTTATCTTTCACCACACACGGTCTCACTGGGTCTCATCGGCCCTGGCGCCGTCGGTAGCGTGCTGCTGGATCAACTGGCCTCGCAGGCCGCGCGGCTGACGCGCGACTTCCACATCGATTTGCGTCTGCGCGCGGTGATGACGTCGCGCGCGATGGCGCTCTCGGATTCGGCGATCCCGCTCGACGCGTGGCGCGAGGCGCTCAGGGAGGGTCAGCCGCCCGACATGCTGCGTTTCGAGGATCACGTCAACGCCGAGCACCTGCCGCATGCGGTCATTCTCGATTGCAGCGCGAGCGACGAGATCGCCGAGCAGTATCCGCGTTGGCTCTCTGCCGGCATCCATGTGGTCACGCCGAACAAGCGCGCCAACAGTGGACCCCTCGATCTGTACGAAGAGCTGCACGAGGCGCGGCGGGCGGCAGGATCGCATTACCTCTACGAAGCGACCGTCGGCGCGGGCCTCCCGATCATCCAGACGCTTCGCGATCTGCGTGAGACGGGCGACGAGATCCGCCGCATCGAAGGGATTCTGTCGGGGACACTGGCGTACCTCTTCAACGTGTGGGACGGACAGCAGCCGTTTTCGGCGATCGTGCGCGATGCCAAGGCGAGCGGCTATACCGAGCCCGATCCGCGCGACGACCTTTCGGGGACCGATGTGGCACGAAAGCTCGTCATTCTCGGGCGGGAAATGGGCCTGCGGCTCGAACTGGCCGACGTCGAGCTCGAAGGGCTCATCCCATCAACGCTCTGGGCATGCAATGTTGACGAGTTCATGAAGCGCGTCTCGGAGCTCGATGCGCCCATGCTCGAGCGGCTGAAGGCGGCCAACGCGAAAGGGTGCGTCCTCCGGTACGTGGCCGCGCTCGATGCGGGATCGGGCCGCGCCACCGTCGGCCTCGTCGAGCTCGATCGCTCGCATCCATTCGCGAATATCAACCTCACGGACAACATCGTGCGCTTCGTCACCAGCCGCTACGACCGCAATCCCCTCGTCATCCAGGGCCCGGGCGCGGGACCCGCCGTTACCGCCGGAGGCGTTTTCGCCGACCTCCTTCGGGTCTGTGCGTACCTCGGCGCCAAGTTGTAAGATCTGCCGCCATGGGATTCTGGGCACAGCCGCAAAAAACCTGGTTGCGCCGCGCCTTGTTCCAGGTGCATCTCTGGGCGGGCATCGCGATCGGCCTGTATATCGTGCTGATCAGCGTGACGGGGAGCGCCGTGGTATTCCGCCGCGATCTGCTTTTCGCAAAGCTCGGGAACGTGCCCGCGGCCGACGCCACTGCCAACAAGCGAATGACGGAGCCTGAGCTCAGGGCAGTGGTAAGCCAGAAATACCCGGGTTGGGACATCAAGAAGGTGATGATGGCGGGGCGCCGCTTGACTCCCGCCGAAGTGACGTTGACGCTGGGCGACGACACGATTGAAGAGCGCTTCAACCCGTACACCGGCGCCGACATGGGCGAGCTGCATCCCTTGTCGGTGACTGTCATGGAATGGCTCGTCGATCTGCACGACAACCTGTTGAAGGGAGACACCGGGCGCCGGATCAACGCCGTCGGCGGCGGCCTGCTCGCACTGTTGTGCCTCACGGGCGTGGTGATCTGGTGGCGCGGGAAGAGTGCGTGGGCACAGGGCTTCTTTTTCAACCCGTGGCACGGATGGAAGCGGATCAATTTCGATTTGCATAGTGCGATGGGCTTCTGGAGCCTGGCCATTCTGATGTTATGGGGCGTGACCGGTATCTACTTCGCGTTTCCTGATCCGTTCATCGCTGTCGTCGACTACTTCGAGCCGGCTCCGCTCTACAATGGAACGCGCAAGGGGGACGAGTTCATCGCGTGGCTGGTGAGGATGCACTTCGGCCGGTATGGTGGCTTGGGCGTGCGCATCACGTACGTGATCATCGGCCTCCTGCCAGCGGTGATGTTCGTCACCGGCGCGATCATGTGGTGGAACCGCGTCCTGCGGCGCTGGGTTGAACAGACGCGATCCGCGCGGTCTGGCGTCCCATTTCCAGCACAACCCACTGCGGAGCCCGTGGAGTGATGGAGCCGGGAGTTTCGACTCCCGGCCTCGACGCGGTTGCTGAGCGGGCCCGCCGCCGGATCAGTCTCCGTGTCATCCCGTACGTCTTCCTCCTCTACATCATCGCGTTCCTCGATCGCGTTAACGTCGGCTACGCCGCGCTGCAGATGGCCGACGACCTCGGTTTCAGCGCGGAGGTGTTCGGGTTCGGCGCGGGCATCTTCTTCTTCGGCTACGTCATCCTGGAGATTCCCGGCTCCGTGCTCGTGGAGCGCTGGAGCGCGCGGAAGTGGATCGCGCGGATCATGATTTCGTGGGGCGTTCTCGCGATCATGACGGCATTTGTCACGACGTCGACGCAGTTTTACTGGGTGCGGTTTCTCCTCGGCGCCGCAGAGGCAGGGTTCTTTCCCGGGATCATCGTCTACCTGTCGCACTGGTTCCGGTACGAGGATCGCGCGAAGGCCGTCGCGTTGTTCATGGCGGCCATTCCAGTCTCGAATCTCCTCGGCTCACCTATCTCCGGTCTACTGCTCGGCGTCCACTGGCTCAATCAGCCCGGGTGGCGATGGCTGTTCATCGTCGAAGGCATTCCAGCGGTGATCCTCGGTTTCATCACGATCTACTACCTGACGGACTGGCCGCGCGACGCCACGTGGCTTCCCGACGATGAGAAGCAGTGGATTATGCGGGAACTCGAGCTCGAGAAACGGCAGCGCAAGGCGGTGCGCCATATCTCGATGTGGCAGGCGCTGCGCCACCGCGACGTATTGCTGCTGGTCGGCGCGTATTTTTTCGCCACCGTTGGCTTCTACGGTCTGAACATCTGGATGCCGACGCTGCTCAAGCAGTCGTCCAACTGGAGCGATTTGAAGGTGACGGTGGTCGCGATGATCCCGCATCTGGCGGGTCTCATTTCGATGTTATTGGTAGGCGCTTCGTCGGATCGGACGGGCGAGCGTCGGTGGCACGCAGCCAGCGCCATGGTCCTCGGCGGGATCGGATACGTGCTGGTCATCATGGCGGGCGGCAACCCGCTGCTCGTGGTTGCCGCGTTCTGCGTCGTCGCAGCGGGCGTCGATGGATACTTCCCGGGTTTCTGGCCTCTCCCGACAGCGTTCCTCACCGAATCGGCGGCGGCTGCATCGATCGGCCTGATCAACTCATTCGGCAACCTTGGCGGATTCGTCGGACCCTACATCCTCGGCTACGTCCGAACCACCACGAATTCCTTCAACATCGGGCTCGCGTGCCTGGCGATCTCGATGGCGCTCGGCGCCGCCTGCGTACTGTCGGTCCGATCGCACAAGCCGTAGGGGGGATCGGGGATCGGGGATCGGGGATCAAGAACGCTGTAGGACTGCGCCCGGCCAACAAGTGCTTTTGATCCCTGTTCCCTGATCCCCGACCTTATCGAATGGCGCTCGGATCCCGGATCCCGGATCCCGGATCCCGTCTTCCCGTCTATTTAATGGCTTGGATATGAATCCCGCACTCGAGCTTCTGGCCCTGCCAGCGTCCCGAGCGCGGATTGTCCGGATCGAGCGGCGGTGTCGTGCACGGCTCGCAGCCGATGCTGGTGTAGCCCACCTCGTACAGCGGGAGCAGCGGAATCGAGTGGTCCTTCGCGTACTTCCACACATCGCGGGTTGTCCACGCGGCGAGGGGGCTGACACGCTGGATCACCTTGCCACTCGGGAGCCGGAACGGCTCAATTTCCTGCAAGTTCGCGCGCGAGGGCGATTGCTCGCGCCTGAGCGCGGTGAACCAGACGTCGTACTGCTCGAGAGCCGAGAAGAGCGGTCCCACTTTGTGGAGCGCGCAGCACTTGTCGGTGCTCTCCTGCCACAGCCCCGGACGCGGTTCGGCCGCGCGGAGGTTCACCAGGTTCATCTTCCAGGCCGCGGCCAGCTCGTCGCGATAGGTGTAGGTCTGCGCGAAGTGGTGCACCGTGTCGAGGAAGAGCACAGGGATGCCCGGCTGCTGCTCGAGAAGCATGTGCGTCAGCACGACGCATTCGGCCTGGAAGCTCGAGGTGATGCAGGGCGCGGTCGCGCGCGCGAGCTCGCTGGCAATAACCGTACTCATGCTAGCAGCTCCTCGAGCGCCTTCCGAATCGCTTCGACCGCTTCCGCGTCGGAACCTGCGCGACGCGCCAGCTGGGCCAGCCGCTCTGCGGCGCTGATCGGCGCGTTCACAACCGCCGCGATGTGATGGAGCGGGTTTGTGATCATGCCGGCTCCAGCCGTGAATTGCGTGGCCGGGTCGATGATGATGAAGCTGCCGGTAGAGCGGTTCTCCGCATATCGATCGAACACCAGCGGACGCGCGGTCGACACGTTGACGGTGCCGATCTGGTTCATGACCAGACCGTGGTGGATCTCCGCCGTGACCGTCCTCGTCGACTGCTTGATGAGATACACGCGACCCGGATCGAGCGGACGTTCGTCCATCCATACGACTTCCGCCTCGAACTCGGTCCCGACGATCGGCGGCTCGAGCGTCAGCGTATCGCCGCGGCTGATATCGATCTCGTCATCCAGCGCCAGCGTCACCGACATCGGCGCGTAGGCGTAATCCAGGTCGCCGTCGTAGGTCACGATACGGTTGACGCGGGCGGTGCGTCCCGAGGGCGACGCGATGATCCGGTCGCCGACACGGACGGTGCCCGACGTAATCTGCCCCGCGTAGCCCCGGAAGTCCTGGTCCGGCCGGAGCACGAGCTGCACCGGAAAACGGAAGGGGAGCAACGTCAGGTCGCGCGTCACCTGGACCGTCTCGAGATACTCGAGCAGGCTCTGACCGTCGAACCACGGTGTCCGGTCGCTCTGGGTGATGACGTTGTCGCCGTGGAGCGCGCTGAGCGGAATCGCATGCACGCGTGCTCCGACAAGCATCTCCTCGAAGTCATCGCGGATGGCCTCGTAGACATCGCGATCGAAGTCGACGAGATCCATCTTGTTGATCGCGAGGACGAAGTCCGTGATGCCGAGGAGCCGGGCGATGCGGGCGTGCCGCCGAGACTGGACTCGGACGCCCTGTCGTGCGTCGATCAGCAGAATCGCAAGGTCGGCGGTCGAAGCTCCGGTCGCCATGTTCCGTGTGTACTGCTCGTGGCCGGGCGTGTCGGCGAGGATGAACTTCCGCCGTGCGGTGGCGAAGTACCGGTAGGCGACGTCGATGGTGATGCCCTGCTCGCGCTCGGCGCGCAGGCCGTCGGTGAAGAGCGAGAAGTCGATCGGCCCCGCATTGCGGTTTTTCGAGGCCTTTTCGACGGAATGAATCTGATCGTCGTAGACCGACTGCGAGTCGTAGAGCAGCCGACCAATCAGGGTGCTCTTCCCATCGTCGACGCTGCCCGCGGTGCAGATTCGAAGCAGACCAGACATCTACCGGATACGTCCTCTCATCAAAAATATCCTTCTCGCTTCTTCATCTCCATCGAGCCGTCCTGGTCGTGGTCGATGATCCGGAGCTGCCTCTCCGACTGACGTGTCGCGATCAGCTCTTCGATGATCTTTGGGATCGTGTCGGCGTCAGACTTGATGGCGCCGGTACACGGGGAGCATCCGAGCGACCGCATGCGGCACTTCACCATCTGCGGTTTTTCACCCGGCATCGTCACCACGAAGGGCTGCTCCTGCACGATGAGCGAGTTGCCGCGAACGATGACCTCGCGTTCCTTGGCGAAGTAGAGGGGAACGATCGGAATCTGTTCCGCGTGGATGTACTGCCAGACGTCGATTTCGGTCCAGTTCGACAGCGGGAAGACACGGATGCTCTCACCGGGACGGAGCTTGCCGTTCAGCAGGCTCCACAGTTCCGGCCGCTGCCGCTTCGGATCCCACTGGCCGTTGGTGTCGCGGACCGAGAAGATGCGCTCCTTCGCGCGCGATCGCTCTTCGTCGCGCCGCGCCCCGCCGATCGCCGCGTCGAAGTTTCCGGCCTGCAGCGCGTCGAGCAGCGCCTTGGTCTTGAGCAGGCCGCAGCAGCGCTGCGTGCCGACCTTGAATGGCTGCGTCCCGTCGCCGATGGCCTCCTCGTTCGTGTGCACGATGAGGCGCGCGCCGACGGCGTCGGCCATCTCGTCACGGAAGGCGATCATCTCCTGGAACTTGTATGTGGTGTCGACGTGGAGCAGCGGGAACGGAATCGGACCAGGGTAGAACGCCTTTTGCGCGAGGCGCAGCAGGCAGGACGAGTCCTTGCCGATCGAGTAGAGCATCACCGGGCGCTCGAACTCGGCCACCACCTCCCGCAGGATGTGGATGCTCTCAGCCTCGAGCGCGCGCAGGTGATCCAGGCGCGGCGTTAACGCGACGTCCATGTCCACAGGCAGGGTAATAGTCGACATCTGTTTGACCAAATGAAAACGATGATTCCGTCCCCTAAAACAAAAAAGCCCGGGGATTTGCATCCCCGGGCTTTCGATCTTCGCGTGTTGTCAGGAGTTCTACGTTGTTGCTCCTACACCCGAAGCGAGAGCGCTGGGGACCCTAGCGGTCCTCATACAACAACAAGCGCACGCACACGGAGGGCAGGCGGTGAACAACACGATTTCGAAATTCTGACCTCGATCCTGACGGAAGTCAAATCCGCCCTGTGAGTTGCGGCCGATTAGCCTACCTATGCGGTAGAGTGAAGGGGTGCTGACCAAGAAATCCAAGTACGGGCTGAAAGCTGTGCTCGTGCTGGCTGAGGAGGCCGGCCGTGGCCCCGTACTCGTGTCCGAGCTGGCGGACCGGCAGCGGCTCCCCAAGAAGTTCCTGGAAGCCATTCTCCTCGAGTTGAAGCGCCACGGTCTTCTGCAGAGCAAGAAGGGCAGAGGGGGCGGCTACTTCCTCAGCCGCAAGCCGGCCGACATCACGGTTGGACAGGTCATTCGCGTGCTTGACGGGCCGCTGGCGCTAATCCCCTGCGTCAGTCAGACGGCGTACATGAAGTGCGAGGAGTGCCTGGATGAGAAAACCTGCGGCGTCCGCCTGGCGATGAAGGAAGTGCGCGACGCGACCGCCCGGATTCTCGACCACACGACCCTGGCGGGTCTGAACGCGCAGGTGGCGCACGTCGAAAGCGGCCATAAGCGTCGAAAACGGCCATCGGCGCGCCAAAACAGCCCCAAAAAATAGCTGATGACATTTAGTCTACAGATTATGTAGACTTTCGCGGGTTGATGACCGTGACGGCCCCCTCCCGCGTGCGCTGTTGTTGCCCTCCACACGGCGTCGATCCGTGTCGATGCGCGTGTATCGAGCCGACGACAGGCAGGTAAGAGTTCCCGCCAACCGGTTTTTCCAGCGTTGAGCACGCTTCTCCCCGCCACGTCGATCGGCTGACCGTAACCACGTTCACGTCATCGATATGTCTTGGAGGAGAGCGTTCATGGGATTTGGTCGATCTGCGCGGATAGCCGCCATCGTGGCGGCGGTTCTCGCGCCCGGCGCGCTGATGGCCCAGAGCGGGTCGAGCGCGATCACGGGCATCGTGAAGGACAGCACCGCTGCCCCCCTTCCAGGCGCTTCCGTCATCGTTCGCAACGAAGACACCGGAGTGACGTTCGAGACAGTCTCGAACGAGGAGGGGCTCTACCGGGTAGGTGCGCTGGTGCCTTCAAGATATCGGGTTGAAATCAAAGTCGACGGCTTCGAGCCGGCGGTTCGGAGCGCAATCACGCTGGCCGTCAGCCAGACGTTGGCGCTCGACATCACCCTCGAGGTTGCGAAGCAGACCGAATCGGTCTCCGTCGAGGCCAAAGCACCGCTGATCGACTCGCAGAGTTCGAACATCACGCAGACGGTGACGCGCGAGATGCTCACCGCGCTGCCGCTTCCGAACCGCGCGGCCTCCTCGCTCGTCGCGCTCGCGCCGGGTGTGGTGATGATCGATCAGGGGACCGGCACCGCGGAAAACTATCCTGTGTTCTCGGTCGCTGGAGGCCGCGCACGCAACCAGACCTTCATTCTCGACGGCGGCAACGCATCGAACGCCGTCGGCTTGACGCGGCCCCAGCAGCTCACAAGCCTCCCGGTAGACGCCATGCAGGAATTCAAGGTCATCACCAACAATTATTCCGCTGAGTTCGGCCATTCAACGGGCGGGATTGTGGTGATGTCCACGAGGTCGGGGACCAATCAGTTTCACGGCACCGTGTTCGAGTCTTTGCGCGACGATGCCCTGGACGCCAGGAATTTCTTCGCTTCGTCGAAGCCTCCAATCCAGCTGAATCAATTCGGCGGAACGTTCGGTGGCCCGATCAGGAGAGGTAAGACCTTCTTCTTCGGGTCGTGGGAGCGCACCCGGCAGCTTACCAGCGACGCGGTGGTGTCGACCGTGCCGACGCTGCTCAACCGCCAAGGCGACTTCTCGGATCTCAGGACCAGTGGAGGAGCACCGGTCGTCGTCTACGACCCGGTGACGCGTCAGCCGTTCGCCGGGAACGTGATTCCGCGAGATCGCTTCGACCCCGTCGCGCTCGCGGCATTGCAGTACTATCCGCTGCCCAACCGGCAAGGCACGATGGCGAATGCCAGCAACTACGTGGGCAACAGCGAGTCGACGCTGGATCGCGACATCCTGGTGGGGCGAGTCGATCATCAACTGCGCCCAATCGACCTGCTGACGGTTCGGTACTACATCAACAACAGTGGCACCAAGGTCACCGGGTCCTACGGCAATCCTGTCGCTGATCCGCTCGGCGACTTTACCGACGTGCGCGTGCAGAGCCTGACCGGCGCTCATACCCATGTTTTCAGCCCTTCGGTCGTCAACGAGCTGCGACTGACCTACCTGCGCAGGAAGTTCATCGACCAGCGTCCCGGCCTCGGGATCGACTTGGCCGGGGCGATTGGTCTCCGCGGTGTGACCAGTCAGGCGTTTCCGGCGTTTACGATTCCAGGCTACGCGTCGCTGAGCAGCGCAACGGTCGCGCGCTTCCAGTCGCCGATCCTCGATCGCCAGGTGCTCGACTCGGTGTCGTGGTCACGGGGACGGCACGCGTTCAAGTTTGGCGGCGAGTTCCGATCGGGAGCCAACGACGAAATCCGCGACAGGGGTTCATCCGGAAGCCTGACGTTCACGCCGCTCATCACCAGCAATCTCGGTGCTCCGAACACCGGCAACGCGCTCGCGTCGTTCCTGCTCGGAGAAGTGAATGCCGGAAGCGTACAGACCTCCGATCTGATTCAGACCCGTGCTTCCTACTGGGCGTTCTACGCGCAGGACGACTGGCGTCTGACGAGCCGCCTCACGTTGAACTATGGGCTGAGATGGGAAGCAGAGCTGCCGCGTCGCGAGGCCAACAACAAGATGAACTCGTTCGACCCGACGGCGATGAACCCGGTCTCGAGTACGCCTGGTGTGGTGACGTTTGCGGGGAGGAACGGCGTCCCGGAACGGGCGTTCGCAACCGACACGAACAACTTCGGTCCGCGCATCGGCTTCGCCTATCAGCTCGACATCTCCGGGCGCACAGTCCTTCGGGGTGGCACCGGGATCTTCTATGGCCCGACCGTCAGCAACACCATCGGCGACACAGCGGCCCTCGGATTCTCTACGGCCGCGAGCTTCGTCGTGGCTCAGGCGACCACGCAAAGTGCGTTCAGGCTGCGCGATGGTTTCCCCGCCTACTCAAGACCTGATCTGAACGCCGGTCTCGGTGCGGTGCCAGTCGGTACTCGGCCGAATACGGCCGTGTCGTACTTCGACCCGCACCAGGCCGCCCCGACGTCGTATCAGGCCAATCTCGACCTGCAGCGTGACCTTGGCAACGGACTCGTGGTCGAAGTCGGGTACATCTCCAACATCAGCCGGCATCTGACGACGAATGACCTGTCGCTGAACCAGGTGGCTCCGGATCGGGTGACGTCAGGCGACACCCAGGCGCTGCGGCCGTTCCCGCAGTTCAGCAACGTCACCCTCATCAATCCGTCGGTCGGGAAGTCGAGCTATCACGGCGCCTTCGTGCGCATTGAGAAGCGCTTCTCATCGGGCTTCTCATTCCTCGGCCATTACACCCGCTCGCGCTTCATGGACGATGCCGAATCATCCAACGAGTACGCCAACGTCGCCGGTGTGAATCAGGCGAGCTACATGGACGCCTACCACCGCGACCTGGATTGGGCGAGGAGCGCCAGCGACGTTCCCAATCACTTCGTGCTGACCGTGTTGTACGAAGTGCAGCCGTTCACCGGAAACAAGTATCTGGATGCGGTCTTCGCAAACTGGAGGGTCGGCGGCGTCGAAACCGTGATGTCCGGCCCGGCGTTCACGGTGCTGACCACAGCCAACACCACCAACGCATTCCCGGCTGGTCCGCTGCGGCCAACCCTCGTTGGCGATCCGGAGCTCCCGGAGAGCGAGCGCACGTTGACGCGCTGGTTCAACACGGCGGCGTTCGTCAATCCCGCGCCGCTAACGTTTGGCAACTCGCCGCGCTCTGTGCTTCGCGGCCCCGGACTGGTCACGACCGACCTGACGGTCGAGAAGAGCATCGGTCTTCCTGCGGGCAAGACGTTCGATGTCCGCGTGGAGGTGTACAACCTGCTGAATCACACCAACTTCAACCTGCCCGGCGCTACCCTTGGTGCCGCGGACTTCGGCGTAATTTCCGGCGCACGGCCGGCGCGAACAATTCAGCTCGGCGCCCGCTTCGGCTTCTGACCTTGATCGGAGAGTGGGATGATTCTTCGTGGTGACGTTGCAGGCGACGCCCAGCCGAAATAGCGAGGTGCCCGCGCGTGTGGATCGCAGGCCCGCGATTCTGGTTTTGGCTGTCGCGCTGATGTTCGCCATCTACGCACTGCCATCGCCGGCGCCGCTGGAGCGCGCGGGCAACCTGATCGCGCTGACTGCCAATGGCAAAGCGTGTCTCGCGATTATGGCGTTCGCAGTCACGCTCTGGGTGACCGAAACGCTGCCGTTCGCGGCCACGTCACTGCTCGTGGTGCTCCTCATCCCGGCGTTCGGGATCGCCGACTATCGCACGGTGGTCCGTGCCGGTTTCGGCGATCCAGTCATCACGTTCTTCATCGGCGTCCTGATGCTCTCCGCCGCCTTCACCCAGTCTGGCCTTGGCACACGCCTCACGTACGTGGTGCTGCTGCGCGTTGGAACCCGCACGGACCGCGTGCTGCTTGGCGTGTTGACGGTCGGCACCCTCATCTCGATGTGGATCACCGACATGGCGGTTGCGGCCATGCTGCTGCCGCTTGGCGTCGGGCTGCTCCAGGATGCTGGCCTTCGTCCCGGCGAAAGCAACTTCGGTCGCTCGCTGATGATCGCGACGGCGTTCGGACCGCTCATCGGTGGCATCGCCACCCCGGCGGGCACGGCTGCGAACATCGTGGCCATCGCCCAGCTGAAACAGCTTGCTGGCGTTGACGTGTCGTTCTGGCGCTGGATGCTGCTTGGCACACCGGCATCGTTGCTGATGATCCCGTTCGCGTGGTGGATCCTTCGCTGGCTCTTTCCACCGGAGATCGACCGGCTGCCGATCAGCGCTGAAACAATCCGCGGCCGGATGCAGGAGCTTGGCCCTCTGCGTCCGGCTGAAAGCCGCACCCTTCTCGTCTTCGCCGTTGTCGTCGCACTCTGGTTGCTCGAGCCGCTGCTGGAACTGTGGAGCGGCGGTCGCATCGCGTTGCCCGTGGAAGCGGTCGGCCTGGCCGGTGGCGTCGCGTTGTTTCTGCCGGGAATTCGCGTACTGACGTGGAAGCAGGCCGAGGCGCAGGTCGACTGGGGCGGGCTGATGATGATCGTGGCCGGCCTCTCGCTCGGCCTCGCGGTGTTCGACAGCGGCGCCGCGCGCTGGCTCGCGTGGGTTCTGCTCGGTCAGATTACGTCGGTGCCGGATGCGCTCCGCCCGTTTGTGATCGTGCTGGCCGTCGCCGGCCTGCACCTGCTGTTCTCCAGCAATACCGTCACCGCGAGCATCATCATCCCGATCCTCGTCGCGCTCGCGACCGATCTGCGTCTCGATCCATGGACGACCGTCGCCCCTGCGGCGTTCACATCGTCACTCGCCTTCGTACTGGTGAGCGAAGGACCGACGACGATCATTCCGTACGGCTCCGGGTACTTTTCGATTAGAGACATGGCCAAGGCGGGAGTCTGGATGACGCTCGCCGCCGCGACCTGCGTGGCGGCGACGCAGTACGCCGCGCGGATGGTGGGGTTGTGAAAAGACCTTCGGAATTGGGGGTTGGGTGTTGGGAGTTTGTGTATCCGCGACCCGGCCGTAGGACGGCTTATCCGTGAGGCCGCGTCTAGCCCTTGATCTGCGTGCGGTGCATGACGCGGCGGGTACCAGCGTCGAACGCGTCGCGGCGATGCATCACGCAGCGGTTGTCCCACAGCACCAGGTCGCCGGGCCGCCATTGATGACTCCACGTCAGCGCGTCAGCCGTCGCGCATGCCCAGATCCGATCGAGCAGCGCATTCGATTCATCGAGCGACAGACCTTCGAGCCAGGCGTTGCGGCGCCGGCCGAGATACAGGTGCCGTCGCCCGGTTTCCGGATGCACGCACACGAGCGGATGCAGCGTTCCGGGCGCCGTCCGAGGGTCGTCGCTCGGGGTCACGCCGGCGCGCACGTATCCGCCGCTGTTGTAGGTGCCGTCGTGTTTGACGCGGAGGTGCAGCGCCGTCGCGCGGAGAGACTCGGGGAGCGACTCCCACGCGCCGTACATCGTGCAGAAGCTGGTGTCGCCCCCGGTCGACGGCACTTCGAGCGCGAAGAGGATGCTTGCCTTCGGCGGATCGGGCAGGTACGACATATCGGTGTGCCACACGGCTTCGCCGGCGCCAAGGCTGCCGATGGCGACACCGTTCTCGACCACGTTCGAGACGACATAAATCTCGGGATACCCATCGACGAAGCGCCGGCCGTTCTCCTGAATCGGCGCCTGATCGAGCGTCCCGAAGCGGCGGCTGAAAGCAATCAACCCCTGGTCGGACAGGCTCTGATCGCGTACGAGCAGCACCTGGTGGTCCAGCCAGGCGCGATGGATGGCCGCAAAGGCGACGTCGTCCACAGTGCGCAGATCGATGCCGCGGATCTCGGCGCCGAGCGCGGCGCCGGTGGGAATCACATCGAAGGCGGCTCGCACAGTCATGTTGGAGTACGGGAAGATACCAGATTCATGCGCACTGGAGGCAGCTTCTGCCGGACGTATGTTGAAGACCCTATGAAGGATGAGGTCTGCGGGCCGGGGCTCGTTCGCTGACGCATGGAGCCAACCACGATCGCGCTTGCCGCCATTACGCTGGTCGCCGCGACAGTCAACGGCGCACTCGGGTATGGCTTCTCGTCCATCACCGTTCCCGTCGCGCTGTTCTTCCTCACGAACCGCGTGCTGAACCCGGCACTGGTGCCGATCGAGGTGGTGCTCAACGCGTACGTGTTGTGGGTGAATCGCGGTTCCATTCAGCACGTCTGGCGCCGCACGCTCCCGATCGTCGTTGCGCTGCTTCCAGGGGTCATCGTTGGCACGATGCTCGTGTCGCAGGTCAACTCGGACTGGCTGAAATTCATCACGTACGTGACGTTGCTTCCGTTGATTTTGCTGCAGGCGGCAGGCTTCCGCAGACCGATCCGATCGGAACGCTCTGCCGGTCTCGCGTTCGGCGGCGCGCTCGGCGTGCTGTACTCGGTGACAACCATTTCCGGTCCGCCGCTGGCGGTGGCGTTAAGCAATCAGGGGCTTGCCAAGCAGGAATTCCGTGCGGCGCTCGGGATCATTCGCCTGGCCGAATCGAGTATGACGGCCGTCGCCTACGCGTATGCCGGCCTGTACTCGGTCAGCAGCATGGGCCTGATTCCCGTGATTCTGCCGAGCCTGGCTATTGGCGTCCCCATTGGCGCGAAGTTGATCCGCCACATCCGGCCCGAAACGTTCCGCCGGATCTGTATGAGCTTCGATGCATGGATTGTCGGGTTCGGTCTGTCCGGCGTGCTGCGCCAGCTGCATCTGGTCGAGAGCAACGCGGCGTACCTGCTGTTTGCTGCCGTCGCGCTCCTTGATATCTGGCTGCTCTATCGCTTTTTTTCGGCGCGCCCCGCAACCGACGCTGTATCAGCTTCCGCGCCGGCAGAGGCCGCGAACCAGAAGCCGGCAACCGAACACCCCTGAAGCGCGTCTCCAGGTTCGCGGGTGAACCTACGAGCGCTCGACGATCACCGCGATTCCCTGGCCCACGCCAATACACATCGTCGCCACGCCGTACCTGGCTTTGCGGCGATGGAGCGCGTGCACGAGCGTGGCGAGCATGCGTGAGCCGGACGATCCGAGCGCGTGGCCGAGCGCGATCGCTCCGCCGTAGACGTTGACCTTCGCGGGGTCGAGCTGCAGATCGCGGATGCACGCGATGGACTGCGACGCAAACGCCTCATTCAACTCCCAGACATCAATCTGATCGACGCTGAGCCCGGCGCGCTTCAGCGCCTTTCGTGTTGCCGGCACCGGCCCGATACCCATCACCGACGGATCGACGCCGGCGACCGCCGACATCACCACGCGCGCGAGTGGTGCCAGTCCAAGCGCTGCGTCGCCACCTACGAGCAGCAGCGCCGACGAGCCGTCGTTGATGCCGCTCGAGTTGCCCGCGGTTACACTGCCGTCGGCGGCAAACGCCGGCTTCAACGCCGCAAGCTTGTCGGCCGACGCTTCAGGGCGCGGATGCTCATCCTCGGAGACGATGACCGGCGACCCCTTCCTGCTCGGGATCTCGACGGGAACGATCTCGTCCCTGAAGACGCCTTCGCGTATGGCACAGACCGTGCGGCGCTGGCTTTCGAGGGCGAACGCGTCTTGCTCCTGGCGCGTAATCCCGTACTGTTTCGCTACTTTTTCCGCCGTCATCCCCAGCGGGATGGTCCAGTCGGTGTTCATCCGCGGATTCACGAAGCGCCAGCCGACGGTTGAATCCGCCACGGGGGGGGGTTGCCGATTCCACGGCTCGCCCGACTTGAGCATCACGTAGGGCGCGCGCGTCATGCTTTCCACGCCGCCCGCGACGAACGCGTCGCCTTCGCCAGCCTTGATCGCCTGCGCAGCGCTCGCGACCGCCTGGAGACCGGAGCCGCAGAGACGGTTCACGGTTTGTCCGGGTACCTCGATGGGGAATCCGGCAAGCAACGCTGCCATCCGCGCGACGTTGCGATTGTCCTCGCCTGCCTGGTTCGTGCAGCCGAGGATCACGTCGTCAAGGCGGGCGGGATCAAACGATGGCCGATCGACCGCCGCGCGCACCGCAATTGCCGCCAAATCATCAGCGCGGACTTCGGCAAGCGCACCGCCCGCGCGTCCCACCGGGGTACGGACGGCAGACACGATCAAGGCATCCCGCATCCCTGGAGAATAACTTCGATAACTCCCAATTCCCAACTTCCAACGCCCAAGGCGGCATGGAAGGTCTGCAGGGCCGGCTTTAGCCGGCCCTCTCCTTGGGCGTTGGAGGTTGGAGGTTGGTGTTGGCGGCGGGCGACCTACCAGCCGAATTGGATCGCGAGGTTAGCTGTCGGACCGTTGAGGCGATCACGCAGGACGTCGGCTTCGGCTGTCGCGCGGTAGCCAATGCCGCAGCTCACGCCGATCACCCTGGTGATCCGCGCCGAGATGTTTGCCTGTGGCTCGACGACGAAGAAGTCGTCGCGTCCAACGAACCGCGCGCGCACAGTCTGCGGCTGCTGCAGGACGATTGGCGCACGCCCCGGCGTCGATCCCGTTGTTCGAGGATCGGTGACGCCGAACCGGACGTCACCGCGCAGCGTGTTGACGTCGAACCCGAGCGTCGCGGTTCCGGCGCCGACGAGGCCGCGGCCGCCAAAGCGGATACGGCCGAACTCCGGCGACTGCCATCCGACCACGAGCCCGCCGTAGGTGAGCTTGAAGTCGCGCCCTTCGTTGGCAAGCCAGTAGCCGGCGCCGCCGATGAGCAGCGTCCCGTCAATCAGGCGTCCGCCGTAGGCGCCCGCGAGCTCGCCTGTGCGGTTGTCGAAGTCGGTGACCTTGAAGTCGGGGGCCAGCACCCAGCCGTCGTGAATCCGCTCGAGCACCAATGGTCCGTTCGTGGGCGCGGGCGTGGTCTGCCCGTACGCCGCTGAGGCGGCAAGCATTGCGACGATGAACACGATCGTGTTGCGCATGAAGGTCTCCCGTTATTGACGCGAGAGGCTGACGTTGACCGTTGACGTGTCTCCGGGCCGTACTTCGATATCGGACTCGTAGGTGCGATAGCCGTCGCGCCTCACTTCCACGTGATGCAGTCCGGGCGGGACCTGCACGAGGAGCCGCTCGTCCCCCGACGGTCCTTGCCAGCGTTCCCCGTCGATGATCACGTCGGCATTCGCCGGTTGCACGCGAATGGAGAGAGTGCCCGCATCGGATCGATCACCCTGCGGTGGCGGGCCCTGCGGTCGGCCGTCCTGCCCTGGAGGTGGACCGCCTCGCTGCGGAGGAGGAGGATAGCGGTTCGGTCCTGCCTGCGCAGGACCCTGGGGTCCCGCCTGCGGTTGCGGAGGCGGAGGCTCAGCAGGTCGCGGCTCGGCGACTTCGCCAGCGCCAAGCGGCTGCATCATGTAACGCAGCCTGAACGTGCCTGTCGGCTGCAGGTAGATTCGCTGCCGAACCGTCCTGTACCCGTCGAGGTACAGCGTGATGTCATGCGCGCCCGGCTCGATGTGCAGTCGCTGGAAGAAGCCATCGAAGTCGTCGACGGTTCCCGCGTAGTAGTTGTCGATGTAGACCTCGGTCTCGCGAGGTGAGACCTGCAGCCGCAGCGAACCGTCGCCGTTATAGAAGCCCTGGCCGTACGCAACCTGGGGGTACCAGTAGAACGGCCGGTAGTAATAGGGGCGGTAGAACGTATTGAAGTAGAACGGGTCGTAGAACGGATCGTAGAAAGGACGCCGGTAGCCACCGACGACAACGACTGCGCGAGCACGCGGCGCCCCGACGCGCACAGCTCCACGGGCGCGAACCTGGGCGTCAGCGTGACCGCCCCCCAGAATACCGGTCGCCAGGACGATGGCGAGCGGCGCGACAGTGACCTTCACGGAAGACCCCCCTCCATTTGTCCGCCGAAGCCCACAGGGCGAAGGCGGATTTATCTCGCCGTAGCCCGTAGGGCGTAGGCGGATGGCAGACTGTCGGGCGGGAGGCAATGGCTGTGCCGTTTGCGACCCGCGAAAAAAACGGACGAATTGAATCACACGTCATCGTTCGTGTCGTCCGCCGATGACAGCCCTTCGTCCCGTATCAATGACGAAGGCTGGGTATTCATGTCCGGGCCAGGGGAGGCGGTAGCAGGATCTCGAACACCGCGCCGTTGTCGTTGTGCGCGGAGATCGACCCGCTGTGGCGCTCGACGATCGCCTTCACGATCGACAGGCCGAGCCCGCTTCCGCCGGCAGCCTTGCGCGAGGCGTCCGCCTTGTAGAAGCGATCGAAGATGAGCGGAAGATGGCTGGCGTCGATACCGGTACCGCTGTCGCGCACCCGCAGTCGCAGCGTATCACCGACTCGATCAGCTGAGAGCGCGATCTCGCCGCCGTCCGGCGTGTGGCGCAGCGCATTGGCGGCAAGGTTCTGCAGCGCCTGCTCCAGACGATCCGGATCGCCGTAGACCGTTTCTGCGTCCGGCGCGATCTCGCCGACGAACCTGATGGATCGCGTCGTCATCTCGCGCTCGTGCCGCGAGTGTACGCGGTCGAACAGCGCGCGTACGGGCACGTACTCGTGGCGCATGGCCGTCCCTCCGCCTTCGAGCCGGGCCAGGTCGAGCAGATCGCCCACGATTCGCTCCAGGCGATGTGTCTCCTCGTCAATAATGCGAAGGTAGCGGTCGCGCGTGGCCTGGTCGAGATTCAGCTCTGGCATCGACAGTGTTTCGACGTAGCCGCGCATCGCCGTGAGCGGCGTCATCAATTCGTGCGACACGTCCGCCAGGAGCTGTCGCCGCGCCTTATCCGAGGCTTCGAGCGCTCGCGCGCGGCTGGCAAGCTCGTCGCCCATCTGGTTGAACGATCGCGCCAGCGCCGCAACTTCGTCGCCACCGCGGTCGGGAGCGCGCGCGCTCATATCGCCCGCGCCGAAGCGGATAGTCGCCTCCTGCAGCTGCTTCATGCGGCGGCGCGCCGGACCGAACACAAACAACGCGATCAGGCCTGAACCAACCACCAGCACCGATCCGCCCACCAGCGCCATCGTCGGCGCGAGCTCACGCACCACCATGCCCATGGGCGGCCGGCCGAGCAGCACCGCCACCGTCCCGACCGGAGCACCGTCGACAAAGACCGCCGCGAACTCACCGAGGCGGAACGGTGGCGGTCCTCCCGGCCGATCGTCGGGCGATCGACGACGCGGGACGAACACGCGGCCGCGGGCGGGGAGCTCACCGCGCGACATTTCGAGGCGCAGCGCCCTCCGTACACCGTCGGGAATACCAGCGGGATGGTTGGCAACCTCACGACCGTCGCGCATGAGCACGATGAACGGCTGAAACACATTCGAGTACTGATCCTTTACGTAGTCATCGATACTGATCGTGGGATCGGTGTTGAGCGCCGCGCTCAGGTCCGATGCGACAAGCACGGCAAGGCGTCTCGGCGAGGTCGCAGGCATCGAGCCCGCGATGCGGTCGCTCGTCCAGATGAAGAGCGCGCCTTGCGCCACGAGCATCAGCGCAAGGAATGACACCAGGCCGACGGCGATGCGCCAGTACAGGCTGCGATACCACGGACTCGTCCCGCTATACATCCGCGGCCTTGTAGCCGGCGCCCCACACGGTGAGGATGACGGCCGGATCCGACGGGCTCCTTTCAATCTTTTTCCGCAGGCGCTTGATGAGCGTGTCAACGCTTCGCACGGTCACGAACGTCTGGTCCTTCCACACGCGCGCGAGGAGTGCTTCCCGGGTGAAGACGATGCCGGGGTTGGAGAGCAACACGTACAGAAGCTGAAACTCGTTCGAGGTCAGCTCCACATCGTTGTTGCCGACACGCACCCGCCGCCGCGCCGGATCCATCTCGATGTGCTTGTAAGTGATCGGCCGCGCTGTTTCCCGTGCCGAGCCCACGATTGGCCGGGGGCCGCGTGAGCTCATTGCGCGGACCCGCGCAATGAGCTCACGCACGCCGAACGGCTTGGTCAGATAGTCGTCCGCCCCGCTCTCGAGGCCGACCACCTTGTCGGATTCTTCGCGACGGGCCGTGAGCATCAGCACCGGGACGTCCGGGTTCTCTGATTCGCGTCGAATGGCGCGGCACACCGTGACCCCATCAAGCCCGGGCAGCATCAGGTCGAGGATCACCAGGTCGAAGCGGCGCGTGCGCGTGAGCTTCAAGGCGGTTTCTCCGTCGCCGCATGGAACGCACTCGTAGCTCTCCAGGCCGAGGTGGAGACAAACGAGATCGCGGATGTTCTGCTCGTCCTCGACGACGAGGACGACGGGTCGAGGCGTGGTCGCGGCTTCCATCGGTGCGTCGGCCGCCCGTAGCGGCGGACCTTCAGGTCCGCCAGTGTAGATCGCTGGCTCTGCTGACATCCCCTGATTCCATCCCAGCTGAGTGATTTGCCGTTGACGCATCTGTGAAGAAACCGTGGCACGTGCCAGCCACCGAATTGTCACGGCCTCGTCATCGGCGAGCCACCTCGATCGCATCGAATGGAGGAAGAAAAGAGGCCGAGCCGGATGAACAAACGCCTGATTCTCATCATCGCCGTCGTTGCCGCCATCGGGGCTGGCAGTGTTGCCTACTCACGAGCGCGCGGCACGAGCAAGGAAGCCGCGCCCATCACTGCCGCCGTGACCAGGGGTGACGTCGTCGAGAAGGTCAACGCGACCGGGACGCTCCAGCCGGTGACGACCGTCCAGGTCGGCACGCAGGTGTCGGGCACGATCAAGGCGCTGTATGCCGACTTCAACTCCGAAGTGCGCAAAGGGCAGGTTATCGCCGAACTCGAGCCGTCTCTCTTCCAGACGCAGGTAGAGCAGGCGCGTGCGACGATGACGCGGCTCCAGGCAGACGCGGACCGCGCCAACGTCGAGGTGCAGGACACGGAGTCGAAATCGCGTCGTGCGCAGGAGCTGTTCGACCAGAAACTCATCTCGCGCAACGATGTCGAGACCGCGCAGTCGAGCGCGATGCAGGCGGAAGCCTCGCTCAAGTCGGCGCAGGCGCAGATCACGCAGGCACGAGCCGCGCTCAACCAGGTCCAGGTCAACCTGAATAACACGATCATCAAGGCGCCGATCGACGGCGTCGTCATCTCGCGCAGTGTGGACGTGGGGCAGACGGTTGCGGCAAGCATGCAGGCGCCAACGCTGTTCGTGCTTGCGCAGGATCTGACGCGGATGCAGGTCAGCGCCAGCGTCGATGAGTCTGACATCGGGCGCATCGCCGCGGGGCAGAAGGTCTCGTTTCGCGTCGACGCGTATCCAGCCGACACGTTCACGGGCACCGTCTCGCAGGTACGTCTCAACCCGACGACCGAGCAGAACGTCGTCAGCTACACCACGATGATCGACGTGCCGAACCCGGAGATGAAGCTGAAGCCGGGGATGACGGCGAACGTGGCGATTCAGATTGCCGGCAGCGAGGACGTCCTGCGCGTTCCTAATTCGGCGTTGCGCTTTCGGCCGGCGGCCGGGGCTTGGGGATCCGGGATCGGGGATCCGGGATCCGGGGGGGCCGGGATTCAGGGTTCGGCACCGACCGACCGGGCAGCGGCCACAAGTGGGCTGGGCGGCGCGACGCGCGCCGTGGGCAACGCGGATCGATCGGGCGGGCGTGTCTGGGCGATCAGGAACGGCGCGCTGGAGCCCGTCCGGATTCGCACGGGCGTCAGCGACGGCGCGATGACGGCGGTCGTCGAGGGTGACCTGAAGGAAGGCGATCAGGTCGTGACGGGGATGGCGGAGCAGGGCAGCGCGACCGCGCAGGCGAGCGCGTCGCCACTGCTTCCGTTTGGCGGACGGCGCGCGGGCGGCGCGGGCACGACCGGCGCTCGGGGGACGGGAGCACAGCGATGAGTCCGACCTCGAGCCGCGGACCTGACCAGCCTTCGCGCTCCGCGCTTCCGCGGTCCGCCGAGGCGGAAAGATCCGCACCGCAACTGTCGGCGAGCGGGCCAGGCTCGCCCGTGATCTCAGTTCATGAGCTGACAAAAACCTACGACGTCGGCGAGGTGCAGGTGCCTGCGCTCCGCGGCATCACGCTCGATGTCGCCGTAGGCGAGTTCGTCGCGCTGACCGGGCCGTCCGGTTCCGGCAAGTCGACCTTCATGCACTTGCTCGGATGCCTCGACCAGCCGACGAGCGGGCGCTACGTACTCAACGGCCGGGACGTGTCGTCGCTCGATCAACGCGGCCTTGCGCGCGTGCGCAATAGCGAGATCGGGTTCGTCTTCCAGGGGTTCAACCTGCTGTCGCGCACATCGGCGCTCGAAAACGTGGAGCTCCCCCTGCTCTATGCCGGCAACATCGGAAGCGCCGCGCGCCGCGAGCGGGCCACCGAGGCGCTTCGGGCGGTGGGCCTCGCCGATCGGCTTGATCATCACCCGAATCAGCTGTCCGGCGGACAGCAGCAGCGCGTCGCAATCGCGCGCGCCCTCGTGAATACCCCGACGCTGCTGCTTGCAGACGAGCCGACAGGCAACCTCGATACGCGAACCAGCATCGAAGTGATGGGCATCTTTCAGCGGTTGAACGCGGAGCGCGGCATCAGCATCGTGCTGGTGACGCACGAGCCCGACATCGCCGAATACGCGACGCGCATCATCGCGTTTCGCGACGGAGTAGTGAAGAGCGATCACGCGGTGACGAACCGCCGAAGTGCAGCCATCGAGCTCGTCCGCCTCCAGCAGGATGCGGAGCTCGATGCACGGATTGCCTGAGGAGCAGCCCATGTCCTTGTTGATGACGCTCGTCGTTGCGCTCAAGGCGCTCCGCAGGAATGCGATGCGCACCGCACTTACCGCGCTCGGCATGATCATCGGCGTCGCCGCCGTGATCGTCATGGTCGCGATCGGTAACGGCGCCAGCGCGTCGATTCAGAAGCAGATCCGCAGCGCCGGCTCCAACATTGTCATGGTCTCGGCCGGTTCTGGCGGCTTCGGCCCCGTCCGGCAGGGACAAGGCGCGGTTACGACGCTGACCGCCGAGGACGCGGACGCGATCCGGCGCGAGGTGCCGGGCATCCGGTATCTGTCGCCCGGCATCAACACGCGCGTGCAGATCGTGTCGGAATCGTCCAACTGGAACACCCAAGTGCAAGGCGCCGGAGCCGACCTTGTTGCGATTCGTTCATGGCCCATGCAGTTCGGCAGCTTCTTCACCGACGACGACGTGAGGCGCGGAGCGAAAGTGGCGGTGCTCGGGTCGGTGACGCGCGACCAGTTGTTCGGGCCCGGAGCCGACGCGACGGGCGCGATCGTCCGCATCAAGAATCAGCCGTTCCAGGTCGTCGGTGTGCTCACGAGCAAAGGACAGGCGGCAATGGGGCAGGACCAGGACGACACCGTCCTCATTCCGTATTCGACGGTGCAGAAGAAGCTGCTCGGCGTGCAGCATCTCAACAACATCACCGTGTCCGCGCAGGACGGCGTCCCGCTCGACACGATGACGCAGGAAGTATCCACGGTGCTGCGCACGCGTCACCGGATTCAACCGGGCTCGGATGACGACTTCATGGTGCGGACGCTCGAGGAGATGACGAGCATGCTGACGTCCACGACGAACACGATGACCTATCTGCTTGCCGGTATTGCCGCGGTATCGCTGATCGTCGGGGGGATCGGCATCATGAACATCATGCTGGTGTCGGTCACGGAGCGGACACGCGAGATCGGGCTGCGGTTGTCCGTCGGGGCACGCGACATCGACGTGCTCCTGCAGTTCCTCGTGGAGTCGATCGTCTTGAGCCTGGCGGGCGGCGCCATCGGCATCGGCCTCGGGTTCGGCATCGCTGCGGCTGTGACACAGCTCCTGCAGTGGTCCGCGGTGGTGACCCCCTCGGCGGTGGCGATGTCCTTCGGCGTCGCGGCCGCGATTGGTGTCTTCTTCGGGTTCTACCCGGCGCGCAAAGCGGCGCAGCTCAATCCAATCGACGCGCTTCGGTACGAGTGAGGTGGCTATGAAGTTCGCAACGACGCTCGTGGCTCCGATCGCCGGCAGTGCGCTTCTTTCCGCACCCCGACCGCGCCGGGACTTCAATCACTTGTCGCAGCCCGTCGCGGCGACCGCGCGTCTGGTCGCCATGGCCGTGGTGTAGGAAACGAGGGGTCCTTGCGGGCTGCGGCGCAGGATTTCGTGGCGGCTCAGATGATCTGACGCCACAGGATTGTCACAGGGCCAGCGCTTCCGGGGGACCAACCCCGGGTTCACACGCATCGTCTGACATGGTGGAGGTAGTAATGACCCGTTTTCGAAAACTTACGTTGAGCGCCGTACTCGTCGCGCTCGTTGGCAGCGGCGCCGCCGCTCTCTATGCGCAGGGGCCAGGCGGCCGCGGGGCTGCGCCATTCGGTGGGCCAGGCGGACCCGGCGGGCGCGGCTTCGCGGCCGGCTTCGCACTCGGTCAGCTCGATCTGAGCGATGCGCAGAAGCAGCAGGTCCGCAACATCACGCAGCGTCACCGCCAACAGACGCAGCCGCTCGTCCAGCGCCTGCAGCAGGCGATGGAAGCGCAACGGGCCGCAATCCAGGCGATCCCGGCCAACGAATCGCTGGTGCGTTCCGCCGCCCAGGATCTCGCCGCGGCGCAGGCGGATATGGCGGTCGAGCAGGCGCGGCTGCATAGCGACATCTTCGCTGTGCTCACCGCGGAGCAGCAGGAGAAGGCGAAGCAGCTCGAAGCGCAGGCCCAGGCGAGGGCAAAGGAGCGTCAGCAGCGCGCTCCGCGCCAGCCTAAGGGGCAGATCTAACCGGGATCAGGGATCGGGGATCGGGGATCGGGGATCGGGGATCAGGGATCAGGCGGGTCTGATCCTTGATCCCACATGACGTCGTCGCCGACCGAGATCTCGCCGCCTTCGATCACTTCGGCAAACACGCCGCCGCCCCAGCGCTCGCGCATCGCGCCTTGCAATCCGGCAAGCGTTTCGTCCATCCGCTCGCAGGGAAGGGTCTCGCCATGGACGAGCAGGCGAGCCGCGCCGATGCGCAGCGTTCGCCCTCGCGAATCCCACAAGTCCAACCCCTCGATTACCAGATTCGCGCGTCGAGCATTGGTGTCGAGGTTGGCCCGGAATTTCTCCATCAACTGACGCCATCGCTCGAGCTCCATGAGCGTCACCTGCCGCTTGCCGCCCTGATTCGCGTTGCCGACGAGGCCACGTCCGGCGATGAGCGTCGAGCGGTCGGCGCCGTCCATCTTTCCGCGATGCGCACGCTTGATCCAGATCTGATGAAGCCTGGCCATTCGATTGATTAGTGATTTGCGCTTCTGATTGGCGATTGTAATTACGGCTCAGTTTAATAAATCACACATCGGAAATCACGAATCACTAATCACCAATCGTGATTGACGCCATATGGTCCTCGATTTGAGTACTCAGCCCGGAATCATGGCGGAACGGATGACCTCGGCCAAATCGCACCTGCGCATTGCCGCGGTTGGTGACCTGCACGTTTCCAAGACACAGCAGGAATCCTTACAACCGCTCTTCACTCAGATCAGCACCTCGGCCGACGTCTTGCTGCTGTGTGGCGACTTTACCGACTACGGCCTTCCCGATGAGGCGCGGGTCCTGGCGGGGGAGCTCGGGAGCGCCATGAAAATCCCAGTGATCGCGGTGCTTGGGAATCACGACTACGAAGCAGGGAAGGAAGACGAGATCCGTCAGATCCTGACGGATGCCGGCGTGACCGTGCTGGATGGGGAAGCCACAGAGGTGTTCGGAGTCGGGTTTGCCGGCGTCAAGGGATTTGCCGGTGGCTTTGGTCGCGGCGCGCTCGGCCCGTGGGGTGAGCGGGCAACCAAGGCGTTCGTCCAGGAGGCGGTCGATGAAACGCTGAAGCTCGAAGCCGCCCTCGCACGTCTTCGCACCAAGCAGCGCATCGCGCTGCTTCATTACGCGCCGATCCGCGCGACGGTGGAGGGCGAGCCGCGGGAAATTTTCCCATATCTTGGATCGAGCCGCCTGGAAGAACCGATCAACCGCTATCGTGTGAGCGCCGTCTTTCACGGGCACGCGCATCGCGGCACTCCCGAAGGACGCACCTCCACTGGCGTGCCGGTGCACAACGTGTCGATGCCGCTGCTCCTGCGCACCAACCCCGATCGTCCGCCCTTTCTGGTCGTCGAAGTGCCGCTCGGTGATACGGAAGCCACGGGCGCGCCGGCCGAGCCGCTGGGCCGCCCGCTCGTCGAATCGGCCTGAATCCTGCACAGACGAAAAAAGGACAAGACTGTGTTCGATGCTGATATTCCGCTGCTGACGACGCCTGACACAGCGCAGCTGTATCGCGACGCCCTCGACATGCTGAATCGCACCGGCGTGCCGTACCTCGTGGGCGGGACCTACGCGTTCCAGTACTACGCAGGGATCTGCCGCACGACAAAAGACTTTGACATCTTCGTCCGCGCCCGTGATGTGCGCCGCGTGCTCGACGTCCTCCAGCGATGCGGGTTCAGAACCGAAATCACGTTTCATCACTGGCTCGCCAAGGCCCATCACGGCGACAAATTCATCGACGTCATTTTCAGTTCCGGCAACGGGATCGCTCAAGTTGACGACCAGTGGTTTGCGCACGCGGTCGACGAGATGGTGCTCGGCATGCCGGTGAAGCTCGTAGCGGCCGAGGAGATGATCTGGACGAAGGCCATGGTCATGGAGCGCGAGCGCTACGATGGCGCCGACGTGGCCCACCTCCTCCGGCACTGCGCGGGATTGGTGAACTGGGAACGTCTGTTGGACCGCTTCGGCACCCACTGGCGTGTCCTGCTCAGCCACCTGATTCTCTTTGGGTTTATCTATCCGGGTGAGCGCTCGCTCGTGCCGTCATCACTCGTGAAAGAGCTGATCAACCGGTTGCACGCGGAACTCGACGTCCCGACACGCGACAGCAAGGTCTGCCAGGGAACGCTCCTCTCGCGGGCGCAGTATCTCGTGGATATTGACGAGTGGGGCTACGAGGATGCGCGTCTCACACCGCGCGGGACGATGACCGAAGAGCAGATCGCCGCGTGGACGGGCGGGATCGAGAAGTCACATTAGAAAATCCCAAATCCCAAATCCCAAGTTCCGTATTCCAAGTTACAACTACCAGCTACGGTTTTCGTCACCGGCAACCGTGATTTCCTGCGTTGCTTGCGAGCGAACCGAACTGTGTGAAAGGACTTGGGCGCGCAAGGTATAGCCGCCAGCAGCAAGGTTCTTGAACTGGACGGTATGGAGACGCTGTCCTCTGTCGCCGGCAAGCTGGACTTCAGTGGAGGCGAACATGTTGTCGCCATCGGCCTCGACGCGCAGCGTGCGGTTCTGAGCATCAGGCTCCACAACGATGATCATCTGCACGGTCGCCGACTCGGCGAAGTAGCGTCCCGACAACCTGATTTCCAGGTCACCTTTGGCCGATGCCGGGGCGCCGGTGAGCGCGACGAGTGAAGTGGTCAGAGCAGCCCAACGAATCCAGCAAGCCACGGCGTTAACCTCTGTTCAGCCATCAGCAACTGGAGTGCCATCGGAACATCACAAATCCCAAACTTTAAGTCCCAGATCCCACAGAATCCCAACCCTGGCCTCACGTCTTGATTGGGACTCGAGACTCAATTGGGATTTGGGTGTTGGGATTTGGGGTTTGGGATTTACTGCTGCCGCTCGAAGATCCAGCAGAGGGGCTCGATGAGCTTCTCGAACGTCGGGCGCGCTCCCCACTCTTCAAGTGTGATTTGGTCGCTGGCGGCGAGATCCGACTCGAAATCGCGGTGCAGACGTTGAGTGACCGCCGCCTCACGGAACGCGACGTTCACTTCGTCGTTGTGCTCGAAGGAACGGTTGTCCACATTTGTGGTGCCGATGACCGCCCATGCGCCATCGACCATCAGCGCCTTGACATGAGTCATTGCTGGCCGGTACTCGTGGAGCTGTACACCCCCCTCGAGCAGTTCGGGGTACATGCGGCGGCTGGCGAACCGCACCAGGTGCTGATCGGTGTACTTGCCGGGCACGATCACGCGCACCCTGACGCCTCGGCGTGCGGCCCGCACCAATGCGTGGCGCAACGCCTTGTCCGGAAGAAAGTACGGCGTCTGGATATCGATCGTCCTGACTGATCCCTCGATCAGCATCTGGAACACGACGCGTGACACCGTGGCGCGATCCGACGGCGAGCTCTTGACGAGCATCGCCTCGGTGGCCCCGCATGGCGTCAGCTTGGGCCACTGGCTCGGCGACGTCAGGATCTCACCGCAGCATTCCAGCCAGTTTTCAGCGAACACACCCTGCAGGGCCGCCACGATCGGGCCTTCGATCCGCGACATCGTGTCGCGCCACGCAGGACGCCCGCGCTCAGGCTTCAACCACCAGTCGGCGATGCCGGCACCGCCGGTAAAGGCGACGCGGCCGTCGACGACCAGCAGTTCACGGTGCGTCCGGTTGTTGAGGCGGTGGAGCCGATACCAGGTGATCGACTGGTAGAAGTTGACCTTACAGCCGGCGTCGCGCAGCCGTCGCATCGGCGCGCCGAACATGAACATGCTGCCGACGGCATCGAGCGTAATTCGCACGTCGACGCCAGCCTGCGCGCGATCGACCATCGCGTCGATGAGCATGTCGGCCGCTTCGCCCGGGCGGACGATATATGCCTCCAGGTTCACGGATGCCTCGGCCGCCCGTATCGCGTCACGCATGGCGGGGTAGAACTGGGCTCCGTTTGTGAAGATTTCGACCTTGTTGTGGAAATGGACCGCTGCCTGGCAGGTCGTCTGGATGATGTGGAGGAACTCATCTCCGTCGGGGCGGATCGGTTGCGTCACCTTGTAGTCGATGCGAGGCGTGAAGAAGAGCACGAGGACGAACCACGTGAGGAATGCGACCGCGATGATGGTCCATCCCACGGTTACGCCGCCTCCAGAAAGCCGATTGGGAATGCTTCGAACACGTCTGCCGCCTTGATCCACGTTCGACCGGCGTCTTCGATGGCCGGGACGCATCGTCCGGTGAACAGTTGCTTATAGCAGCGTGGCGCCGATTCGGGAACACGAATGCGCGTGTCTGCCCAGACGTCGCCGACGGGAGCTTCGCCGTCCGGCTTCAGCGTTGCCACGAGCCGCGGCACGGCCACGAGCGCCTGGCGCTGGCCAAGGACGCGGGCGAAGGCGAACACGTGGTCACGCTGGCTGCCGTCAGTCGCGAGCGGCTCATAAGAGCCGTTGCCGAACACGTCGTGGCTCGCACGCCTTGCGCGGAGCATCGTCATCGTCGCAAAGAGCTTTAGAGAATCGCCGTCAGGCTTCTGGAGGAGATCCGCGGCCAGTTCGGCCTCGCGCCCCCGCTCGCGGGCCGCATCCAACTCATCGAGGAGCGCTCGGCGCTTCTGGTAGTCGACGGGCCGGCGATTATCAGGATCGACAAGGCTGAAGTCCCACAGCTCGGTCCCCTGGTAGAAATCAGGGACACCCGGCGCGCCGATCTTGATAGCGAGCTGCGCGAGCGAGTTGTAAATGCCATAACGCGCAACGAGGCGCGCCATCTCGAGAAAGTCCCGGCGGAAGGCGGCGTTGTCAGGGGAGAGGACCATCTCGACGAAGCGCGCCATCGCCTTCTCGTGCGGCTCGCTCGGATTCAGCCAGCTCGTGAAGACCTTCGCTTCGCGCATTGCCTTGAGCATGTAGCTGCTGATGCGGTCCCGATAGGCACGTTCCTCCTCGGGCGTCATGGTCCCAAACGGCCACGAGCCAATCAGCGTCTGGTAGAGCAGGTACTCTTCGTTCCGGCTCGGGTAGGACTCGGAGTCGATGATCGTCCGCGCCTTGCGGTTCAGACGCGCCCACCGCCCCGCTGCCTGTTTCCACTCGACCGGCAGCTCGGACAGCGCGTTGATTCGCGCACGGACGTCCTCGCTGCGCTTGGTGTCGTGCGTCGACGTTGCTGAGAGTCCGTGCGGCCACTTCTTCGCTCGCTCGATCATCCACGCGTGCAGGGCGTCCGGTGCAATGCCGAACCTGTCGGGTTCCCCACCGACCTCGTTCAGCGACACGAGCCGGTTGTAGATGTAGAGGGCGGTGTCCTCGATGCCCTTCGCGGTCACCGGGCTCGTCACCTGCTGGAATTTGCCGACGAACTTCAGGTGCTCGCACCGTTCTTCTTCGGGGATATAGTCCGCTTTCTTCAGAAGGAGGCCGCGAATGAAATCGAAGACGATGCGAGGATGACGCGGATTGCGTCGCCTGGCTTCGGTGGCTGCATGCTCGATGTAGCGCCGATCGTGGTCGCTCACTTCGGTCTCGCGTCCGTTGACGTAGGTCCGGTAGACAGGGAACGCCGCGATGATCTCCCTCATCGCGTACGTGAGGCTGTTGAGCGTGAAGTCACGGTAGTGACGGTTGCGCTCGGAGAACCGGTTCAACCCGTGGGCCAGCACGTTGAGCTCACTGGCCATGCTCATGCGAAGGATGAGCTGCTTGCTGCGGTAGGCGAATTCGCGAAACGGCGCCCGCAAACGGGTGAAGCGCTCGAACGCCTCGTTCACCGCGCGCTCGTTTCGTCCATCGACGAACAGCCCGTTCACTCGGACCAGGAAGTCGTATCCTGTCGTCCCTTCCACTGGCCATGACGGCAGCCACTCGCCGTGGCCGAGAATTTTTTCGACAACGAGATAGAGGCGCGCGTCGTCCGTGAAGAGATCGGGGCGCATATCGCGCGCCCGCGCCTGGAGCCGGTCGAGGTAGTCACCAGGATCGTAGAGGCCGTCCACGTGATCGATCCTGAAGCCGTCGACCTGTCCCTGCGTCAGCAGCTCGAAGGCGAATGCATGGATGCGCTCGAAGACCACCGGGTCTTCCATGCGGACCGCGGCAAGCTCGTTGAAGTCGAAAAATCGCCGATAGTTGATTTCCTGCTCGGCAACACGCCAATACGCGAGCCGGTATGCCTGCATCGAGAGCAGCGCGTCGAGGCGGTCGAAGCTCCGGGCGCTTCCCTTGATCCCGTTCAGCGCGACCACCGCACGGTCGATGTGCGCGAGCACCGGTGGCGAAATGGAGGTCAGCCCGGCGAGCCGCCGCTTGATCACTTCCTTTTCGCGATCGCGCTCCGCTCGCAACGCCTGCGTCTGCGCGTCCCGCCCGGGAAGGCGCTGAATCGCGGTGAGGATGCTGAGGAACTCGATTCCCGCGTCGCTCTCGCCTATCCCGGCGAGGAGTGCGTCTGCCTCGAAGCCGAGAATGCCGCCGTACGCGTCCGGCGAGATCGGAAGGACCCAATCGGCGTAGCGCGCACTGAACACTCCATTCACGTACTGGAGGGTGATCTCCTGTCGTTCGAGCACCGCGCCATAGGAATCGCCAAGGATCGGCAGCAGGACCTTGTCTTCCAGTTCAGGTTTCAGCGGATGCCAGTCGATATCGAAGAATTGCGCATACCGCGAGCTCGGACCGTTCTCGAGCACGTCCTGCCACCATGGGTTGGAGGAATGCGCGATGCCCATGTGATTGGGCACGAGGTCGATGATGTGACCCATCCCACGCGCGCGGAGTGTAGTGACCCAGCGGTCGAAGGTGTCGTGATCTCCGATTTCCGGGTTCAGCTGCGTCGGAACCGCGACGTCGTAGCCGTGGGTGCTCCCGGGCACCGCTTTGAAATAGCTCGAGGCATAACAGTGCGAAATACCGAGCGTATCCAGGTAGTCGACGATGGATGTGGCCGCATCAAAGGTAAATGACGCGTTGAATTGAAGGCGATACGTCGCGGTCGGAACGATGGCGGGGGGCATGGCCGAGTTTCAGGAACCAAACCCGGTGCCACCCGTTGTCCATTTTGAACCATCGTTGGAACGTCGCTTGCTGAAGAGGTCACGTGATCGCACGCGTCAGCTCAGCCGTGGCGTTGCTCGGCCTGATTGTCATCGGCTGCGGCGGCGGTATCGCGATTCGCGCCCCTGAGCGGCCGCCGTCTCCGGATCAAATCAAGGAACTGTGGATAGATCCAGGTAATCAGCCGCGTGATCTTTTCTGGGGCGTCGGCGGCCAGAAGTACGCGCCGGCCCCCGATGCGGTCTACACATTCGAGGCGCGGGACGACGTCGGTTTCAGCTCGAGTTACGACGTCAGGGATCCCCAGGGTGTGGAGTGGAGCGCCAAGATCGGGCCGGAGTCGCAGAGCGAGGTCGTCCTCTCGCGAATCTTATGGGGCCTTGGCTATCACCAGCCTCCTGTTTACTACCTGCCGTCATGGAAGCTCCAACGGGATGGCCACGTTCGCATCGAGAGTGAAGCGCGGTTCCGTCCGAAGCTCCTACAGCTCGAGCGCCTTAAGGAGTACTGGTGGTGGCAGCAGAATCCCTTTGTCGGCACCCATGAGTTGAGCGGGTTGCTCGTCGTGCTGACGATGTTCAACAGCACAGATCTGAAGAACGACAACAACAGTATCTACAAGTCCACGGAGCCGTGGGAGGGGGCCGACCGTTGGTTCGTCGTCCGCGATCTCGGCGCCTCGCTCGGAGAGACCGGTAAGCTGTTCCCGCGGCGCAACTGGCTCGACGGGTTCGAGAAGCACGGCTTCATCACGGCCATCGACGGCGCCAGGGTCGAGTTCGACTATGTCGGCCGCCACCAGGAGCTGCTCTCGATGATTCATCCGCCCGATGTCCAGTGGGCCGCGCAACGCATGCAGCGGATCACCGACGCGCAATGGCGCGACGCGTTCCGGGCAGCCAACTACGCGGACGCGGACGCGCAGCGTTTCATCCGCCGGCTCAAGCAGAAAATTGACGACGGCCTCGCGCTTCGGGCGCGTCCGATCGACCAGGCAACCCGCTAACCGCCACTATGCAGCTTCCGCCGCCAGAACTTACGCAATCGATCCCTCAAGTGCTGACCAATCACTTCGACATGGTAGAGCGTGCCCTGCTGTCGTTGCCGATCGCGACGGTGCTCGGCGCGGCGCTCGCTTTCCGGCCGCGCCGCCGCGGCACCCCGCCGCGATCCGCGCCGGTCATCGAGACGCAAATCGTTCTCGCCATCGTCGGCGCCACCGTCATGCTGGTCGTCGGCTCGAGTCTCGCGCGTGCGTTCGGCATCGTAGGCGCCGCCAACCTGATTCGATATCGCGCGAAAATCGACGATCCGAAAGACGCCGTCGTGATGCTCTCGACCCTCAGCATGGGCCTGTGCTGCGGCGTGGAGTTGTACGGCCTGGCTGCGTTCGCCACCGTCTTCCTGTTGGGTGTTTTGTGGGCGGTGGAATCGATCGAGCCGGAGCTGACCAAGCACTTTGAGCTGAAGCTCATCGCCGCGGAACCGGCCGCGATGCGCGGCGATCTCGAGGCGATCCTTCGGCGGTATCACGTGAAGTTCGAGCTGCGCAGCGCGGGGCAGAAGGAGCTGGTCTACGACACGGAGCTTCCCCTCCACACGCGGACGGATCGGATTGCAAACGCGATCCTGGCGCTTGGCAAGAACGGCGATACCGAAGTCGCCTGGGAAGAGAAAAAGACCAAGAAATAGTCAACCACGAAGAACACGACGAACACGAAGGCCAAAGAATCTTCGTGTACTTCGCGACCTTCGTGGTTCAGTTTTCGTCGTCTACCCGCGATAATTACCAAACTGCAGCGCGACCCCGAAGTCCTGCTCCCGCAGCAGCCGCATCACTTCCTGTAAGTCATCCTTGGACCCGGAGGTGATACGCAGCTGATCGCCCTGAATCGACGCCTGCACCTTTTTCAGCTTCGCGTCTTTCAGGTACTTGATGATGTTCTTGGCGGTGTCCGAGGGGATGCCCTGCTGCAGCGCAATCTCTTGCCGGACGGTACTGTTGGCGGCCGGCACCGCGGCGCCGCGATTCAGGTTCTTGACGGGCACGTTGCGTCTGACCAGACGGGTAGAGACGATTTCCCAGAGTGCATTCACCTTGAACTCGTCTTCGGCGGCGAGCACGAGCTTCGACTCCTTGGCGTCAAAATCGATCGACGCTTTGGCGCCTTTGAAGTCATAGCGCTGCGCCACTTCCTTACGCGCCTGGTTGAGGGCGTTGTCCACTTCCTGAAGATCGACATTGGACGTGATGTCGAAGGAGCACTGCGTCGCCATGCGCTCACATGGTAACGCAACGAACAACGTTCACGATGGACACGATGTCGTCGCCTCCCATGATTCGCGATGTGCGTCTCGTGCCCCGCGGTCAGCGCTGCAGGCGATCTGCGATCGATGCGTATAGGTGATGGCGATCAGGCGCGCGTGCATCGGCCGACCCTTATGCGCCCGGGAACGGCGAGTGTCATCGCCCCGTGGCAATCAAGATCACGTGAGCGCAACGCGCCGGCGAGACGGGTGACGGACCTCAATCGACTGGCATTTGCGCGGCAGGATTAGGGACGTCTCTTTGAGCGTGCGGGCGAGGGCCCTACAGCTGAGTTGGTTCGCGACTTTAATCCTCGATTTGGGCTCACCTGCTGTTGGAGCGTGTACGAGCGCGATCTATACTGCGACGGTTCGCGTGAGCTTCGCGTCGGGCATTCCGCCCGGCTTCGCGCGACGAAAGGCCAGCCGACCGCACCGACCGCATGCCGACCGACCTGACAGGAAGTCCGACCCGCGGCAGTGCCGGGCTGGTCGACATTCTCGATCGCGTGCTCGACAAGGGCCTCGTCGTGGCGGGGGACATCAAGGTGTCGCTCGCCGAAGTCGAGCTCCTCACTATTCGCATCCGCCTGATGATCTGTTCGATCGACAAGGCAGAGGAGATTGGCCTCGACTGGTGGAAGTACGACCGTCACCTGTCGCCCGGGCGCGAGCAGGGGAAGGTGTTGCAGGAGAATCTCGAACTGCGTGAGCGGCTTCGGCTGCTCGAACGGCGCGTCGCCTCGCTGACGCGAACCTCCGGCCGCCGCGGGCGATCCCGCGCGCTGGGCAAAGAGTGACACCGACTAAGGAGCTTTCACGATGGCCGTCGAACGTGCAGCAGGTGGATCGAGTCTTATTGACGTCCTCGACCGAGTACTAGACAAAGGCATCGTCATCGATGCGTGGGTGCGAGTCTCACTCGTCGGGATCGACCTGATTACCGTCGAGGCCCGCGTCGTCGTGGCGTCGATCGACACCTACTTGAAGTATGCCGAGGCCATCGGCGCCTCCTCCGCCGTCGCGCGTCCGACGATCGAGACGCAGCGGCCGTACGACGAGATCGCCGCCGAAAACGTGTCACTTCGCGCGCAGCTGGAGAGCGGCACGCAGCCGCGGGCGCGGACGCCGGCCGCCGCCGCGCGCCGCCGTCGAACGAAGTAGGACAGGCAACGAGATAGTACGTGTGGGCGGCAACGACCTGGCAGGGTAGGGACGGATCCTCCTGCCTGCCTCTGCCCAGTGGACCACGCCCATGAAGATCGAACGAACCGCAGAGCACGGAATGAGCTCGCTTCAGGCGCGGACCTTCGCACGTGCAGCCGGAACGGCGGCCAACTACCCAGCACGTCTCGAGCTGCTCGAGTACTACCTCGCCCATCATGACGACATCGTTCGCTGCGCGCAGGCGTCGCTCGCCTGGCTTGCCCGCCATGCGGGCGTGAAGCAGTCCGCCTGCCTCGCGGTCGACGGTGAATCCAACCTGCTCGTCGGTGTCGCCGCCCACGGCACCCTTGGCGAGGACATCGAGCTCTTTTCCTGGCCGCTCTCCGACACACACGATCCGCTGATCGTGGCGCTGCGCTCGGCGGGCTCCACGTCGTTCAAGCAGGGGAGGGCCAACGGTCACGCGGCGCAGGTGTCTCCGACGCCGCTCGGGCGCGGGCCGTTCACCGGCATTCCGCTGGGAACACGGCACGGTGATTCCGCAGCCGATGACGTCGCGCCGGGCCTTCTGCTGTTCCGCGCAGCATCGGGCATGACGCCCGAAATCGCGTGGGTGGTCACGGTCCTGGGCCAGAAAATCGACCAGTTACGCGGACGCGGCAGCCTTGCGGAGGAAGCGCGCAAACTGCGGCGCGAGCGGGCGCTCTTCTTCACCATCATCAACGCCGTGACGGATCCGATTCTGCTGACGGACACCGAGGGCCGGTTGATTGTGGCGAACGCGCGTGCGGAAAAACTCTTTGCCGCGAGCGAAGAAGAGAGCGAAGGCCGGCGCCGCGCGGTCGAACTGAACAACATGCTCTTCTCGGCCGCCCTATCGCGCTCGGCCGTGGAAGGGACCCAGGAGGCGCGCGAGCTGCTGCTCGTCGACCCGAGCGACGGTTCGGACCTGCTGTTCGAAGTCCTCTCGACGACGGTCGAGGATCCGCGGGAAGGCACCGGTGTCGTGTCGGTGCTCCGCAATATCACCGACCTGCGCCGCGCGACCGAGCAGATCGAGGAGAACTACCAGAAACTCCGCGTCGCCGAAGCGGCCGTGCGCGCGGAACGCGATCGCCTCAACCTGATCATCGATTCGGTGGCCGATCCCATCATCGTGACCGATTCGACAGGCGCCACCGTGCTGATGAACTCACCGGCGGAAGATCTCTTCACGCTGATGTCGAGCGTCAGCGACGTCGCGCAGCGCACCGTGCAGGCGAACGACGCGCATTTCTCGTCATTCATCTCCGGGTTACTGCTCGGCGAAACGGGGCCCGGCGAAATCCGGCGCGGCGAGATCGGGCTGATGAACCCGGCGACGACCGAGCCGATCCCGGTCGAAGCCATCGCGGGAAAGGTGCTCACCGAAACCGGCGAGTTGACAGCGGTCGTCACCATCCTCCACGACCGCCGCGAAGCGCTCGAGCGCGCGCGGTTGTACGAACAGTTGAAAGCGGCTTCCGACGAGCTGCAGGCGCGCGTGCAGGCGGCCACCGCCGAACTCGCAACGCAGAACGAGCTCCTCCGGCGTCAGGCGATCGAGCTCGAACAGGCGTCGCGGCTGAAGTCACAGTTCCTCGCCAACATGTCGCACGAGTTCAGGACGCCGCTCAACGCGATCCTGGGCTATACGCACATGCTGCTGCAGGGCGTCGCCGGCGACCTGCTGCCCGCGGTGAAGCGCCAGCTGCAGCGGATCGATTCGAACGGCCGCCACCTGATGACCATCATCAACGAGATTCTCGACATCACCCGTATCGAGGCGGGGAAGATGCCGATGCAGCTCAGCGAGTTCAACCTGAATGAGCTCGTTCCCGAGGTGATGACGGAGCTCGATCCGGTCATCGCGCGATCGAAGCTGACCGTCAGCCCGAAGCTGTGCCCGGCCATGCCGCTCGTCTATAGTGATCGCCAGAAAGTGAAGCAGATTATCGTCAACCTCCTGAGCAACGCGCTGAAGTTCACGCATGAGGGCGGTATCGCGATCACCGTCGACTACGATTCGCGCGACCGGATGGCGGCGGTGGCAGTGAAGGACACGGGCATCGGTATCTCTCCCGAGAACCACGAAAAGATCTTCGAGGACTTCCGCCAGGTCGACGACTCGCCGTCGCGCCAGTACGGCGGCACTGGTCTGGGCCTTGCGATTTGCCGCCGCCTTGCCACCGCGCTCGGCGGTCGCATCATGCTCGAGAGCGTGATGGGCGTCGGCTCGACGTTCACGCTGACCATCCCGGCGGAAACAGAGCAATGACCGATCAGAACACACCGCTGATCCTCGTGGTCGACGACTACCAGGACGCACGAGAGATGTACGCCGAGTACCTCCAGTTTTCCGGCTTCCGCGTGGCGGAGGCGCGCAATGGCAACGAGGCCGTCGCGCAGGCGTTTTCACTCAGACCCGATCTGATCCTGATGGACCTGTCACTGCCCGGCATGGACGGATGGGAAGCGACCAGGCTCCTGAAGGCCGACGACCGCACGAAGCACATCCCCGTCGTGGCGCTGACGGGCCACGCGCTCGCGGGCGCGTCGGAGGGTGCGAAAAGGGCTGGCTGCGATTCATTCGTGACCAAACCCTGTCTCCCGGATGACCTCGTGGTCGAGGTCCGGCGCATGTTGAGCGCGGTGAAGAAGTTATAAAGGAAGAGGACCATTCATGGCGAAGGCCCCGAAGGCCCCGAAGCGGTCGTCCACTCGGAAATCCGGCCGCGCCGCCTCCGCGAAGGCGCGCCCGATCGCAGTGTCGCGTGCGGCGAAACGCGGCGGCCACAAGGCACCGGCGGGTCGAACCGCAGTAAGAAAGGACCGCCAGGGCGCGGCGATGACGCGCGTGACCCGTCAGACCGAGGTGCGTGGAACCGAGACGCGCATCGAACGCGTGGTCGAGCGTGCGCCGAAGCCCAGCTTGCCGGACGTCGATCGCGCGGCAGGACGTGGCCGCTACGTGTACTGCATCATCCGGGCGAGCCAGCCGTTGAAGTTCGGCGCGATCGGCATGGACGAGCAGTGGCCCGAGGTCTCCACGATCAACTTCAAGGACATGGCGGCCGTCATCTCCGATATTCCGCTCGCCCCGCTCGATTCCACCCGCGAGAACGTCCTCGCGCACGAGCGCGTGAACGAGACGGTCATGCGCGATCACACGGTCATTCCGATGTCGTTCGGCACGATCTTCAAGACACGCGAGGACATCGTCGAGCTGCTGCGATCGGCGTACGATGCCTTCGCCGACGTGCTGTCGAAGATGCAGGACAAGCTCGAGTTCGGTCTGAAGGTGCTGTGGGACCGCGATGAGATCGTGCGCACGATCGAGCAGGAGGACGAGGACATCCACCGGCTGAAGACGGAGATCTCTTCCCAGAAGGGGTCGACCTATTTTGCGCGGATGCAGTACGGCCGCCTGATCGACGGTGCGCTGCAACAGCGATCCGAGCGTTACGTCGCCGAGTTCTTCCAAGGGCTGCGCGATGTGTCGGTAGCGTCACGTGTCAACCGCGCGATCGGCGACAAGATGATCATGAATGCCGCGTTCCTCGTGCAGCGCGACCAGGAACCGGCCTTCGACAAGCGGATCAAGGAAATCGCGTCGCGCTTCGACAAGCTCACCTTCAAGTACACCGGACCCTGGCCGCCGTACAACTTCGTCAATATCCGCCTGAAGCTCGAGAGATCGGGGCAGCATTGAAAAACCCCAAACCCCAAACCCCAAATCCCAAATCAAAACGGAACGCGATTTGAAATGTTCATCTTGGACTCGCTGATGATTTCGGGCATTTCGTGGACGCTGAAGACCGTCCTCACGGCGGCCGAGGCCGAGATGAACGACGACACGGCGCTGCGCGAGCAGCTGCTCGCGGCCGAGATGCAGCGCGAGGCGGGGGAGATCACCGACGAGGACTACGCCGAGATCGAGCGCGATCTCCTGGCCCGCATACGCGAGATCAAGGAGCGCCGCGAAGGAGGATCGGGGCCGCTCGCGTTCGGCGATGGCGAGCCGATCGAAAGTACCGCAGACAGCCGCTTCCAGATAGAAGCAACCGTGTCCGGAGATTTCCACCAGCCTGAGAGCGCTCCTCACACCACGGTCGTCGAAACCGAGCCTGCGCGCGGCGGCATCGTTGGATCGCAGACCGGGCGCACCCTGTCGGTGCTCGACGTCGAACCGATTCATGCCGAAACGCTGAAAGCGCCCGCGCTTCCTCGGCCCGCCACCAAACGGCGCCGCAGGAGCCTCGTTCCCAGCCGTCGCCGCGCAACCGCGTCGCCGCGCGCGCCCAAGGTGAAGCCTCGTCGTCGCACCTCTTCAGCAAGCACGCGAGCGAAGGCGGGTAAGATCCGCAAGTCGTGAGCGTCACGCTCAGTTATGTCTTCTGCCTGGTGCGCGGCGCCAGGCGGCCGGTCGTGCGCGACATTCCCGACGGAATGCCGGGTGGCAGCGACCTGCGCGCGATCGAGGTCGGCGACCAGCTGTGGGCAATCGTGGAGACCGTTCGCGAGGCGGACTACAGCGAGGGCGCGCTTGTCCGCGGCCTGCAGAATCTCGACTGGGTCGGAGAGCGCGCCGTTGCGCACGAGCGAGTCATCGAGCGATTCCTCTCCGCGTCCGCGGTGCTTCCGATGCAGCTCTTCACGATGTTCACCTCCGATGAGCGCGTCGCGGAGCACGTGCGAGCCGACCGGCGCAGGATCGCCCGCATCCTCAAGCGGATCGATCGCAAGGTCGAGTGGGGCCTCCGGCTCACGTGGGACGAGAAGGCCGCGCGCGAGAAAATCGATCGTAAGCGTCCGCGAGAACGCGAGGGCGCTGCATACCTCGCGCGGAAGCGAGACATCCTCGACCTGAACCGGGCGCAGCTCGCCGAGGCGCGCGTGGAGGCAGGCCGCCTGTACAAGGCAATTTCGCGAGAAGCCACCGAAGCGCTGCGGCGGACGAGCCTCGAGCGTGCGGCGCCGGGATCGCGGCTGCTGCTCGATGCCGCCTTTCTCGTCCCCGCGGCACAGGCAGCGGCGTTCCGTGCTTCGTTGCGCAAGCACTCACGGCCCCTCCACGGATACGGCGTGGCGGTTTTGCTCACCGGTCCCTGGCCACCCTATAACTTCATCGAGCCGCCTTCGCGCAAAAGCGCTTCGGCGAGCCAGGCCCCGCCTTCGCGCGGACGCGCTTCGGCGCGGCATGCGAAATGAGCCCCAGCAGGCGTAGAGGCGGACCGTCAGGTCCGACAGAACCGACAGAGAAGGAGCGGATTCTCGGACCGGAGGATGCCTCGCTCCTCGACATCGTCGACAACCTGCTGAACAAGGGGGTCGTTCTGAGCGGAGACATCACGATCGGCCTGGCGCAGGTCGATCTGGTGTACGCGCGGCTCTCGCTCCTGCTCTCGGCAGCCGATCGCGTCCTGCCCGGCGAGGATACGGAGTTCATAAAGCGCCATGAAGGGCGGCGCGCGTTGCGCGACGCTCGCCGCCGGGCGCGCGCGTGATCGTCTGCGTCTACGCGCTGATCGCATCCTCGTCATCCAGGGTCATCGCCAGTGGAATGAGCGGAGAGCGCGTTCGCACGGTCAGGACCGGCGGAATCTCGGCGCTGGTCGGCGAACTGCGGCGGGCGCCCAAGCCGACAATGACGAACCTCCGGCGGTATGCGATCGTGATCGAAAAGGCCGCGGCACAGACGCCGGCGATCCTCCCTGTCCGGTTCGGCACCGGTATGGCTGACCTCGACGAGGTGACGTTTGTTTTGCAGTCGCGGCAGGACACGCTGCGGCGCCGGCTGCGCGCGGTTCGAGGCCGCAGCCAGATGACGATCCGCGTGGTGCTGGGTAAGTCCGGGTCAGACCCTGGTGACAACCCATTACTGCGGTCAGACCCCGGTGATCAGTCGGCTCAAGGTACGCAGTATTTGCAGCAGCGCGCAATAACCGCTGCACGGGCGCGTGAGATTCCCGGCTTCGCGCCGATTCGCGCGGCGGTGAAGCGCTGGGTCAAAGATGAGCGTGTCGAGAAGCGGGCAGGCGTGGCCACCGTGAATCACCTGATCCCGCGCAGCTCGGTCAGCGCCTATCGCTCCGCAGTCGAACGCGCATCTGCGCGCGCTGGTCTTCGGGTCCTGGTCACTGGTCCGTTTCCCCCGTACGCATTCGCAGAGAATTGGTGACGAGGACACGCGTGGCCAAAAGCACAATCTCCCCGCGCCGTCGGCGCTCGAAGAAGCCCGTGCGTAAGTCGAGGGTCGTCGCCAAGCGCGGCGCGCTGACGGTTACCGAAGTGTCGAAGATCGACGATCTGCGCCGCGAGCTCGAGCGCTCGGCTGGACGATCCTCCCCGCTGCGGTGGAACGCGGATCCCGATGATGTGCAGCGATCCGTCGCGCAGCTGGTGTTGACGCTGGTCGAATTCATCCGACGGGTGCTGGAGCGTCAGGCGATCCGCCGCATGGAGGCGGGCACCATCACCGATCGACAGACCGAGGAGATCGGCCGCGCGCTGATGAAGCTCGAAGAAACGGTCGTCGAAATCGGTGCGAAGTTCGGCGTGCGGCCCGAGGATCTCAATCTCGACCTGGGACCTGTCGGGAAGCTGATGTAAATCCCAAATCCCAAATCCCAAGACCCAAATCCAAACTCAAGAGCGCTTAGCGCTGGGATTTGGAGTTTGGGATTTGGGATTTGGGATTTGGTTACTCGTCCATGTCCTCCCGGTCGTTTTCAGACGTGGCGCTGTCGGGATCGATGTCGCGGTCGTCGACATCGCCCAGGTCTTCGCCGCGTACGGCTCCGTCATAGCCGCGATTGCGCGTCGATTCGATCCCTTCGCGTTCCATTTCCTGGTCGCGATCGTTGGTCGACCGCACGCGATTGTGCTCGAGCTCGCTATCCTCGTTCGCCCTCGGCCGCGTGTTCTCGAGCGTTTCTTCGGACATGTTGCGGCGCTGCTGAGTCATGGCTCCACCTCCATGGTTCGTGGCCGCAATGCCGATGCCAGTTGGATCGAGCGATCCGTACCCTCGGGGGCGCAGCCGTTCTGTTCGCGCCTGCAACCCCATCGCGGTCGCGGCGAATCCCTCTTCGACGAAGAGGTGTGCCGCAGGGTGTGTCGGTGCAGGCACTCCGTTGATCTCAGCGATAAGCATTCCCCGCCGTCCTTCGCGTGTGGCGGCGAGATGGAGCAGCATGCGCGCGGCCTCCCGGCCGACGCGCGACCGCGAGGGTTCCGACTCCGGCAGAAAGAGCAGCAACTCACGCTCGCCGCGGCGCAGATAGGCTGCCGCATGTCCGTCGACAAGCACCACCAGGGCGCCGGCAGCTCTCGTCGGACCGCGGCTTGCCGCGGTAGGGTCAGCCAGCGTCGGCCACTTCACACTCGCGCCGTACGGATTTGCCGGATCAGTCGCGGCGACCACCGCCGTTCGCGGCGTTTCCGGAACATCACGCATCGACCGGAGCAGATCCAGCGCGGCAGGCATTGCAAACTGCGCGGCACCAAGACCGGCCACGAAATATCCACGGCGAATTCTCCCGGCGTCTTCCATCGCCTTCAGCACGGTGTAGACCGCCGAGAACCCGCCGGTGACAGATTCGGCCGCTACTGTTTCGCGCGTGACGATACCGTGGCGGGAGAGGAGTTGCTGAGCCATTGCGGCGCCCCATTCCGTCGCCGACGACTTGGTGGCGCGGCTGGCGCCGACCCGGGACCATCGTCCTTCGGCACGCGGTGGCACGAGACGGCGGGAGCGGAACGGCGCTCCGCGCGCTCGTTTCTTTGCGCCGCGCGTCTCCTCGGTCCGGGCGTACGCCCGTAGCGGCTGCATTGTGTCGTTGGTAACGAAACCCTGCCAGACGAGATCCCACAACGCATCGACGGTCTCTGTCGGAAACCCTCCTCCCGTACCGTCGTGAACCGCGGTGAAGAACGAGGCGCCGCGCTCCTGCAGGTACTCGAGGATCTCGGCCGCGCGCCCTTCGACGTCGGGTTTGGCCGCTACCGGCGGCCGAAGGCGCTGCAAATGATCGGTCAAGTACAACGCGACGCGGCCGTCGTGTTCACCCAGCGGCTCGACGCCGACCCACACGACCTCACCCGCGCTCATGAGCGTATCGAGCATTCCGGGTGTGTAGTCATCGACGCGCGCGGGCAAGACTTCTCGTTCGAGCACGGACGCCGGCACCGGCGCCCCCTGCAGCTGTTCAATCGCATCGAGCACCGCCTCCAACCCACGCCGGCCGCTGCCGACCCCGTGCCACGACACGAGAAACCGGCCCAGCGCATCGGCATCGACCGGCTCGATCTCGTGCCGTAGCCGGGCGAGCGATCGCCGTCGAAGGCTCCGCAGTACATCGGGATCGATCCATTCGCGCTCACGGCCACCCGGTCTGAACTCGCCCTCCATCAATTTGCCGGCAGCGGTGAGCTGGAGCACGAGCGCCCTCGCCACGCTGACGCCCAGACCGTACCGCGCGGCGACCTCCCGCGCGGTGAACGGTCCGTGCGAACGCGCATAGCGCAGCGCGAGATCGCCTGCGGCGTCGCGAACAGACTCCAGGAGGGACTCAGGCAGCCCTGGTGGCAAGCGAACGCCGAGCGCATCGCGGTAGCGCGCGACGTCCTCGACCGCGACGTACCGGTGCTCTCCGGCGATTGGCAGCGACACCACTCGCCGGTCGTGCTCGAGCTGGTGAACGGCCGTGACCGT
>Ga0208185_1000009_pt1 | contig 117592 bp, 108 predicted proteins | sample EasRivMeERMLT700_FD_187532 | JGI IMG/M metagenome (GOLD analysis project Ga0208185, IMG submission 187532) | Soil microbial communities from meander-bound floodplain in the East River, Colorado, USA - East River MetaG ERMLT700 (SPAdes) (version 2) | ecosystem: Environmental > Terrestrial >... | reverse complement strand
GCGGTTTGCTGCGGCTCCGGTGCGGCGGGTGGATCGGCCGGTTCAGTGGTCGCGCGCATACGGTTGGTCAGCACGAGGCCGGCCAGGAATCCGCAACCAAGAATCAGGACCGCCAAGATCAGAGACCGCGCTCTCATAGGTCAGGACACTCGAATGCGGCGCGCGCTCCCTTCAGCAGCCTTTGGACAGATGACCGTCAGGACGCCGTCGCGCAGGTCGGCTGTGATGTGATCGGTGTCGACAGGCAAGGGCAGCTGGAACGTGCGGCTGAATTCGCCGTGCCCGCGCTCGACGCGGTGGTATTGCTCGTAGGGGACACCCCCTTCGCGGCGTACTCCCGAGAGCTGAAGCCTGCCGTCGCTCACCTGGATCTGAATGTCGTCCCGTCGCAGGCCGGGGAGCTCCGCCGTGATGACGTATTCGTCGGCAGTCTCGTGAACATCGATTGGAGGCACCCAGCCCGCGGGGCCGGGCGCGAAACGGTCGAGGCGTTGCTGGATGGCCAGCAGATCACGGATGGGATCCCAGCGCGCAAACGCCACGATCGGCATCCTAGCATAGCCATTCGGTATGCTACGATCCTGAGTTTACGGTTGTCGGTGTAGGGCGGGCCCTTGTCCGCCGACGCCTCCGGCTTCGGCGAGACTTCGCCGTAGCGCGAAGCGCGGAGGCGGGCGACCCGCCAACCAATTTATGGCCTCGATAAACGCGACGCGTCTCAAGAAAGGCATGCTGGTGAAGATCGATCAGGACCTGTTCCGGGTCCTCGAGCTTCAGCACGTCACGCCAGGCAACCTCCGTGGATTCGTCCGGGTGAAATTCCGGAACATCCGGAGCGGGAACCTGTCCGATCAAAAGCTGCGATCGGAGGACACGCTCGATCGCGCGACGCTCGACGAGCGCGAGATGCAGTACCTCTACCACGACGGCGACGACTACTACTTCATGGACACGACGTCCTACGAACAGACTCACATCTCGAGCGAGGCGCTCGGCGACTCGACGAACTACCTGAAGCCCGAGATGACGATCAAGGTGGAGTTCTACGGCACGGAGCCGGTCGGCATCGAACTGCCCCCGCAGGTGGATCTCAAGGTGCTCGACACCGCACCGGGGATCAAGGGGGCGACCGCGAACAACCAGATCAAGCCGGCGACGCTCGAGACCGGCCTCGTCGTGAACGTGCCGCCGTTCGTCAACACCGGCGACGTGGTGAAAATCAACACCGAAACCGGTGAATATTTGTCGCGAGCCTGAACAGGAGATAACTCCCAACGTCCAACGCCCAACTCCCAAGGAGCACGGTGCGCAAGGACGCCTTGGAAGTTGGGAATTGAAGTTGGGCGTTAGTGTTAACCCCGAAGATTGCATAACCACGAAGACTCGAAGGACACGAAGGGTTGCAGGGTTTTATTCTTCGTGACCTTCGCGACCTTCGTGGTTTAAAACATCAGTAAATGGACGTCGTTCGGCATCAACCCAATCAGGGCTGGATCGAAGTCATCGTTGGCAGCATGTTCAGCGGGAAGAGCGAAGAGCTGATCCGCCGGCTGCGCCGCGCCCAGATCGCGCGCCAGAAAGTGCAGATCTTCAAGCCGACCGTCGACACCCGGTACGCCGACGATCACATCGTCTCGCACAGCGAGATGCGGATTCCGTCGCGCGCGGTCAGCAGCTCCCGCGCGCTGCTGGATCTCGTCGAGGCGGACACGGAGGTCGTCGGCATCGACGAAGGGCAGTTCTTCGACCAGGATCTGCCTGCGGTCTGTAACGAGCTTGCGGATCAGGGTAAGCGCGTCATCGTCGCCGGCCTCGACCAGGATTATCTCGGCAAGCCGTTCGACCCGATGCCGCAGCTGCTGGCGATTGCCGAGTACATCACCAAGACGCTGGCGATCTGCATGGTGTGCGGCAATCCCGCCAACCACACGCAGCGCCTGGTCCTGAGCGGTGACCGCGTGTTGCTCGGCGCGCAGGGCACGTACGAGGCGCGCTGCCGCGCGTGCTTCGACCCGACGCTGGCGCAGGAAAATCCCAAATCCCAAATCCCAAATCCCAAATCCCAAGCCGCAAAACCCAAATCCCAAAAAATCTGAGACCCATGGGGCTGCAGGATCTCCTTCAGCGCGTCCTCTTCTTCTTCGGCGTCGGGTTTTTCATCGCCAATGCCCTGATCCTTGTCGATCTCGTGCGCTTCCGAGTCCGCAAGCGGTCGGCGCTGCTGGTGTGGCAGGGTGAGAAGCCGCGGTTCTATGGGTTCAGCCTTGCGCTCGGCGTCATGCTCGGTTTCCTCTTCGTTTTCAAGCTGTTCGTGCAGCATCGTCCGCTCAATACCCTGCTCGGCGAGTCGATGATGTTCGTGTATTACGGCTATGCCCTTCCGCTCAGCACACGGATCGCGCGGGGGTTCTACAAGGACGGGATCTGGTCGGACACCGGGTTCCTGAAGTGGGCTCAGATCTCGGCGGTCTCCTGGAAGGAAGAGGGGTCGGTGACGCTGATCCTCATTTCCCACTTCCGGAACATCGCGAAACGGCTCGAAGTGCCCGGAACCCTGTATGGCCAGGCCCGCCGGCTCCTCCGGGACCAGGTAAAGGCCCACGCCATCCACATCGGCGGCGCCGGTCTCGATCTGGGCAGTAGGGATGAGGCTGATGCTGTTTAGGGTTCAGGGGTTCGGGGGACCCCCTGAACCTTCTGAACCGCTGAACCCTCTGAACCGATAAGATTCCGGTATGCCTCCACGTCCTACTTGGAAAGGCTTCCTCAAGGTCAGCCTGGTCAACATCCCGGTGAAGGTCTTCCCGGCGACCGAATCGGCTGATGCCATCTCCTTCAATCAGCTCCATGCCGAATGCCAGACGCGCATCCAGCAGAAGCGGTGGTGCTCCCACTGCGAGCGCGAGGTGCCGAATTCCGAGCTGGTCAAAGGCTACGAGTTCGAGAAGGGACGCTACGTCATCGTCAACGACGAGGACATCCAGAAGGTCCGCGTGGAATCCACGCGCGTGATCAACCTGGTGCAGTTCGCAGACGACTCGGAAATCGATCCGATCTACGTGGACCGCGCGTACTACCTGGCGCCGGATGGTCCGATGGCCGCCGAAGCGTTTGCCGTCATGCGCGAAGGCATGGCGGGCAAAGCGGGTATCGGCAAGATGGCGCTCTACGGCCGTGAGTACCTGGTGGCAATCCGGCCAAAGAAGAAGGGCCTCGTGATGTACACGCTGCACCACGACGCCGAGATCCGCAGCATCGATCAGATCGAGGAGCTGAGCTCCGTCCCCACCAAGGTGAACCCGGCGGAGATGAAGCTCGCCAAGCAGGTCATCGCGACCTTCGACGCTGAGCTGAACCTGAAGGACTACAAGGACGAGTACAAGGAAGGCCTGCGCAAGATCATCGACGCGAAGATTGCGGGCGAAGAGATCGTGGCGCCCGAGGTTGAGGAACCCGCACGGGTCGTCGACCTGATGGAAGCGCTGAAGCGCAGTCTCGATTCCGTCAGCCACGACAAGAAGAAGCCCGCGAAGGCGGACTTGAAGAAGGTGGCCACGGTCAAGCCGATCAAGGGCGCAGCCAACGGAGCAAAGAAGCGAAAAGCGTCGTAAGATTCCCGCCGACCCGATGAGCCGTGTTCTAGTGACTGGAGGAGCCGGGTTCATCGGCTCCCATGTGGCGGACGCTCTGATCAGCCGTGGCCACAGCGTCACCATCCTCGACGATCTGAGCGGCGGCGTTCTCGAGAACGTTCCCTCGGCCGCCACCTTCGTCCAGGGCACCGTGACCGACCATCATCTCGTCGACCGCGTGTTCGCGGACGGCCGTTTCGAACATGTCTATCACCTCGCCGCGTACGCGGCCGAAGGCCTCAGTCATTTCATCAAGCGCTTCAACTACACGAACAACGTCATCGGCAGCGTCAATGTTCTGAACGCCGCGATCAACACCGGCGTGACGACGTTCGTGTTCAGCTCGTCGATCGCGGTCTACGGCGGGAGCACCCCCGTGCCAATGACGGAGGAGACCGCCGTCTCTCCCGAGGATTCGTACGGAATCGCGAAGCACACGGTGGAGCTCGAGCTTCGCGCATGCCGCGAGATGTTCGGTCTCAACTACGTCATCTTTCGTCCCCACAACGTCTTCGGCCCTCGGCAGAACGTCGGCGATCGATATCGCAACGTCGTCGGCATCTTCATGAACCAGATCCTGCAGGGTCTGCCGATGACCATCTTCGGAGACGGGACGCAGACGCGCGCGTTCAGCTACATCGACGATGTGGCGCCGATGATGGCGGAGGCGATCGACGTGCCGGCCTGCTGGAACCAGACGTTCAACATCGGCGCGGATCAGCCGTATTCGCTGCTGCAGCTCGCGACCGCCGTGTCCGTCGCGATGGGCGTGCCGTCACACGTCACGCACCTCGAAGCGCGCCGGGAGGTGCAGCACGCCCATTCGACCCACGACAAGGCGCGGCGGGTGTTCGCCCCGCGTCCACAGACGTCGCTCGAGGACGGTCTCGGTCGGATGGCGGCATGGGTGCGGCAGCACGGAGCGAGGACGAGCGCAGCTTTCGACGGGATCGAAATCGCGAAGAACCTTCCGGCGTCATGGCAGGCACGGTGACCGGGTACCACGCAGCCCATCTACCCGAGGACCCGGCGCGCGCGACGGTGTGGAGAGTGATTGCCGGGCATCTGGCGTCATGGGTACCGCCGAATGCGCACGTCCTGGAGATCGGCGCGGGGTACTGCGATTGGATCAACAATGTGTCCGCGGCACGGCGCGTGGCAGTGGACGTGTGGCCCGACTTCGCGCGGTACGCGGCGCGGGACGTGCAGCCCGTCGTGATGGACGCGTCGCGCGGCCTGCGAAGTCTTGGCGAGTCGGTGTTCGACGTGGTGCTCGCGTCGAACGTGCTCGAGCATTTCGCCCCCGACACTGCCGCGTCGGTCGTGCGTGACGTGGCCGCATTGCTGAAGCCGGGCGGACGCATCGTCATCGTCCAGCCAAACTTCCGGTACGCGTGGCGCAGGTACTTCGACGACTACACGCATCGCGCCGTCTTTACCGACGTGTCGCTGCCGGCGCTGCTCCGGGCGCACGGCTTCCGGATTGACCTCGTCCAGCCGCGCTTTCTGCCGTACTCGATTCATGGCGCAACGATGCCGATTCGTCCGTGGATTGTGCGCGCGTATCTCCGTTCGCCGATCAAGCCGATGGCCGGGCAGATGCTCGTCGTCGCGCACAAAGGCTGACGGCTCATGTGGAATTCGAAGACCGTCAGCATCGTGCTGCCCGCCTACAACGAAGAGAAGTACATCCGCCCCGCGGTCGAGGATTTCTTCGCGTCCGGCATCGTCGACGAAGTGATCGTGGTCGACAACAATTCGCGCGATCGCACGGCGGAAGAAGCGGGCGCGACGCGCGCGCGCGTCGTGCGGGAGAGCGCGCAAGGGTATGGTCACGCGTTGAGGCGCGGGCTGCGCGAGGCGACGGGCGACCTGGTCATCATGGCTGAGCCGGACGGTACGTTCGTCGGGCGCGACGTCCTGAAGCTGCTCGCATACGCCGACGATTTCGAGATGGTCTGCGGGACCCGCACTACGCGCGAGCTGATCTGGGAACAGGCCAACATGGGATGGTTCCTCCGGATCGGCAACTGGGTTGTCGCAAAAATGATCCAGGTCCTCTTTGACGGGCCGTCGCTCACCGACTGCGGGTGCACGCTGCGACTGACCCACCGCACCGCGCTCGTGCGCATCCAGGACGATCTGACTGTCGGCGGGTCCCACTTCCTCCCGGAGATGGTTATCGTCGGCCTCAAGCGCGGCATCCGCATCATCGAGGTGCCGGTGAACTATCGCGGGCGGGTTGGAGAGTCGAAGATTACGGGAACGCTCAAGGGGACGCTTCGGACAGGGTTTCGGATGATTGCGCTGATTATCAAATGCCGGTTGACCTGAACGGAGGCGGACCGGACCCTTCGACAGGGTCACCCCGAGCGTCGTCGAGGGGTGAAGGTCCATCTCTACGACGACGGAGCGTGGTGGTCGCGACGTGCGTCGTCGTGCTCGCCGCCGTCGTCGCCTACGCGCCGACGATTCACGACTATTTTCTCCAGGACGACTTCGGGGTCGTCGGCCTCCTGTCGCAGAAACCCTGGTTCTACTTCCCGCGCTGGTTCGTCGCGCCATGGACCGAGAACGTCTACGGTTACGTCCCCGACGAAATCCGTCCGTTCCCGGCCTTGTCGTATCAGATCGCGGCGGCGTTCGGCGCTGCATCGCCCGTGCCGAACCACATCCTCAATATCGCGATCCATGCGTTGAACGGACTGCTGGTGATGTGGATCGCGCAGGCCGCAGCCCGGATGACGCTCGTGCCGGCGATGTTCGCGGGCCTCGTGTTCGTGCTGCTGCCTATCCAGGCAGAGAGCGTCGCGTGGGTCACCGGGCGCGTCGATTCTCTTCCGACGTGTTTCTACTTCGCCTCGTTTCTGCTATTCGTCCGATGGCGGCGCAGCGGGCGCTCCGCAAGCTACCTCTGGTCCCTGGCGCTGTTTTTTGCGGCGCTCTTCAGCAAGCAGAACACGATTACGCTCGCGCCGGCGCTCGTCCTGTTCGACGTCATCGTCGATCGGCGCAGAATCGAGCTGTCGTGGAAGTGGATCCGGCCGTACGTGCCGTATGTGCTGTTGACCGCCGGTTTTCTCCTGCTGCGCTACGCGCTGTTCCACGAAGTTGCGCGCGAGGGCGTGCTTTCGGCCCGACGCTTCCGGGAATTCATCTCGGACAGTTCACGACACCTTGCACGCCTCGTGTTCGGCGGGGCAGGGCTTCGGCATTGGGCGGCGCGCGACAGCATCATCGTCTCTCTTGCGTCGATCGCAGTTGCGTTCATTGCGGCGCGTGCCTCCGGTGACGATGCGCGGAGACTCTGGCGCCCGGCGATGTACTTCGGCGTGATCTGGATTGCGTTTGGCATGGCGCCGATCCTGGTGTCCGGTTACTACTCTCCACGTCACATGTATCTCGCGTCGCTTGGCTGGGCCGTGACGCTGGGAATCGCGCTCGACGTACTGTGGCGCGCCCGGCCCGTGCGTCTTGCGCGTGTGGCTGTGGCGTTGGGCGCCGCCGCGCTCCTGATCGCCTATGCCGGCCAATTACGGGACGTTGTTCGCGACTGGAACAGCCGCGCCGCGATCTCGCACGGGGCGCTCGTCGATCTCGAGCAGGAAGCGATGAACGATCCGGATGGGACGCTGATCCTCGTCGGCGTGCCGACCGCGAGCTGGGCCTTCGCTGTGCCGCTTGCGCTTCGGCCGCCATTTACCCGCACCGATCTGACGCGCCGCGTGCTCGTAGTCTCCGATTCATCGCTGCACTGCTGCCCCGTGAGCCACTGGAACGAGTACACGCGGGAGATGCTGCGGGCCTGGCACGGCCGCGCCGATCGTGCGTCCGTCGTTGCGATGTATTGGGATGGCCGGACGGGAAGGCGGTCGCGTGTCTCCGACACCGACGACCCTCAGCTTCGGACGTTGATCTCGCTGATCGTCGAAACCGACAGCCGCGAAACGCTCGACTCGGCGATCCGCGGACTGCTCAAGAATTTCGTCGCGGTCAGGTAACGGTCCTGCGCGATCGCTTTGGGAGTTGGGAGTTGGCGATTGGGAGTTGGGCCACGCTCTACACCCACCCCCACAATCCCAGCCCCTGCGCCGTCGGGTCGTGGATCCAGTCTGGCGGTGTGAGCCACACGAACGCCAGGATCGCGATCACCCACAGGTCGTAGGGAAGCGTCGTCCGTTCATCGGTCCAGAAGAATGCGCGCCAGAAGACCCGGCTGAGCGGATTCGATCCATGCGGGACCGGCTTGGCGTTGAGCACCAGATAGGTGTAGTGGATCCGGTTGATGACCGTCACGATCGACAGGATCAGGATCACCCACAGCACGGCAGCCATGCGGTTCGTGAACGCGCCGATCATGAACAGCACGATCCGCTCCGGCCGCTCCATGAATCCGACCTTACACTTGTCGATCAGTGACTCGGCCCGCGCGCGCGCGTAGCTCGTCATGATCGAAAACATCATGGCCAGCGACGCGACCATCACGTAGTCGGTGCGCCGAAGGCTCGCGTAGAGATAGATCAATCCGAGGAACAGCGCGATGTCGGAGAACCGGTCGAGCGTCGAATCCCAGAACGCCCCGAACTGCGAGACCGTGTTGGTCAACTGCGCGACCTTGCCGTCGATGAAGTCGAAGATGTTTGCGACGATCATGATGAGGCCGGCGAGAGTGAAACGGTCGAAGCCGAGGGCACAGGCGGCGGCCACGTTGATCAGGACGCCAATGAGCGTGAGCGTGTTCGGGTGGATGCGCAGGCTTACGCAGGCCTTGATGATGGCCCGCAGCGGGAACATGCAGATCTTCCCGATGAATCCGGTAAACGTCATTCGTTGGTTATAATTGAGGGTTGTCGAGTCCGGGAGCAAACTCGCCATAGTAGCCCATGCCCATCCAGGACCTCAAGGATCAGATCGCGCGGTTGCCCGAGCAGCCCGGCGTGTATCTCTGGATGAACCGCGCGGGCGAGACGATCTACGTCGGCAAGGCGCGCGCGCTGCGCGATCGCGTGCGCAGCTACATGGCCGCCGCCGGGTTGAGCCCTCGGCACGACGCGCTCCTCGAGGAGATTACGGCCGTCGAAGTGATCCTCACCGACTCGGTGATGGAGGCGCTCGCGCTCGAGAACAACCTGATCAAGCAGCGCTCGCCGAAGTACAACATCCTGCTGCGCGACGACAAGAACTATCCCTACCTGCAGCTGACGACGAGCGAGGCGTTTCCGCGCATGCTCGTGGCCCGACGCGTGGAGCGCGACGGCGATTTCTACGCGGGACCCTTTCTTCCGGCGAAGCTCGCCCGCCGCACGATGGGGCTGACGCACCGTCTGTTCGGCATCCGCTCCTGCAACGAAGTGATCACCGGGCGGCGCGGACGCCCGTGCCTCGAATACGACATCAAGCGTTGCATTGCCCCTTGCGTTGCGGAGATTTGCAGCGAGGAACAGTACGGAGTGGCGGTGGCTAACACGCGGTTGCTCCTCGAAGGGCGTAACGACGAGCTGATTTCCACGCTGCGCCAGCGCATGGTGGACGCCTCCGAGCAACAGCGGTTCGAGGAGGCCGCACAGCTGCGCGACTCGTTGCGCACGGTACAGATCCTCCGCGACCGCCAGCAGAAGGTGGCCACAGCGCAGCTCGGCGACCGCGACGTGTTCGGGCTGAAGGTCGGCCCCAGCGGCGGCGCAATCCAGGTGTTCGCGATGCGTGGCGGTCGGGTTGTGGAACGGATGGAGCTGGCGACGAATCCCGGCGGCCTCGCTGTTCGCGACGCGGATGTGCTGCAGGCTGCCGTCCAGCAGTTTTACGAGATGCGCGTGCCGCCGTCCGAGATCGATCTGCCGCTCGACATCGAGGACTGCGAGGCGATGGAAGGATGGCTGTCGGAAAACGCCGGCCGCCGCGTGAAGATTCTCGTGCCGCAGCGCGGCGACAAGCGTGCGCTGGTGGAGCTGGCGACGCGCAACGCTGAGCTTTCGTACCGCACGCGGTTCAACGAGAACGTCGCGGCGCACTTCGACGCGCTCGAAACGCTCCGCTCCGTCCTGGAGCTGCCCGCCGTTCCACGCCGGATTGAGTGCTTCGACATTTCGACGATCCAGGGCAGCGAGACCGTCGCGTCGATGGTCGTCTGTGAAGACGGGCGGATGAAGAAGAATGAGTACCGTAAGTTCCGCATTCGCGGAACTGCAACGCCCAAGACCCAACTCCCTCCCAAGGCGCGAATCCCGGATCCCGGATCCCGGATCCCGGATCCTCCGTTCGGCTCCGACGATTTCGCGGCGATTCGCGAAGTCGTGCAACGTCGCTACCGGAAGATCCTCGAAGACGGCGGTCCGTTTCCAGACCTGATTCTCATCGACGGCGGCAAGGGTCAGCTCTCGGCCGCGTACGACGCGCTCGAGGCGATCGGGCTGGGCAATCTCGTCGCGGTGGGCATCGCCAAGAAAGAGGAAGTGATCTTTACGCGCGATCGGCAGGAACCGATTGTTCTGGCGGAGGACGATCCCGCGCTCCTGCTCATCGAGCGCAACCGCGACGAAGCGCACCGCTTCGCGGTGACCTTCCATCGCAAGGCGAGGACGATGCGCGACTTGCGATCGGCGCTCGACGATGTGCCGGGGATCGGGCCGCGCCGCCGGCGGGCGCTGCTGACAGCGTTCGGGAGTCTGGCGGGTGTGCGGCGGGCCACCCGTGAGGAGCTCGATAGCGTCGTCGGTCCGAAAGCTGCGGGCGCTGTCCTCGACTACTTCGCAAAGTCCGCCTGACGGCGGACGCTACGCACCGGTCGTGTCCGGCTTTAGCCGGACCGTTTCATAGCTTCAGCCGGACCGCCTGAGCTGGATGGCTTTAAGCCGGTACCGCTGGTCAGCACCGAGATCGAGAAAGCCTTCCCGCAACAGCTGCGCGACGATCTCGTAACACTCCTGATCGCCCAAATAAAACAGCCGTCGCGCCTGCGCCAGGGTCAGCGACAGACCGCGCATGTCGCTGAACTCGCGGCGCACGCGCTCGACGAGCTTCTGATCGGCGGGCCGGAACGCCCGCGGCCGCCGCGGTGAGCGCATGCGAAGCGGTGTGAGCGGGACGTGCAACGTGTGCTGCGGGAATGAGAGTGTTTTACGCGAGGTGGCCGTCATAACGCGAACGCCCCCAGTTTGCCGTCGCGGAAACACAGCGCGGCGCGCCAGAACGATACGCCTGTCGCGGCGCCGGAGCAACCGCTCGCGCGGCGCGGCCTCACCGACATTTTGACCTGGCGAGGCGATTGCACTGTGCCGCGCGGGAGCACGACATGGACGCCATTCGCTTACACGGACTTCATCTCGCCGCGCGCGCCGTCCTGACGATGCTTGGCGCATGGCTCCTTTGGTCGGCGCCGGCGTCGGTCGCCGGCCTGGTCGTGATGCTGATCGGCCTTATTTGCGCCGTCAGCGGGCTATTGGCGGGCGATTTCGTTCCCAACGCGGTCGACGCGCTGAGCGAGCATTTTCACGTCACGACGACTCGACGCGCCTCCTGACTCCCGCGTTCGCCTTGGAGAACCCGCGCCTGTTCTAGTACGCTGGCTCTTCCGCGGAGGCTCACCTTCCGCCCTACATGCTGCCCAACATCAACCTCGTCGAGGTTTTCATCATCTTCGTGGTTCTGCTTTTTTCCCTTTCAGTCCACGAGGCCGCCCACGCATGGACCGCCGACCGCCTGGGCGACCCGACCGCTCGCCTGCTTGGACGGATCACACTCAACCCGGCCGTTCATGCCGATCCGATTGGGACGATCGTGTTTCCGCTGATTGGGCTGCTCACGAACGTGAATTTCTTGCTTGGCTGGGCCAAGCCGGTGCCGGTGAACATCACGCGTCTTCGCGGCAACTGGAAGCGCAAGTACATGCTGATCGCGGCGGCGGGTCCCGCCAGCAACCTGGTGCTGGCCCTGATCGCTGCGCTCGTGCTGCGTGTGTTGCCGGGGACGACGCTCGAGCCGACGGTTGACGCGGCGCTCACGCCCCTCATCCGGTTTCTTGACGTTGCCGTCGGTCTGAATGTGCTGCTCGCCGTATTCAATATGGTGCCGGTGCCGCCGCTCGATGGCGGGAATGTCGTGGCGGGGCTGCTTCAGGGACCGGTCGCCGAGATGTACGAGCGCCTTCGGCCGTACGGCTTCATCATTCTCTACGCCTTGATGTTCTCAGGCGTTCTGGCGACGATCATCTCACCTCCAGCGCGGTTCCTCCTGTACTGGCTTCGCTGACTGCATGAACAAACCTCGCGTAGTAAGCGGCATGAGGCCCACGGGAAAACTGCACCTGGGCCACCTGGTGGGCGCCCTCAATAACTGGGTCGCGCTGCAGGAGCAGTACGACTGCTTTTATTTCGTCGCGGACTGGCACGCGCTGACGAGCGAATATGCCAATACGTCGGGTATCACGGCTCACGCGATGGACAACATTGCCGACTGGCTGGCCGCCGGCATTGATCCGGAGCGCAGCACGGTTTTCATCCAGTCGCTCGTACCCGAGCACGCTGAGCTGTTTCTCCTGCTCTCGATGGTCATCCCGATTCCGTGGCTCGAGCGCGTGCCGACCTACAAGGAACAGCGGGAGCAGTTGTCCGAGAAGGATCTCTCGACGGTCGGCTTCCTCAGCTATCCGCTGCTGCAGACGGCGGACGTCATCATCTATGACGGCAAGTTCGTGCCGGTTGGCGAGGATCAGGTCGCCCATCTTGAGCTCTCTCGCGAGGTCGTGCGCCGCTTTCATCAGTTCTACGGCGAGATCTTCGTCGAACCGCAGCCGCTGCTGACGCCGGTGCCGCGCCTGCCCGGGCTCGACAACCGGAAGATGAGCAAGAGCTATGGCAACACCATCGACCTCACGGATGATGCGGAGGCGGTGACGAAGAAGGTGCGGCAGATGTACACCGATCCAAAACGGATCCGCGCGGACATCCCGGGGACGGTCGAAGGCAATCCGGTGTTCATGTACCATGACACGTTCAACGCCAACACGGCCGAGGTCGAAGACCTGAAGGCGCGCTACCGCGCCGGCAACGTGGGCGACGTTGAAGTCAAAACCAAGCTGGCGGCTGCGATGAACGCGATGCTGGAGCCGATGCGCGAGCGGCGGCGCGCGGTGATGGCCAAGCCCGATCGCATCCGCGAGATCGCGGTCGAAGGATCGCGCAAGGCCCGCGTGATCGCGCAGGCCACGATGGAACGCGTCCGGGATGCAGTCAAGCTGCGGTACTAGGCCGGTTTCAAGGACACAAAGTATTTGTTTGTCGGACGCAAATAATGTTTCTCTTGAACACAAAGCCCCAAAATATTCTTCGTGATCTGTAGTTCTTCGTGCCCTTCGTGTCCTTCGTGGTTGAATTCGTCTTTGTGCCCTTGACGGATCTCTCCTGTGACAGAGACTGACTTCGAATCTTCACCCGACGCGTACAAGGTCAAGCTCGATTCGTTCGAGGGGCCGCTCGACCTGTTGATTCACCTCATTCGCAAGAACGAGGTGAACGTCTACGACATTCCGATCGCGCTCATCACCGAGCAGTACCTGGGGTTCATCACCCTGATGCAGGAGCTGAACCTCGACGTCGCGGGGGAATTTCTCGTGATGGCGGCTACGCTGATTCATATCAAGTCACGCACGCTGCTGCCGCGCCCCGATCCGTCGCAGGACGACATGGAGCTCGGGGAAGATCCGCGCGAGGCGCTCGTGCGGCGCCTCCTCGAACACCAGAAATACAAGGCTGCCGCGGAGCTGCTGCACGACCGCGAGACCGTGCGCAGCGCGCAGTTCATGCGTCCCGACGCGAGCGTCGCGGAGGCAGCGGGAGACGAGTACGAGCCCGAGCTCGAAATCGATCTCTTCAGCCTGCTCGCGGCGTTCAAGGGTGTGCTCGAGCGGGCGAATCGACGTCCCCACATGGTGCTGCCGCCCGAGCAGATCTCGATCGAGGGGCGAATCCACGAGCTCCTGGACCGGCTGTCGGAAACCGAGGCCTGCGGCTTCGAGGATCTGTTCGCGGATGGCGACGGCTCGCGTCCGTTCATGATCGTGACGTTCCTGGCCCTGCTGGAAATGATCCGCCTCAAGCTGATTCGCGTATTCCAGTCGGGCGGGTTCGGCCCGATCCGCGTCTACAAGCGGGCGCGCCCCGCGGACGCGCCACATCCGATTGGTGATCCTCAAGATTCATGATAGACAACTCCCAACTTCCAACGCCCAACCCCCAAGGCGAAGGCGTCGCCACCGAACGCTCGCAGGTATCGGCTGAGCTCAAAGCGATCGTCGAGGCGCTCATCTTCGCGTCTCCCGAGCCGTTGACGCCGAAGATGCTCTTCAAGCTGCTCGCCGACGAGCCGAAGGAGGACGTCACTGCCACGATCGCTACGCTCAAGGCGGACTACGAGTCGCGTCCCGGTCTCCAGTTTGTCGAAGTCGCCGGTGGCTACCAGATCGTCACGCGTTCGGAACTGCACGAGTGGGTGCGGCGGCTGTTCCACGAGCGCTCGACACAGAAGCTGACCGTGCAGGGGCTGGAAACGCTGGCGGTCATTGCCTACAAGCAGCCGATCACGGCGCTCGAGATCGGCGAGATTCGCGGCGTGAACACATCGGGCGTGCTGACCACGCTGCTCGAGCGGCACCTGATCAGGATCGTCGGCCGCAAGAATGTCGTCGGCCGTCCGTTCCTCTATTCGACGACGAAGGAATTCCTGATTCGATTCGGGCTGAATGATCTCGGCGATCTACCGAAGATCGAAGACATGGCCGAAGCGCTCGGCTTCGATCCGCCGGCGCGCCTCATCGAGCAGACGCCTCCGGACGAGATGCTCCCCCTCGGCGAGGCCGAAAACGAAAGCTGACCTCAGTCGCGGCCTTTCTTTCTGTCGGGCGTTTTCCCGGGCTTCGGCGCCTCCCACGCTGCCGTCTGTTTGAGCATTCGTAATTCCTGCGGGGTCAGCTCGCGCCACGATCCCGGCTTGAGCCCTCGATCGCTCAGCGGCCCGATCCCGACGCGTATCAGCTTCCGCACCGGATGCCCGACCGCTTCACACATGCGGCGGACCTGGCGGTTCCGCCCTTCGCGAATGGTGATTGCCAGCACCCCTTCGCGATCCGTGCGCCCCTTGTTCAGGAGTGAGACGTCGGCCGGCAGCGTCCGCCGCCCATCGAGCGGGATGCCGCGGCGGAGCCGATCGATGGCATCGGTATCCGGCATACCCGCCACCCGCGCTTCGTAAGTACGCTCAACGCCGTGACGGGGGTGCGTCAACTTTGCCGCGAGGTCGCCGTCGTTCGTGAGGAGCAGCAGCCCTTCGGTGTCGTAGTCGAGCCGCCCGACCGGGTACACGTACTCCCTGACGCCCACGAGCAGATCGAGGACGGTCCGCCGCCGCTCCGGATCGGATCGGGTCGTCACGAAGCCCGCAGGCTTGTAGAGCAGGATGTAGCGAAGGCGCGCAGCCGACTTGATGCGCCGGCCATCGACGCGGATGTCGTCGCGCGTCGGGTCGGCCTTGGTACCCATCTCGCTGACCGTCTCTCCGTTGACGGTCACGCGCCCTTCGGCGATCAGCTTCTCGGCGGCACGGCGCGACGCGATCCCCGCCTGCGAAATAATTTTCTGAAGACGGGCGCCATTTGTGTCGTTCACGCTTCTATATTCTCTCTTCTCTGTTCGTGTTCAAGTTCGGTTCCGCGCTTCGCGCGAACCTCGAACATCGAACCCTGAACCTCGAACTGAACATGAACACGAACTGAGAAGCGAGAACCGGGAAGCGTGAACGACGCTATCTCTTCAGGACGTTCGCCCAGAATGACACGAGCTTCCACGTTTCGGTCGCCGCCGCCGTGCGATCGATCTCGGCGTGCGTGATGAGATGGCTGAGCAGAAGGTGCACTTCGACGTTCCTCTCGCGAAGATAGTTTCCGAGGAGCACCGATTCGACCGGCGGAATCACGACGTCTTCTGACCCGTGCAGCAGAAAGACCGGCGCCGTGGGAAGGTCCGTCGCGCGATCGGCCGACAGCGTAGGCGAGTCGGCGCCGAGAGCGCCCAGGTAAGGCACCAGCGCCGGGCCGAGCTTGGCCACGTTGCGATCGTTCACGTAGGCCATGTACATCGCCGCAGGTTCGGGCAGCGTCTTCGCGTAGTCGCGAGCCTTCTGAAACGTGGCGTCTGCCTGGCGCATGTCGACCAGGGTCAGCTGCGAGGCGTAGAGAAACGTCTCAACTCCTTTTCGCAGCGGCGCGACCTGCTCTTGCGGGACGATGCCTTGATCGGCCAGCCCGTAGAGGATCACGGCGACGCCGTAATCGTGCGGCGGGTGAGTCTCAACTCCGGGAACCTGCGCTTCCTCTCCTGTGGCCAGGTACCGCATCACGCGCGGCAGATCGGCGTGGCCGCCGAAGGAGAGCACATACGCGAGCTTGTCGCGAATCGCCGGCCGCCCCGCGGCAACGACTGACAGCCCGCCGGCAAAGCTGATGCCGATCAAGCCGACGCGTCCGTCGGCCGCCAAATCGGACCGCTTCGTCATCCACTCGACCGCGTCCTCGATCACATCCGTCGAGCGCGGGGTGAGTTGATACCGCTGCAGGTCCGGCAGCGCCATCGTCATCACCATGACACCGCTGCCGGCGAGGTCCTTCGCGAGCGCCGTGAGGCGCGGTTCGTCGATCCCCATCGAGTGGATGCCGGGGATGAGAAGGATCGTACGTGAGGTCGCGGCGTCGGGCCGGTAGAACTGCGCGGCCACCTCGCCCAGACGCGTCGACACCATGTGGCGCGGCAGAACCGTGACGGTATGGGCGCGATCCTTCGCGAATTGTTCAACGCGCCCGCCGACATGTGCCACACGGATAAACAGCGACGCTGCTCGCGCGTAGGGTGCGGCCAAGTACACGAGGACCGCAATCAGGAGGACCGCGGCGAGCACGCGCCATCTGTTCCTCGACGCCATGCCGGTCATGTTATCAGCCGTGCGCAGCAACTGAGTACTTCGACCAACGCAACGCGTTAGCGATCTGCATCATCGGAGACGAGGCCGATAGACGTCCGGCGATTTTCAACGTGATTCGAACGAGTCTCGCCGTGACGCGCGATGGATCGCCCCGTGCACTTCAGAGGGGCATGAGGGTCAAAGGAGACCCTCCATGTGTCCAGGACCCCTGGCTTCCCTCATCGCATGCCTCACGCTCGGCGTTGTCACGGTTGGACTACCGGCACACGCGCAGACCAAAACGCACCGCGTCTCCGACACGTTCACGCACCCTCAGGAACCCCGAAACCTGCAGAATCATCCGCCCGACATTCGGCCCAACAGCACCCGCTGGCGATGGGCGAACGGTGAGGGCAGGACGCTTGTCACGGATGGCGTCGTGAAGAACTACGAAGGAACGACACGCGAGGCGTGGACCGGTGGTTCAATGCCGTCGCCGGTTCCGCCTTCGTCGGGGACAGCGTCGCCAGGGACGCCAGGGGGCGGCGGGCCGATCGTGTGGAACGCCAATGTTCCGAGCGGCAAGAACGCCAATTCGTGCTGGGGGAATTGCGGGGCGGCGTGCAGCGACGAACCCAATCCATGTGGCGGTCCGAGTTACTGGACCAACGTCTGGCTCAATCAACCACAGTACGTTGACGATAACTATCAGGTGCCGTCGTGCGCCGGCGGGACCGTGATCGTGGACGTGTATCGGCGTTACGCCATTTCCGGCCGCTGGACCTATCACGGACGTTCATCGGACGGATGCCGCCTGCACGACAACACCTGCCGCGCGTTGGGTGACAACACGGCAGGGTTCCTTGGCTGCTTTCTCGCCGCCGTCGTTCCCGGCAGCGCGTACTGCAGCGGTGCCCGCGACGAGAACTGGTCGTACACGTACGTGCTCAACGGCCATTCGCAACAACCCGTCCGGACGATCATCTCGACGCAACCGTGCTACACGGAGCTGTGAGATGAGGCGCGCACAGCGTTCAATCGTTTCCGGACTGCTCACGATCGCCGCCGTCCTGTCTCTCGCCGCTACGGCGAGCGCTCAAACGGCGGAGTCCGATGTCAACGTCGCCGCGATCGGCGACTTCGTCGTGCACGAGAGCGATCTCGATTCATGGTGGCAGGCGCATGAGGCTGCGTCGTACGCCAGAGTGCGACAGGGTTGGTACGACGGGAGGCGGAAAGCGCTCGATGCCGTCCTCGGCGATTACCTCCTGCAGCGCGAGGCGGCGTCGCGTGGGGTGAGCGTCGAGCATCTCCTCGCGGCGGAACTGCCGAAACGAGTGGCGCCCGTGACCGACGATGAGATCCGGCAGATGTACGAGCGGTCGTTACCGCTTCCAGGCGGCGTGAGCTTCGATCAGGTGAAGCCGATGGCGCAAACCTATCTGCAACAGCAGCACCTTGACGATGCGCGTGCCCGGTTCGTCGGCGAGTTGCGCACGTCGGCACATATAGCGATTCGTCTCGAACCGCCTCGTCAGCCTGTCGCCATTGCGGACGTCGATCAGGCGAGAGGTCTCGCCTCCGCGCCGATTCAGCTCGTTGAGTTCTCCGACTTCGAATGTCCGTACTGCAAACAACTCGAGCCGGTACTGACGCGACTTCGCGACAAATATGGGGACCGGCTCCGCCTGGTGTGGAAAGATTTTCCGCTGCCGATCCACAGTCAGGCGCGCGGGGCCGCGGAAGCCGCGCGATGCGCCGGTGACCAGGGGCATTTCTGGGAGTATCACGACCTCCTCTTTGCCAATCAGCAATCGCTGGCGCCGGACGACTTGAAGCGGCACGCCAGCACCATGAAGCTCGATCTCGGTCAGTTCGCCGCATGCCTCGAGCGAGGACTTCATCGCGCCGACGTCACCGCCGATCTCGAAGAGGGCACACGGCAAGGCATTGAAGCGACGCCTACCGTCTTCATCAACGGGCGGGCCGTCATCGGAGCGCAGCCGTTCGATGTCTACGAAAAACTGATCCAGGAGGAGCTATCTCGGTGATTCTTCACGGGCTCGCTCACAGTCGCCCGCAACGCCAATTTCCAACCTCCAACTCGCAAAGTGCCTTGGGAGTTGGCACCTGGGAGTTGGGCGTTTCGCCTTCATGCGGGCAGCGCTGACCGTCGCGCTGCTCGCATCGTCGTTATCGATTGCGTGGGGGCAGAACACCGGACTTTCATCGGTTGCCCGGTACGCAGGCCGGCTCGTCTGGGTGCAGGGCCGCACCGGCAGCCAGCTGCTGGCTCGCGTCGTCAGCGCCACGAACACCGAATTGGTTGTCTCACTCGGAGGCGTGCCGCGCACGCTCCCGGTCACGGAGATCGTCCGCGTCTGGCTCGAGGGAGATTCGCTGACCGGCGGCGCGATCATCGGGGGTGCGACCGGAATCCCGGTCGGCGTTCTCAGTTGCCAGGGATCGGTCACGGAGAATTGCAATGTCCTGGGCCGCGCGGTGTTGGGAGCGGTCCTCTACGGCGCCATCGGCGCCTGGATCGATTCACGTCATCATGGGCGCACGGTCATCTATCGTGAACCGAGACCATGACGAGACCGTGAACCGAGATCATGACGAGGAAACGGGACAAGCTCCAGGGCGGACCCTGTGGGTCTGCGGCGCAATAACCTGCATGTTAGACTGGCCTGATCCAAGGCCAATGAAGAGACTCATCATCGCGATCGACGGCCCGTCGGGCGCAGGCAAGGGCACGATCGCCAGGACGATTGCGCAGGCGTTGAAGTACCGGCACGTCGATACGGGCGCCATGTACCGGGCGGTCGGCTGGAAGGCGCAGCACGACCGGGTTCCCCTCGATGACGAAGCGGCGGTCGCCGCGCTCGCCAACCGGTCGCGCATCAACGTCGAAGGCGGACGCGTGTTGATTGATGATCACGACGTGACGCAGGCGATCCGCACCCCAGCGATCGACAAGGCGGCGGCGGCGGTTGCAAGGCTGCCGCGCGTACGCGACGTGCTCGTCGCGCGTCAGCGGGAGATGGGAGGGGAGGGCGGTGTCGTGATGGAAGGGCGCGATATCGGGACGGTCGTCTTCCCTTCGGCGGACGTCAAGATTTACCTGGATGCTTCTGAGGAGGAGCGCGCGCGGCGGCGGCTCAACGACGCAGCGCACAGTGGGGGACAGGCAGGCGAGGCAGCGGTCGCCGCGTCAATCCATGCGAGGGATCGATCGGACACGACGCGTACCGTATCGCCGCTCACGCTAGCGGTCGACGCGGTGCGCATCGACACGACGGGGATGCCTATCGACCAGGTCGTCGACAAGGTGATGGGCCTGGTCAAGTCGAAGATTGGTGATTCGTGATTCATGATTAGCGATTCAATCCCAAATCCCAAATCCAGAATTACTAATCACGAATCACGAATCACGAATCACCAATGACCTACCGGTCGTCGTAGTCCTCCGCTGACGCCGGGTCGAGTTCCCAACGGTGCTTGTCCCGTTTGGCGATCTTCGCCTCGCCCTTCAATTCCTCGTTGTCTTCGTACTGCACGCCAACCGCTTTGCCGATGTCGTCAACCACATCTTGATCCGGCGTCGGGTTGTCGCCCCCAGGCGCTTCGTCGCCGACGCTGTAGGCCGACTCCCAATCCGCGTCGACGTCGCCTGCGGTCAGCGCCGGTCCCGTTTCGGTGTGCTCGTCGAGGCGTCTACTCAGCTCACGCCGCCCGCTGCGCGCCGACGAGGCGGTGCGATCCAGATCCAACGAGGATGGCGGTGTCGGCACGATGTCGTCATCCTGCACAGTGCGCCTGGCGCGGTCGAGCGCGGGCGCCTTGCGTGTCACGACACTTCTCGGGCTTCGTGCGATGCTCGGGCCTTTAGGGCCACCGGCTTTGCGCGCCACGGGCTTGGGCGCGACGGCTTTACGGGCGACGGTCTGGCGGACGACGGGCTTGCGGGTCGCGACCGCTTTTTTCGCCACATGAGTTCGCGTCCGCTTCACGGCGCGCTTGTCCCTCCTCCGACGCGTCGCTTTTACTGATGCCGAGCTCTTCCGGGCAGCGGCCCCGGTCTTCTTTATGGGGGTCTTTTTCCTTCTGGCGGTCTTTTTCGCCACGACTTTGCGGCGCGAGGTCTTTCGTGCGGCAGCGCGCTTCCGGCCTGCACCAGCGCTCTTGCGGGCGGACTTCCGGCGCGTCGTTCCTGCGGCCTTGCGTTTGGCCATTGCAGTTGTCCTTTCGGTTCCGGGTAGTGGGTCAGTTCGACTGAGCGCCACTGTTGGGGTGGCACGGACATTGACCCGGCACCTGAGATCGTGAGTCTACGTCTACCACCTTTGGGGGAGGAAGCCGAATGTCGCCGTCGCCGATACTGCTATTTCTAATGTCGGCCGTGATCATGGTCAATGTGTTTCTAGCTGAACGATCCGACACGAAACGCCCAGGAGTATTTTACGCAGCCGCAGCGTTGATGCTGTTCGGAGCGTTGATGCTGGTTCGGGGCTAGGGCTGATCTCTTTCTACATCGGCCTTCCGCACGATGGACACGTTCTGACGATGGCGGTTGGGGCCGGCCCAACGTAACGATGTTTAATCCGTCCAGGCTGGTGCTCGCACGCAAGCGTAGGGGATTAACCAAAGTCGTCCTCGGTAAGCGCGCTGGACTTACGCCCAAGGCGCTTGGCGACTTCGAGGCTAGCCGATTGGAGCCGTCAGCGGACGCGATCGAGGCGATCGCGTCCGTGACACGGTTCCCGCCGACGTTCTTTTTTGGTCCTGACATCGACGAGCCGACTGAGGATGGTGTCAGTTTTCGATCGCTGTCCACAATGACAGCGGCCCAGCGCAATACCGCACTGGCCGCAGGAGCATTAGCGTTTGAGCTGAGTTCTTGGATCGAGCAGTCATTCGAGCTTCCAAGCCCCCGATTACCTAATCTGCGCGATTTTCCGCCAGACAAGGCGGCAATCATTCTCCGCAATCATTGGAGCATCGGCGAACGCCCGATTGGAAACATGATTCATCTGCTGGAGTCCGAGGGGATCCGCGTGTTCTCACTTGCCGAGCGCGCAAAGCAGGTGGACGCCTACTCTCTCTGGCATCGCAATTTACCGTTTGTGTTTCTCAATACGATGAAGACACCAGAACACGGTCGCATGGATGCCGCCCATGAACTCGGGCATCTGGTATTGCATCGACATGGCGTTCCGAGAGGGCGTGACGCGGAAAAAGATGCCCAACTGTTCGGCGCATCGTTCCTCATGCCGGAAGGCAGCGTCCGTGCGGCGGTCCCCAGGTTGATTGCTCCGTCTTTCCAGCAACTCGCACAGCTCAAGTCGCATTGGCGGGTGTCGTTGGCGGCGTTCGCCCACAGACTGCACAGTCTCGGACTCTTATCAGAGTGGAGCTATCGCGGAGTGTTCATACAGCTTTCCAAGTACGGTCGATCGCGTGAGCCGCTCGGCATCGAGCGTGAGACATCGCAAGTGTTTGCAAAGGTCTTCGGGTCTTTAAAGACGAGCGGCATTACGAAGGCCGATGCGGCGAGACGGCTGGATCTCTATACCGAAGACATTGACGCGCTGATCTTTGGACTGAGTATCACGCCTGTTGCTGAAAGTACGCGTTCTCGCCCAAATGCTCAGGCCGCCGAAGCGCGTCGGAACTAAGGTGTATTCGTAGTGCTAGAGTGGACGGATGGCCGTCACAGTCTTTTTAGCATCAAGGGAGTGCCGAGATGTCGATGGCGATGGTGCGCATATGGAGGGACCATTGTTCTTGGTCACAAGGTATGACCCCTACTTGCGACGCACCAACACCGTACTGACCCTGCTATCCTGCACCGTCATTTCGGCTGAGATTCAGAAAGATGGAGTCACCGAGTTCGTGCTCGGCGCTGGAGTGACTCGCTAGCGCGCCGGCTTAGTGGGCAAGGTTATCTGCTACTGATTTCTGGGTAGCCCAGACGTGGGACACCGTCCTGCAATACCTTCGTAGTTCAGCGTCGCCAGCGCGCCAAGGCTGCTTTTTTGGCTATGTCCTTGCGCCTGCGAGCCGAGAGACTCTTGGCTCTAGCCGTCCCACCCTTTGCCCCTCCGAGCTTCCCCAGAGCCACGGCAGCCGGATTCTTGCCGGCGGTCGGATCGTCCAGTGGTGCCCCGTCGAGTTTCTCTCCGATAGCCTGTTCGACCGTGCGGCGAGCCGTTACGGCAAAATCGTGGGCGGTTCCTTCGCGCTTTGTGCTTGAGCGTTTAGGCATGCCCAATCGTCGCACGGACCCCGGTAACTCGACCTAAAAAAGAATTTCAAACTGACCCACTACCCGGTTCCGACTTACCTTGACTGTTTACTGGTAAGTGTCGTAAAGTCTAGTGCTTATCGGCGACGGAAGCAGCTTCGAAAGCAAGCTCAATCCACCAACCAGATATCGTTCTCGCCGTTATAGCCGCGGGGGGCCGGTCCCCGCAACAGAAACCGGTAAATCAACGTCAGGAGGAATCGCAAGGAATGGCGAACGCAGATAACGGGTTGGTCTCGCCCGAAAAGCCGGGCGAACAGCCCGGAGCACCGGCACGCACGAGGGCTGGCAAGCCTGCCGGTCCGGCTTTCAAGCCGATGCACCATGAGGACATGGATCCGCAGGAGTTCGCGGCCATGCTCGACGTTTATGACGACAGTTTCCGCAACATGGCGGAAGGCGAGGTGGTCAAGGGCACCGTACTCAAGGTGACCGAAACCGCAGTGGTCGTCGACGTCGGCTACAAGTCAGAAGGGCTTGTTCCCATCCACGAGTTCCTCGACGAAAACGGCCAGGTCACGGTTCAGGCGGGCGACATGGTCGACGTGCTCCTCGAGCGTACGGAAGATCGTGAAGGCCATATCGTGCTGTCGCGCGAGAAGGCCGAGAAGATGAAGATCTGGGACGAGGTCGAGAAGGCCTACGCAGAGCGGAAGGTCGTCATCGGCCGCGTCATCGAACGCATCAAGGGCGGGCTCGCCGTCGACATCGGCGTCCGCGCGTTCCTTCCCGGATCGCAGATCGACGTGCGACCGGTCCGCAACCTCGATGCGCTGAAGGGGCAGGAGCTCCGGATGCGCGTCATCAAGGTGAACAAGAAGCGCGGCAACATCGTCCTGTCGCGCAAGGCACTCCTTGAAGAGGAGAACGCCGAGAAGAAGAAGACGACGCTCGAGACGCTGGCCGAAGGCAAGGTCCTCCGCGGCACCGTCAAGAACATCACCGACTACGGCGCCTTCATCGACCTCGGCGGCATCGACGGCCTGCTGCACATCACCGACATGTCGTGGGGACGCGTCGGTCACCCGTCGGAGCTGTTCAAGGTCAACGACGAAGTCGACGTCACCGTGCTCAAGTACGACCCGTCGACCGAGCGCGTGTCGCTCGGCCACAAGCAGCTCGTGCAGGATCCGTGGGCGACCGTCCAGGAGCGGTATCCCGTTGGCGCGCGCATGAGCGGCAAGGTCGTCAGCCTGACCGACTACGGCGCGTTCGTCGAGCTCGAGGCGGGCGTCGAGGGGCTGATCCACGTCTCCGAGATGTCGTGGAGCAAGCGCGTCAAGCACCCATCGAAGATTCTCAATGTCGGCGACTCGGTGGACGCGATGGTGCTCGGCGTAGACCCCGCGGCGCGGCGCATCTCCCTCGGCCTCAAGCAGGTGGAGACCAATCCGTGGCACGAGCTGACCGAGAAATACCCCGTCGGCACGCGCATCAAGGGCAAGGTCCGCAACCTGACCGAGTTCGGAGCGTTCGTGGAGGTCGAGGAGGACATCGACGGCCTGATCCACATCTCCGACATGTCGTGGAGCAAGCGGATCAAGCACCCGTCGGAGGTGCTCAAGAAGGGCGACGTGGTCGAGGCGATGGTGCTCAGCATCGATGCCGAGAATCAGCGCCTGTCGCTGGGGCTGAAGCAGCTCGCCACCGACATCTGGGACGACTTCTTCTCGCGCCACCACCTGGGAGACACCATCGAGGGCAAGGTCACGCGCATGACGAACTTCGGCGCGTTCGTCGAGCTCGATGAGGGAATCGAAGGGCTGATTCACGTCTCGGAGTTCGACGACACGCACGGCGGCGAGAAGATCGATCTGCAGGTTGGCAACAACTATCAGATGAAGATCATCAAGCTGAGTCCGCAGGAGCGGAAGATCGGCCTGAGCATCCGCGCACTGAAGTCGGACGACTACCGCACGGACTGGGAGTCGTACTCGGAGAACGAAGGGACGGGTACGGCGACCCTCGGCGACCACTTTCGGAACCGGTAGGAACAGGGGTAGGGATTAGGGGTTGGTGGAAGGGCTGTCTCAGATCCCCTACCCCTAACCCCTAACCCCTGTCCCCTACCCCCTGACAAGGAGCAGTGCATTGAATACTCCTGGCGGCAGCATGACCAAGGCGGAGCTCGTCGAGGAAGTGTCGCGCGTGTCCGATCTCACGAAGAAGCACTCCGAAGTCATCGTCGACACGGTGTTCAGGAGCATCATTGAAGCGCTGCATCGGGGCGAGAAGATCGAGCTGCGCGGGTTCGGCAGCTTCCGCCTGCGCAAGCGCGAGCCGCGCAAGGGACGGAATCCGAAGACAGGCGACAAGGTGGACGTGCCGCCCAAGAAGGTGCCGTACTTCAAGCCGGGCAAGGAGCTGAAGGAGCTGATCAACCGCGAGGCGGAAGCAGCCGAATCGGCGTCGATTACCGGCAGCATCGCCGGCGTGGTCCAATCCGTTTAACGAAATGCACAGTGCTCAATGCCCAAAGCTCAATGCTCAACGTTGGGCCTTGAGCATTCGGCTTTGAGCATTGGTGCCTTGTTGTGGATCGCCTGTGGTCGCCCTGGCGGCTCGAGTACGTGACGAGTAACAAGCCAGATAAGGGATGCGTCTTCTGCGACGTCCCTCGACCTCCCAATCCCGACTCCCTCATCGTTTACGAGCGCAAGACCTGCTACGTCATCCTCAACCTCTATCCGTATAACAACGGCCACCTGCTGATCGTGCCGTATCGCCACACGCCATCGCTCGCCTCGCTGACGACGGAGGAGGCGCATGAGACGGCCGATCTGATGCAACTCTGCGAGCGTGCGCTACTCGAGGCCTATCAGCCGCATGGCATCAATGTCGGTGTGAACTTGGGAAAGCCGGCGGGTGCCGGCGTGCTCGAGCACGTGCACGTGCACGTTGTGCCGCGGTGGAATGGCGACACGAACTTCATGACCGTCGTCGGCGAGGCGCGCGTGCTGCCGGAAGACCTCCCGCAGTCGGCGGCGCGCCTGAAGCCAGTTTTTCAAAAACTCAGCAGCTCTCGCTGAGACAAGCCGGAGGCACGGAGACACGGAGAATCAAACCTCCGTGCCTTCGTGTCTCCGTGGCTCGTGGTAGCGTTACGTCGCGGAATGGATTTCGATCTCAGCGACGTGCAGCGTTCGTGGCGCGAGAAAGCGCAATCGCTCGGTCGCGAGCTGACGGCTGACGCCACCGCAGCGGACGTCGTGATGGGCGCCGGGCGTGCCGGTCTGCTCGATCCGCAGGCCGACCTCGTTGCGGCGGCCCTAGCCGTCGAAGCGCTGGCGTGCGAATCGGCAGCCGCCGGGATGACGCTCGCGCTGCACACTGCCGCTCTGCTCGCACTGGCCGGAGACGATCGTTTCACGTCGCTGGTGCGGGGTGAGACCGTCTGTGCCCTGTCACTGTCGACCGAGGATGTGCCATCGCTCGAGGCCGGCAAGTTGACTGGCCGTGCGTCGTGGGTTGGGCCGATTAGCGGCCACGGCGTCGCGATCGTGGGCGCGCGCAACGGGGACGAGATCACCGCGTGTGCGGTGTCGCTCGACGCCAACGGCGTGGAGGTCGAGCCCGTCACGACCTCCGCGCTGCGCGGGTTCGTCTCGGCTTACGTGACATTCGCGGGCGCTCCGTGCATGGCGGCCGGCGCCCCGACGCGCATCATGGCAAGGGCGCGGACGCTGATCGCGGCAACGGCCCTCGGCATCGGGAATCGCGCACTGCGTGAATCGTTGGCGGTCGCGCATCGCGAACGAGGTGCGGGCGGGGAGCAGACCGTTGAGGGGTTGCTTGCGGATACCGCAACCGAACTTGACGCGGCGCGCCTGCTCACGTGGAAGTCGGCAGGCGCGACCAAGGACGTCTCGCTGGCGGCCGCGTCGATGGCCAAACTGGCCGCGGCAGCCGCGGCGCAGGCGGCCGTGGTGCGGGCCACGCAAGTCGTGGGAGTCGATAGCTTTCGCCGGGGCCACGTGATCGAGCGGCTTACCCAGGACGTGCGCGCGATCGAGCTGTTCGCGGGTCGGACCGAAGCGCTCAGGGAGGCGGTCGCAGATGAAGAACTACCTCGCGTGTAATGCAAGATTCAAAATGCAAAATGCAAACACCGCATTGGCGGGACATCGGGGAATCAGACGTTGCGTTTCACCCCGTTGTGTGGCTACCAGTTTGTTTGCATGTTGAATTTTGCATTTTGAATTACGCAATTCCGATCAGCTCAGAATCTGCTTCGCTATCGTCTGCAACTGCAGATTCGACGTCCCCTCGTAGATTTGCCCGATCTTCGCGTCGCGGAAGAATTTCTCGACCGGGTAGTCCTTCACGAAGCCGTATCCGCCGTACAGATTCACCGCGAGTGAGCTGACGCGCTCGGCGACCTCGGACGAGAAGAGCTTGCACATCGCCGCTTCCTTCAGGAACGGCTCGCCCGCGTCGCGCAGCCGCGCAGCGTTGTACACCATGAGGCGCGACGCCTCGATCTCGGTGGCCGCCCGCGCGATCTGGAACTGCACGCCCTGGAATTCCGCGATTGCCTTGCCGAACTGCTTGCGCTCCTTGACATACTCGATCGTCGCGTCGAGCGCGCCCTGCGCGAGCCCCACCATCTGCGCGCCAATCCCGATGCGCCCCTCGTTCAGCGTTTCGATCGCCACCTTGTAACCCTTGCCGGCCTCGCCGAGCACGTTGGCGCGCGGCACGCGGCAGTCCTCGAACAGGAGTTCACACGTGCTGCTCGCGCGGATGCCGAGCTTGTCTTCCTTTTTGCCGACGGTGAATCCGCTGAAGCCGCGTTCGACGATGAACGCCGTGATGCCGCGATAGCCCGCCTCAGGATTGATGTTGGCGAAGACGATGAAGATCCCCGCCTCGTTGGCGTTGGTGATCCAGAGCTTGCGGCCGTTCAGAATCCATTCGCCGTCCGTGGCTTGCCGGGCCGAAGCGACATCGTCGCGAAGGCGGGCGCGCGTGGTCATTGCGAACGCGTCGCTGCCTGAGCCGGATTCGGACAGTGCGTAGGCGCCCACGGTGTCCGAGGCGAGCCTGGGGAGATAGGCTGCTTTCTGCGCGTCGCCCGCCCAGCGGTTGAAAGCATTGATGACCAGGGTGTTCTGTACGTCGACGAGCACGCCGATCGACGGGTCGACCTGCGAAAGCGCCTCGACGGCGAGGACGGAGTGAAAAAACGTCGCGCCGGGACCCCCGTAGGATTCCGGAACCTCGATTCCCATCACGCCCACGTTGAACAGGCCGTCGATGAGCTGTGGCGGAATTTTTGCGTACTCGTCCATCTCACGGACGTGCGGGCGGATTTCCCGATCGGCGAATTCGTAGATGCTATCGCGAAAAAGGACTTCGTCCTGGCTGAGCCGGGTGAGGGCGGGAATTGTGTCTATTTGTTGCACTCATGAAGGTTAAATCCCAACACCCAAATCCCAAAATCCAAATCCCAACGCAATCCCAAATCCCAACGTCTGAAACGGTGATGGGGTTATCATCGCGACAAGGGCGAAACACCATGTCTAATGCCACTCAGCGAGCAGCCGGCGGCAGGCCGGCAGTAACGACGCGGATGCTGCGGGCCGCCTGCTGCCTGCTGGCTGTTGCGACCGCCACCAGCGCGCCGCGCGCACAGCAAGCCAGCGCGCCCCCCGCCCAGCCGCCAAGCGCGCAGGGTGGCCAGCAGGGGACCCCGCCGCCAGCCAGTGGGCAGCAGGCCAGCGGACAGGCGCCCGCCGGGCAGGGGGACACAACCTTTCGGTCAGGCATCAATTTCGTGACGGTTGACACCTACGTCGCCGACAACAAGGGGCAACCCGTCACTGATCTCAAGCAGTCGGATTTCCAGATCACCGAAGACAACAAACCGCAGACGATCGAGCAGTTCCGACTGATTCACGTCGACGGCAATCCGAAGCCCGGGGATCCGCCCCTGCAGGAGATCCGCAATCGTGATGATGAGGAGCGCGAAGCCGCGCGCGATGACACGCGCGTGTTCGTGATCTTCCTCGACGACTACCACACGCGGCTTGGCAGCTCGCTGGCCGTCCGCAACCCGTTGTCAGAGTTCATTCAGAACCAGATGAAGCCGCTGGATCTCGTGGCGGTGATGTATCCGCTGACGCCTGTTTTTGACATCGACTTCACGCGCAACCACGCGAAGATCATCAACGCGATCCAGCGTTTCGAGGGGCGGAAGTACCGCTACGAGCCGCGCAACCTGTTCGAGCAGCAGTACGAGCGTGCCCCCACCGAGATCGTCGAGCAGATCCGCAACCAGGTCGTGATGACGGCGTTGCGCGGGCTCGCTGTGCGACTCGGCTCGATACGCGAGGGGCGCAAGTCGGTGATCTACGTCAGCGAGGGCTTTCAGGCGATGCTGCCGCCGCAGCTGCGCAACGCCGATGCGTCGTTGGGCAAGTTCGGCAACCCGGCCGCGAACAGCCCGATGGCGGGCGAAAACGATCCGCGTGAGCAGACCGCCCAGGTATTCGCGCAGAGCGACCTCTACTCGCAACTCAAGGAAGTCTTCATCGCCGCGACGCGCAACAACACCGCCATTTACACCGTGGATCCCCGCGGCCTCGCCACGAACGAGTTCGACATAGACGAGGCGGTGGGACCGCAGCAGGACCAGTCGATGCTGCAGGCCTCCACCGACACGCTTCGGGTGATCGCGGATGAAACCGACGGCCGCGCGATCGTCGGGCGCAACGACCTGGCAAAAGGTCTCCAGCAGGCGATGCAGGATTCCACCTCCTACTACCTGCTCGGCTACACTTCGGCAGCGGCGCCTACCGACGGCAAGTTCCACCAGATCAAAGTGCAGCTCAGCGCCCAGGCACGGCGTCGTGGCCTTCAGATCCGCGCCAGGCGCGGCTACTGGGCCGCGACCGTCGCCGACATTGAGAAGGCAGCCAAGGCCACGGGCCCCGGGGTGCCGGACTCGGCCAAGCCGGTGTTGAACGCGTTGGCGACCATCGCGCCGCAGGTGCAGGCAGGCAAGTACGTCCGCACGTGGCTCGGAACAGAGCGCGGTGAGAACGGCAAGACAAAGGTCACGCTCGTGTGGGAGCCGCTGGCGCAGCCGCCAGGTGCGGCGCGTCGGGATCCGGCCGCAGGGCGCGTATCGGTGATCGCGGCCACCGAAAAAGGCGATCTCGTCTACCGCGGTCGCACGCCGGACGCTCCACAACTCGCAAGTGCCAACCCTCAGGCGACGGGAGCGAGCGCCTCGTTGCCACCTGCGACAACGGCGTCTACCACGCCGACGCCTCAAAAGCTGACCTTCGAGGCGCCGCCCGGGAAGCTGGAGCTCCGCATGACGGTCGAGGGCTCGGGTGGTGGTGTGCTCGATCAGGAGATCCGCAACATCACCATTCCCGACCTGACGGCGCCGCAATCCGCGCTCAGTACGCCGCGCGTGTACTCGGCGCGCACGCCGCGCGAGCTTCAGGCGATCGCGAGCAATCCGAACGCGGTGCCGCCCGCCGCGCGCGAATTCTCACGAACGACGCGGCTGCTGATCCGCTTCGACAGCTACGGTCCCGGCAACGAGGTGCCGACGCCAACCGCAGCACTGCTTAACAACAACGGCCAGAAATTCACCGATGTACCCGTCACGGCCGCGGCCGCCGGCGGCACGCATCAGATCGATCTGGGCCTGGCCGCGATCCCGCCAGGCGAATACGTCATTGAGATTACGGTGAAAGGAACGACGGGGGAGGCGAAGGAGCTGGTCGCGTTCCGTGTCGTAAGTTAAATCCCAAATCCCAAATCCCAAATCCCAAGTTCCAAGTCGTTTCGATTTGGGATTTGGGATTTGGGATTTACCTACGCGTACATGCCGCGCATCTTGGTGACGATGCTGACGCGCTGGATGGCGACGATGTAGGCGCCCGTGCGGAGATCGACTTTGTACTTGAGCGACGTCTGCAGCACCGCATCGAACGCAACGCACATCTTTTTCTCGAGGCGCGTGTTCACTTCCTCTTCTTCCCAGAAGTAGCCGTACCGATCCTGCACCCATTCGAAGTACGACGTCGTCACACCTCCTGAGTTGGCGAGGATGTCGGGGATGACGAACACGCCGCGCTCGTGCAGATATCGATGCGCGTCCGGCGTGGTTGGACCGTTGGCGCCTTCCGTGATGATCTTCGCCTTGATCGTCGGCGCGTTCTCCATCGTGATCTGGTTTTCGAGCGCCGCCGGAATCAGGATGTCGACATCGAGCGACCACAGCTGGTCGTTGGTCAGGTGATCCGCGCCGGGAAAGCCCTCGACCGTTTTGTGGTTGCGGGCGTAGTCGATCAGCTTTTGAACGTCGAGACCCTTGGGGTTGTAGACGCCGCCCTTCCAGTCGGTGACCGCGACGACCTTTGCGCCGATCTGCGCCAGCAGATCAGCCGAGACTGAACCGACGTTGCCGAAGCCCTGTACGGCGACCGTCGCTCGCTGGATGTCCACGCCGAGATGTTTGGCCGCTTCGCGCGTGACGATCATGACGCCGCGTCCGGTCGCTTCGCGCCGTCCAAGCGAGCCCCCCATCTCGATCGGCTTGCCGGTCACGACTGCCGTGGCCGTGTGCCCGACGTGCATGCTGTAGGTGTCCATCACCCACGCCATCACCTGGTCGTTGGTGTTCACATCGGGCGCCGGTACGTCCTTCTCGGGTCCGATCAGGTCGATGATCTCCGCCACGTAGCGACGCGTGAGCGCTTCCAGCTCACGGCGCGACATCTTGGTGGGATCGCAGATGATGCCCCCCTTTGCGCCGCCGAACGGAATGTGGGCGACCGCGCATTTCCACGTCATCCAGGCGGCAAGCGCGGTCACCTCGTCCAGGGAGACGTCAGGGTGATAGCGGATGCCGCCCTTCGCCGGACCAAGCGTGATGTTGTACTGCACGCGGTAGCCGGTGAAGACCTCGATCTCGCCGTTGTCCATCTGCACCGGACACGACACCATGACCTGGCGTTTGGGATGGGTGAGGATGTTCCAGACACCCGGCTCGAGATTGATGATGCGGGCGGCGACGTTGAATTCCTGAAGCATGGCCCCGAAGACCGCTCCGTGCTCTGCCATAACCCGTTATTGTGTCATCCGCCTTCGCCAAAGGCTACGGCGAGACAAGCCCGCCTTCGCCAAAGGCACCTTTGTATTCGTAAAGGCCGACCTAAGGTCGGCCTACAATGAGCTGAGCATGAAGACCGCTACGCCGGCCACAGGCACGTCGCCGGAGCGCAAGAGACCGTTCACGACGATCTCAGGGCGGACGGTCGACGAGCTCTACACGCCCAAGGACATCGCGTCGCTCGATTACCAGCGCGACCTGGCCGATCCCGGCGAGTTTCCCTACACGCGCGGCATTCATCCCACCGGTTACCGCGGCAAGCTCTGGACGATGCGGCAGTTTGCCGGCTTCGGCACGCCCGAGGAAACGAACGAGCGCTACAGGCAGCTGCTCAAGGCCGGCGGTACAGGACTGAGTGTCGCCTTCGATCTACCGACGCTCATGGGACGCGATCCTGATCACGAGCTCTCGCTCGGTGAGGTTGGCAAGTGCGGCGTGAACGTGACGTCGCTGGCCGACATGGAAACGCTGTTCGACGGGATCGATCTCGCGGGCATTACCACGTCGATGACGATCAATTCGCCGGCATCGATGATCTTCGCGATGTACCTCGTCGTCGCGGAGAAGCAGGGCGGAGGCTGGCGGTCGCTGTCGGGGACCATTCAGAACGACATCCTGAAGGAGTTCATCGCGCAGAAGGAATACATCTATCCGCCGCGACCGTCCATGCGGCTGATTACCGACGTGTTCACTTTTTGTGCCGAGCACGTCCCGCGCTGGAACACGATCTCTGTCAGCGGCTATCACATCCGCGAGGCCGGAGCGACCGCGGCGCAGGAGCTGGCGTTCACGCTGCGCGACGGCGTGGAGTACGTCCAGTACGGCGTCGATGCCGGTCTGGACGTCGACGAATTCGCGCCGCGTCTTTCATTCTTCTTCAACTCGCACAGCGACTTCTTCGAGGAGATCGCGAAATATCGCGCGGCGCGCCGCATCTGGGCCCACGTGATGCGCGATCGCTTCAAGGCGAAGAGCCCGCGGTCGTGGCAGCTGCGGTTCCATTCGCAGACCGCCGGCGTCTCGTTGACCGCGCAACAGCCGTACAACAACGTTGTCCGCACCGCCCTGCAGGCGATGGCCGCGGTGCTCGGCGGAACACAATCCCTTCACACGAATTCGCTCGACGAGGCGCTCGCCCTGCCCACGGCGGACGCCGCGACGCTCGCGCTTCGCACGCAGCAGATCATCGCGCACGAAACCGGTGTTACCAACATCGTCGATCCTCTTGGCGGGTCCTACTTCGTGGAGAAGCTCACCCGCGACCTCGAGGAGGAGACGCTGGCCTATTTCGATACGATCGACCGCATGGGCGGCATGGTCGAGGCGATCGAGCAGGGGTACCCGCAGCGCGAGATTGCCGAGAGCTCCTACAGGTTCCAGCAGGCCGTGGAGCAGCGCGACAAGGTCATCGTCGGTGTCAACGACTTCGTTTCGGCAGACCACCAGCCAATCCAGCTCCTGTACATTGACGATTCGGCGTCCGTACGGCAGTTGGAGAAGCTCGAGCGGCTCAGGGCGACCCGCGACAACGGCCGGGTGCGGCAGGCGCTGGACGCCCTGAAAGAGGGGGCGAAGGGCACCGCCAACACGATGCCGCTGCTCATCGAGGCGGTCCGAGCGTATGCCACCGTGGGCGAAATGTGCGACGCCCTGCGCGAGGTCTGGGGCGAATACGAGGAAACGCCGATAATCTAGCAACAGCGGGCAGTTGGCAGCCGGCAGCGGGCAGGAAAGCTGGTTTCAGTGCCGTTCGCTGCGTCGACTGCAAGCTGCCTGCGGCCAGCTGCTAGCTGAATATGTCCCAGAAAATACGCGTAGTTATCGCCAAACCGGGCCTTGACGGGCACGACCGGGGCGCCAAGGTGATTGCCCGGGCGCTTCGTGACGCCGGCATGGAGGTCATTTACACGGGTTTACGGCAAACGCCCGAGCAGATTGTCGCTGCCGCGCTCCAGGAAGACGCGGATGCGATCGGCCTGTCCATCCTTTCGGGCGCCCATATGCACATCTGCCCGCGCCTGATGGAGCTGCTCCGAGAAAAGGGTCTGCAGGATGTGCTCGTCGTCGTTGGCGGCATCATTCCCGACGTGGACATCCCGAAGCTGAACGAGATGGGAATTCGAGGCGTATTCCTTCCGGGCACTCCCATGCAGGACATCGTCGACTTCATCAACCGCAACGCCCGCTCGCGGGTAGGTATTTAAATCGCGATGTCGAAAAAACTCCTGCTCGCCGACGACAGCGTCACGATCCAGCGCGTCATCGAGCTGACGTTTTCAGGCGAGGACATTCAGGTGCTCGCTGTCGGCGATGGCGAAGCGGCCATCGCCAGCATCTCCGCTGAAAAGCCGGACATCGTCCTGGCCGACATCGGGATGCCGAAGCGCAGCGGCTACGAGGTCTCGGCGTTCGTCAAAAACAACCCTGAGCTCGCCCACATTCCCGTGCTGCTGCTGGCCGGGGCGTTCGAGCCGGTCGACGATGCGAAAGCCAAGGATGCGCGCTGCGACGGCGTGCTCATCAAGCCGTTCGAACCGCAGCACGTCATCGCGCGCGTCCGCGAGCTGATTAGCGGCGCGAAGGGTAGCCCCACGCAATCGGCGGTTCAGGATATTCCGCGGCCCGCGGCACGGCTCGCGCCGCCGCGGCCGGTGGAACTGCCGAGGCGTGAGGATCGCCAGCGGGTTCCAGACGATCTCATGGACGTGGGCGAAGCGGATCTCGAGCCGCGCGTGGTGGAGGCGGAGAGCACTGCGGCGGCGGCCGTCGTCGACGAGTCCCTCGACGACTACTTCGACAAGCTGGACGAAGCGTTCTCGACCATCAATGGACCTGTGGCGGCTGGGGCGGCCGGTTCGAGGCCCGACACGCGTTCTTCGAGTCCAGACCGGCCAGTGCTCGAGCGCGATCTCGGATCGTTTGACGCGTCGTCGTTCATCACCGACCTGGCCGCCGAGTACGTCGAGGCACCTCGCGACCCCGCGGTGGACCCGTTCGACTTTGATGGTATGGCGCAGGTCGAGGCCGGAGAGGCGCCCGGGGTGCCCACGCTCGACGATCTGCTCTCGAGCATGCCTTTGTCTCCCGCATCGACGCCAATGACGTTCGAGGCTCCACCGGCGCCGATGATCTTTGATTCGGCGCCCGTACCGGTGATCGATTTGCCGGTGCAGCGGCCCCTGGCTACTGTGGCGCCCCCAGTCATCGTCGCCCCTCCGTCGATTGAACCGCCGGACGTGACGGCGACGCTCGCGCCCGGGCCAGCAATGGTGCCTGCCTCGACGTCCGACAGCGGCTCGGGCCGCAGCATCATTGCGGAGGCGTTCAGCGCGCTTTTTGCTGCAGAGCAGGGGGAGCCTGGGGCTACGCCAATTCGCCTTGGCGCCAACGGATCCGCGCCGGTCATCACCGATGCGATGGTGGACGACGTCGCGAGGCGCGTCATCCAGCGGCTCGCGCTCGGTTCTTCCGACCAGATGAACGGTATCGTCAAACAGATCGTCTCCGACGTGGCCGAGCGTCTGGTTCGCGAAGAAATCGATCGAATCCGCAATACGAGCAAGCAATAGGCAGCCGGGCAGCCGGCAGCTGGCGGTGAGGAGCTGGCAGCCGGCACAACGGACCCGCGTCTCTTAGGCCGCCTGCCGCCCGCTGACTGCTGCCCTCTACCTGCCGCCCGCTGCCAGTTGCCTGCTGCCAGCTACACTATCTGGAATGTCCGACCGATCAGACCCCAGCCATCCGATCACCCTGCCCGAGAAGCCCGCACTCGAGGGACTCGAGGCGAAGTGGAACGCGAGGTGGCAGGAGTCGGGCACTTATCGGTTCGATCGCACCCGCCCGCGCTCCGATGTCTACTCGATCGACACGCCGCCGCCGACCGTGAGCGGATCGCTCCACGTCGGGCACGTCTTCTCGTTTACCCACACGGATGTCATCGCGCGGTTTCACCGGATGCGGGGCAAAGCCGTGTTCTATCCGATGGGATGGGACGACAACGGCCTCGCCACCGAGCGGCGCGTGCAGAACTTCTACGGCGTGCGCTGCGACCCGTCGCTCCCGTACGCCCCGTCGTTCCAGCCGCCGGAGAAACCACCAAAGCAGGCGATCCCGATCTCGCGTCCCAACTTCATCGAGCTTTGTAATCGACTGACGGCCGAAGACGAACGGGCGTTCGAGCATCTGTGGCGTCACATTGGCCTTTCCGTCGACTGGTCGATGACGTACGCGACGATCGATCGACGTGCGCAGCGCGCGTCGCAGGCGGCGTTCCTGCGCCTGCAGAAGCGCGGCATCGCATACCAGCTCGAAGCGCCAACGCTCTGGGATATCGATCTCCGCACGGCAGTGGCGCAGGCGGAGCTCGAAGATCGCGAGCAGCCCGGCGCGTATCACCGAATCCAGTTCGCGAGGCCCGGTGGTGGGACCGTCGAGATCGAAACGACGCGTCCGGAACTGATCCCGGCCTGCGTCGCGCTCGTCGCGCATCCCGACGACGAGCGGTACAAGGCGTTGTTCGGGACCAACGTCATCACGCCCCTCTTCGGCGTCGAGGTGCCGGTGAAACCGCATGCGCTGGCCGATCCTGAAAAGGGCAGCGGCATCGCGATGATCTGCACGTTCGGCGACCTCACCGACGTGATCTGGTGGCGCGAGTTGTCGCTGCCTGTGCGCGCGGTGATTTCGCCGAGCGGCGTGTTACGCCCGCTGACATGGGGCGAGGCCGGATGGGAGTCACGCGACTCCGCGCGTGCGCAGCAGGCGTACGATCGGCTTGCGAATCTCTCGCCTTCGAAGGCGCGGACGGCGATCGTCGAACAGCTTCGGGAGTCCGGCGATCTCATCGGTGAGCCGCGGCCGATCACGCATCCGGTCAAGTTCTACGAGAAAGGCGATCGACCGCTCGAGATCATCACGAGCCGCCAGTGGTTCATCAAGACGATGGAGTTCCGCGAGGCGCTGCTGGCCCGCGGCCGCGAGCTACAGTGGCACCCGGAGTACATGCAGCATCGTTACGAGAACTGGGTAAATGGGCTGTCCGGCGACTGGTGCATCAGCCGGCAGCGGTTCTTCGGCGTGCCGTTCCCGGTCTGGTATCCCGTGCGCGCTGACGGCAGCGTCGATTACGGCCGGCCGCTCGTGTCCGACGAATCGCGTCTGCCGATCGATCCGTCCACGGATGTGCCGGATGGCTACACGGCCGATCAGCGTGACACACCGAATGGGTTCTCGGGCGACACCGACATCATGGACACGTGGGCGACCTCGTCGCTGACGCCCCAGATTGTGGGCGGTTGGCTCGACGATCCCGATCTGTTCGGCCGCGTCTTTCCGATGGATCTCCGCCCACAGGCGCACGACATCATTCGGACGTGGCTCTTCACGACAGTCTTGCGTGCTCACCTCCAGCACGATTCGTTACCGTGGGCCCACGCGGCTCTCTCCGGCTGGATCCTGGATCCGGAACGGAAGAAGATGTCGAAGTCGAAGGGCAACGTCGTGACGCCGATGGCGCTGCTCGAGGAATACGGCTCCGATGGCGTCCGGTACTGGTCCGCAAGCGCGAGGCCCGGGACCGACACGGCATTCGATCCCGCCCAGATGAAGGTGGGACGGCGTCTCGCCATCAAGATGCTGAACGCGGCCCGTTTCGCGCTGCTGCAGGCAGAACCGCGCGGCCCAATCACCGAGCCGCTCGATCGGGGGATGCTGACGGCGCTTGCGCGGCTGGTCGAGGAATCGACCGAGCAACTCGAGGCGTACGACTACGCCCGCGTGCTCGAACGCACCGAAAGTTTTTTCTGGACGTTCTGCGACGACTACCTCGAGCTTGTGAAGTCGCGGCGATATGGTGACTTCGGCACTGAGGCTGCGGCGTCGGCCAACAGCGCGATGCTGGTCGCGCTTTCCACGCTTATCAGGCTGTTCGCGCCGTACCTGCCGTTCGTGACAGAGGAAGTCTGGTCCTGGTGGCATCAGGGATCGGTGCATACCGCAGCCTGGCCGACCGCGGCGGAAGTCGTGGCGCCGATCGGCGGAGCAGACGAATCCGCATTGGCGGTTCGTGAGGCAACGCAGCACGCGCTCGCCGAGGTCCGCCGGCTCAAGTCGCTCTTGAAGAAGCCGACGAAGGCGGTCATCGCGAGGGCGGTGCTCCCGCCCGCGTTCTCCGGGCTTCAGCCCGCCGCCAGGGATTTTCAGGCGGCCACGCACATCCGTGAGCTGACATTCGCGGAGGTGGCGGAGGCGCAACTCGAGTTCGCCGAGGAGCCCGCGGCGTGAAGGCTGTCCCATTCGAGCCTCTTGATCCAGGCCTCTATCGCGAGCTGGTGCGACGCGCGCTGGCGGAGGACTTCGGCTGGGGTGACGTCACGACGGAGACGATCATCGACCGCCAGCAGAAGGCGCGCGGCGTCATCATCGCAAAGTCGGCCTGCGTCATCGCGGGCATCGACATCGCCGCAGACGCGTTCCGGCAGCTTGATCCCGCGGTGAACATCACGATCCATTACCAGGATGGACTGCGCTGCGAGCGCGGGTCCGAGGTGGCCGAGGTTCGCGGTCACGCGGCGGCGCTGCTCACGGCGGAGCGGACAGCGCTGAACTTCCTCCAGCGAATGAGCGGCATCGCCACGCTGACGCGTCAGTTCGTTGACCTCGCGGATGGCCGCATCCTTATCCTCGACACTCGCAAGACCACCCCGATGCTGCGCGCGCTGGAAAAGTACGCGGTTCGCGCCGGCGGTGGCGTGAACCACCGCGCAGGGTTGGACGAGGGGATTCTGATTAAGGACAACCACATCCGGCTCGTGGGCAGCGTACGCAACGCCGTCAGCAAGATGCGGCAGTTGAACCGGGAGATGCCGACGGAGGTCGAGGCGGAGACCCTCGCCCAGGTAGACGAAGCCCTGGAGGCTGGTGCGGAGATCATCATGCTCGACAATCTGACGACCGAGGACATCATCGAGGCCGTCAAGCGCTGCAGCGGCCGCGCGAAGACCGAGATTTCAGGCGGCGTCACGCTCCAGCGCATGCCCGAGCTGGCGGCCACGGGCGCCGACTTCGTGTCGATCGGCGCGCTCACGCATTCGGCACCCGCTGTTGACCTGAGTTTCGAGGTCGAGCCGTTGAAGTAAATCCCAAATCCCAAATCCCAAGTCCCAAATCCCAAGTCCCAAATCCCAAGGCGTTCACGTGCAAGCTTCAGATGCAATTCCCAGCGACATCGACGAGGCGCTTACGCGAGCAGGTTCGCGCCTCGGTCCGTTCCAGGGCGGGCTCGCCTGGTACGAAAGCGTGGCCTCCACAAACGATCTCGCCGGCGGAATGGCGGAGCACGGCGCCGCTGAAGGTTGCGTGGTGGCCGCCAACGCACAAACATCGGGCCGCGGCCGACTGGGCCGGAGCTGGGCATCGCCTCCGGGCGCCGGCTTGTACGTGTCGGCAATTCTGCGTCCCGTCCGCGACGTCATTCCGCTGATCACGATTGCGGCCGGCGTGGCGGTTGCCGACGGCGTGCAGGCGGCAAGCGGTCTCAGTCCGCGCGTGAAATGGCCGAACGATGTGTACGTCGGCCGGCGCAAACTCGCGGGCATTCTGGCCGAGGCAGGCGGGTCGGGCAGCGGCGTGCAGCATGTGATCCTGGGGTTCGGTATCAACCTGTTGACGGCTGCCTATCCGCCAGACGTTGCGGCGCGTGCGACGTCAATCGAGAGTGAGTTGGGCCGCCGGTGCGATCGTGGACTGGTGCTTGCTGAATGCCTTGCCGCACTCGTCGATCGCTACCAGGCGCTTCAACGAGGCGAGGCTGACGCCGTGACGTTGGCGTGGCGCGAGCGGGCCGCCGACAGCCTCGGCCGGATCGTGGAGTGGGACGCCGATGGCACCACGCGCCGCGGTGTCGCGCAGGATATCGACTCGCGCGGCGCGCTGCTCGTCCGTGTGGACGGAGCCATCGTTCGTGTAATCTCCGGAGAGATGCGGTGGCTGTGGTGACAAATCCCGAATCCCGAATCCCAAATCTCAAATCTCAAGAGGACGAACGAGGAGAATATTGCCGCGAGCTCGAAGCCTATTTGTGCCGCAAGAACGACGGACACTTGATTCGGATCGTGGGCCCTGCCTTCGAGCAGGTGTGCGGATGGTCGATACGCGGGATTCCGCTGAAACTGGCAATGCGGGGAATCGATCGGTACTTCGAACGCTACTACGCCAAAGGTCCACGGCGACGGCCCGTCCGCGTTGAGTTCTGCGAGCCTGACGTCCTCGACGTCTTCGACGAATGGCGCCGGTCGGTGGGCGTTTCGAGCGGGGCGGAAGTCTCGAGCGGCTCGGATCCTTCAGGCCCGCGAGGAGCTGTGACTGCCGGGAGCCTTCCCGCACACCTCGAACGCGTCATTGCCCGTCTGACGACGCTGCGCGCGAGCGAGGATCGGTCCCTCGATTCGGCCGTCGACGCGATCGTTCGGGAGCTCGACGCGTCCCGCGCAAGAGCAAAAACGGTACGCGGCGATGCCCGTGAGATCCTGCTGGACCGCCTGCGGGAGCTCGATACGTCGCTCGTCGAAGCCGTCCGCGCACAATGTGGCGCAGAAACGCTGGAGAAGTTCGCCGCCGAAGCCGACGAGGAACTGCGGCCGTTCCGCGGCAGGATGCCCTCCGAGGCCTATCAGCAGTCTCACCGCGCCTGCGTGGATCGGCTGCTGCGCGATCGCGCCCGCCTGCCCACGATCGCGTACGAATAGCCACGAGGGCCACGAAGACGGATTAAATGTTCTTTGTGTACTTTGTGGCTGATTCGTCTTTGTGATCTTTGTGGCGGACTCGATCCTCACCTTAGACGTAGAGAAGCCCACCGCCGGAGGCCGCATGCTGGCGCGGCACAATGGCCAGGTCGTGCTCGTCTGGGGCGCCATCCCGGGGGAGCGCGTTCGCGCGCGAATCGAGCGCGCGGCCAAGGGCCTCCTCTACGCGGACACACTGGAAGTGCTGACCGCGTCTTCCGATCGCCGCGACGTCGTCCCCGACTGGCGCTGCGGCGGCAACGTGCTCGCTCATGTCAACTATCCACGCCAGTTGCACCTCAAGGCGGACATCATCCGAGACGCGTTTGCGCGCATCGCTCGGATGCCGCTGGCGGATGCACCCGACGTCATCGGATCGCCCGAGCAGGGATATCGCATGCGTGCGCGCCTGCACGTGCGCAACACGCGAATCGGGTTCATGCGCGAAGGTAGTCACGAGCTGTGCGAGGTCGGGCCGACGGCGCAGATGCTTCCGGAAACTGTCGCCTGGATCGGCTCCGCTGAAGAATGTCTCCGGCGCGATCGCCTGACCGGCCTTGCGTCGATTGAGATTGCCGAAAACATTGCCGGGTCCGAGCGTGCGTGTCATCTCGAGCTCGAGCCGGGCACCACCGCGACGCCATTTGCGGTGCTCGCCCGTGATGGGGTCACGGGCGTCTCTGCACAGGTCCTCGACCGCCGAAGTGTCGAGCGGTTATCGGGGGTTCCGTCGGTGTCCGATGTGCTTCTCGTCAAGCCGGACGATGAATCGAGCGCGTTGCGGCTTCAGCGCGACGCGCGCGCGTTTTTTCAGGGGAATCGATTTCTTCTCGAGAGGCTCGTACGGCACGTGGCCGCCCTCGTGCCGGACGGCCCCATCGTTGATCTCTACGCCGGCGTAGGCCTGTTCGGACTTTCGCTTGCCGCGCGCGGCGCGGTGGACGTCACAGTCGTGGAGGGGGATCTGACCAGCGGACGCGACCTCGAGGAGAACGCGCGCCCGTTCGCCGAGCGTGTGCGCGTCGAGCACTCCAGCGTCGAGAATTTCGTCCGCCGCCGCTTGTCTGGCCACGACGCCACGTTCATCGTTGATCCGCCAAGGACGGGGATATCGAAGGACGCCCTCAACGGAATTGTCCGATTGATGCCGACGCGGATTGTCTACGTGTCCTGCGACGTCGCAACGCTCGCGCGGGACTCGCGCGCGCTCGTCAATGCGGGGTATTCGCTCGAAGGACTCGCCGGCATCGATCTGTTTCCGAATACGGCGCACGTGGAAACTATCTGCACCTTTCACCATCTCTGAATCGATGATCGGATCATTGATGTGCCCGTTGGACCATTGATGCGTTGACGGCGTAACATGGCCTGCCCCGCCAGCCATGAGCGTCCCGCGACGTGTCCGGTTCCGTGTGCACCGAGGGCGAGGAGTAGTGTGCCTCCTCGTTGGCGCGTGTCTCTGGCTGTCGGCAACCGTGGCCGCGCAACGCGCGATTGCTCCTCTTCGAGGCGTGGCCGTGCCGCAGCCCTCAGGATTCGCTCGTTACGTCGCGGATCCCCAAGCCCTCGTTGCGCTCGGCAAGGCGCTCTTCTGGGACGTGCAGGTCGGAAGCGACGGCCGGACCGCCTGCGCGACGTGTCACTTCCACGCCGGCGCCGATCATCGGGCCCGCAACCAGATGGCGAATCCGCAGCATGCGGCCGTAGGGTTGCGCCCAAACCTCATGCTGACCGCCGACGACTTCCCATTCCACGCGTTTGCAAATCCCACCGACAACAGGTCGGCCGTCGTCCGCGACCAGCGGCGGGTCGTCGGGTCGGCAGGCGTCGTGCAGCGCACGTTCGTAGATGTCGCCGATGGGAGCGCGGTTGACGACAGCGCGGACACCGGCGGCCCTGGAGTGTTCTCGCTCGGAGGTGTGAAGGTGCGGCAGGTGACCTCGCGCAATTCGCCGAGTGTGATCAATGCCGTCTTCTACGTCCGCAACTTCTGGGACGGCCGCGCAAGCGCCTTCTTCACGGGCGCCACGCCGTTTGGCGACTCGGATCGCCGCGCCAACGTGCTGGTCGCGCGAGGTACCGTGCTCGAGCCTGAGGCCGTGCGCCTGGACAATGCGAGCCTCGCTTCGCAGGCCGTCGGCCCACCTCTCAATGCCGTCGAGATGTCCTTTGACGGCCGGTCGTGGCCGCGATTGGGCCGCAAGCTGCTGGCGCTGACGCCGCTGGCGCGGCAACAGGTGTCGACCGGCGACAGCGTGCTTGGGGGAATGGCGAGCACCGAACGCCTTGGCCTGCGGGCGGAACATGATTACGCCTCGCTCGTGCGCGCGGCATTCCAGCCTGCCTACTGGAGGAGCGCAGTGGTCGTCGACAGCGACGGACGGACTGTCGTGGGCGCCACCGTACCAAACGGTGCGAACGAGTTCACCCAGATGGCGTACAACTTCGGGCTCTTCCTCGGCCTCGCGATTTACGGATACGAGGCGACGCTTGTCGCCGACGACACGCCGGTGGATCGCTTTCTCGCGGGCGACGGCGCGGCGCTCTCAGCGCTCGAGCAACAGGGCCTGTCTGAGTTCCGCGCCGGCGGGTCGCAGTGCACTCAATGCCACCAAGGACCGGAGCTCTCGGCGGCCGGTTTCACGACCGCTCTGTCGGCCAATGCCCTGGATCCGCGCAGTCTCGGCTTCTTCCGCACCGGCGTCAGCGAGATTGGTGACGACCTTGGTGCGGCCGGGAACGACGGGTTCGGGCTGCCGCTCTTCCCCGGCACGCCCGCCGGCCGTGCCGACGGTGCCTTCAAATCCCCTGGGCTGCGCAACGTCGAGTTGACCGGTCCTTACTTTCACACCGGCGGAGCTGCGACCTTGGAGCAGGTCGTGGAGTTTTATGCGAGGAACGGCGATGTGCCGGCTGGCGGCAACCTGGGACCGGGCATAGGCAACATCCGACTGAACGCCCAGGAGCGCAGCGCACTGGTCGCTTTCATGATGGCGCTGACCGACGAACGCGTACGATTCGAGCGAGCGCCCTTCGATCATCCGGGGCTTTGCGTCCCTGTCGGCCACGTGGAATCGGCATCAGGCGTGCTGCAGCCGGATACATCGGTCGACGCAAACGGTCGCGCCGCCACCGATCTGTGGGCACTCGTGCCGGCAGTTGGCCGCGGCGGAAACACCGCACCCCTTCAGACCTTCGGGGAGCTGCTGGCGGGCGTCGGTCGAGACGGCTCGCGCGCCCATGCACTGGAGCGAGCCTGCGCGCCGTAGGTCAGATCTTGCAGGCTTGAACGAACCCTTCGAACAAATTACGGAACTCGCCCGTCCTGTAGAAGTTTTCAGGATGCCACTGCACGCCAAGGCAGAAGCGGCGTGTCGGATCTTCGATCGCCTCGATGACGCCGTCGGGCGCGGTTGCTGATGAGATGAGTCCCTCGCCGAGCGCCTTCGGCGCCTGGTGGTGGCGGCTGTTGACCGGGCACGCTTCGCCGGCTTCGAAGCGCTCGCCCATCAGGCGCTCGAGCAGCGACCCTGATTCGATCCAGACATCGTGCGCGATCGAATGCTGCGGCATGACGACACGGTGGTTCACGGTCGTGCCGACTTCGTCGACGATGTCCTGGATGAGCGTGCCGCCGCGGGCGACGTTCAGCACCTGGATGCCGCGGCAGATGGCGAACACCGGCAGGTCGGCGGCGAGGGCAAGGCGCACGAGCTCGATCTCATATTCATCCCGGCCCGGCTCTGCCGGGTCGAACGTCGGATGCGCGATCGCCCCATAAATCGCCGGAAGGACGTCGCCGCCGCCAGTGAGCAGCACCCCCTGCACCGACGCGACGATGTCGGCCGGCGAGTCTGCAGTCCGAACGAGAGCGCGCACATCGCCTCCGGCCCGGCGCACCGATTCTTCGTAGTCGGGCAGCTTGCCGCACGGCGCAATCGCGATCACCGGCATGGACGTCCTCGCACCTTTCGCACCTTTCGCACCCTTCGCACCCCTCGCACCCTTCGCACCCCTCGCACCCTTCGCACCCCTCGCACCCCTCGCACCCGACGTCACATCCTGGGCGGCACCTCGACTCCCATGAGGTCGAGGGCTCTGGTCAACTGGGATCGCAGGTAGATTACTGCCGCCGCGCGCCATCGTTTCACATCATCGCGCTCCTCGTTCAGGATTTGCGCACGGTGATAAAACGCGTTGAACGACTGGGCGAGTGTGAACGCGTACTTCGCAAGCACCGAGAATTCGAGCGATCGAATGACCTGATCGACGATTTCGTCGAGCCGGGAGGCGTCAAGGACAAGCGCCCACAGCTCGTGGCTGCCGTTCGTGCCATCGAGCTCACCGGTCGGAACGTCTTTCAGGGCCTTCAACAGCGTCGCTTCGTCGAGCCCATCGCGCTGAGCCAGCTTCTGAAAGATGTTGTTGGCCCGCACGACCGCGTACTGAATGTACGGCCCGCTCTCCCCCTCGAAACTGAGCGCCTCCTCGAGGTCGAACGCGATGACCTTGCCGCGCGAAAACTTGATCATGAAATAGCGCACGGCGGCGATGGCGATCATCCGCGAAATACGTCGCTCCTCCTCTTGGTCGAGCTCCGGGTTGCGCTTGCCGACTTCGTTGCCTGCGGAGCGAATCAGCGTGTCGAGCAGGTCGTCCGCCTTGACGCCCAGCCCCTTTCGGCCCGACACCTCGACGAATGGACGTTTCGCGTCCTCCGAGTCGGGCGGCGGCGCGTAGCCCAGCTCGCGCGCCGTCGCGTGAGAGAGCGCCACCATCTCGTACGAGAAATGATGCGACCGCTCCGCGCCTTCCGGATGCCCCACCGCAGCGAGCGCCTGCTTCAGCAGCTTCTGCAGATACGACTGCCGCACGTCGATAACGTTGTAGACATACGCGGCGCCGCCGAACTCCGGATGGTTTCCTTCGCCGCCGGTCGTGCACGTCGCCCAGAGCGGTCCGTGTGGCCGCGTCATGAAGACGCGATAGTGGAAATCCTTCCCGAGCAATCCAAGCTTCCAGAACTGATATGCGATGTCTTTGCCGACGTACGTCACGACGCCATTCGATCGGACGATGACCTTCTCGCGCTCTTCTCCCTCGTCTTCATCCTCCTTGGGCATCGCCTCCACATCGTCCTGGATGGGCATCACCCAGCATCCCGCGAGGCGTCCTTCGGTCTGGAGGTAGACGGCGCCCTTGGCTTTGAGGACCTCGAACGCCTGCGCCCAGAATCTGAGCCGCAGAATGTCGCCCTCCCACGTAAGGAGGTCGTAATCGACGTTCATGCGTGCCATCGTTTTCAGATGGCATCGGACGACCCGGTCCGCGATGAAGGCGGCGATCTCGGCGTTTTCGTTGCCGCCGTGCTCGATGTCGTGGAGTGTTTCGCCGCGGACCGCGAGGCGCTCCTTGTCCTGCCCGTACCACTCCGTCACCCTGGCGTACAGGTCCCAGCAGTAGTAGTCGAACTGCGTCGTGTCGGCGATCTTGTGGATCTCCTCGAGCGTCTTTCCCTCGATCGCGCGGAAGCCGACGACCACGTCAGCCACCTGAACGCCTGTGTCGTCGATGTAGTTCTGCACTTCGACGGGAATGCCGCGGAACCGCAGCACGCGCACCAGCGTGTCGCCCAGCGCGGAGTTGCGGAGGTGGCCGATGTGCGCCGCCTTGTTCGGATTGATGGCCGTGTGCTCGACGATAGCTTTGCCCGCCGACGGCCGCGGTGCCGCGGTCTCGGGCGAAAGGCGCGTCAGCAGGAAGTCCCGGCGCTCGAGAAAGAAGTTGAGATAGCCGTTTGGTGCCGCGGTGACCTGCCTGATGCCATCGAGCGATCCGAACGCACCCGCGATCTCCTGCGCGATGGCGCGAGGGGCTTTGCGGAGACGGCGAGCGAGTTCGAAGGCGACCGGAGTGCCAAGGTCACCGAGCTCGCGGTTGGGTGGATACTCAAGGGCGATCGGGGGCGTCGCAGACGACTCGTCGAGCGAGTAGAGCGTTGTCAACAGTCGCGCGACGTGCGCACGAAGACGGTCCTGAACGGGAAGAATCATTCGTAATTAGCGATTGATGATTCGTGATTTGCGATTCGTGATTTGCGATTGCGATTCCGGTGCGGTACGCTTTCCTACGCTGAGCGCGGCTCGCCGTCCGCAGCACGCGGGGCCCGTTCGTAATCGCCGGGCGTCTTCACGTTGGTCAGCAATCGTCCGTCCGGGTCGAAAGGAGCCAGCGCTGGCGATGGGCGATTCCTCGATGGTACGATGCGCACAAGGGATGCGCCCCGCTCTTGTCGCGTCCGCCGAGCCGCCGTGCCTGCCCTCCGGCAAGGATTGCTGCAGTCCACATTCGTTCGCAGTAGGCGGCAGGCAGTGGGCAATGGGCGCTTCGCATCCGCGGGCCAGACCCGCCGGCTGCCCGCTGCCGACTGCGGTAACGTTATCAGAAAACGCTACGCATGAATGATGCTGGCATCGGGCGCCTGCTTGTCGCGAGCCTGCACCAGGGTATCGCCGACTTGCTGCCAACGCGGCTCGAGTTCTACGAGGCATGGCTCAATCCGGCCGGCCTCCGCGACGGACGGATCGGCCTTGCGCCGCTCGCCGCTGTGCTCAGTTTTCTGCGCTTGGAAGGCGAGCCGTACCGGCTCATCGCGGGGCGTGCTGGCGAATACACCGCAGAATGGACGGTGGCCGACCTGCCGGGATTTCAGCGCGCGCTGATCCGCGCCGCGCCGACCGGCGTGCGGGTGCACCTTGTGATGCGCCTCGCGCGCAAGATGATCCGCACCACCTATAAGGGCAGCCGCGCGATCGTGCGCTGGCGGAAGGGAATGGGAGCCATCGATATTCGTGGCTCGATCTTCTGCGAGGTGCGCGATCGGACCGAGCAGCCGCTCTGCGAGTTCTACGCCTCGGCCATCCGCCGCCTGATGTACCTCTTCGACCTGGACGTTGAAGTAGGGACGGAGCAGTGCCGGGCAACGGGCGCCGGCCAGTGCCTGATGTCGGTGCTCGTAAGACCGGCGCGGATAGCAGGGTGACGAAATTCAAAATGCAACACTCACAATGCAAACATCCCACACGCTCACTGGACGTGGCGTGCGCGTGCGTTGTTTGCATTGTGAGTGTTGCATTTTGCATTACGACGACCGTGGCGCAATCGCTCACGCCCGCCGGCGCGGGGCAACTGGTCGTTCCCTTCGAAAACGCGTCGCGCGAGCCGCGGCTATATTGGCTGGCGGAAGCCTCAGCGGTTGTCCTAACGGACGATCTCGTCGCACTCGGCGCCCGCGCCCTTTCCCGGGACGATCGCCTCCACGCGTTCGAGCAGTTGCGAGTGCCGCCCGTTGCCACTTTGAGCGACGCCACGATCATCCGCGTGGGTCAGGTCGTCGGTGCCTCGCAGGTGATTGTCGGCGCCTTCGACGTCAAGGCCGACACGCTGACCGTTCGCGCCCGCGCCATCCGCCTCGACACCGGCCGCATGTTCCCGGAGATTGTCGAGAGCGGTCCGCTCAACGACTTCTTTGCCGTTTACGCGCGTGTCGCGCGCCGGCTTGCGCCCGATTCCATCGTCTCCACGGAGCAGATGGAGCGGGGTCACCCGTCGCTGCCCACACTCGAGCAGTACGTGAAGGGCGTACTCGCCGGGAACCCGGCGACCCAGGCGGCGTTCCTCAAGGAAGCGCTGCGGCTCTCTCCCGACTTTCAACGCGCACGCCTCGCCCTCTGGAATGTCTACACGGATCAGAGCGAGCATCAGCAGGCCCTGGACATCGTCCGTCCGGTGCCGGGGGATCACCCGTTGTCGCGGAACGCCAGGTTTCTCGGCGCTGTGTCCCTCATCCACCTCGCTCGCAACGCGGATGCCTTTGCGGCCCTGGCCGAGTTGAATCGCGAGAAGCCGGACGCGACGCTGCTCAACGACATGGGGGTGGCGCAGCTCCGGCGGCCAGCGGCATCGACGGCCGGCGCCTCTGCTACGTCGGTGTTCAACCAGGCTGTGCTCGCAAGTCCGAACGATGCGGACCTCTCCTTCAACCTCGGATACGCCTACTGGCTGGCGCGGGACACGCCCAACGCGGTCATCTGGCTGCGCGAGGCGGTTCGCCGCAATCCCGCCGACGATGCCGCGCATTACGTGCTCGGGGTTGCGTTGCAGTCGTCTGGGAATGCAGCCGAGGGGCAGCGGGAGAAGGATCTCGCGAAGCGGCTGTCCTCGACGTATGCGGAGTGGGAGGTGAAGCAGGCCGGGACAAACGCCGTACCTGGAGGTCTCGAGCGGATCAAGATGGCGCTCGACGCCGCGAACTCGCCTCGGGTCGAGGACGCGCTCGTGGCGGCGGAGCAACGCGATCAACGCGAGCTGGCCGCGTTCCATCTCGACGCGGGCCGCCGGCTGTTTCAGGCGGAGCGCGACGCGGAGGCGATCGCGGAGCTACGACGGGCGATCTACCTGTCACCGTACGACCGCGCCGCGCACCTGCTTCTGGGCCGCTTGTATCTGCGCGACGGGCGTATGCGGGATGCGATCGATGAGCTGAAGATCTCGATTTGGAGCGACGACCAGATCGATGCGCACCTGGCGCTTGCCGACGCGTACACCCAGGCGAGGGACGTTGCGGCGGCGCGCGCCGAACTGCAGATTGTGTTGACCCGCGATCCCGCGAACGCCGACGCGCGGCGCGCGCTCGATCGGCTTTCGGCTCCGTAGCCGCGCGCGAAAAAATCGAATCCAGTTTCGTCATCGCGTGCTACACTTCGTCCACTCAAAGAATGGCTGATGAGGGACAACGCGAGATTCAGCTGAACGGAAAACAGCTGGTCTTCCTCTTCATGGCCTCCACCGTCGTCGCGGTGGTGATCTTCCTGTGCGGCGTCATGGTGGGCCGCGGCGTCCGCACACAGCGTGCGAGCGAAGTAACTGAGGCGTCGGTCGATGCCTTGACCGACCCGACCGCGCCTACACCGACCCAGCCGCAGGCCACGACGTCGGCCGCTTCTTCCTCGAGCAACACGCCGGTCGCCTCGCAGGAAACACTGACATACCCTGATCGTCTCGAGGGGCAGGAGCCTCCCGACGAAACACTCAAACGATCGGTCGCGCCTGCGGCTTCCGTCGCGGCCCCGCGGTCTCCCGTGCGCACGCTGGTGGTCCCGCTTTCGGCGCCCGCGAAACCAGCGCCAGCACCTTCACCAAAGCGACTGAGTGCGGCGCCCACGAACACGGCGTTGTCGCAGGTCCCAGGCGAGCCTGCAGGGAAAGGGTTCGTCGTGCAGGTCGCGGCGGTTAACGATCGCGGTGAAGCGGAGACCATTGCGCGCCGTCTCGCCGGCAAGGGCTATCCGTCGTTTGTCACCGTGCCGGGCTCCGGGACGCCGCGGATGTTTCGCGTCCGCATCGGCAAATACAACGACCGGCGCCAGGCTGAATCGATCGCGACGCGCCTCCAAAGGGAAGAGCAGTTCAAGCCCTGGATCACGCGCTAACGCGCGGCAACGGACGGTGAGACCGGCAAAAGCGCGGGACTCAAAATCCGGCCGAGGCAATCGCACCAATCCGCCGTTCGCATAGAGAGTCAGGTCGAATCTCCGTACAACCCTTCCGTGAACCTCGCCCCGCTTGGAACTGCCTCTGCCCCCGGAATCAGACACTCGGGCCTTTGGGATTCAGTACCCGCGACCTAGAATTCCAGCCCAGAGCCCGCAGGTTCAGAAGCTGAGGCAAGGAGACTGGCCTATGGATGAACAGCCGCGAGTTATCACGCGTCGCGACATCTTGCGAGGCGCGGGGCTGATCGGCGCAGCCGCGGTCACGACGCCGGTGATTCTGCTCTCGACGCCCGCACCCGCTGAGCCTCTCGTGCCCGCCCAGGTTCCGGCTGCACGAACAGCGATACCCGCACTCGAGGCGTTTGAGAATCTCACGGCCACCGAAGCGGACCTGCTCGAAGCGGTCGTGGACCGGCTCATTCCGTCCGATGCTCTCGGACCGGGCGCGAAAGAGGCTCGCGTCGCGCACTACATCGACCGCGCGCTCGGCGGCGCCCTGGCGTCGTCCCGCCAGGCCTATGCGGCCGGCCTTTCAGCCCTCGACGCCTATTCCCGCACGTCGCGCGGCTCGTCGTTTCTCGAGCTGTCGCCGACGGATCGCGATGCCGTGCTGGTCGACTGTGAGGCAGGCGGTGCCACTGGCTTCGCGGGGAGCTCCGCGCCGTTCTTCAACATGGTCCTCGGCCACACCCGTCAGGGCATGTTCGGCGACCCCTACTATGGTGGGAATGCCAACTTCGTGGGATGGGATCTGCTCGGCTACCCGGGCGTCCGGACGCTTGTGTCCGCCGCCGATCAGAAGAGCCTCGAGGCGAACCAGCTGAAACCCAATCGCAAGTCCGCGTACGACTACGTTGGATTCACGAAAGCGACCGCGCGTCACGACACGCACGATGACTCTGGTGATGACACGGCCGCACACGAGTCGGAGCCGAAGGAGAGAGCCCGTGGCGACTAGGCTGAAAGACACGGACGTCGTTGTAATTGGGCTCGGCGCGGCGGGTGGCATCGCCGTGCTGCCGCTGGCGCAGGCAGGCCTCGAGGTCATTGGCCTTGAAGCGGGCGGTGCGATGACGCGCCGCGATTTCGCGCCAGACGAAATCCGGAACAACGTGCGCGGCTGGCCAATGCTGACTTCTCACAAGACGAAACAGGAAGCGCCAACCGTTCGCGCAACGGCCGCCACAGACGCCGTGCAGGGCGGCCATCCGATGATGAACGCCGTCGGGGGCACGAGCCTCCACTACTGGGCGCAGCACTGGCGTCTGAATCCCTGGGACTTCAAGGTGGTGAGCGAGACCACGCGCCGCTACGGCGCGTCGCGCGTGCCCAAGGGGTCCACCGTCGAGGACTGGCCGTTCGGCTACGACGAGATCGAGTCCTACTACGACAAGATCGAGTACGAAGTCGGTGTGTCTGGCCAGGCGGGTAACGTCAACGGAAAACTCGATCCGCGGGGCAATCCGTTCGAAGGCCCGCGCAGACGCGGGTACCCCATGCCGCCGCTCCGGTGGACCGCCTTTCACGAGAAGATGGCGGGAGCCGCCAGATCCCTCGGATGGCAACCGTTCCCCGGGCCGGCGGCCATCAATTCCCGGTCCTACCAGAATCGCTCCGGCTGCATGTATCACGGGTTCTGCAATACAGGCGGCTGCCACGTCGACGCCAAGAACTCAACGGCCGTTACCACGATTCCTCGAGCACAGGCGACGGGCCGCTTCGCAGCGGTTACCGGTGTGATCGTCACGTCAATCAACGTCGATGGCGAAGGGCGAGCGAGCGGCGTCACCTACATGAACAACGGCGAAGAATTCATCCAGCCGGCGAAGGTCGTCCTCCTCGCGTGCTACACATATGAGAACGTTCGACTGTTGCTGCTGTCGAGGTCCGCGGCCTATCCGAAGGGGCTATCAAACAATCACGCTCAGGTGGGGCGCCACTATTTCAGCCATCACACGGGTGCTCCGGTAACGGCCCTGTTTCCGTTCGACATCAAGGCCTGGTACGGGCTGCCTGCGCAAGGCGTCGCCGTCGACAACTGGGCCGACGACAACTTTGACCATTCGAGCCTGGACTTCATTGGGGGTTGCAATCTCTGGGCGATGTCCGACCGACGACCGATCGCGGCGTCCGGTATGAGCACCTTTGGGATTGCGCCAAACTGGGGCTCACCCTGGAAAGCATTCATCAGACAGAACGCCGATCGCGCGCATGGCTCGTACATCCAGAAGACCACCCTGCCGTACGAGGACAACTTCCTCGATCTCGATCCCGTCGTGAAGGACCCGCTCGGCCTGCCGGTGATTCGTATCACGGGAGAGTTCAAGGACAACGAGCAGAAGATCGCGATGTTCGCCCAGGACAAGATGGAGCAGTGGTACCGCGCGGCCGGCGCGATCGCCGTGCAGCGCGGACCAGTGGGCGGCCCCATGGCCGCCTCAACGCACGCATACGGCGGTACGCGCATGGGGGACAACCGCGAGACAAACGTCGTCGATCGATGGGGTATGTCTCATGAAGTGCCGAACCTCGGTATTCTGGGCGGTTCGGTGATGGGAACGAGCGGGGCGCACAACCCGACACACACCATACAGGCGCTGGCGTGGCGCACGGCTGACCACATAATCAAAAACTGGAAGTCGATCGGCACGACGGCCTGAGGCCGAATTTCGTCCCGCTGGTCGCGGCTGAGCACAAATTTCCGGCCCCCGATCCCGGGTCCCGGATCCCGGGTGCCGTCTCCATTCGTAGTAGATGTCGATTTCGCGGCTCCCCGTTCGACGTATCAGTGGGGGAGATCCATCCAGGATCGTGTCCCGAAAGGAAAATACGAGTCCATGAAACTACTCACGTATCTCAACTATGGCGGTAACTGCGCGCAGGCATTCCGTTTCTACGAACAGCATCTCGGCGCAAAAATCACGATGATGATGACCCACGGCGAGTCGCCGAATGCAACCAACGTGGCGCCCGATTGGAGAAACGCCATCCTGCATGCCCGGATGAGCATCGGAGAGACGGAGCTCCTCGGGGCCGACGTCCCGCCCGACCATTTCCAGCCGATGCGCAGCGCCTACCTGACCCTCATCGTCAACAGCACAGACGAGGCCGAGCGGATTTATGCCCTGCTCACCGACGGCGGCGAGATCTTCATGAAGATGGAGGAAACCTTTTTCGCCTTCCGCTTTGCGATGCTCCGGGACAAGTTCGGCACGTCCTGGATGCTCCTCCACGAACGTCCGATGCCCCGGAGCGCGTGACCGCGCATTTCGGTCCAATTGGGCACGATCATGTGACCGCGACGGAGGCGGTCCGCACGTCCCAGCAGCTGATCGACGCGCGCTGATCGACGCGACGCCCACCGCCAGCGGTCGTGTGCGTGGTTCATCACAACGCCGCGTCGAATAGTGATGCTTAGATTCCCGCGTACCAGGAATATCCGAGATCCGGCGATATCGATCCCAGTCCCCCGCCAATGTCTTTCAAGGAATCGACCACGGTAATCTGGCGCAGGTACTTGAGGCTCTTGTATCCAAGCTGGCGAGGGACGCGCAGGCGAACCGGCGCGCCGTGAGGCGTCGGCAGCTCGCCCCCATTCATCCCGTACGCCAGCAGCGTCTGTGGATGCCACGCGTCAGGCATGTCGAGGCTTTCCCAGAAATCGTCGAACGAAAAGAACGCGACGTACTTCGCGCGCGGGCTGACACCAACCGTGTTCAAGACGTCCGAGAGCCGGACGCCGATCCATTCGGCAATGAACGACCATCCTTCTTCGCATGCCTGGTGGGTGATCTGACGGCTGACGGGGAAGTGATGCAGGTCTGCCAGCGAGAACGATGCGGGCCGCGCGACGAGACCGTCAAGTTCCAGGCGCCAATCGCGGAACGTCCCGGCGAGCAGCTGCTGGTAGTCAAAAGTCAATGGTGTCGGGCCGTTGATCGGAGCGACGGTCGAGATCTGGCTCGCGCTGAATTCACGCGCGAGTGAGCCGCGAGAGGTCAGTAGGCGCTGCGACGCATACGTCAGCGTCTCGCCGACGCCGTAAATGCCGCCGTGATCCGGGGGAATCAGTCCGTATTCACCGGCAACGCGCGCAGCGACGGCGAGCCCGGACGCGCCCGCGATCGCAGTCAGTCCGGTCGTAATCAGCCTTCGGCGCGTCAGAAGCCGGCTCATGTCCGGCTCTCTCGAGCGAGACTCTCGCCGCCCAGGATCATTGAGGTGACCTGTCGGCTGAACCCCGCGACCGCCACCATGACGACATGGCCGATGACAAAGAGCACCAGCAGGCTCGCCACGATAAAGTGAATCGTGCGCGCCGATTGCTGCCCGCCGAGCGCAGTCACGAAACCCGGGAAGACAGATGTGATCGCCGGCGACATCGCGAATCCCGTCCAGATCATCAACGGAAACAGCACGAACACAACGATCGTGTACATGACTCGCTGCAGAAGCGTGTACTTTGGCGGCTCCGCAGAGCGAAACCAATCATTTCTGAAATGACAGGCCGCCATGCCACCCGACACGTACGCCATACCGGTGAGGACACAGATCCACGCAGACAGAAAGTGCAGGTGGCGTCCCCAGCCTGATTGGCCGGTCAGGAGCATCGGCAGCGGAAGATCGACGAGCGAAGGCGTGCCAAGGGCGCCGGTCTCGCCCCAGTACAAACGCGGATGCGCGAGCAGGATGGCGATACCGCTGACAGCAAGCGCTGCGAAGCTCGCTGCGGTGAGCCAGTGCGTGACGCGGACGAGCGCCGAATGCCGCACGCGAACATTCTACGCCCTCACCCTCAGCGGTGTTTGTGCGCTGTACTTTGTATCGTGTATCCGCTTCTGCCGGCGACGCCGGACTTACTGTCCGTGGCTCGAGGCCGCAAACAATCGCTGCCCGACGAGTCAAGCGTCCCTCCGCGAGGCCATTCATCGGCGCTGTGTGACCTGCCACGGCGTCTCGCCAACCACAATGGTTCCGGTCCGCTCCATTCCAGTCGCGTTGCTACTGACGACGAAAAAGACGCCGACTGATAGATCCCCGCTCCACTGACTGATACCGTTGGTGCGAATCCAGTCCGTCTGACTTGTGAACTGCCATCGACAGGATGGCGTTCCGACGTGCAGAAGGAGATGCCCGATTCCACCATCTGCGCCGAACACTGCTGGCGAATCAGGCGCCGATTCCAAGCGCACCTGACACGCGGGATTCTGGTTGACCCAAACGTTCTGCCCCTCAGAGCCACTACACCGAATCATCAGCGCGCCTCTTCGCGGAAGCATTGGACCTGCAGGGTTCGACAACACACGGAACATCACCTGCCCTGATCCCGTCTGGGTCGCAGGCGATAGGAGTTCCATCCAAGGGCTGTCGGGCGTGACAGTCCACCGTCGCCCCGCAGTCGCGCTCACCGTTACCGTCTCAATTCCTCCAGCAGACGGATACGGAGCGAAGGATACGGGCGTGACCGACTGCAGGCATGTGCCGTAAGCCCACTTCAGCGAAAAATCGATGTTGCCGATGTTCGTCATTGCGCGCACGGTCTGCTCCAGGGTTTCGTACCCGGCTTTGCTCGCACGCAGCGTTAAATCCCCAGGCAACAGGTGGTCCAGAAGGTACTGACCCGCAATCGGATGTCCCGTCAATGTGCTCCGGCCGGTACCGGGACCGGAGATCACTTCGACCGTGACGTCATCGAGAGGTCCGACCCCCACTTCCAGGACCTTGCCGACGATATATATGCCGGCGCGAATCGTGAGATCGAAAACCGTGTCTCCCGAGACCGAGACGCTACGAAAGACATCTTCAAAGCCAGGCTTGGTGACAAGAACTTGGTACGACCCCGACGGCAGATCGCCGCGAAACGTGCCGGTCGCGTCCGTGGTCGTCGAAAAGCGCGGCGTGGGCCACTTGGAAATCACGCCTACGAAGACACTCGCACCTCCGACGGGCGCCCCCTCACCGTCACGGACAGTCCCCGAAACCTGGTAGTTAATCGTCGGCGCGACCGCGCCGGGCGAGAGTGAAGGCGAGGGTGAAGGTGAGGTGGGCGTGTTTACTTCGCCGCTCCCGCATGACGACAGCAGCACTGCGAACATGAACGGATACCAGGCTCTCATGCGGGCGAGCGAGACATGCACGACGTTGGCCATTAGTTCCGAATCGGCCATTAGGCCGGTGCTCAATTCCTGGAGCGAATCGCAGCTGACGCTCGTCAGTTATGGATGTGATGTGGCTGCAACGCCACACTGACATGTGCGTTTGACACGGCTGGCCCGTGCTCCCAATTTAGCGACGAAAGGCGCGGCGGTATCGTTGTGGACTTGTCCCCACGATCCGGTTGAAGCGGTCGCGGAATGCGGGCGCGGCTCCGAATCCCACTTCAGTGGCGATGCGTTCAACCGAATGCCTCGTCGTCTCCAGCAACTGCTGTGCGCGCCGTACTCGTGCCAGAAGGATCCACTGTAATGGCGTCGTGCCGGTCCGCTCGGTGAACCGTCGGCTGAGCATACGGGTACTCGTCGCCGCATGACTCGCAAGGCGCTCCAGCGTGAGCGGCTGGCGAAGATGCGCGCGATCACGATGTCGCAGATCGCGCGGCTGAGCGGGGCTGCCGGATCGCTTCCATCTGCAGCGGTGCATTCGCACTAGCGGCGACCGGACTGCTTGACGGTCGGCGCGCCACGACACACTGGCTCGCCGCGGACCAACTGGCCAGTATCCAACTATCGCTGTGATGCCACTGGAACGCGCCGGTGGCCAGGCGCAATTCATCACGTACCAGCCACCCAGCGCCGACGGCACGTCGTTGGAACCAGTGATGCGATGGATTTGCCGGTGCCCCTTCGCCTTCTGAATGGCAGACCAGACTGATGGGCCGTGCCGTGCGACCGCGTGGCGTGCCGTGATGGAGCAGTACGACCAAACCCGTCTTGAAGGACCGCTCTGCGGACCAAAGTGAGCGCGTCGAGCGCCGTTCTGGATTACCCGCTGAGCTTGGGCAGTACCCCCGCGGGACAGGATCAAAGACTTCGTACATTGAGGCCGATACGACGGTCGCACATGCCTACAAAGACAGCCACCGCACCCCGTCGTTCCGCGGGAACGAAGAAAGAACCGCTCGAAATCGTCGTGCGCCGCGGCGCCGTGAGGCGGTTTGACGCGCTAAAAACCCGAACATCCGATCTCCCGGTCGTCGTGACCTGGGACCGGCGTAAGGCCGATCGACGCGACTCGAAGGCCCTGGCTCACCAGATGGACGTGCCACGCGACCGCCGGGCCTCAGACCGCCGGCAGAAGCCGCCATTCACGTGGGATCTCGCCGATTTCGTCGTCGTTGCGCCCGCGGATGGGCAGAAAACACCACGCAAAGGGAAGGCGAAAAAGGCCTGAGACTGTAGCTGCAGTAGCAACGGACCGAAAGCTTAGGTCAGCCAGCCACATGATCAACTGGGAATTACCACCGGACGCGGTCCCGTGTCCCCACTGCGGTGCCACGGAAACGCAGATTACTCTTCAGCTACTCGGCCTGATCAGGTACGGGTGCAACAGCTGCCACAAATCGTTCGCAGTCAAGAGTAACGGCAAGGTCTCGCCGTCCGCTCCCCCAGCAATCTCTCCCTCCTAGCACTCGCTCTCCACGACAATTCCGCCAATCTGGTAATCTCGCGGTTCGAGTGATCATCGGCCTCGATTTCGCGCTTGCGCTGCTGTCCGGCGCGCTTCTGGCGCTCAGTTTTCCACGTTACGGCCACCCGGCGTTCGCATGGATTGCGCTCGTCCCGCTCGTCCTGGCGCTGAGCGGATGGCGAGGCCGCCCCGGACGCCTCCCGGGGCAACCGCCACTGCGCGCGTTCCTGCTCGGGCTCGCGTCCGGCAGTGTGTATTTCGCCGGCACGCTCTACTGGACGGGCACGGTGATCCGGACGTTCGGGGGTATTCCGACGATCGCGGCGATCGGTGGCGTCATTCTGCTGGCGCTCTATCAAGGAGCGTTTCCTGCCATTGGGGCGCTCATCAGTAGCCGTTTGATCAACCGCGCCGGGGTTGCCGGGATCTTCCTCGTCCCGGCCGCGTGGGTCGCTACGGAGTACTTCCGCGGAGTCGCGTTCGGGGGATTTCCCTGGGTGCCCCTCGGCGACAGCCAGGTCACGGTCCTCCCGGTTGCGCAGCTTGCGAGCGTCCTCGGCATGTACGGGGTGTCCCTGCTGGTAGCGTTCGTCAATGCCGCAATCGCGTATGCGATGCTCACAGCTGGCCGTGCGCGCATGTCTGCCCTGGCCACCACCGCCGTGGTGCTCATCGCGACCGCCGCATGGGGCAGCCTCCGGATCGCGGACGGATCGCTGACGCGCATGGGTACGGCCATTCGAGTCGGCTTGATCCAGGGGAACATCGCGCAGGAAGACAAATGGAAGGCGGGTGAAGCGCGCCGCATCTTCACGACGTACATCGCGATGACGCGCGACGCCGTACGCCGCGGCGCCGAGTTCGTCATCTGGCCCGAATCGTCGACGCCGTTCATGTTCGAGGAGGATCCCGTCGGGCAAGCTGCGATCCGCGAGCTCGCGCGCGAGCTGCACGTGCCGATTCTATTCGGGAGCGATCAGGAGGTGCGTGGCGCGACCCCGGCGCTGTATAACGCCGCGTTCCTCATCGGGCCCGATGGCACGACGCTCGGTGTGTACCGCAAGATTCATCTCGTGCCCTGGGGCGAGTTCATCCCGCTGAAGCGATGGCTGTACTTCGTTTCGCCGCTCGTCGATAGTTTTACCGACTTCTCGCCCGGTACGACAATGGTCATGTTGCCCGTCGGTTCGCATTTGGTATCCACGGCCATCTGTTACGAGGTCGTCTATCCGTCGCTCATTCGACAGGCGGTGCAAGCCGGCAGCGAGCTGGTGACAACGATCACCAACGACGCGTGGTATGGAAACTCATCGGCGCCGTACCAGCATTTCCAGCTGGCGTCGATGCGCGCCATCGAACAGGGGCGGTACATGGTGCGCGCCGCAAACACGGGTATCAGCGGCATCGTCGATCCGTACGGGCGAGTCGTGCAGCAGTCGGCTATCTTTGAACAGTCGGCGCTGGTCGAACAGGTCCGATTTCTGACGATCCGGACGGCGTACTCGAAGATTGGCGACGTCGTGGCGTACGCGGCGATGGCGATCATCGCCGTGGCGCTCATTGTTGTCAGGCGGACCTGAAGGTCCGGCTCTACGTTTTGGTGAGTTTCGTAGAGGCGGGTCTTCAGACCCGCCTTGGGGAAATGTGTTTCGTAGAGGCGGGTCTTTAGACCCGCCCGGGGGAAATGTGTTTCGTAGAGGCGGGTCTTTAGACCCGCCTGTAGGAGGATTTCGTGGCAGTTGCTGTTGATGAACTCGTTCGGCGTTACGAGGACTTGAGCAGACGGGCGATGGAACTGCGGAGGCATCTTTGAGGGTGCACACCTGGATGAGCAGCTCGGGGAAGTAGAGTCCCGCACTGCCGCTCCCGATTTCTGGAGCAACCAGGCCGAGGCGCAGAAGGTCATGCAGCGCCGGCGGCGGCTCGAAGAGGACCGGACGCTGCTCGAGTCGCTGCGCCGCCGGACCGATGACATCAACGTCATGGTCGAGTGGGCCGCGGCGGGCGAAGAGGTCACCGCGGATCTGGCGCGGGCACTCGACGAGCTGCAGCAGGAAGTCGATGCGGCGGAGACGAAGAAGATGCTTGCCGGTGAACACGATCGCGCAAACGCGATCGTGACGATTCACCCGGGCGCGGGCGGCACCGAGTCGCAGGATTGGGCCGAGATGCTGCTCCGCATGTACTTGAAATGGTCCGAGCGTCGCGGATTCCGGCGCGAAGTCATTGACTACCAGCCGGGCGACGAAGCGGGCATCAAGAGCGTCACGTTCACACTGACCGGTGACTATGCCTTCGGGTTGATGTCGGCTGAGGCCGGCGTCCATCGTCTCGTGCGCATTTCACCCTACGATCAGGCCGCGCGGCGCCACACCTCGTTTGCGTCCGTGTTCGTCTGGCCCGAGCTTCCCGAGGACGTTGACCTCCAGGTCGAGGATAAGGACCTGCGGATCGACACGTACCGATCCAGCGGCGCCGGCGGCCAGCACGTCAATGTCACCGATTCCGCCGTCCGCATTACACATCTCCCGACCGGCATCGTGGTGTCGTGCCAGAACGAGCGCTCGCAGCACAAGAACCGGGCGTCCGCGATGAAGGTGCTCAAATCGCGGCTATACGACTTGAAGATGAAGGAAAACCAGTCAAAACTCGACCAGATCGCGGGCGCGAAGAAGGAAATCGGGTTCGGCAGTCAGATCCGCAGCTACGTGTTGCAGCCGTACCAGATGATCAAGGATCACCGCACGAAGATGGAAGTGGGCGACGTGAGCCGTGTTCTCGACGGCGATCTCGATCCATTCATCAAGACTTATCTGTTGAAAAAAGCAAGCGGCACCCTCGGCGCGCCTGCGCCGGCCGACGAGGATTAGCCACGAAGGTCACAAAGACGATGTGAACCACGAAGGTCACGAAGAACACGAAGGAAAGCAGGACACAAAAACCTTTTTTACAAAAATGGCTTTGTGTTCTAACCTTCGTGATCTCCGTGTCCTTCCTGGTGAAAAACGTCTTAGTGCCCTTGACGGCGCTCGTGGCGCTCGCGGCTCTCCTAGGCGCGCAGCAGCGACGATTCACCGTCGTAGAAGCCTCGATCTCGGACATGCGCGTGGCGCTCCAGAGCCACCGCGTGACGTCGCACGAGCTGGTCCAGCAGTCGCTCACGCGAATCGCGCTGTACGAGGATCGGCTGAACGCGATCATCTACGTCAACCCGCATGCACTCGAAGAGGCGGACGAGCGCGACCGTGAGCGCGCCGCGGGACGGATTCGCGGGCCGCTTCACGGCATCCCGATCGCGCTCAAGGACAATATCCAGACGCGCGACATGCCGACCACCGGCGGTGCCCTCGCGTTCGCCGGCCTCATTCCACCGTACGACGCCACGGTGACAACAAACCTCCGCGATGCCGGTGCAATCATCATCGCAAAGACACAGATGACCGAGTTGGCGAACTGGGTGACTGTCGGGATGCCGGCGAATTACAACAGTCTCAACGGCTACGGGATGAATCCCTACGATCCGCGGCGCGACCCGCGTGACGGTCTTTCCGATGGTCGGCCGGTGCTGGCGACCGGAGGATCAAGCTCGGGCGTTGGAACGGCCGTGAGCTTCTGGGCCGCGAACGTGGGAACGGAGACGTCCGGCTCCATCCTGAGCCCCTCTAACCAGAACATGCTTGTCGGCATCAAGCCGACGGTCGGACGCGTGAGTCGCCACGGCATCATCCCCATCACGGCGGATCAGGACACCGCCGGCCCGATGGCGCGGTCGGTCAGCGACGCGGCCATCGTCCTTGGCGCGATGGAAAGCGGAACACCCGATCCTGACGATGCCGCCACCGCCGCGTGTGCCCCTCCGGCAGGGCGGGACTACACGCGATTCCTCGACCGCGCGGCGCTGAAAGGCGCACGTATCGGCGTGCCACGGGCCTTTTTCTACGACGCGGTTACGTCGGGACGCTCATCGGTCCCTCGAGGCGGCCTCACTGCCGATCAGCGCAAGGCGATGGATGATGCCCTCGCGGTCATGCGGCAGCAAGGTGCCGAGATCGTCGACCCGGCGGATATCCCGAGCATCGTCGACGCCGATCCCGCCAGGAACTTTCTCGACTGGAACGTCTGCTCGGGACCGGACAATGCGAAGGGGAAGGATGCGGACTGCTCGGTGACGTACAAGTACGGCATGAAGCGCGACTTCGGTCGTTGGCTGGCGCTTCTTGGCGACGCCGCTCCGCTGAAATCGCTGACTGCGCTCCGTGCGTGGAATGACACACACAGGAGCGCCGGCGCGCTCAAATACGGCCAGTCAAATCTCGACAACGCGGACGAGACAGACTTGCTTGCAGATCGGAACCGCTACGAGGCGGACCGCCGGAAGGATCTGTTCCTGACCGCGTCCCACGGCATCGATGAGGTGATGAAGGCGCAGCGGCTCGATGCGCTGGTCTTTCCCGCGCAGAGCGGGGCGGGAATCGCGGCGCGAGCCGCATATCCGACGGTCATCGTCCCATTCGCGACGGTGCCGAATACGCCGATGCCGGTGTTTCCCGCGGGTTTCGATCCGCGGCCGGCTCCGCATGGTGTGAGTTTTACCGGGATGGCCTGTAGCGAGCCGCGGTTGATTGCGCTCGCATACGCGTTCGAGCAGGCCAGCCGCCTTCGCGCGGCTTCGGCGGGCCAGGCGAGAGGGCGCGTCGCGCCGCCGTTGTTTCCGTAGTCGTGTTTCGTAGAGGCGGGTCTTAAGACCCGCCTCTACACTGACCTAATTTGACGCGGGAACGGCGGGTGGAACTGCAATGGCGCCCTGCGGCTGTGTGCCGCTGATAAACGCCTCGCTGATGCCCGAGTCGAGCGTGACGAAGACGATGTTGCCAGGCGCTTCAAACTCCGGCACGTTCTTACGATCGGCGCGCGTGTCGATGTAGGCCTTCATGAAGTCGATCCAGATCGGGAGCGCCGCCTGCGCACCGGTCTCGTTCTGCCCGAGCGGCTTCTTCTCGTCGTAGCCGACCCACACGCCGACAGTGATGTTCGGATCGAAGCCGATGAACCACGCATCGGTGTATTCGTCCATCGTGCCGGTCTTGCCCGCCAGCGGCCAATCGAGGCTTGCGGCGGCCGCGGCCGTCCCGCGCTGAACGACGCCGCGCAGCAGGTTCGTCATCACGAAGGCGGTATCGGCGCGGATGGCTTCGTGCGGTTCGGGCCGGTTCTCCTCGAGCACGTTGCCCTCGCGATCCGCGATGCTCACGATGGAGTACGGGCGCATCCGCACGCCCTGGTTCGGGAACGCGCTGTACGCGCTGGTCATGTCCCACAGCGTCTCTTCAACCGAGCCAAGCGCGAGCGAGAGATACGGCGGCATGTTTGGCGGCAGGCCGAACCGCGAGGCGACCTTGATGACATTGGCGGCGCCGAGCTCGGCGAGCGCCTTGACGGCCGGGATGTTGCGCGAGTCTTCGAGCGCCCAGCGCATCGTCACGGGCCCTTCGTACTTCTTGTCGTAGTTGAGCGGCTCATACGGCGGCTGGTTCGGGCCGGCGACCAACGAGATCGGCTCATCGACGAAGACCGACACAGGCGTGTATCCACGATCGATTGCCGTCGTATAGATGAACGGCTTGAACGAAGACCCGACCTGGCGCTTCGCCTGGGTCGCCCGATTGAACTTGCTCCGCGCGAAGCTGAAGCCGCCAACCATCGCGCGCACCTGTCCGGTCCGATTGTCGATTGCGAGAAGTGCCCCTTCGACCAGCGGGTCCTGTTCGAGTGCGATCGTCTGCGGTACGCCGCCCTTCATCGTCCGCATTTCGACCTGAACGAGGTCACCGACGCTGAAGAGATCAACCGCCGCGGTCTTCCGCGTCCACGCGAATGCGCTTTTCGGCAGCTCGACTTCGTGAGTGCCTATCCGCACGCGAGCGCTGCCATTTCCCCCTTTGGGCGCGACCGCCACCACGAGCGCTGGTACGATGTCGCCCTCGAGGATCGGCCTGTTCCACCGATCGGTCGTGAACGTATTCAGCGCGCGCTGTTCGGCGACGATGTTTCGCGCAGGCTTCCGGTAGCCGCGGTGACGCTTGTCGAGGCGTCGCAATCCGCGATCGAGCGCCCGATTGGCAGCCTCCTGCAGTTCGGCGTCGAGAGTCGTCTGCACGCGCAGCCCTGACTGGTACAGCGCGTCGGCTCCGTACTGCTGCTCGAGGGTCTTCCTGATCTCCTCGACGAAGTACGGCGCAATCGACGGTTCGGGACGCTGTTGTCCCTGCAGGACCAGCGGCCGCTGTTGCGCGTCGCGGGCCTCGTCGGCCGAGAGGTAGCCCTCTTCAGCCATCCGCTGCAGCACATAGTTGCGTCGCATCAGCGTGGCTTTCGGGTTGACGAACGGGCTCAGCCGACCAGGCGCCTGGACGATGGCGGCGATCACGGCCGCCTCTTCCAACGTGAGCTCCTTCGCTGGCTTGTCGAAGTACAGATGTGAAGCCGCTTCGACGCCATACGCGCCGTGTCCGAGATTGATCTGATTCGCGTATAGCGTGAAGATCTCCGGCTTCGTCAGCCGCTTCTCGATCTGCATCGCCAGAATCCATTCCTTGATCTTGCGCTCCGGCGATCGCTCGAACACGCCGCCTGCGGATCGGTACTGGCGCAGGAACATGTCGCGCGCCAGCTGCTGGGTGAGCGTGCTCGCACCGGCGCGCTCGCCGGTCACGATGTCTTTCAGGAAGGTGACGATGATGCGCGACATGCTCAACCCGAAGTGCTGGTTGAACCCTGCGTCTTCCGTCGCGATGATCGCGTTCCGCAACGCCGGCGCGATGTCGTCGTAGCCGACGACGACGCGGCGCTCGGTGGCGAACTCGCCGATCGTCTCGCCGTCGCGCGCGAGGAGCCTCGTGATGGTGTTGGGGCGATAGTCGTCAAGCGCGCTGATTGCGGGGATGTCCCCGGCAAACGCGAAGAGCACGCCGCCCAAGGTGCCAAGGAGCGCGGCGACGACGAACAGAATGACGAGGCCTGCCTGCTGGGCCACACGAACAACCACGCGGCGTCCGGGGCGCGGCTGCTGGTCGTTGTTCACCATCAAATTCAGTATAGCGGAGCGAATTGATTGATGCTCCTGTGCTTATCGGCTTGTGCGCCGCAATAAGTTGACTGCACTTGACTCAGATTTAATAATGTAAACGGCCTAAACATTGGCATCGGCGGTCGCGGACGTTGAGGGTCCGCGACGCCACAGGCACCGGTGCTCCGCGGACGAAGGACGCGACGACATGAGCAAAACCATCGGCATCGACCTCGGCACCACAAACTCCGTTGTGGCGGTGATGGAGGGCGGCGAGTCCGTTGTCATCACCAACCCGGAGGGGAGCCGCCTCACGCCCTCGGTCGTGGCGTTCACTAAGACAGGGGAGCGGCTGGTGGGTCAGGTGGCGAAGCGCCAGGCGGTGACCAACCCGGAGAACACCATCTTCTCCATCAAGCGGTTCATGGGACGGCGCTACGACGAGGTCAGCGAGGAAATGAAGATGGTGCCGTACACCGTCACCGCGGCCGGCAACGACGTGCGCATCAAGATCCTCAACGAGGAATACGCTCCGCCGCAGATCTCCGCGATGATCCTCCAGAAACTGAAGCAGGCCGCGGAGGAGTACCTCGGCCAGCCCGTCACCAAAGCGGTCATCACCGTTCCCGCCTATTTCAACGACGCCCAGCGGCAGGCCACGAAGGAAGCCGGAAAGATCGCCGGCCTCGAGGTCATGCGCATCGTCAACGAGCCGACGGCGGCGGCGCTGGCATACGGGCTCGATAAGAAGAAGGACGAGACGATCGCGGTCTACGACTTCGGCGGCGGCACGTTCGATATCTCGATTCTCGAAGTGGGCGAGGGCGTCGTCGAAGTGAAAGCGACCAACGGCGATACGCACCTCGGCGGCGACAACCTCGATCAGCGCATCATCGAGTGGATCATCGCGGAGTTCAGGAAGAGCGACGGCATCGACCTGGGCAAGGATCGGATGGCGCTGCAGCGCCTGAAGGAAGCGGCGGAGAAAGCCAAGATGGAGCTTTCCACCGTGATGGAGAGCGACATCAACCTGCCGTTCATCACCGCGGATCAGAGTGGCCCGAAGCACCTGCAGATGAAGCTGACGCGAGCGAGGTTCGAGCAGCTCGTCGAAGATCTTCTGCAGCGGACGGTGGGCCCGACCAAGCAGGCGCTCACCGACGCGGGTGTCGATCCCTCCAAGATCGACGAGGTCGTGCTCGTCGGCGGATCAACCCGTATCCCGCGCGTGCAGCAGATTGTGAAGGATCTGTTCGGCAAGGAGCCGCACAAGGGGGTCAACCCCGACGAGGTCGTTGCGATCGGCGCCGCGCTGCAGGCGGGCGTGCTCGCAGGCGAGGTCAAAGACCTCCTGCTGCTGGACGTGACCCCGCTGTCGCTCGGCATCGAAACGCTGGGCGGCGTGATGACGACGCTGATTCCGCGCAACACGACGATCCCGACGCGCAAGAGCGAAACGTTCTCGACGGCGGCCGACAGCCAGACCAGCGTCGAAGTGCATGTCCTGCAGGGTGAGCGTCCGCTGGCGCGCGACAACCGCACGCTCGGACGCTTCCAGTTGGTCGGCCTCCCGCCCGCGCCGCGCGGTGTCCCGCAGATCGAGGTGACATTCGACATCGACGCCAACGGCATGGTGAACGTGTCGGCCAAGGATCGCGGCACCGGCAAGGAACAGAAGATCACGATCACCGCGTCGAGCGGCCTCAGCAAGGACGAGGTCGAGCGGATGATGAAGGACGCCGAGTCGCACGCCGAGGAAGACAAGAAGCGGAAGGAAGAGATCGAGGCGCGCAACAAGGCCGACCAGGCGGTCTACGGCGCCGAAAAGATGCTGCTGGATGTGGGGTCGAAGCTCGCGCCGGGCGATAAGGCGGCGGTGGAAACGGCCATCGAATCGCTCAAGAGCGCGATCACGGCCAACGATGCCGCGGCGATGAATCGCGCGATGGAGCAGCTTACGCAGGCGCAACATCGCGCCGCCGAAGCTCTCTACAAGAACGCTGGCGCCTCGGGGGCGGCGAGTTCGGAGGGTTCAGGGGGTTCGGAGGGTTCGGGGGGTTCAGGGGGTTCAGGAGGTTCGGCGGGTTCGGCGGGTTCGCAAGGCGACGTGATCGACGCGGAAGTGGTGGACGAGGAGAAGAAATGACCATGTGTGATTGGTGATTTGGTGATTGGTGATTAGTGATTGCCTCCGGGTAATCACGAGGCGAGATCACGAATCACACATCACGAATCGCAATCACGAATCACGAATCAGAAATCACAAATGGATTTGTACGTCATCCTCGGGCTCGAGCAGGCCGCGACCGAATCGGAGATCAAGCGCGCCTATCGTCGCCTCGCGCGACGGTTCCATCCGGACATCAATCCAGGTGACCACATGGCGGAGGCACGGTTTCGCCAGATCCTCGAAGCGTACGAGACGCTGATGGATCCCGAGCGCCGCACGCGGTACGACTCGGGATCGCCACTCGGCGGGGGAGAGCGCCGCACCAGCGGCTTCGAGGGGTTTGATTTCTCTACGCGAGGCGCGGATCACGCCACCACCTTCGGCGATTTGTTCGCCGAGGTCCTCACGTCGCGAGGCGAGCAGCCTCCGGTCGCCGAGCGCGGCGCCGATCTCCATCAAGCTCTTCAGCTGTCGTTCGAGGACGCATTCAACGGCGTGCAGCGCACGGTCGCGGTGACCCGGCGCGAGACCTGCCGCACGTGTGCCGGCACGGGGCTGACACGGGTCAGCACCGGCTCGTGCCTCGTCTGTCACGGCGCGGGTGCCGTTCGCACGGTCCGCGGGCACATGGTGTTCACTCGTAGTTGCCCCGCCTGCGGCGGAAGCGGTCAGCAGCGTCCGCGGCCGTGCGAGCCGTGCGCGGGGACCGGCCAGGAACCGCGGTCAGAAGCCGTGCAGGTCCGTATTCCGGCGGGCGTGGCGACGGACGACCGCGTCCGCGTGCCGGCGAAAGGCAATGCCGGCGTGCGCGGCGGTGAGCCGGGCGATCTGTACATCACTGTGCAGGTCGCTGCGCATCCGATCTTCCGCCGCGAGGGCGACGAGATTCACATGGCCGTGCCGATCGCGATTCACGAGGCGGCGCTCGGCGCCCGCATCGACATTCCGATCCCGGACGGCGACGCGAAGCTGCGCGTTCCTCCGGGCACGCAGTCGGGCCAGCGCTTCCGGCTGCGTGAGCGTGGCGCGCCCTCGACGCGCGACGGCCGCCGCGGGGATCTCGTCGTCGAGGTGAAGCTCGTGCTGCCCAAGCTGCTCGATGAGCGCTCCAAGGAGCTGCTCCGCGAGTTCGGCCGTATCAACGGAGAAAACGTCCGCGAGTCTTTTGGCGAGACAGGCCACGGAGTCACGGAGACACGGAGACAAAACTAATGAACCTCCGTGCCTCTGTGTCTCCGTGGCCCGTGGGGCAATGATGGCGAAGCGGGCCGGCGGCAAGGCGTATTACATGATCAGCGCGGTGTCGCAGAAGTACAACATTCATCCGCAGACGCTGCGGTTGTACGAGCGCGAGGGCCTGCTGAAGCCTTCCCGGACCGAAGGCAATACGCGGCTGTACTCGGAGGAAGATCTCGAGCAGCTCGAGACGATCCTCACGCTGACGCGCGATCTCGGCGTCAACCTCGCCGGCGTCGAAATCATTCTCAACATGCGCCGGAAGATCGAACAGATGCAGGGCGAGGTCAACGAGTTCATGGACTACGTCAAGCGCGAGCTCGCCCGCGGTATCGATGATTGGGAACAGCGACTGAACACAGCGCTCGTGAAATCATCGCCGACCGATCTCGTACGCCGCGCGGCACCGCCCGCGCCGCAGGAAAGTGAAAAGTCGAAAGTGAAGAGTTCGAAGTAAGTGTGGAAGTAGAAACGAAAATTGGGAAGTAGCCCAAGAGTACTTTCAACTTACTTTCAACTTCGAACTTTGAACTTCACACTTTCAGGTTAACATCCTGCTGTGCAGTGCCCGATCTGCGATGACACCGGATGGAAGCAGGTTGAGGTCGACGGTGTCTCGCGGGTCACTCGCTGCGACTGCTGGCATCAGCGCAGCTTCGAGTCGCTACTGAAGAACGCACGCATTCCCCGCCGGTATCTGCACTGCGAGTTTTCCAACTTCGACGAGAACACCGACAGCCAGCGCGACGCGGTGCGCAGGGCGACGCGCCTCGTCAATCAATTCCCGGTGGTCGACAAAGGCCTTCTCTTTCACGGCGACAACGGCGTCGGCAAGACGCACCTGGCCGTTGCGCTGATGAAGGAAGCGATTCGGCGCAAAGGCGCGCGTGCGGTCTTCTTCGAGACGCGCGATTTGCTGAAGCTGGTGCGCGATACCTACAACAACCAGGTCGAGACCACCGAGCTCGAAATCCTGCGGCCGGTGCTCGAAGCCGAGTTGCTCGTGCTCGACGACATCGGCGCGGAGAAAAAGTCGCCGTGGGTCGAGGAAACGCTCGGCCTCGTCGTCAACACGCGCTATAGCGAGCGCCGGGTGACGGTGTTCACGACCAATCTTGGCGATTCCGACAACACCGAGCCGAATTCCGTCGCGCTTCAGCTCGGCCTTCGGATTCGCTCGCGCCTCAAGGAAATGTGCGACTGGGTGAAGATCGAGGGTCCTGACACGCGCGAGGTCGGGCCTCATCCCACACATGAGGACATCGCGCGGTGGCAGGAAACGTCCCCGGCTTCCCCGAAAAACCGGGGGCGCGGAGGCCTGCCGTCGAAGTCGGCCGGCCAGGCACGCGCCCAGCTGAAACCGCGCGAGCGCGACGGCAGGGCTGACCTGAAGTGGCCGGGCGGGCGCGCTGGCAGCTAAAAGCTTTTTGCATTACATGTCTCTAGGGCTCTACGTCCACATTCCCTTTTGCTCGGCCATTTGCAACTACTGCAACTTCAATCGAGGTCTGTTCGACGCCGCGTTGAAGGAGCAATACGTGGTCGCGTTGCGGCGTGAGATTGGCGCGAAGGGCGATCGCTCCGCCGCGGACACGATCTTCTTCGGCGGTGGCACGCCGTCGCTCCTCGAGCCGTCCGAGATTGCCGCGATCATCTCCGCCTGCCAGTCGGCGTTCGACGTCGCCTCGGACGCCGAGATTACGCTCGAAGCCAATCCCGAGACCGTCACGCCGGAACGTCTTGCCGGGTTTCGTGCCGCCGGCGTCAATCGTCTCAGCTTCGGCGTCCAGTCGTTCCGCGACGACGAGCTGCAACGACTCAGCCGGCTGCACTCGGCATCGCGCGCGGGAGAGGCCTTTGCCATGGCGCGCGCGGCCGGATTCGACAATATCTCGCTCGATCTGATGATGTGGCTGCCGCAGCAGTCGATTGCGCAATGGCTCGAGTCGGTGGATGCGTTGATCGCTCTCGGCCCCGATCACGCCTCTCTCTATATCCTCGAGCTCTATCCAAACGCGCCGCTCCGTGAAGCCATGGCGCGTTCGAAATGGTCGCTTGCGCCCGATGACGACGCCGCGGAGATGTACCTGGAGGCGATGACGCGGCTGGATCACGCCGGGTACGATCAGTACGAGATATCCAACGTCGCCAGGCCCGGGCGGGAGTCGCGGCACAACCTGAAATACTGGACCGACGGCGAGTGGCTTGGGCTCGGCTGTGGCGCCCATTCCACCCGTCGTGCCGTCCGCTGGAAGAACCTGTCGTCGACCACTGAGTACATTGCGGCTGTAGCGGCTGGAGGTCAGCTCGAAATGGAGCGCCGGGAGCTGTCCCGCCACGAGGGGCTGGAGGAAGCGCTGTTTACGGGCCTCAGGCTTGCCGGCGGAATCGACCTGAATGCGATGAAAGTCCGCTACGGCGCCGACGTTTGGGCGCTATACGGCTGTGAACTGGAGCGGTTCCGCGACGCGGGGCTATTGATCTATGATGGGCGGTTTTTGCGGCTCTCGCGGGCAGGAATGCTTCTTGCCAATGAGATCATGTCCCTCTTTCTCAGTTCACCTGTGGTAGATTAACGGCCTTTCCGAGGAGGCTCGAAGATGCGACGACTGTCCGGCGTTCTATTGGCTTGTGCGATTGTGGTGATACCGGCGTTATCGCACGGTCACAACGATCTGTTCGCGCAAACGGCGCCGCAGAAAACGTTGTTTACCGGCGACGTGGTGATCCAGGCGTTCGCGATCAACCCGGACAAGACCGCAGACTACGAGCAGATCATCACGAAGCTCAAGGAAGCGCTGTCCAAGTCCGAGGCGCCCGAAGCTAAGGAACAGCTCGCGGGTTGGAAAGTGATCAAGAACGCGATGCCAAATCCCGACGGCACCATTGTCTACATCCACATCATTTCCCCCGTCGTGAAAACCGCCGACTACTCGGTGATGAACAACATCTACTCCGCCGTCAAGGATCCCGCGGAGCAGAAGGCCGTGTACGACATGTATCGCGGGGCGTTGAAGGCGCCGCTCTTCGTGATCCAGGGTCCGATGGTCGCCGATCTGTCGAAATAGATGGATCTCTCAAAGTAGTCAAGGCCGACCTCGAGGTCGGCCTTGACCCGATATTCAGGAGAGCCACGAACGGTCCACCGTTCGTGGCTCTTTGTATTTCGGCCGCTATCTTTGAGAGACTGTCTCTGAGACACTGATGTCGATGCGTTCGTCACTGCTTGCCCCGTTCACCCTGATCGGCACAGCCGCTGTGGCCGCGGGCCAGACGTCGGCGCCGCTACCCCAGTCGGCGGGAGCGCTTCAGCCGCAACAAACGTCACCGCTCCCGGGTGCGACGCCGCAGACGCCGGGCGCACCGCCCGCGAACGTTGTTGCACCCCCGTCTGCCGGTCGCGTCTTCGCGGCGGAGCAGGGGATCATCTTCAACGCCATCAGGCCCGACAAAGTCGCCGACTTCGATACGGTGATTGCCAAGCTGCGAAAGGCGCTGGAGACGTCCAAGGATCCCCTTCGAAACCAGCAGGGCGGGAGCTGGAAGATCTTCAAAGCGGTGGAGCCAGGGCCGAACGGCAGCGTGCTCTATGTGTTCGTGATGGATCCGGCCGTGAAGGGTGCGGATTACGGCGTCGCGAAGATCCTGGCGGAGGCGTACCCGATGGAGATCATGGATCTTTATCGGATGTACAGCGGTGCCTTCGCGGCGGCCGGCCAGACTCTCTTGAACCTGCAGCCAGCTACCGGCGCGCCGGCGACGCCAGCGGGTCCCGATGGCGCGGTCACGACCACGCCCCCGGCAGCCGGCACGTTCGCGCCGCCGCCAGCGACCGCTCCGCGATAGTGTTGATGCTGATTTGAGAGTGCTGAATGCAGCATTCGTAATTCAGCATTCAGCATTTTCAGAACGCCAGGTTGACCCCTGCGTAGAAACGGTGGACCGTCGAGTAGAGCGGCGCGCCGCGTAACTTGAACACGCGGTAGTCGAGCCGCGCCTTCAGTGGTCCCAGCAGTGACACCTTGACGCCGCCGCCGGTGTTGAACGCGATGTGCGTCTCCTGGTGCGTCGTGCCGAGCTTTTCGCGATACCCGCCTGCGCCGGTCGTCGCGTAGAACTGCATCCTGGCAACCGGGATCGGTGTCTGTGCGTAAACGTTGCCCATGCCGGTCCGCATCTGCGGCGCCCCCTCGAGCGGATCTTCCGTCGTCGACGCGTACTCGAACTCCACGCCGACGATCACCAGCCCGGCGCCAATCGCGAAGCCTTTCGTCGTGTGCCTCGACGGCGTGGTCGTGCTGCCGACGAATAAGGTGGCATCAGCAAACGCCGGGCGGGAGGAGGCAGCCAGCAGGATGCACATCAACAGGAGAAGCCGTGAGAGTCGCATACCGAATGATACGATCGGACCGCGCCGATGGACTTCGCTTTCACACCCGATCAGGAACTGCTGCGCCGCAGCGTCCGCGAGTTTGCGGAGAGCGAGATGCGCCCGCATGTCAGAGAATGGGATGAGGCACAGCAGTTTCCACGGGAACTGCTGTCGAACCTCGCCGAGCTCGGTCTCATGGGCATCCAGTTTCCCGAAGAGTTCGGCGGCGCGGCGATGTCATCGGTCGACTACTGCATTTGCATCGAGGAGCTGGCGAGAGTCGATCCGTCGGTGTCGTTGACCGTGGCCGCTCACAACGGTCTCGGCGCCGCGCACGTCGCGATGTGCGGCAGCGATGACCAGAAGCGGAAGTACCTGACCCCGCTCGCGCGCGGACAGCAGCTTGCGGCGTGGGGACTGACCGAGGCGTCCGCCGGCAGCGACGCGGGTGCGATGCGCACGTCAGCGACACGCGAAGGCGACTGCTGGGTGATCAACGGGACGAAGCAGTTCATCACCCACGGCCGCACCGGTGATCTGATCGTGGTCATGGCGGTGACAAACAAGTCCAAAGGCAGCCGCGGCATTACCGCGTTCATCGTCGAGCAAGGTACGCCAGGCTTCCGCGCCGGCAAAAAGGAAGACAAGCTCGGGATGCGCGCCAGCGAGACGAGCGAGGTCATCTTCGAGAATTGTCGAGTGGCCCCGTCACAGCTGCTCGGCCAGGAAGGGCAGGGGTTCGTCAACGCGCTACAGGTGCTCGATGCAGGGCGCATCGGCATCGCCGCGCTTGCCGTCGGCCTGGCGCAGGGGGCGTACGAGGCGGCGCGACGCTACGCCTTCGAGCGTAAGCAATTCGGCCAGCCAATCGGCACCTTTCAAAGCATCCGCGCGAAGCTCGTCGACAACGCAACGCGTATCGAAGCGGCACGGCTGCTGACGTATCGCGCCGCGTCGATGAAGGATGCCGGCCGGAGGACGACGCTGGAAGCGGCGATGGCGAAGCTGTACTCGAGCGAGATTGCCGTTCGCGCGTCTGAGGACGGCGTACAGATTCACGGCGGCTACGGGTTTATCAAGGATTACCCGGCGGAGAAGTACTTCCGGGACGTCAAGCTCACCACGATCGGGGAGGGTACCAGCGAGATTCAGCGGCTGGTGATCGCACGCCAGCTGCTTCAGGCCCCGCCGTCGCCTTCGGCGTTGGCGAGACCAGCTGGGAAAGGATGACGGCAGCGACATCACTCGCGGAGCGCGTGCTGGCGGGGGATCCCCGCAGCATCGCTCGCGCCATCTCGCTCATCGAAGACGAGGCGCCCGCCGGGGCGGTCTTGATTCGAGACATCTATCCGCGAACGGGACGCGCGTATCTCATCGGCGTCACGGGGCCGCCTGGGGCAGGCAAGAGCACGCTCGTCGACCGGCTGACGACGGAGCTGCGCCGAGGCGGACAGACGGTCGGGGTCATTGCTGTCGATCCGACAAGCCCGTTTACCGGCGGCGCCATCCTCGGCGATCGCGTGCGGATGGGCGCGCATTACGGCGATCCAGGGGTCTTCATCCGCAGTATGGCCACGCGCGGCCACCTCGGCGGACTCGCGCGCGCGACGAGCGACGTCGCGCTTGTGCTCGATGCCGCGGGCAAGGACGTCGTGGTCATCGAAACGGTCGGTGTGGGCCAGGACGAGGTCGACATCGTCCGGACGGCGGACATCTCGATTGTCGTGCTGGTCCCCGGCACCGGCGACGAGGTCCAAGCGCTCAAGGCCGGGATCATGGAGATCGCGGACATCTTCGTCGTGAACAAGGCCGATCGCGAAGGCGCCGATCGCCTCGCGCACTCCGTGTCGACCATGCTGTCGCTGCAGACATTCGAGCCTGGCGACTGGCGTCCGCCGATTCAGAAAACAGAAGCGACGACCGGAACGGGAATCGCCGAGCTGCTCGAAACCGTCAAGCAGTTCCGCGCACACTCGGCCGATGCGCGAGCCTCGCGGCAGCGCGTCCGGCAGGAGTTCCGGCTTCGCGATCTGCTTTCACACCGATTCATGCAGCTTGTCGAGGAGACGCTGCCCGCCGGCGAGCTGCAGCGCATCGTGGATGGCATCGCCTCGCGCGAGGTCGATCCCTATTCGGCAGCCGCCGACATCATGCGCCGCGTCGGTGCCCAGATGGTGGCGTCGACCGTCGACATGCCTGGACTCAGCGCACCATCGCACCGGCGGACCGAATCGTGAAAGCCGTCCTCGATCATATCGGTATTGCCGTGCAGGACTTGGACAAGGCGCTGGCGTTTTACCGCGATGCGCTCGGCCTCGAGGTCGAGACGCCGGAGGAGGTGTACTCGCAGCGGGTGAGGGCGCACTTCATCCCGGTCGGGCAGTCGTCGATCGAGCTCCTCGAGGCGACCGCCAGTGATTCCGCGATCGCAAAGTACGTCGAGAAGTGCGGTCCAGGCATCCACCACATCACGCTACGCGTGCCGGACATCCGCGATGCGCTTGCGCAGTTGAAAGCGCGAGGCGTTCGCCTCGTTGACGAGCGGCCGCGGCCGGGCGCGGAGGGCTCGATCATCGCCTTCGTGCACCCATCCGCCGCGCACGGCGTGCTCGTCGAGCTGAAGCAGCAAGCGCGGCGCCTGATCGAGCAGCCGGTGACCCAGCTGCCGTGGGGCAACCTGCAGCTCACGACCGTCAGCGACGGATCGTTCCGCCTCGACGGCGGCGGGATGTTCGGGATCGTGCCCAGGCCGCTGTGGGAAAAGAAGGCGCCCCCAGACGATCGCGGCCGGATCGTGCTGGCCATGCGCGCGCTTGTCATCGAGGCCGACTGGGGGCGGATGATCCTCGACTGTGGCATCGGGAACAAGCTCGATGCGACATTGACCGACATCTTCGGCGTCGACCGCACGCGCAATCTCGATCACACGCTCGCAGAGGCCGGCGTTTCTTTTGACGAGATCGACATCGTTCTTCCAACGCACCTTCATTTCCATCACTTCGGCGGAGCAGTGGTGCGCGGATCCGGCGGCCTCCGGCCGCGGTTCGGTCGGGCCCGGTACGTCATTCGCCGCGGCGAGTGGGATGATGCGCTGCATCCGAACGAGCGGAACCAAGGCAGCTATTTCCAGGAGGATGTCGCGCCGCTCGAGGCGCCAGGCGTGGTCGACTTCTTCGACGATGATCGCGAGATCAAGCCAGGCGTCCGCGTTGTCCGCGCATGCGGCCATACCTCACATCATCAGGTCGTGTTCATCGAGTCCGAGGCGAGAACCGCCGTGTTCGCGGCTGACGTCGTGCCGACGACGGCCCACGTCAACGACTCCTGGATCACTGCGTTCGATCTGTTTCCCCAGGACTCATTCGCATTCAAGCAGCGCTTCCTGCGCGAGGCGATCGACCGCGAGTACCTGATCTTCTTCAGCCACGATCCATCTGTTACCGCGGGGTACATCCGCGAAAAAGACGGGAAACGATCTGTGCAGAAGGTCATTTAGTAAAATCCCAACGCCCAAATCCCAAAAACCCAAATCCCAATATCCGGATCCCGGATCCCCGATCCCGGATCCCTACACGCGAGAACAGAAATGCAGCGAGCGCAGATAGGCATCATTGGCGGCTCCGGCCTGTATGACATGGCCGGCGTGACCGACCGCGAAGAAGTGAAGGTGACGACGCCGTTTGGAGAGCCGTCGGGACCGTACGTGCTCGGGACCCTGCGTGGAAGGCGCGTGGCGTTTCTCGCGCGTCACGGAGCAGGCCACCGGATTTCTCCGTCCGAGCTGAATTTCCGGGCGAATATCTTCGGACTCAAGACACTCGGCGTCGAGTACATCCTCTCCGCGAGCGCCGTCGGCAGCCTCAAAGAGGAATACAGGCCCGCGCACATCGTCATTCCCGACCAGTTCTTTGACCGGACGAAGGGGCGCCCGAGCACATTCTTCGGCCGCGGGCTTGTTGGCCACGTCGGCTTCGCCCATCCGTTCTGCAGGATTCTCAGCGGCATCGCGTACGACACCGGGAAGAAGGCGGGCATCACCATTCACAAGGGCGGGACGTACGTGTGCATGGAAGGGCCGCAGTTCTCCACGCTTGCCGAGTCGATGCTCTATCGTTCGTGGGGCATGGACATCATCGGGATGACCAATCTCCAGGAAGCCAAGCTCGCGCGCGAAGCGGAGATCTGCTACACGACGATCGCGCTGGTCACCGACTACGACTGCTGGCATCCCGAGCACGACTCCGTGACCGTGGAGATGGTGATGTCGACGCTGTCGAAGAACGCGACGACCGCTCAGGAGATCATCGCGGGCGCAGTGGAGCGCCTCCCGTACGATCGGACGTGTGAGTGCGCGTCGGCGCTGAAGTACGCGCTGGTCACGAGGCCAGAGATGATCCCCGACCAGGTGAAGGCCGACCTGGCCCCCATCATTGGCAAATACGTAACCGCTTTAAATTGAAACCACGCAGAAAACGCTGACAAAACTTGATGAAACTCATTGTGACGGGTTCGATCGCGTACGACTATCTGATGTCGTTTCCCGGCAAGTTCACCGAGCACTTTCTTCCTGACCACCTGCAGCGCGTCAGTCTCAGCTTCCTGGTCGACACGATGGACAAGCGCCGAGGCGGGTGCGCGCCGAACATCGCGTACACACTGGCGCTGCTGGGAGAGCGGCCATACCTGATGGCCACCGCGGGCCAGGACTTCAAGGACTATGGCGAGTGGCTGCAGGCCGCCGGCGTCGACATTTCCCTCGTGCACCACGTGCGGGACAAGTTCACGGCGTCGTTCTTCTGTAGCACCGATACCGAAAACAATCAGATCGCGTCGTTCTATACCGGCGCGATGGCAAACGCCTCCGAGCTGTCGTTCCGCACGGTGGACCATCCCGGGCTCGTCATCATTTCGCCCAACGATCCAGGGGCGATGGTCCAGTACGCGGAAGAGTGCCGGACGCTCGGCATTCCGTTCATCTTCGATCCCGGTCAGCAGTGCGCACGGATGTCGGGCGACGAGCTGCGCGACGGTATTTCAGGCGCGCGCCTGGTGATCTGCAACGACTATGAATTCGAGCTCATTCGCCAGAAGACCGGTATGGGTGAGGACGCTGTGCTCGGCCAGGCACAATCGCTGGTGATCACGCGCGGCGAGGAAGGCTGCTCACTGTACGAGCCGCTCGCGGGATCCGGGATCCGAGATCCGGGACCCGGATCGGGACTCTCGCGTGTCGACGTGAAGGCGATAGCCCCTCACCGAATCGTTGATCCGACCGGCGTCGGTGACGCGTTCCGCGGTGGCTTCATGAAGGGGATGGCCGTCGGGAAGCCGCTCGAGGAATGCGCGCAGCTCGGGAGCGTGGCCGCAACCTATGCGCTCGAGCACCTCGGCGGCCAGAGCCACGCGTACACGATGAAGGAGTTCGGCGATCGGTATGCCGAATACTTCGGCCCGCTCGCACTCTAGGTCACCGCACGCTCCACTAATCACGAGCCGCGTTCCACTTCGTCTTCGATGTGCTCGAGGACACGCCGATGAATCGCGTGAACCGCCGCCGGCTTATCGCTCGAATGACTCGCGACGGCCCGATTCTGTGAGACGAATGACGTAGCGGGCGGGGTCCTTGCGGAACATCTCCTGCAATTCACCAAGGCTTCGCGCGCCGCCGTAGCTGATCGCCGAGCACAGGTGCTTCAGCATGTCGCGGATGATGGGGCGCACCGAACCGCGCGCCGGCACCGCAATTTCCATCCCTTCGGCGCCAAGCGCTTCGACGTCCGACACCTCGGCGTCCTCGACATCGAGCCGATCGACGATGGCCTGCAGCGACGCCATCCCGCGAAACACTTTGAATGGCACGCGCACGGTCTTGTGCGACTCGGGGATGACGACCGGCTTCTGCACGATGTCGCCCGGCGTCTCCGTGGTGCCCGCCAGCGCGCTTCCCAGCATCACCGTATCGCCGCCGAACAGCAGCGCCTGCACGAGTGCGCCGTCGCGCTTCACCCCGCCGTCCGCGATGAGCGGCACGCGTCCGTCCGCCGCTTCGCGGCACTCGGTCAGCGCCTGCACTTGCGGGACGCCGAAGTTCGTGTTCAGCCTCGTCGTGCACCCGCCGCCAGGGCCGATGCCCACCTTGATCCCGTTGACGCCGCGCTCGAGCAGGAACCGCACGCCGTCGGCCGTAGCGACATTGCCTGCCACGAGCTGCGTGTCTCCAAACTGCTTGCGAAATGCGTCGATCGCCCGCGCCATCACCACCGAGTGCCCGTGCGCGATGTCGATGACGATCACGTCAACGCCGGCGCGGAGGAGCTCCGCGGCACGCTCGAGATAGTCACCCTTGGCGCCAATCGCCGCGCCGACGCACAGGCGTCCCTGCGCGTCCCGAGTGGCGAACGGCAGATGCCGCTGGGTCATCAGATCCTTTGCGGTGATCAGGCCGAGCAACGTGCCGTCCTTGTCCACGAGCGGCAGCTTCTTGATCTTGCTCGCGCGCATCACGTCTTCTGCGGCGTTCAGGTCGGGCGTACCCTGCTGCACGATCAGCCGTTCGCGCGGCGTCATGCGCGATGCCACGGTGCCCTGCGATCGATCGACGAATCTGAGGTCGCGACTCGTCAGCAGCCCCTGCAGCGCGAGGCGGTCGTCGACGACCACAAGCGTACCAACGCCGGTCGTCCGCATACGTGTCGTGGCATCAGCGAGGCTCGCGTCGGCGCCGATCGTGTACGGATCGCCGATGATTCCGTGCTGCTTGCGCTTGACGATCTCCACCTCGCGAACCTGCGGCTCGATCTCGCCGCTGCGGAAGCCGCGGTCGATGACGCCAAGGCCGCCTTCCTCCGCCACGGCGATCGCCATCTCCGACCGGGTCACGGTGTCCATGTTGGCGGAGACGATCGGGCGCTTCAGCGACAGGCCGGTGGAGAAGCGGCACGTCAGATCGATCGTGGATGGATCACGCCGCTCGAGGACGCTGTACTGCGGCGTGAACAGGAAGTCGTCGAAGGTTGAGCCGCGTACCAGGTCGAGAAATGATGACATGAGCAGCGCCTATAGCCGAGAACTCCCACTGCCCAACTCCCAACGAGCCTTCGCGCACATCGCCTTGGGAGTTGGGAATTGGAGGTTGGGATTTAACATGCGCGCAGCGTCAGCGCTGCGAAGCCGTACATCAATGCCGCTGCGCATAGCGTGATCGAAAATCCCCAATTCATGGCGATGAAGACGGCAAGGGTGGCGCCCAGGACCGAGAAGGCGCCGTTGATCCCCCAGCCCCACGCAATGATATCGGCGCGATTGATCGCGACCAATCGCATGCCGCCCGGAAGGGGCATTCCGAGCAGGATACCGATCGGTACGATGAGCGTGACGGCGAAGGCGATGCGCAGTGGAAGCTCCCACGGGATCCCGACGTTGATGAGCGATGCGAGGCCGACGGCAGCCATCACCGAGGCGATCATCGCGGCGGTCAAGGCACGAACAGTCACGGTGCGGACGCGATGCGGCTCGATGCGTCGGCTGATCAAGCTGCCGAGACCGGTGCCGAGGAGCAAAGAAAACAATGTCACGGTCAGCGAATAGACCGGGTGTCCGAGGAGCAGTACGAAGCGCTGCAGCAGCGCCACCTCCAGCAGCATGAAACCCGCGCCGAGGGCCCCGAAGTAGGCTAGCCACGCGACCCACCCGCGGCCGGGGCGCTCCCCGCCGATCAGCAGCGGACCGATCACGAACAGCACGACGAGCATTGCGGAGATCGCCATGAGTGTCATCAGTGCGCTGAGGCCGTTGCCGAACAGCATGGTTCGCCCGAACGCCACCTGCATCTGGTCGCGCAGCCGCGTCGTATGGAAGAAGAACGGGCGGTCGTCGCTCGTCGGCGTGACGTCAAGCGGATACGACGACAGAAACTGCTCGCGATTGTCCGCCAGGATGAGCCGGCGGTAATCTGCCGCGCCCGTACCCGTGCGCTGCATTTCCACCGGCTCCGCGACAACGGGTGGCGGCGGGAGCCCCGGCGCGTACAGGACCGAGAATCCAAGGTCGTTGCTCGCTTTGTGCAGCCGCGCCACGTCGTCTGCGGTGAATGGCCGCTTCTTCAGCAGGAACGTCGCGACGCGATCGTAGCGAACGATGGCCAGGTGCCTCGACGCGTCGAGTCCTCGAGCGGCGCACGCGTCCTGGGCGAGCGACACGAGTCGCAGTCCGTCGAAGACCCAGCGGGTTATGGTGAGCACGCCTTCGTCACTGAGGTGATCGAGGTACTCGCCGAACGCTTCCTTCGTGTAGAGCGAGTTCTCCGTGAGCGTGTAAGCGCCAGCCGCCGTCGCCGCCCACGTGTCAACGAGCGATGCTTGGATCACGTCGTATTGCGACGCGCTCCTCCGCACGAAGCTGCGGCCGTCGTCGATATGGATCGACACGCGGGGGTTTGCGTACACGCCGCCGGAGTAATCCTGAAAACGTCCAAGCATCACGTCGCGCGCGATGATCGGATTGATCTCCACGCCATCGACGTGAGAGGCGCCGAAGGCAAGCGCGGACAGCAGATCGCGCCCGCCGCCAGGCCCGATGACCAGCGCCGTGAATCCGCCGGGCCGTTCGACAAGGTGGTAGCCGAGAGCGGTCAGCTCGTACCGTAGATATGAGGCCTCGGAAGGATTGCCGCTTCCTTTGAGGATCGGCGTGGATGCCGCCGAATCGATGTCCATGAACAGTGACGGCCCCCGCGTTCCCGTAAAGCGCGGACTCAGCGACCAGTCGCCGTGAGGCCGGTCATACACAGCGACGCGCGAGAACGAATTCCACTTGCTGAAGAGAATGTGATCGCCGAGGTGTCCCTTCGTATCCACCACATCGAACGGGGCAGCGCCCGCCAGCTGGGCTGCCGCCGCCACACCGAACAGCAAGATCGCCACAGCAGAGACGCGAAGGCGCCGGGCGGCAGGCGCGAAACCAATTGAGGCAGCGATGGACAGGGCCGCTGCCGTCATGACGACGCCGGGAGCGCCCAGCCAATTCAGCAGTGGAATGAGGACCAGGCAGCCGGTCGCGGCGCCTATGAGATCGGCTGCGTAAAGAACGTTGATCCGATCAGTGAGCCTCGCGAACGCAACAGACATGACGCTACCGCCCGTGAAGAACGGTAACGCGGCGAATCCATAGATCGCCAGCATGAGACCGAGGTTCTCCGGCGAGTAATTGAGGCCGACGCGTATGCGAACGAGGGAAGCCAGGGCGACAAGCGTAGCGAGCGCATGAACGAGCGCAGTCGCACACAGGAGTGTGCGGATATCGACACGTGCCAGCCGGCGACGGGCGAGATACACGCATACGCCGCTGGCGCTGAGCCCGAAGAGCGCGATTGATATCGCAAGGAAAGCGAAGTGGAAATACATCGTGACCGAGAAGATGCGCGTCAACGCCAGCTCGGTCATCAGGAGCGCGGCCGATACGGCCGCAATTCCGCCGAGAATCGTGCGATCCGTGGCACGTACGCTCACGGCAATTGTGTCGGTCATGTCGTCCGAGTCTAGCAGGAACATCATTTGCAGCCGCATCCGCAAGCGCAAGCGCAACGGCGCTCTGCGACTCGACGGAGGTGGTTATGAGGGTAGTGATTGTGGTGCTTGCTTGCCTGATGTGCTGTGGCGAGGTGAGCGCCCAGACTCTCCTTCATTCCACGACGGAAGTACCGCCGGTCGCGACCGCGGCACCGCCGACCCCAGCTCCCACGCGGTCGGTCGATACGGGCTCCGGGATCTTTCGCAGCGGCGTCGATCTCGTCACGCTCAATGTGATCGTCACCGACGAGAAAAACAAGTTCGTGACCGGCCTCAGTCAGAAGGACTTCGTCGTTTTCGAGGATGGCGTCCAGCAGGATCTGTCGTTCTTCGCAGCCGCGAACGTGCCGCTCGATCTGGCGATCCTGCTCGACTGCTCATCGAGCATGGGCGACAAGATGAGCACTGTCCAACAGGCGGCGGTCGGTTTCGCGTCGCATCTGCGGCAGGGCGACCGGATCATGGTTGTCGGAATCAAAGACACCGTGCGCACGCTGCATCCGCTCGACGAGGATGTGAACGGTGCGAGCGATGCGATCCGCCGCGCGATCGCGAGTGGCAGCACTTCTCTCTACAACGCCGTCTACACGACCATCAGGCAGATGGAAAAGGTCCGCGCTGTCGACGGCGAGGTCCGCCGCCAGGCGATTGCGGTGCTGACCGATGGTGACGATACCTCCAGCCTCGTGACGTTCGATGATCTGCTCGCGCTCTCGAAGCGGGCTGGCATCGCGATCTACACGATCGTGCTGAAGTCACCATATCCTGTGATCGGTTTTGCCAGCCGCAAGTACTTTTCGGAGGGCGAGTTCGCGATGAAGGCACTGGCGCTGGAAACTGGAGCGCGGTCGTTCTTTCCGACCGATATTTCGCAGCTTGCCGGCGTTTACGACCAGATCACGCAGGAGCTGTCGAACCAGTACGCCATCGGGTATACCTCCAAGAATCCGAAGAAGGACGGCGCGTTCCGCCGCATCGTCGTCCGCGTCGCGGAGTCAAACGCACGAACCCGCACGCGCTCCGGCTACCAAGCGATGACCCAGTCGGCCGAGATCTCCCAGAACAAATAGACAAGGCTAAGGCGGAGAACGGTAAGATCCGGTCGTGATCATCCCGCTCGTTGCGCTACTCGCCACCATCTGGCTCGTCCTGATCGTCGCAGCGCCTATCCTTCCAATACCGATTGCGGGCGCCCTTTACGCTATTGGATCCCACATCTGCCACCAGAGACCTGATCGATCGTTCCACATTCTGACGTCGCAGCTGCCCGTATGCGGGCGATGCACGGGGATCTACGCCGGCGCCGCATTTGGCGCATCCGCCGCGCTCGTCGCGCTGTTTCGAGATTTCGCGGAGCGGTCGTCAGCCCGCGCGGTCCTTTTCCTGGGCGCGGTTCCCACCGGTTTGACGCTGGCGTGCGAGTGGGCCGGACTCTGGACGGGATCGAACGTCGTGCGCGCCGCCGCGGGTCTCCCGCTTGGCATCGTCGTCGCGCTCGTGGTTGTTCAGGCCGCCGCTACGGTACACTACGGCGGATGCGCGCAACGACGGCCGATCGCGAGCAATCGGCCATCTACACATATCTAATCTGTCTGGCGGCGTGGGCTATTCCGGGTGCGGGGCACCTGCTGCTCGGTCGCGTGCAGAAAGGCGTGACCTTTCTCATCACATTGACGCTGATGTTCGCCTTCGGGTTGTGGCTCCAGGGACGCCTCTTTCCGATCGAGCTCAGCCAGCCACTGGTTGCGCTTGCGGCACTCGCCGATCTTGGCATCGGCATTCCTTTTTTCATCGCCCGCGCAATGGGTACCGGCGCCGGCCGTGTGGTGGCGCTGACTTACGAGTACGGCAACGCGTTCCTCATCGTCGCGGGCCTGATGAACATGCTGGTCGTGCTCGACGCGTTCGACATCGCGCAAGGACGAAAATGACGTCGCATGCGGGCTTGATGGTCATATTCGCATTCTTTGTGTCAGTCGTGTTCGGCACTCTCATGCGCGATGAGCCCAAGGAACAGTTACGCTTCGGCGCGCGTCTGTTTGCGGCGTTCGTGGTCGGTGGCATCGCCCTCGGCTGGCTGCTGTACCCCCTTCCGCTCTGATGCAAAATGCAACATGCAAACGGTACCAACATGCAAACGGTACCGGTGCTCACAGCACTGATAGTGTTTGCATTTTGAATTTTGCATTTTGCATTTCGTGAGCCGGCCATGATCCCCCGCCGTGTCAATCTCTGGGGACCCGTCGTTGTCTACATGGCTGCGATCTTCTTCATGTCATCGCTCCATCAGGCCCCGATGCCACCTGGAGTGTCTGACAAGCCGGCGCACGCCTTCGGCTATATGGGTCTCGGGTTCGTCATCGCGCGCGCGCTGGGCGAAGGGCTCCCGCCGCGCATCACGCGACGCGACCTTTTCATCGGCCTCGCCATCGCCGTCGCCTACGCGGCAAGCGATGAATTCCACCAGCGCTTCGTGCCAGGTCGTTTCGCCGACCTCGCTGATCTGTACGCAGATGCGATGGGCTCGGCGATCGCGCTGAGCGCCTGTTGGGCGTGGGGTATAATTTCGCCTCGCAGCAGGCAGCCTGCAGCACGCAGCCAGCAGTGAACGCATTGCCAGCCGCCAGCCGCTCGCTGCAGGCTATTAGCCATGAACTTTGACAATCTCCTGCTCGAGCGCGACGGCGCTGTCGCGATCATCACGATCAACCGCCCGGCGGTTCTCAACGCCCTCAACACCCCGACGACCGACGAACTCCGGCGCGCCGTGCTCCAACTGAAGCACGATGCGGCCGTGCGCGCGGTCATCGTGACCGGCGCGGGAGAGAAGTCGTTCGTCGCCGGGGCCGACATCAACGAGCTCGCCGCCCTGAAGCCCGCCGAAGGCAAGGAGCACGCACAGCGGGGCCAGCACGTCCTTGATTTGATCGAGAACATGGGGAAGCCCGTCATCGCCGCCGTCAACGGCTTCGCGCTTGGCGGCGGATGCGAGCTGGCGATGGCGTGCACGTTGCGCATGGCGGCGGACACCGCCCGCTTCGGACAACCGGAAATCAACCTTGGCATCATTCCCGGCTACGCAGGGACGCAGCGTCTCTCGCGGCTCGTGGGCAAGGGTGTCGCGCTCGATCTGTTGCTGACGGGGCGGCAGATCAAGGCCGACGAAGCGCTGCAGATCGGGCTGGTCAACAGGGTCGTGCCGGCCGCCGAGCTGATGACGGAGGCGAAGAAGCTCGCCGCGGAACTTGCGTCCAAGGCACCCGTCGCGCTGCAGTTCATCATCGAAGCGGTAAATAGAGGTCTCGAGATATCGTTCGACAAGGGACAATTCCTCGAAGCCACACTTTTCGGCCTCGTGGCGTCGACTGCGGACATGCGCGAAGGGACGCGTGCGTTCCTCGAAAAGCGCAAACCGCAGTTCACGGGCGAATAGATGGGGCAGCCAGGGCCGGTGGGGCCGGTGGGGCGGGTGAGGTCGTGCAGGAACTGACTGGCTCACTCACCGCGTCCGGCTGTCGCTTCGCGATTGTCGTCTCACGCTTCAACGAGGACATCACGGAGGGGCTGTTGAAAGGGGCACGGGCGCAGCTTATGGAGGCGTCCGTCCGGGATGAGGACCTGACGGTGGTGCGCGTGCCTGGCGCCTTCGAGATCCCCGCCGCGGCGCTCCGGCTGGCCGAGAGCGATCTGTACGACGCGATCATCTGCCTCGGATGCCTGATCAAGGGCGACACGATGCATTTCGAGTACATCGCAGCGGCCGCGTCGAACGGGATCGCCCAAGTTGCCGCGGTGACGGGGGTACCGATTGCCTTTGGCGTGCTGACGACGATGACCGAGGAGCAGGCGGTGGAACGGGCCGCCGATGGCCCCGGGAACAAGGGGCGCGAAGCGGCGGCTGCTGCGGTCGAGATGGCTACGCTCTTCCGTCGCCTGGATGGCGGAGCGGGCGCATGACCACCAACGCCGAACGGAAGGTGGCTGCGCGACCCGAAAAAGAGGCCCGGCATCGCGCGCGCGAGTCGGCGGTCCAGATGCTCTACCAATGGGAGGTCGGCCGCGATCCGATCTCCGAGGTTGTTCTCACGTTCTGGACACACGGGCCGTCGGTGTCGCAGGCGGTCCCCGACGAGCTGCGAACGTTTGCGACGACGCTCGCCAACGGCGTCGCCGGCACGGTCGAGGCGATCGACCCGATGATCGCCGAAGCGGCGGAGAACTGGCGGATCGAGCGGATGAATGTCCTCGATCGCCTCATCCTGCGGCTGGCGATCTACGAGTTCCTGCACCAGCCGGACACGCCGGCGAAGGTGATCATCAACGAGGCGCTGGAGCTGGCGCGGACGTTCAGCACCGACGACTCGGTCCGGTTCATCAACGGGATATTGGACGCGGTCCGCAAAACGCTGCAACGCGAATGAGCACACTTCAGGAATCCGATCAGGTCGTTCAGCGGCGCGCCAACCTCGAGGAGCTGAAGAAGCTCGGCGTCGATCCGTATCCGCGACGCGTTGACGTGGACGCGACGATCGATGCGATTGTCGCCGAGCACGGCAACCGTACCACCGAGGAGCTGGAGGCAGCGCAGATCCGGACGCGCACCGCGGGTCGGATTCTTGCGATTCGCAGCTTCGGCAAGGCGAACTTCCTTGTCATCTCCGACGGCCGCGCGCGCATCCAGGTCTACGTCAAGCAGGACGCGCTCTCGGAGCGCGATTTCAAGATCTTCAAGCTGCTCGATTTTGGCGACTGGATTGGCGTCGAGGGGCGGCTGTTCCGCACCCGTACGAACGAGCTGACCATCTGGGCGTCGAAGCTCGAGTTCCTCGCCAAGTGCCTGTTGCCGCTGCCCGAGAAGTGGCATGGCCTGCAGGATGTGGAGATTCGGTACCGCCAGCGGTATCTCGACCTGATCGTGAGTCCGGAGTCGCGGCGCGTGTTCGAAGTGCGCAGCCGCGTGATCACGGCGATCCGCGAGTTCCTCATCGCTCGAGGCTTTCTCGAGGTCGAGACGCCGATGATGCAGCCGATTGCGGGCGGCGCGCTCGCCCGGCCATTCGTGACGCATCACAACGCCCTCGACATGCGCCTTTACATGCGCATCGCGCCGGAGCTCTATCTCAAGCGTCTGACCGTCGGCGGCATCGAGAGGGTGTTCGAGATCAACCGCAACTTCCGCAACGAGGGGATCTCCACCCAGCACAACCCCGAGTTCACGATGCTCGAGTTCTACTGGGCGTACGCCGACTACAACGATCTGTTGAGGCTGACCGAGGAGATGCTCGCGTTCGTGGCGCGCACGTCGGTGGGCACCGAGGATCTGACGTTCGGCGACCACGCCATCTCGCTGAAGCCGCCGTTCCGGCGTCTCTCGCTGCGCGAGGCGGCGCGCGAGGCGGCGGGAAAGCGTCTGGGAACGGACGTCCCGGCCGACACGCTTCGGTCCCGTGAGGCTGCCGCCGCGCTGGCGTCGAGGCTGGGTGTCGCGGTCGCGCCCGGAATGGGCGCGGGAAAGATCGCCGCGGAGATTTTCGAGGCGCTCTGCGAAGCCGACCTGATCCAACCGACGTTTGTCTATGACTTCCCGACCGAGGTCTCGCCGCTCTCCAAGCAGAAGCCGGACGATCCAGACACCGTCGAGCGCTTCGAGCTCTACATCGGAGGCTTCGAGGTGGCCAACGCGTTCAGCGAGCTGAACGATCCGGCTGAGCAGCGCAGGCGCTTCGAGGAGCAGCTGAAGAGCCGCGCCGGCGGAAATGAAGAAGCGCACGCGATGGACGAGGACTACATCCGTGCGCTCGAATTCGGCATGCCACCGGCGGGCGGTGAAGGCGTGGGGATCGATCGGCTCGTCATGCTGCTCACGAACAGCCTGTCGATCCGGGACGTGATCCTGTTTCCGTTGATGAAGCCAAAATAGCAGGTCGCATGCAGCGAGCCGCTGGCAGTATCGTTCACCGTTGCGCGTCGGCTGCGAGCTGCCGGCAGCCGGCGGCCGGCTGACACATGTCATTCGAACTGTTCGTCGCCCTTCGCTACCTTTTCGCGCGCCGCAAACAGGCGTTCATCTCCCTTATTTCGCTCATCTCGGTGATCGGTGTCGCGGTCGGCGTGATGGCGCTCGTCATCGCGCTCGCGCTGATGACCGGGTTGCAGGGGGAGCTGCGCGATCGCATCCTGTCGTCCCAGGCGCACATCTACGTCTGGAAGACGGGCGGCATCACGGACTACACGTCCGAGGTGGCAAAGCTGCGCCAGGTGCCTGGCGTCGCCGGTGCGGCGCCCACGATCTTCGGCAAGGCTCTTGTCGTCGCCGGCGATGCCCAGGCGTTTATCAGCGTCAAGGCAGTCGACCCGGCGCTCGAGCCAACCGTCACGGGCATCAAGGAGGCGATGAGGCAGGGGAGCCTCGACGTGCTCGCGAACGAGAGCGAGGATCAGCCGCCGGCGATCCTGATCGGCGAGGACCTCGCAAAACAGCTCAACGTCTCGCTCGGCGACTCGGTCACCCTCGTGACGCCGCAGGGCACGCTCTCTCCGATGGGAATGATTCCGCGCACGCGGCGCGCGCGCGTCGCCGGTATCTACAATCTCGGTCTCTACGAGTTCGATTCGTCGTACGGATTCGTCTCGCTGCCGTTTGGCGAACGGCTGATGGGGAAAGACGCGGCCGACTTGATCCAGCTTCGCGTCACGGACATCTGGGATGCTCCGCGTATTGCGGATGACGTCACGCGTCGTCTGGGACCCGCGTACGTGGCGCAGGACTGGTCCGATCTCAACCAGTCGCTCTTCACGGCGCTGGGGCTGGAGAAGATGGCCATCTCGATCGCCATCGGCCTGATTGTCATGGTCGCGGCACTGAATATTGTTGCGTCGCTCATCCTGCTGGTGATGGAGAAGAGCCGCGACATCGCCATCCTGAAGACAATGGGGACGTCGCCGAAGCGGATCATGACGATCTTCATGATGCAGGGGCTGATTATCGGCATCGCAGGGACGGTGTTCGGGGGGAGCGGAGGCCTTGCGCTCTGCTGGGTCCTCGATCATTACCGGCTGATCAAGATTCCCGCCGACGTGTATCAGGTGGCGTACGTACCGTTCGTCGTCCTGCCGCGCGACTTCGCGCTTGTGATTGTCTCCGCGATCGTCATTTCGTTCGTCGCGACAATCTATCCGTCGCGCCAGGCGTCACGGCTCGATCCCGTCCAGGCTCTGCGGTTCGAATAGTGTCAACTCCCAGCGTGTCCATCGAACCAACTTCCAACCTCCACTTCCAACTCCCAAGGCGTCGACACACGCCGACGCAGCGACCGGGACTTCTTGGGGGTTGGGCGTTGGGAGTTGGGAATTGTGCATCGAGATGTCATTCGTCACCGTCGAATCGCTGAACAAGTACTACCAGGTCGGCACGCAGCGGATTCACGTTCTGCGTGACTCGAGTCTGGCCGTGGCACCAGGAGAGATGCTTGCGATCGTCGGTGCGTCGGGCGTGGGGAAGAGCACGCTGCTGCATGCGCTTGGCGGCCTGGACTCGGTCGACAGCGGGACGATCCACATCGGCGATTACGAGCTGGCGTCGATGAGCGACGCCGCGCGCGTCGAGTTCCGCAACAGGAACGTCGGTTTCGTGTTCCAGTTTCATCATCTGCTGCCCGAATTCAGCGCGCTCGAGAACGTGGAGATGCCGATGCGCATCGCGCGCGAGCCGCTGCCGGAGGTGCGCGGCCACGCGACGGCGCTCCTTGCGCGCGTCGGTCTTGCCGAGCGGCTGCAACACCGGCCGGGGATGTTGTCAGGCGGGGAACAGCAGCGAGTCGCTGTCGCACGGGCACTCGTGATGAAGCCTGCGTTGCTCCTGGCGGATGAGCCAACCGGCGATCTCGATGAGACCACCGCTGACACACTGCATGCGCTACTGCGCGAGATGCACGCCGAGTACGGGTTGACGTCGATCATCGCGACGCACAACCCGCGCCTCGCGGCGGCCTGCGATCGGATTCTGAGGTTGGAGCTCGGACAGTTGCGCCCTGCGTAGCGGCGCGGACTCTCAAAGCGGGTCCGAAGATCCGCCTCTACACTGTCCTTACCGCGACGACGTGGCGTTTCTCCCCGTCAGAAACTCCCACTGCGCCTGCCCGCGCTTGACGACGTTCTCGATGTCCTCCTCCAGGAGATACCGGCTTCGGACAAGATCCTGCGCCGCGGTCCGGAGCTTCGAGCTGTAGTCGTCGCGATCGCGATAGCGCTCTGCAATTGACAGCCTTGGATCCTTGCGCGCCTCGCGCTCCGCCTTCGTCATTGCGAAGGGGATGTACGACCCGAGCAGGTTGTAAATCTCCTTCGTCCCGCCTACCGACTCAGACCGGAAATTCCACCCGGTGTTCGTGGCGACCGGCACGTTGACATCAGGAACGCGGATGCCGGCAACGTCATTGCCATCGGCGTCCACCTGGGGCACCAAATGGGGGAGCATCTCCACTTTCCCATTTCGCACCTGGCCCGGTCCCGCAATGATGCGCGGGTCGGCGACCCCGGGAATCGCGGGAAACGTGACCGACGCGGCTCGCGTCAGCGTTCCGTCCGCCAGTTTCGGATACCGGCTCTCGGGAGGAGCCGCTCCCTTGCTGACCCATCCGTGCAAGCCTCGCATCAGCGCTCGCATGACTTTGCGCTGCGGCACCGGGTTGTCCATCTGCTGGCCGCGGGTGGCCTTTGGCGGGAACGCCGATTCGCCGTGCTGAGTGCCCGACAGCAGATAGATGCGGACATTGTCTGGAATCGTCAGATCCTTCCCGCCGTCCGGGCTCGTGTGAATCAACGCAGCCGCTCGCCCACCGCCCCAATATTCGACCGGGGTGTTGGTGAAGAAAATCTTCGGCCGCTGATCGGCCCTGTACCGCTGAAGGAGCGATCCGCGCTCGTCGTTGAACGTCTGTTCGTCCGTCGTGAACGGGAATCGCGTCGGCGTCAGCATGACCGAACCACCGATGGGCATGCCGAAGCGGTCGTTAAATGTCCCGCGGGCGGATCCGGCGATGTGCGCCCAGACGCCATCAAACACCTTCCGGTCTCGCTCATCCTCGTTGAAGCCGTCATACAGGAACTGCCGGAGAAACCGGCCATCCTGCGATGCGCCGAACACGTACGTCGTCGTGCCGCGGATCGGCAGATCGGTGCGGTAGCGGAACGCCGCGGCCGCATCCCGAATCGCGGCAAGTCCGGCTCCGGCAACTCGCGCCCCCGTCGCTTTGAAGGTCACGTCATACAGCCGTCCCGGCTCGAAGCCGCCGTCGAGCGCCACGCGCGGCGCCCCTGTCTGGCCCGTGACGAAGCGCCATTTCGCCCGTTCGATCCGTACCGGCCTGTCCCAGTAATGGTCGCGAACGGTCATCGTGTTTGCGGCATCATTCGGGTTCGTCGGCTCATACAGCGGCGCGTCGCTCAGTGAGACTTCGTTCGCTTTCGCGTCAGGGACCACGCCCACCGTGATCGGCTCAATGACGGCATCGAGTGTCGGGGCTTCCACGCGAATCATCGGTGGGCGGATGTCGAACTCCCAACCGACGAAGACCAGCGTGTAGCCCTCCCGCATCAAGTAGCCGTTGCCGAAATCGGCGGCGGCCATCGGACTGTCGACCGTGGGTGCGCCGTTGAAGCGACTGAGGACGCCGAGGCGCCCGCGGTTGATGACTTCGAAGAGCAGCACGCCGTTCCCCTTCAAGGGATCGACCGGCCGCAAGACCATCATGTCGGAGGTGAAGCGCACGCGACCGTCGGCGTCCTGTGCCGCACGTCCGATGTCGGTGACCCGGGCGTTGTGCGGGTCTTTCGGATCGAGGGCGAACTCGATCGAGCCGGTGAGTTTTTCATACGGGCCGGTGGTCCCGAAAGCCTGGCCTCCTGCGACGGTCACGCGACTGGCGACTGTCACCTTCGAGACTTCCGCGAACGCCAGCGATGGACAGACCGCCAGGCACAGGGCAGTTATAAGCAGCTTTGCACGCAAGGCAGCTCCCTTTCTCAACCACGAAGGCCTCGAAGTCGTGGTGATCAATCCAACCTCGCCAAATCGAGAATGACCTTCGCCATCGCGGAATAATCTTCGTCGCCTCCGCCCGCCGCCATCTGCGCCGTCACGAGTTGTCGCACGGCCGCGCTGATGGGAGCCGGGACCTGGTTGTCCGCGAGCGTGGAGGAGGCAATTTTCAGATCCTTGGCGAACAAGCGGGTCTTGAAGCCGGGCTTGTAGTTGCCTTTCAGGATCCGTTCGCCGTGGACTTCGAGAACACGGCTCGCCGCGAAACCCCCGAGCAGCGCCTCGCGCATCCTGGCCGCGTCGATGCCCGCCTTCTTCGCGAGCGCGAACGCCTCGGCGACAGCGCCAAGCGTCCCGGCGATGACCATCTGATTGCAGACTTTGCAGATCTGGCCCGCGCCCGCGTCGCCGATCCTCACGACTTTTTCCGGATTGCCCATGACGTCGAGAATGGGCTTGACCCTGTCGAACGCGTCAGCGTCGCCGCCGACCATGATCGACAGCGTTCCGCTTACCGCACCAATCTCGCCTCCGCTGACCGGCGCGTCGAGCATCTGCGCGCCCAGCGACGTCGCCTTTGCCGCGAGCCGGCGCGCCACGCCCGGAGCGATGCTGCTGTTGTCGATGATGATCGTCCCTCGCTGAAGCGCGCTGAAGACGCCATTGGCCCCTTCAAGCACCTGCTCGACGTCAGGGGAGTCGGGCACCATCGTGATGATGCGCGTCACCTGGCGTGCGATGTCCGCGGGCGACTCAGCGCGCGTGGCGCCGAGCGCGACGAGCGCCTCGACCGGTTGCTGGCTGCGGCTGTGAACGATGAGGGGATAGCCTGCTTTCAGAAGATTGGCCGCCATGGGGCGACCCATGAGACCGAGTCCGATGAAGCCGATTGTCTCAGGCATCCGCGGAGTATAGTTCGACCATGTTCATCGTGCTGATACAGGTACAGGTCAAGCCAGATCTGCTCGGCGAGTTCAAGCCGGCCATTCTCAACAACGCGGCGCGATCGGTCGAACGCGACCCCGGATGTTTCAGGTTCGACGTACTTCAACAGGAAGACGATCCGACGAAGTGGATCTTCTATGAGGTGTACGAGAACGAGCACGCGTGGGTCCAGCATCGCGCCTCGGAGCATTTCCTCGAGTTCAAGCAGGTCTTAGACCGCGCGATGATCTCGCGTGACGTGACGAAGTTGACCGGGATCAACGTGACTTCGTAACCGCCGACCCGCAGGGTCCGCGCCGCATTCGAGGGGGTCCGCAGCGTATTCGACAGCGTCCGCGCCCCATTTGCCACCCTTTTCGTATCCAGCAGCGTCCAAAGGAGTAATCGGCACGGGTCAGGCATGTGCCCAATTGAAGCTATGCCTTATAATGCCGGCTGAGAGACTCTTCTCGCGATCAACCGATAAACCTTAGGCAGGCCGGATGTTCGAACGCTATACAGAAAGAGCGCGACGGGTTTTGTTCTTCGCCCGTTATGAGGCCAGCCAGCTCGGCAGCATCTCTATTGAGACCGAGCATCTCCTTCTCGGCTTGATCCGGGAAGGCAAAGGGTTGACGAGCCGCATCTTCGCGCGCTCGCACCTCTCCCTCGAAAACATCCGCAAGGAAATCGAAGGCCGCACGGTGTTTCGCGAGAAAGTTTCGACGTCAGTCGAGATTCCTTTCAGCGCGGAAACCAAACGCGTGCTCCAGTTTGCCGCCGAGGAAGCCGATCGGCTCCTTCACAACTACATCGGCACCGAGCATCTGCTGCTCGGGATTCTTCGCGAGGAGCGCTCGGTCGCGGCCTCCATCCTCATGGAAAAGGGGATGCGTCTTCACACGGTCCGCGAAGACATCGTCCAGCTGCTCAATGAGAAGACCACGCTGACGCGCGTCAAGGAAACGCCGCTGCTCGCCGAGTTCAGCCGCGACCTGACGGAAGCGGCGATGAAGAACGTGCTCGATCCGCTCGTCGGCCGCGACTACGAGCTCGAACGGGTGCAGCAGGTGCTGTGCCGCCGGACGAAGAACAACGCCGTCCTGATTGGCGAGCCGGGCGTCGGCAAGACCGCCATTGTCGAAGGCCTTGCGCAGAAGATCGTGTACGGCGACGTGCCGCACTTCCTTGCCGATAAGCGCATCCTCGCGCTCGACATCTCGCTGATTGTCGCTGGCACGAAGTACCGAGGTCAGTTCGAAGAGCGCCTCAAGGCGATCATGAAGGAGCTCACCGAGAATCCGAACATCATCGTGTTCATCGACGAGCTGCACACGCTGGTTGGCGCGGGCTCCGCTGAAGGGTCGCTGGATGCCGCGAACATCCTCAAGCCGGCGCTCTCGCGCGGCGAGATCCGCTGCATCGGCGCGACGACGCCTTCTGAGTACCGCAAGTACATCGAGAAGGACCGATCGCTCGAGCGCCGCTTCCAGGCGATCAAGGTCGACCCACCCGCCGAGAAGGAAACGATCGAGATCCTGATGGGCGTCAAGGATCGCTACGAGCAGTTCCATCACGTCGAGTACACGCGCGACGCGATCGAGGCGGCGGTCTACCAGTCCAGCCGCTACATCACCGATCGGTTCCTGCCTGACAAGGCGATCGATCTCGTGGACGAAGCCGGCGCCCGCGCGAAGCTGAAGGAAGCGGGTTACAGCGAGGAGTTCGGCGAGATCAACAAGAGTATCCGTGTCGCCGTCGAACAAATGGAGAACGCGGTCTCGCAGAAGGATTTCGAAAAAGCGCAGTTCTACCGCGAGCAGGAAGTGTCGGCGCGCGAGAACCTGCAGTTCGTCCGCGAGAAGTTCGACGTGAAGTCGAGCGCGCGCAAGGTGATCGTGTCCAAGGGTGACATCGACGAAGTCGTGTCGAAGTGGACCGGCGTGCCCATTGCGTCGATCAACCAGGACGAAGGCGACAAGCTGCTGCGCATGGAGGCGGATCTCCACAAACGCGTGATCAGCCAGGAGACGGCGATCTCGGCGATCTCGCGCGCCATCCGTCGCTCACGCGCCGGGTTGAAGAACCCGAACCGTCCGGTCGGCAGCTTCATCTTCCTCGGCCCGACCGGTGTCGGGAAAACGGAACTGGCACGCGCGCTCGCGAACTTCCTCTTCGGCAGCGATCATGCGCTCATCCGCTTTGACATGTCCGAGTACATGGAGAAGCACTCAGTCTCCAAGCTGATTGGGTCGCCTCCCGGTTACGTCGGCCACGAAGAGGGCGGTCAGCTTACCGAGAAGGTGAAGCGGAATCCGTACTCCGTCGTGCTGCTCGATGAGGTCGAGAAAGCGCACCCGGATATTTTCAACATCCTGCTCCAGGTGTTCGAGGACGGCCACCTCACGGATGGGCTCGGCAACCGGGTCAACTTCAAGAACACGATCATCATCATGACCTCGAATATCGGGGCGCGCTTCATCCAGAAGAAGGCGTCGCTCGGATTCCAGGCGAGCGATATCAGCGCGATCGACAAGAACGTCAACGACATGGTGCTCGGCGAGGTCAAGCGCACCTTCAACCCCGAGTTCATCAACCGCATCGACGAGATCATCGTCTTCGAGGCGCTGACCGACGAGGATCTGCGGCGGATCATGGCGCTGCTGGTGGAACAACTGAACCTCAACCTGACCGACAGGCGCATGAAAGTGAATCTGGCGCCCGACGTCATCGACTGGATCATCGACGTCACGTGCAAGGACCGGTCGTACGGCGCGCGGCCCCTGCGTCGGGCGATCCAGCGGTATGTCGAGGATCCGCTCTCGGAGGAGCTGATTCGCGGGAACCTGCGTGACGGCGATATCGATGTCTATCTCGACGGTGGCCAGCTCTCGTATCGGCCCGCCGGCGAACTGACCGGGGGGCGGAAGCTTCCGTAAGAGGTTCAGTAGGTTCAGTAGGTTCAGTAGGTTCAAAGGGTTCAGAAGGTTCAAGTGGTTCAGAGGTTCAAAGGGTTCAAAGGGTCCTGTTCTCCTGAGCTGGACCTCCTGAACTACTGAACCGGACCTCCTGAACCATCTGAACCTTCCGAACCCAGTGAACCCCTGAAACCGACCAGTATCGGGCCGGCATCGTCTGAGTCCTTCAGAAGATCCTGTAAACTAAGGTGTTCCGGAATCCTTCAATGCAGAAGAAGTTTGTTCGAACGCTCGCGTCCGCGGTGCTGCTGGCTGCGGTCGGCTCGACCTCCGCGTTCGCCCAGGCGGCCCAGAATCCCGCCGCGGCGAACAGTAATCCGACCACGGTGTGCGGCTTGCCGATTCCTCCGCCAGCCGCGCTGCCGCCCGCAGGAACCGGCCCGGTCGTGTTCCAGATCGTCCCGTGCTTCGCGAAGCAGGGCGGATCCCCTGTCGTCGAACCAGAGACGTATCTGTACTACATCCAACTCCGTCCGAGCCTGCCCTCGCAGAACGTGTGGGTGCCGTGGGATGCCCGCGCGCAACAGATGGCGGCGGACGACTTCAAGCGCCTGTGGGCGACGAATTTTCTCGATGACCTCACTGTTCAGGTCAGCGATCCCCCCGGCACTCCCGGCTCCCCCCTGACGGACTACGTTTTCTCCAACGGCGTCATCGGGAAGATCGTCGTGTACGACATGGAGGAGCGCGAGCGCATCAAGGTCGTCGACTACCAGGGCACGAAGAACATCGACCGCACGAAGATTGCGGAGCAGCTGAAAGAGAAGGGGCTCGAGCTGCGTCTGGATTCGTTCCGCGACGACAACACGCTGCGTCGCGTCGACACGATCCTCGACGAGATGATGGCGGAGAAGGGCTTCACCAACGCTGAGATTCACCACACGATCACGCCGGTCGCCGGCGGCCCGAAGCTGGTGAACGTGACGTTCACGATCAGCGAGGGACCGAAGCTGCGGATCCGCAACATCGACTTCATCGGCAACCAGGCATTCGGCGACGGCACCCTGGCGCGCAAGATGAAAGAGAACAAGGCAAAGAAGGGGATCATCTCGATCTTCAGGGGCGCCACCTACAAGGAAGACAAGTACGAAGCGGACGCGGAAATGGTGGCGGGGTACTATCGCGAGAAGGGGTATGTGCGCGCGCGCGTCGGCAATCCCGAAGTCAAGACGCTCGAGAACTCGAAGGACGGCAAGACGCGCTGGATCCAGCTGCGGATACCCGTTACCGAAGGACCCCGGTATCGCGTTGGCGACTTTCTCTTCGAGGGCAACACCGTCGTCAAGAGCGAATCGCTTCGCCCGATGTTCAAAGTCAAAGAGGGCGAATGGTACAGCGAGAAGGATGTTCGTGACGGACTGAAGAAGGCGCAGGAAGCGTACGGTGCCGGCGGGTACATGGAGTTTACCGGCTACCCGGATCTGAACCCGAAGGGCGACGGCCTTCCGTCGGCGACCGATGGCAGTACGCCGCCGCCCGCGCCAGCGGCTGCTGCGGCAGCATCCAACGGGACCACGAACGGGAACGGCACGAACGGTTCGAGCGCCACGGACGTTCTGAGGCCGACTGTCGATGTGACGATGAGGCTGCAGGAAGGAAAGCAGTACTTCGTCAACCGCATTGCGTTCATCGGGAACAGCACGACGCGCGATAACGTGATCCGGCGCGAGATGCGCCTTGTCGAAGGCTCGGTGTTCAACACCGAGTCGTTGAAGTACAGCATCCGGCGGCTCAATCAGCTCGGGTACTTCAAGACGCTCGAAGGCAACGACAAGGACATGAAGGTCGACAAGACCACCGGCCGCGACAACGCGGTCGACGTGACGCTCCGCGTCGAGGAGCAGAACCGCAACCAGGTCACGTTCGGCGCCGGCGTGTCGCAGTACGAGGGCTTCTTCGGCCAGCTTTCCTTCCAGACGGCGAACTTCCTCGGGCGCGGCGAGAGCCTCACGGCCTCGGCGCAGGCAGGCTCGCGGTCGCAGAACTATCAGCTCTCCTTCACGGAGCCGTTCCTGTTCGATCGCAACCTGACAGGCGGGATCGACGTCTACAAACGCTCCCTGCAGTACATCGGTTACTACACGCAGAAATCGACCGGCGGCAACCTGACGTTCGGGTTCCCCGTGGCCGACTTCGCGCGCATGTTCGTCAATTACTCGTACGAGTCGGTGGGGGTCTCGGATCTCAATGAGGCGCTACTGGATCCGTCCTGCATCCAATCGTCGAGTGGCTGCAGCACGATCAACGTAAGCGACCTGACGAGGATCAGCCCGACGGCCCTCGAACAGCTGAAACGCAATCCGTTCCTCCTCGACTCGTTCCTGATTAGCTCGAAGGGGAACCGCACGATCAGCAAGGTCTCGCCGAGCTACGTCTTCAACACGATCGACAATCCGATCTTCCCGGCCAACGGCAAGCGGCTGACGGCGGCGATCGATATCGGCGGGCTTGGCGGCAACACCAGCTACTACAAGCCGACGCTCGAGGCCATTTGGTACCACCCGCACACCTCGCGTTCGTCGTTTGGCGGCCGCGTGCAGTTCCAGTACATCGAGCCGTATCGGGGAACGACCAATCTGCCGGTCTTCGAGCGGTTGTTCCTGGGCGGCGAATACAGCGTGCGCGGTTACGACATCCGGTCGATCGGGCCGACGGTGCCGAACTCGCAGATCGTGCTGGGCGGTAACAAGAGCCTGCTGATCAACGGCGAGTACATCATCACGGTCGCCGGTCCCGTGCGCCTCGTGCTCTTCTACGACGCCGGCCAGGTGCGCGACTTCGGCCAGAAGTTCGGAATGAAGGAAGATCTGACGCGGCAAGTGTTCCCGACCGCGCCGCTGCTGATCGATCCGTTCGCGGGGGCGTTCGGAGGCCTCGAAGATCCGAACGCGCCTGGCGTGCACACGGAAGTCGTCGGGCAGACGAGTGCATTCAAGACCTCGACGGGTGCCGAGATCCGGTTTTTCATGCCGGTGCTCAACGTACCCTTCCGCCTAATTTTTGCTGCGAACCCGCAGCGCGGCGGTGTGCTCAACAACACGCTGCTGCCGGCGAAGGCCTTCACGTTCAAGTTCGCGGTCGGTTCGACGTTCTAGGAGCGCTGTGTCGATGAGACGATGGTTCGGCCGTGTCCTGCTGGTTCCCGTGGTGGTGGCTGTCTCCGCGTGCGGCCAGAGCGACCCCTTCCTTCCGACCGGGCCGACAACGCCTCCGACGGTCCGGTCGGACACCTTTTCCGGCATCCTGACGAAGAACTCCGCGTACACGCATCCGTTCACGGTGGCCGACGCCGGCGCCGTTTCGGTGTTTCTCCTCTCGAGCGCAGACCCCGCGCATCCCGAGAACAACGCCATCCCGCTCGGCGTCAGCCTCGGCACGTGGAATGGAACGAGCTGCGCGATCGTGATTGCGAGTGACAACACCGTTCCTGTCAATTCCGACGACCCATTGAAGGGCAAGCTTGCTGGCCAAGCCACGGCGGCGGGGAACCTGTGTGTCCGTGTGTATGACGTAGGATTCGTGCCAGCGGCATCGACCTATGAACTCCTGATCGACCATTACTAGGCGGACCTGCCCGCCTTCGCCAAGGCTACGGCGGGTCCGCCGAGGCTTTAGCGAAAGGCCGGAAAGGTCCGCTCGGCCCCTAAACGGATGCCGGCGGCGACGTGTTAAGATCGTGAACTTACGCGCGAAATGAAAGGATTGACTGTAATGAGAGCTTTTGCCGTTGCCGTGGCGCTCAGCGTGATGCTGGCTGCCGCTCCAACATTCGCCCAGGCCCCCGCTCCGGCAGCTGCGCCGGCACCGCAGGCGGCTCCCGCCGAAGCCCCATTTCCGACAGGCGCCAAGTACGCCTTCGTCAACATCCAGCGCGTGGCCGCCGAATCCGGCCAGGGGAAAGCGTTGAGCTCGCGGGTTCAGGCGCTCAACACCCAGAAGCTCACCCAGCTGAACGAGAAGAACAAGGCGCTCCAGACCTCGCAACAGAAGCTGGACTCCGGAGCCAGCGTGCTCAGCGACGTGGCGCGTGGGCAACTCGAGAAGGATATCGATCGGCAGCAGACCGAGATCCAGCGCTTCACCGACGACGCGCAGAAGGAAGTTCAGGATCTGCAGACCGAGCTCCAGAGCGAGTTTCAGCAGAAGCTTGGTCCGGTCATTCAGCAGGTGGCGCAGGAGAGGAAGCTCGAGATTCTGTTCAGCGCGCTCGACGCCGGGATTATCTGGGCCGATGCTGGCCTCGATCTGACCTCCGAAGTGATTCGCCGATTCGACGCGGCCGCGCCCGTTGCGGCCACCGCTGCGCCCGCTGCACCGAGGGCCGCGACACCGGCACCGGCACCGGCCGCGCCGCGTCCGCCGGCGCCCGCGCCCGCTGCACCTCGTCCGGCTGCTCCGGCACCGGCACCGAAGTAGTAGACCGCGGTTCACGCTTCGGAGTTCTCGCGTCTCGGTCCGTCTTCAGGTTCGATTCGATGTGCGCTTGTCTTGTTTCTTCGAGCGCACATCGAACAACATAGAACCCGAACATGAACACGAACCGAGCACCGGGAACATAGAAGCGTGAACGACTGGTTCCACTAGTGTCCATAGATCTCCCCGCCCTTCTCGATCGCGTCCATCACCGTTACCCTTCATTTCTGATCGACGCCGTCGGGGAGCACGAGCGCGGCAACCGGCTCGTGGCGTTCAAGAATGTCACCGTCAACGAAGAATTCTTCCAGGGACACTTTCCCGGTGTGCCGGTCATGCCGGCGGTCCTGATGATCGAGGCGCTGACGCAGGTCGCCGCCGTCCTCATCCTCGAGCGCGAGGATTGCCCTCCGACGGCGCGGGTCTCGCTGCGCGGCGTCAACAACGCCAAGTTTCGACGACAGGTGGTTCCCGGCGATCGATTGACACTCGACGTGACCCTCGGCCGTGCACGATCGAGCCTCGCGAAAGCGCGCGCGGCGGCGTACATGAGCGGCCTGCCCGTTGCCGAGATGGAACTGCTGCTGGCGATCGAGCCTGGCGCGGCGTACATCGATCCGACGGCAACGGTGCACCCCTCGGCGCGCGTCGGCGAAGGTACGACGATCGGCCCGTACTGCACGATTGGTCCGGAGGTGCGGATCGGCAAACGCTGCCGTATCGACTCGTCCGTCGTCATCGACGGGTGGACTGAGATCGGCGACGGGACGCGGATCTACCCCATGGCGTCAATTGGCCTCGCCCCGCAGGACCTCAAGTACAAGGGCGAGCGCACGCGGCTCGTTGTCGGGATGCGAAACATCATCCGCGAGTTCGCGACGATCAACCGCGGCACCGCGGGAGGCGGCGGCGAGACGACGATCGGCGACGACAACCTGCTGATGGCGTACGTCCACGTGGCGCACGACTGCCATATCGGGAGCCATACGATCTTCGGGCCGCACGCCACGCTGGGCGGGCACGTCAGCGTGGAGGACTACTCGAACGTCAGCGCGGGTTCGGCGGTCCACCAGTTCTGCCGCGTCGGCAAATACGCCTTCATCGGCGGCTATTCCGTCGTCACGAAGGACGCGCTGCCGTTCGGCCGGACGATCGGCGGCCGCCCGGCGCGGATCTTCGGCGTCAATTCGATTGGCCTCTCGCGCCGCGGCTTTACGCCCGGCACCATCGATCAGCTCAAGCGGGCGTATCGATACCTGCTGCAGGCGAACACGACGCGTGCGCTCACACAGATCGAAAAGGACGCGACGCTCACGTCGCCGGAGGTTCGCTACCTCGTGGAGTTCATCCGCACGTCACAGCGGGGCGTCATCCTCCGCCGCCCCACGCGCCGCGCCGAGGAACTGGTCGCAGACGAATGAAGCTCGGCCTCATTGCCGGCAATGGCCGCTTTCCTTTCCTCGTCCTGGACGCCGCGCGAGCGCAGGGGCACGACGTGACGATCGTGGCGGCCAAGGAAGAGACATTTCCAGAGCTGAACGACGCCGCAGCGCGCCATGGCTCCGCGATTCACTGGATATCACTCGGGCAGCTCGGCACCTGCATCAGCGTGCTGAAAAGCGCCGGTGTTACGCACGCGGTGATGGCGGGGCAGGTGAAGCACACGAAGATCTTTGCCGGTGGCATCATCCCGGACCTCACTTTTCTGAGCGTGCTGAAGCAGCTCACCTCGAAGAACACCGACGGACTGATTGGCGCGGTCGCCAACGTGCTCCACGATCGCGGCATCGAGCTGATGGACTCGACCTCGCTCCTCCAGCCGCTGCTGGCAGGCGCAGGTGTGCTGACGAGGCGCGGGCCCACCGAGGAAGAGCAGAAGGACTTCGAGTTCGGCTACCGGATGGCCGACGCCATCGCGGCGCTCGATATCGGCCAGACGATTGCGGTGAAACACCTCGCCGTGGTCGCTGTCGAAGCGATGGAGGGGACCGATGAAGTGATTGGTCGCGCCGGCCATCTTGCGGGCCCTGGTGTGTGCATCGTCAAGGTGGCGAAGCCGAAACAGGACATGCGCTTCGACGTGCCCGTCGTTGGCATCGCGACGATCCAGGCGATGCGTGTGGCGGGTGCATCGGCGTTGTCTGTTGATGCCGGGAAGACGCTGATGCTCGATGGCGACGCGATCCTGGCGTCGGCAAACGAAGCGGGCATGACGATTGTGGGACGCGGCCGTTGAGCCGGCTGAGGGTTGCCGTGATCGGCGTCGGCCACCTGGGGCAGCATCATGCGCGCCTGCTGGCGTCCATCGAGGGAGTGGAGCTGGTGGGCGTCTGCGACACAAACCGAAGCCGCGCCGAGGAAATCGCCGCGAAGTTCGGGAGCCACTCGTTCGAGTCGGTACGCGAGCTGGTGTCACGCGTGGACGCCGTGACGATCGCGGCGCCTACCGTGTCGCACGTGGACCTGGCACTGCCGTTTCTCGAAGCGGGCATCGCCACGCTCGTGGAGAAACCGATCGCATCGAGCGTCGAGGACGCCGATCGGTTGATCGACGCGGCACAGCGCGGGCACGCCCTCCTCGCGACGGGACACACGGAGCGTTTCAACCCGGCGGTGGCGGCGGCACTGCCGCTCATTGCCGAGCCGCGATTCATCGAGATTCACCGCCTCGCCACGTTTCCCGAGCGCAGCCTCGACATCGACGTGATCTTCGATTTGATGATTCACGACTTCGATCTGCTGCTCACGGTGGTGAAGTCGGAACTGACATCGGTTGAAGCGGTTGGCGTCAACGTGCTCACGCCCAAAGCGGACATTGCGAATGCGCGCCTCCGGTTTGCGTCAGGCTGCATCGCAAACCTCACGGCAAGCCGCATCAGCCGCGAGCGCGTCCGCAAGGCGCGGTTCTTTCAGAAGGACGCGTACGTGTCGATCGACTTCGCGGCCCAGGAGCTCGAGGTGTACCGCCTCGTGCAGGGCGGCGCGCGCCCGATCATCCACGGCGGCAAGGTAGACGTTCCCCACGAGGAGCCATTGCGCCGGGAGCTCGAGGATTTCGTCGACGCCGTTCGTACCGGCCGTTCGCCTGGGGTGACGGGACGTGACGGCCGCGACGCGCTGGCGCTGGCGACGCGCGTAGCGGAGAAGATGGAAAGTGGGTTCGCTACAGAGACCCAGAGGATTCAACTGTGACCGCGTCTTCGCCATTCGACGACCTGATGGACCGGGTCAGCGCGGGTGACCGGCTGACCATGGAGGATCTGGCGCATCTTGCTGCGACACCCGACATTCTCCCTCTCGGGATGATGGCCGACACGGTGCGCCGCAGCCTGCATGGATCGCAAGTCACGTATCTGCGCGTCGCGCTGTGCCCGTTCGACAAGCCGTTCACCGATGCCGCAACCGCCGCGGCGCGCGAGATTCGGATTACAGGCGAACCTGGGACGCTGGACATCGCCCTCAGTGCCGTGGAGACGGCGCGGGCAGTGGCGACGGACCGCGCGGTGTCGGGATTTTCGTGGGCGGATGTCGAACGGCTTGCCGGTGTCGCAGGCCTGGGCGTTGCGGGCGTCCTCGAGCGCCTGCGCTCCGCGGGCCTTGACGCCATCGCGCACATCCCGCTGGATCGCATCGACAATCTTCACGACGCGCTCGGCCGGCTCGTCACGGCTGGCTACACGCAGGTGCGCCTCACCATCGACAAGGCGCAGGCTGATGTTCGGACCAAGCTCGTGCTTCGCGCTGCGGAGCTGCAGGAAGAGTTCACCTGCATCCAGTCGATCAGTCCGCTCCCTTCCACGCTCAACGCCATGCGGCCGACGACCGGCTATGACGACGTGAAGAGCGTTGCGATCGCCAGGCTGGCTGCGCCAAATATCCCTACGGTCCAGGTCGATTGGCTTCGATACGGCCCAAAGCTTGCCCAGGTTGCATTGACCTTCGGCGCCGACGATCTCGACAACGTGACGGCTAGCGACGACGCGCCGGACGGGCGGCGCCGCGCGCCCCTCGAGGACGTTCGGCGCAACATCGAGGCGGCAGGGTTCGAGCCGGCCGAGCGCGACGGCCGCTTCGCGCCGATCGCCTGATGCTCTCGACTCGCTCCGATCGCTCGGGCCAGGGGTTAGTTCGGATGGGCGCGGTGGGCTACCTCAATGCCCGCCCGCTGACATGGACCCTTGATCGCGCGCCGGAACGCTGGCAAGTACGCTACGACCTGCCGTCGGTCTGCGCGCGGCTTCTCTACGATGGCGAAGTCGACCTCGGGCTGGTGCCGTCGATCGAATACCTGCGATCCGAGCAGTACCGATTCGTCCCGGGCGTCGGCATCGGTTCGAGAGGTCCCGTGGCCTCGGTCGCGCTGTTCACGCGCCGGCCGATCGGAGAGATCCGGCACATCGCGCTCGACACGAGCTCGCGCACGTCGGTCACGCTGATCAAGATTCTGTGCCACCACCGGTTTCGAATTCAGCCGGAGTACGTCCCGCACGGCCCGGACCTCGCGGCCATGGTGCGCGACTACGACGCAGGGCTCCTTATCGGCGACCCGGCGCTCGAAGGGGATCCGGCGTCGCATGCCGTCACGAAGATCGATTTGGGCGCCGAGTGGACCACCATGACCGGCCTGCCCTTCGTCTATGCGGCGTGGACGGGACGAACCGGATCGATTGCCTCAGAAGTCGTGGAACTGTTGCAGGACGCGCAGGAGGAAGGCGTGTCGTCGTATGAGGCGATCGCCGCAGAGTACGGAGGGGACGACGCCGGCGCAACGCGGCGGGCGCTCGTGTACCTAAGGGATAATATGCGGTACGGTCTTGGGCCCGACGAAGTGGCAGGGCTGCAGATGTTTCTCGACTACGCCGCGGACCTGGGACTCGCGCCAAAACGCCGGCAGTTGGAATTCTTTTAGGATGTTTTTCAACGAGACGGGCCACGGAGTCATTTCTGAAACACGGAGCGGGAGCATAGGGATTTCTCCGTGCCTTCGCAACAGATGATCGTGAACGAGATTGCGGACAAGGTCTTGGGCGGCGCGCGCGTCGATCGCGCCGAGGCGCTCGAGCTCTATCGACGCGCCCCGACGCACCTGCTTGGACACCTGGCCGACACGATCCGCGCCCGCAAGCACCCCGGGCGCATCGTCACCTACATCATCGATCGCAACGTCAACTACACGAACGTATGTGTCGCGCGCTGCAACTTCTGCGCATTCTACCGGCCCGTCGGATCGTCGGAAGGCTACGTCCTCGGCTTCGAGGAAATCTTCCGCAAGATCGACGAGACGATCGCGGTCGGCGGCAACCAGCTGCTGCTGCAGGGGGGCCACAATCCAGATCTGCCGATTGCGTGGTACGAGGATTTGTTTCGTTCCGTGAAGGGGCGGTATCCGACGTTCAAGCTGCACGCGCTGTCGCCTCCCGAGGTCCTCCACATTGCGAAATTGAATCAGGTTCCTGTCCCCGAGGTGATCGAGCGGCTGATCGCGGCGGGTCTCGACAGCATTCCCGGCGGAGGCGCGGAGATTCTCGTCGATCGTGTGCGGAAGCTCCTCAACTGCTACGGCAAGGCATCGAGCGATGAATGGCTCGGCGTGATGCGTCAGGCCCATCTGGCAGGGCTGCGCACAACCGCCACGATGATGTACGGCACCGTGGAGACCGACGAGGAACGTATCGAGCACATGATGCGGCTTCGCGAAGTGCAGGACGAGACCGGTGGCTTCACCGCATTCATCACGTGGAGCTATCAGCCCGAGCACACCGAACGCGGCGGCGCGGAGGCGACCGGCGTGGACTACCTCCGCACGCTCGCGCTCGCGCGCGTCGTCCTCGACAACTTCGACAATCTGCAGGCCTCGTGGGTGACGCAGGGCGGGAAAGTCGGTCAGTTGAGCCTCGCGTACGGCGCCAACGACATGGGCAGCGTGATGATCGAGGAGAACGTCGTCCGTGCGGCCGGCGCGAGCTATTGCATGGACGAACTCGAGATCGTCGTTAACATCGAGGACGCGGGTTTCACACCGAAGCGCCGCAACATGCACTACGAAATGCTGGGCGATCCCATCTTCCGCGAGCGCGACGTGCCGCGCATGCTTTCGCTGGCGACGGCGCGCACCGATGGCGATGCATCGGTGCCTGAGGAGCTTCGCAACTATCCGGCAAGGAGTCGCGTCGCGAAGGGCCAGCGCGCCTCCATTGGCGAGTAGTGATTTGTGATTCGCCATTCGTGACGTTGGAAGGCACGAATCATTCGTCACGGAACGTCAATCACCAATCACCGGTCACTAATCACTAATCACAGATGATCTCCTACACCGCCGAATGGGTGCTGCCGATTGCCGGCGAACCCATTCATCACGGTTCCATTACCGTCCGAGACGGTCGCATTGTCGCCACCCCGAGCGCCAGTCGAGTGCCTCACGAACGCATCGACGCGAGCGTCGTCGATCTCGGACACGTCGCCATCATGCCCGCGCTCGTCAACGCGCACACGCACCTGGAGCTGTCCTACCTTCGCGGCGTGATCGCTCCAACGGAGCGATTCATCGACTGGATTCGCACGATGGTGGCGACGCGTCGCCAGTACCCGGATCCCGAGGATCCACGGATCGTCGACGCTGCACGTTCGGGAATTGCCGAGGCGAGAGCGAGCGGCACCGGCCTTGTCGGCGACATTTCCAACACGCTGGTGACCGCACGATTGCTCCACGAGGCTGGCATACCGGCGCAGGTGTTCTACGAGCTGTTGCGGTTCAACGCGCCCGATCCGGAGTCAATGACCCGCGAGGCCCGCGCGAAGGCCGATGCCGCCGCGTCGGCGAACGGCCTGGTGCGTGTCAGCCTCGCGCCGCACGCGCCGTACTCGGTGTCGCCAGGGCTCTTTGCCGCGATTCGCGCCGACCTGGACGCGCACCCCGGGCAGGTGTCCAGCGTCCACCTGGGAGAATCATCCGAGGAGATGGAGTTCATCAGAAACGGGACGGGCCCATGGCGTGTGCTGCTCGAGGAGCTGGGGGTCTGGACCGACACGTGGGGAGCTCCGGGCACATCCCCGCTGGAGTATCTCGATGCCCTCGGTTTTCTCGATCGTCGCGTCCTTGCAGTGCATGGCGTTCAGCTGGAGGGCGACGATCTCGATCGTCTTCACTCGCTCGATATGACGATCGTGGCGTGCCCCCGCAGCAACCAGTACGTCGGTGTTGGACCGCCGCCTCTGGAAGCGTTTTACGCGATGAACGTAAGCGTAGCGTTCGGTACCGACAGCCTGGCGAGCGTACGGGATCTGAATCTCTTCTCGGAGCTGGCCGAGGCGCGCCGCATCGCGCCACGCGTGCAGGCGCGATCGCTGCTCGAGAGCGCCACCCGTCAGGGCGCCCGCGCGCTCGGGTTCGGCGACGAGTTCGGGACAATCGAGGAGGGCAAGCGCGCACAACTCATCGCCGTGCGCCTGCCTGTTCGCGTCGACGATGTGGAAGAATACCTGGTTGGTGGAGTCGAGCCAGGCGCGATTGTGTGGCTCGACGACGAAACGTCCAACTCCCAACGCCCAACTCCCAAGGTGCGAAACTGATCGTCTTGGGAGTTGGAGGTTGGGAATTGGGTATCGATACGTGATGACGAAGTTCACCACATACCTCTCGTTCGTCCGTTTTAGCCATTCGGTCTTCGCGCTGCCGTTTGCGCTCACGGGGGCACTGCTGGCGTGGCGCGATCATCCCTTTTCCTGGTCGCAGGTCGCGTGGATTGTCGTGTGCATGGTGAGCGCGCGCAGCGCTGCGATGGGGTTCAATCGCCTGGTCGATGCGCGTCACGACGCACTGAACCCCCGCACATCGATGCGCGAGATCCCGCGCGGTGCGATGACCCGCCGGGAAGCCATGGTTTTTGTCATCGTGTCGTCCGTGCTGTTCATATACGGCGCCTCACGGTTGAATACGGCATGCCTGGTACTCGCGCCCGTGGCGCTCGCGATCGTCTTCTGGTACTCCCTCGCCAAGCGGTATACGGCCTACACTCAGCTATTTCTCGGGCTTGCGATGGCCGTGGCGCCGGTGGGCGGATGGATTGCGGCCGGCGGCGGGGCAGGCCCAGAACCGTGGCTGCTCGGCCTCGCGATCGGCCTGTGGGTTGGCGGGTTCGACATTCTCTATGCGTGTCAGGATCTGGAGTTCGACCGCGGCCATGGCCTGTTCTCGATTCCGACACGATTCGGTGTGAGCCGCTCGATTCTCCTCTCGCGCAGCATGCACGTCGCGGCTGTCGGCGCGATGGCGGCGCTCTGGCGGGTCGCCGATCTGCCCGCGCTGTACTTGGTTGGCGTCGGTATCGTCGCGGTCCTGCTCACGTACGAACAGTCGCTGGTCAGTGACGATGATTTATCACAGGTGAAGAAGGCGTTCGATCTGAATGGCTATGTCGGGATCGTGTACTTCGTCGCGACGGCGCTATCGTTGTATCTCGGATAAAAAAGCCACCACGATGACTCGAAGATCTCGAAGGTCACGACACAAGACTCGTCCAAAAGAATTCGTGAGCTTCGTGTCGTTCGTGTTCTTCGTGGTTAAGGCATGATCACGACCGCTCCCGACAAGTCTCCCGATCGCATTGCCGGGATGTTCGATGCGATCGCGCCCCGGTACGATCTCCTCAATCATCTGCTCAGCGCCGGTATCGATCGCCGTTGGCGCGCCGCGGCCATCCGATCGCTGCGGCTGACCGGAATCGAGACGCTGCTCGATGTCTGCACCGGCACCGCGGATGTAGCTCTGGAAGCCCGCCTTCGCTCGAAGAACGCAGCGAGCTTCGGCGCGGCAGGACCTGGTGACAGTAGTGCGGCGCGCGTCGTGGGCGTTGACTTCTCTGGTGCGATGCTCGTGCTCGGGTTGCAGAAGGTCAGAGCCGCGGGCGAAGCATCTCGTATCACGCTGCTCCGTGGCGACGCGATGCGCCTTCCTGCGGCGGATCACGCGGTGGACGCCGTAACCGTCGCGTTCGGCATCCGCAACGTTCAGCAGCCGGAAGTGGCCTGCGCGGAGATGGCGCGGGTGCTGCGCCCGGGAGGCCGGTTGGCGATTCTCGAGTTCGGCGTCCCGCGCATCCCGGGAATCAGGCCGTTGTACCTCTGGTACTTCACGCATGTTCTCCCGCTGGTCGGACGCGCGATCTCGGGCCACAACGCTGCATACTCCTACCTGCCGGCCTCGGTTGGCACATTTGCACCGCCGGCCGAGTTCGTGGAAACCCTCCGCAGCGCGGGATTTACCGACATCCGCGCCGACCCGCTCAGCCTGGGGATCGTCTATTTGTATACAGCGCGGATGCCCACGAGTTAGAGGGAAGGGGATAGGGGGAGGGAAGGGGGAAGGGATCGGGCCCAAGTGGAGCGACTCCTGCATCCCGATAGCGATCAAGTAACAGCCGGTGTAAGTCGTTGTCTGCGCGAATGTTATAATCCTCGGTCGGACCAGACACGTTGATTCACTTCGACATCGACAACCGCTACCAGGACGAGCTGATCGTCGGAAGCGCCATCTCGCGGCGAGAGGGCGTCATATTTTCGATTGTCACTCACATCCTGGTGCTGCTCGCGATCATGCTGGTGCCGAGGTTGCCCATCTTCCAGGTCAGCCCCGAGGAGCTCGCGCGGCGTCGCGCCGCGCTCCAGGAGCAGCTGCGAGCGCGGCAGGATCCGACATTCGTCTTCGTGCAGCCTCGGGTCGATCTCAAGGCCTTGAGGCCTCCCGAGCGCGCCCCGTCGTCGGACGCCGATCGCCTCGCGCAGTCGCGTGAGAAGCCGCCGACCGCCAACAACCCGCTCCCGTTCTTGCGCGGCAACTCATCTGAACGCGCCGAGGAAGCGGAGCGCGAGGTCGCACGCGGCGAGGAGAATCAGAACCCACCAACGCTCCAGCCGCAGCCCGAGTCACAGGAAGCACGCGCGCTCCCTCCGTCGGACGAAGGCTTCAGGCGACCTCCTCCGCAAACGACTCCGCAGCCCCGCCCAAGCGGCTCGCTTGGCGAGGCGCTCCGCAATCTTCAGCAGTACGTTCAGAAAGAGACGTTCAACAACCCGCAGGGCGGACTCAATCAGCCCGGCGCGGCGATTCAGTTCGATACGAAGGGTGTGGAATTCGGTCCGTGGATACGGCGCTTCATCGCACAAGTGAAGCGCAACTGGTTCATTCCTCAGGCAGCCATGACGTTTCACGGCCACGTCGTGCTGCAGTTCAACATCCACAAGGATGGGACGATCACCGATGTGAGCGTCCTGCAGCCTTCTGTTATCGAGGGATTCAACCGCGCCGCAGTCGGGGCAATCACCGGGTCGAGCCCGACCGAGCCGCTGCCGCCTGAGTACCCGTCAGACAAGGCTTTCTTTACCGTTACCTTCTATTACAACGAAGATCCGGATCGCCAATAGCGCCAGCGACAACGGGAGCCCCCCGAATGTGCACTCTCGCCGCAATGAGTAGCAGCTATTTCCGTCGGTGTCTGGCGGCGATCGTACTCATCGGGCTGGCCGTTCCATCCTTCGCGCATCATTCAACGGCGAATTACGACTCCCAGAAAGAGATTGTCTTGAAAGGAGTCGTGACTTCGTGGCCCGGCGGGCGCGGCAACCCGTAAGCAGGGATGCCGACACGCACACAGCAGCTCGGGCTCCTTCTCCTTCTCGCCGCGCTGATCGTGTACGTCTTCTTCCGCGTGCTTTGAAAGGCGCGGTTGGAGCTGGACCTACGCCTTCCGCTCCAGGGCCCTACGCGCTTCTCTTGGGATTTGGGATTTGGGATTTGGGAATTTACCTAAGGTACAAGCCCCATCTGCCCGTTGCGGTAATCCCGGAACGCTGTCCGAATTTCTTCCTCGGTATTCATGACGAACGGGCCATGGCTGACGATCGTTTCGCCGATCGGCGCGCCCGACATGAGCAGCGCGCGGGTGTCCTCGAGTACCTCGAATCGAATTCCTTCGCCGTCGTTGCTGAACACCGCCTGGTGGAGGCCGGATGCCGTTGTGCCGTCGGGAAAGCGGACTGCGCCTTCCAACAGGTAGAGGAACGCGTTGTGAGTCGGTGGGAGCGCGATGTCTATCCGTCCGCCGCGCCGCGCGTCGATCGTCGCCGCGTTGATTGGCGTCAGTGTCCGAATCGGGCCCTTCACACCCGCAAGCTCGCCGGCAACGACGTGAAGCGTGACCAGACGGTCAGGGCTCACATGGTCCGGCGTCGCTTCGGGTGTGAGCGGGTGGTATGACGGCGCATCCATCTTGTGCCTTGCGGGAGAGTTGATCCAGAGCTGAATGATCTCTGTCTCGCCCGGCAGCGGCGTTTCATCGTGAAGGATCCCGCGTCCCGCATGCATCCACTGCGTCCCGCCGGCCAGCACGGTCTTGTCGTTCCCCTCCGTGTCGCGATGCCGGATCCCGCCCTTGAAAATGAAGCTGACCGGGGCGAAGCCCCGATGGGGATGCCAGCTCACGCCGGCACCGCCTGTCATGGCCTTTGGCGGGGCATGGTGCAGCAGGACGAACGGATCGAAGTAGGGAAGCTGCTCCGAGGGAAGCGGCTGCCGGACGGTGAGTGGTCCCATCTCGTGCGCAGGGGCGTAAATGACCTTGGAGACTGTTCTGGGCGGCATGATGTTATGACGTCACGCGGACCTGAGAAGGTCCGCGCCGCTTCGCGGACCTAACAAGGTCCGCGCCGCAACGCACGGCGGGCCGGTGCCCCCGCCTCCTCCGCGCCCTAATATGATCGACGCGTGCGTCCTCAGGTCATAGCGGTGCTCGGCCCTACCGCGTCCGGCAAGAGCGCCCTCGCGCTCGGGCTGGCTCAGCGTTACGACGGCGAGATCATCAACTGCGACTCGACGGCAGCTTATCGCGGCTTCGATATCGGCACTGACAAGGTGCCGGAAGACGCGCGCCGCGCGATCCCTCATCACCTCATCGACATCGCGGACCCGACCGAGGTCTACACTGCCGCTCAATTCGCCCATGACGCTGCTCACGTCATTCGCGATATCCACGCCCGCGGCAAAATGCCGATTCTCGTGGGCGGCACCGGCTTTTATTACCGTGCGCTGACCCGTGGCCTGTTTCCGGGCCCAGGAGCGGACGAGGCGCTGCGGGCCCGGCTCAATCGGATCGCTGACGCCCGTGGCGTCGAGTGCCTCCACCGCATTCTCCAGCGTGTCGACCTGGACTCCGCCAGTCGCATCATGCAGCGGGACCGCAAGCGCATCGTGCGCGCCCTCGAGGTGTACTACACGACCGGCCGCACGCTGACGTCTCATTTCGACGAAACGGCTTCGCCGATCGCCGATTGCGAGGTCGTGGCCATTGCGCTGCGCCTGCCGCCCGCGCTCACGGCGGAGCGCGTGGCCCGCCGCGTCGACGAACAGTTCTCGCGCGGAATCGTGGACGAGGTTCGAGGATTACTGGCGCGAGGCGTGCCGCGTGAAGCGCGACCCTTCGGTGGTCTCGTCTATCGACAGGTGATGGAGATGCTCGCAGGTCTCCGCGGCGAAGGAGAAACGCGCGCGCTCATCGTCCAGGAGAACCGGCGTTACGCGCGTCGCCAGTTGATCTGGTTCCGCAAAGAGCCTAATCTTATGTGGTTTGACGGCCCTGGCGAGCGTGATGACACGCGTCAACACGTGGAAGATGCCCTTGAGGCGCGCGGTGTGCGAAGGCGAGGAGACGTCCGCTGATGGCACAGGCTACTGAACCCCGATCATCGTCGGCTCAGCCCAACATCCAGGATGTGTTCCTGAACTACGCGCGGCGCGATCGCATCCCCGTTGTCTTTCATCTGCTCGATGGACGCCAGTTCGACGGCCGTATCAAGAACTTCGATCGCTTCGCCGTCATCGTCGAGGTCAACGGCGCCGATCAGCTCGTGTTCAAACACGCCATCGCCACGATCAGCACCGAACGCTCGGTGGCGAACTATTTCGCGTCGCATCACGCTTAGGCGGACCCCGCAGGGTCCGCCCCGCATGTTCTGTTTCTCGTCCGCCCCGCATGTCCCCTACTTTTCCCCGCGTCATCGTTATCGTGCTCGACAGCGTCGGGATTGGTGAGCTTCCGGATGCAGGGGTGTACGGTGATGAGGGCAGCAACACCCTTGGCAACATCGCCAGGCAGATCCCGTTGAAGGTTCCGGCGCTGCGATCCCTCGGCCTCGGGCAGCTTGTGTCGCTCGGAGGCCAGGCGCACGCCGCTGCTCGAGGCGTATACGGCCGAATGGCGGAGGCCTCGCCAGGCAAAGACTCGGTAACCGGCCACTGGGAGATGATGGGCATCGTGCTCGATCGACCGTTTCCAACGTTCCCCAACGGGTTTTCGCCGGAAGTGATCGCGGAATTCGAGCGCCGGATCGGGCGTGGCACCATCGGAAACGTCGTGGCCTCTGGCACCGAAATCATCGATCGCCTGGGTCCCGAGCACGTACGCACCGGCAAGCCGATCATCTACACGTCGGCCGACAGCGTGTTTCAGATTGCTGCGCATGAAGATGTGATCCCGATAGGGGAGCAGTACCGCGTCTGCGAGATCGCTTTTGATTTCGTGGGCCGAGGACTCGGCGTTGCTCGCGTCATCGCCCGCCCCTTCATCGGATCCCCCGGTGCCTTCAAGAGAACGGCGAACCGACACGATTACGCCCTGGAGCCGACCGGAGAAACGCTCCTCGATTACTTGGCGCGGCGCGGGATTCCAGTCGTCTCCATCGGGAAGGTCAACGACCTGTTCGCGGGTCGCGGCATTGCGCGCGCGATTCACACAGCCAGCGACGCAGAGGGGATGGATCGGCTGGACGACGTGATTCGCGAGGTGCACGAGGGGTTCATCTTCGTCAACCTGGTTGATTTCGATACGGTCTACGGCCATCGAAACGACGTAAGTGGCTATGCGGCAAATCTCGAGCAGTTCGACGAGCGCCTGTCGCGCCTGCTGCCGAACGTACGTGAATCGGATCTGCTCGTCGTCACCGCCGATCATGGCAACGATCCGAGTACGCCGAGCACGGATCATTCGCGGGAGTATGTGCCGCTGTTGATCACCGGGCCGGCTGAAGCCGGCCCGCACGTACCGGCTGGAGCCGGCCCCCACGTGCGCCCGGGGACCAACCTGGGCACGCGCAAGACGTTTGCCGACCTTGGGCAGACTCTGGCGGCCAATTTCGGCGTTGGACCGCTTGCCCATGGCACGAGCTTTTTGGAGGACATCGTTGTCCACCATCCGTGAAGGCCTCGAGCAGCGGGAGCGCGACACGCTGGCGCCCCAGGCGGCGAAGAGCGCCGGCACCCGCGGTCGTCTCAGGCCGGAGCCCGAGGACGATGTACGTCCGGCGTTTCAGCACGATCGTGATCGGATCATCCACAGCAAGGCGTTCAGGCGGCTGAAACACAAGACTCAGGTGTTCTTCGCTCCTGCCGGCGATCACTACCGAACACGCCTGACACACACGCTCGAGGTGTCGCAGATCGCGCGCACGATCGCGAAGGTGCTGCAGCTGCACGAGGAGTTGACCGAAGCCATTGCGCTCGGTCACGACCTTGGGCACACGCCGTTCGGCCACACCGGTGAGCGCGTGCTCGATTCGCTCGTGCCAGGAGGCTTCCGGCACTATGAGCAGAGCCTTCGCGTCGTGGACGTCCTCGAGAACGATGGGCGCGGCCTTAACCTGACGTTCGAGGTTCGCGATGGCATCGGCCGTCACTCCAAGGGGAAAGACGGCTCGCCGGTCGGCGTGGATGAGTCGCAGCGCGCCGCCACGCTCGAAGGGCAGATCATGCGGGTCGCGGATCTGATCGCCTACGTCAATCACGACATTGACGATGCGGTGAGGGCGGGCATGTTGAAGGAGACGGATCTGCCACGGGATGCCGTCGGCAGGCTTGGCGCGAGCTCCTCGGCGCGCATCGCGTGCATGGTCAAGGACGTGGTCACTGAGACACAGAAGGGTGGTCTGACCCAGATCCGAATGAGCGATCCGGTGCTGGAGGCGACGCTGGCGATGCGGAGCTTTCTGTTCGACGCGGTCTACGAGAACGGAGAAGCCACGGCGGAGTTCAAGAAGACAACAGGGATCCTGAGCGGCCTCTGGGAGAAGGTGCGGGAGCGTCCTGACGAGTTCCTCGACACCCGCATCATCGAGGCCGACGGGCTCGACGTCGCGACACGCGACTTCCTCGCCGGCATGACGGACCGCTTCGCGGTGGCGCTCTATGAGCGGCTGTTCATTCCCAAGCCGTGGATCGGGCCTATGGCGTGGAATCAGCTATAATTATCGGTCTGCCTTTCGCGCAACTTTCGCGAGAGGGGTCGCATGCACCTCGATCTCACGCGCTATCGTCAGCCGGTCGGTCATTTCGCCCGTACGTTCCAGCCGCCGGAGTTGGGCGGCGACCTCGATGCGTACCTGATCGTGGTGCCGGTCGAGCTCGAGTTCGACATCCACAAGGACAAGGACAAGTTCCGCCTCGTGGGTCGCGTGCGGACCGAGCTGGAACTGTCGTGCAGCCGCTGTCTCGAGCCGTATCGCTTTCCGATCGATGCGGCGTTCGACCAGCGGTACTTGCCGTCAACCCAGGCATCGACCGAGGCGGAGCGGGAGATCGAGGAGAACGATCTCGAGACCAGTTACTACAGCGAGGACCAGATCGATCTGAACGAGTTGATGCGCGAGCAGTTCTACCTGGCCCTGCCGATGAAACCGCTGTGCCTGGAGGGCTGCAAGGGCCTGTGCGCGCAGTGCGGCACGAACCTGAACATCGGCACCTGCGATTGCGCGCCGGTATGGGAAGATGCGCGGCTGGCGGCGCTCAAGGCACTGAAAGGCCGCGAAACATAGAGAACCAAGATGCCTAATCCAAAACGTCGACACTCGAAGACGCGGACCTCGAAGCGGCGCACCCACGACGCGCTTGTCGCGGCCGCCACCAGCCTTTGTCCGCAGTGCCATGAGCCGAAGGCCCCCCACCGCATATGCCCGCATTGTGGCTACTACAGGCAGCGGCAGGTTCGGGCGGTCGACGAGGAATAACGCCATTCGTGATTCGCGATTTGCGATTTGTGATTCGTGACAGGCCCGGTGCCCACGAATAATCACGAATCACCAATCAGTAATCACAAATCACCAATGATTCGCCTGGCCGTAGATGCCATGGGCGGCGACCATGCACCGTCGGCGATCGTTGACGGCGCCGTGGCGGCTGCCCGCCACCTGGATGTCCAGATCTCCCTTGCCGGGGTCCCGAGTGCCATCGAGGAGGCCCTGAGCGGTCATCCTGACTGGCGTCACCTCAGGCTGGTGATCGTAGACGCGCCGGACGTCATCGACATGTCCGAGGCGCCGACCGCCGCGCTCCGGCGCAAACCCCGCGCGTCGATCCGTGTAGCGGCCGATCTGGTTGCGCGCCACGAAGCCGAGGCGCTCTTCAGCGCGGGACACACGGGCGCCACGGTGATGGCCGCGCATGCGGCATTCGGCATGGTCCCGGGTGTCGACAGGCCCGCCCTTGCCGCCACGATTCCCACACGCGCCACGCCTGCGGTGCTGCTCGACGCCGGCGCCAACGTCGAGTGTCGGCCGCACCATCTTCTACAGTTCGCGGTCATGGGTGGCGTGTACGCGAAGGTCGCCCTGGGCGCCGAGCGTCCCCGTATCGGCCTCCTCTCGATCGGGGAGGAAGAAACAAAAGGCAACGAGCTCACCCGCGAAGCGCATCAGCTGCTCAAAGCGGCCCCAATCAACTTCATCGGCAACGTCGAAGGGCGGGAGATTTACAGCGGCGTCGCGGACGTGATCGTCTGCGACGGTTTCACCGGCAATGTTGTGCTCAAG